>Ga0315298_1002815_pt1 | contig 28612 bp, 26 predicted proteins | sample WHS_1_MG_FD_203077 | JGI IMG/M metagenome (GOLD analysis project Ga0315298, IMG submission 203077) | Extremophilic microbial mat communities from Washburn Hot Springs, YNP, Wyoming, USA - WHS_1_MG | ecosystem: Environmental > Aquatic > Thermal springs > Hot (42-90C) | place: USA: Wyoming... | reverse complement strand
CCTGCGCCAACCCGTCTTCGGCTTCGCTCCTCGTCTATTGAGTTGCCGCCATACCCCGTTCAGGCTCCTGTAGACGATGCCCCATTCCCGGTCCAGATATACCCGGGCATCCTTGAGCGTGCCTACTTTCCCCTCCGCCATCTCCTTCGCCAGCCCGGCATAAGCCTCATCGCTCAACCGGGATACGCTGCCCTTGTGAGGCTTCACCTCCAGCAGCGCCTCCAGGCCTCCAGCCCGGTAAAGACGCCACCATTTCTGTAGCTGCCTCTCGGTGTAGCCCACGACGGGGGAGACGGCGCGCAAGCTCCTCTCCTGCCCGCTCTTGAGCAACCGCAGCGCCTGGACGCGTGGCCATCCGCTTCCCCCGAAACCGCCGCTCCAGTGCCGCCAGTGCCTCTGCATCTTCCCTGATCGCCGCCTTGTAGTCGATGCGCAACCCTTTCCCTGTTCCCATCTTCTCTTAATTGCAACGAATTGAGTCATCCGGAGGGAAAGGGTATCAGATATCGATCGTCCCCTTGGTACTCGGGGATTGGCCCGCTATCTGAGGATCGACGCGGGTGGCAGCGGCGAGGGCACGGGCGAGGGCCTTGAAGAGGGCCTCGGCGCGGTGGTGGTCGTTGACGCCGCTCAACAGACGGGCGTGAAGGCTCATCCGGCCCTCGATCGCCAGAGACTCCAGCACATGGCGAACGAGATCGGTCGGCAGGCTGCCGATCGTCGATTCGCTAAAGGCCGCTTCGATGACGGCGTAAGGCCGGCCGCCCAGGTCCACGGCCACGAGCGCTAGTGCCTCGTCCATCGGCACAATGGCATGCCCCATACGGACGATGCCTTTGCAGTCACCGAGTGCTTGGTGGAGGGCCCGCCCAAGTACTATCGCCACATCCTCCACGGTATGGTGCACGTCCACGTCATAGTCGCCCTCGGCCTGCACGGTGAGGTCGAAGAGGCTGTGCCGTGCGAGTGAAGACAGTAGGTGATCCAGCATGCCGACGCCAGTGTGGATCTGGTACTGTCCAGTGCCGTCAAGGGACAGAGTCAGCTCAACCCGTGATTCGCTAGTTTCCCGCCGGACGGAAGCCCTTCTCTCACTCACCAAGTTGCTCTCCAATCTCCCGCAGCGCGGCAATCAGCCGGTCGGTCTGCTCTGGCCGGCCGACGCTGACGCGGATGCTGTTCTTCAATAGGGGCTTATCGAAGTAGCGAATGAAGATGCCGCGCCGGGCGAGTTCCTCGGTAATCCACCGCGCGTCGCCACGGAGTACCGGGCAGTAGACGAAATTGGCGGCCGATGGCCAAGGATCTACGATCCCCGTCTCCGCCAGCATGGCGATCAGCCGTTCCCGCTCTTTGACCATTGCCTCATTCGTCGCGCGCAGGTATTCTATGTCAGCGAAGGATTCCCGAATGGCGATTAAGGCTGCAACGTTCACGTTGTACGGTTGCTTGATCTTCCACAGATGCTTGATGATCGGCAGCGGAAAGATACCGTATCCGGCGCGCAGACCGGCCAAGCCCGCCCACTTGCTGAAGGTCCGCAGCACCACCAGATTGTCGTGGTCAGGAACCAGGGAAGCTACGGATCTCCCGCTGAATTCGGCGTAGGCCTCATCCACGACTACCACCTTGCCCGTCTCGAGGAGCGCCAGGATATCCTCGACAGGGGTAAGGTTACCCGTGGGGTTGTTCGGTGAAGCAACGAAGATCAGCTTCGTGCGGCGACCGATGGCACGAAGCACCGCCTCCACGTCCACGCCAAAGTCGTCCCGTCGTGGCAAGGCCACAACCTCACCGCCGAAGATCTGGGCCACGAATTCGTACATCCCAAAGGTTGGCACGCAGTTGATAACCTGGTCCCCTGGTTCGATAAAGAGCCGCACAACGAGGTCGATCAGTTCGTCGCTGCCGCTCGAGGCGAGGATATGTTCTTGACCCACGCCAACATATTCGGCTAGCAGAGGGCGAACGTCGCGATGCTCGGGATCGGGGTAGATGTGGTAGTGCTGAAAGGCCGCCAGAGCCTGCTGCACTCGGGGTGAGCAGCCATAAGGATTCTCGTTGCCGTCAAGCTTGATCACTTGATCCACCGTGATGCCGGCCCTTTCGGCCAGAACCTCTAGCGGTACAACCGGCGTGTACTCCTCAATACGGCGATAACGGCCAAGGATGAGCCCTTCTACATCACAACCCTTCTCTTTCGGTAACACTGCCATGCTCTTCCTCTTCAAAGTGACTCTCAGAAACGAGCCTCAGCCAGCATCCCCCGGTGTAAGGCCCTTGAGCCGAAGAAGCACCGCTTTGGCGTGGGCGTCAAGACCTTCGTTCTCGGCGAGACGCGCGGCGGTCGGCCCTAATCGCCGGACGGCTTCGTCGTCAAGGCCGATCAGGCTAATCACCTTGACGAAGTCGTCCACGTTCAGCGGGGAGGCAAAACGTGCTGTGCCCCCTGTGGGCATGACGTGACTGGGTCCGGCAACATAGTCGCCCAGTGCCTCCAACGAGTGCTCACCAATGAAGATGCCACCGGCATGCTGGACCTTACCTACGAGCGGCCAAGGATCGCTTGTCAGCAAGCAGAGATGCTCTGGCGCGTAGGCGTTTGCGAGAGCGACGGCCTCCGTGACGTCCGCGGCGATCACGATCATCCCGTTTTGTTCCAACGCTTCCCGGGTGATATTGGCGCGTGATAACTCTGGCAGTTGACGTTCGATTTCCTGCTGTACACGCGCCGCGAGGGGTTTGGAATCGGTAATTAGAATCGCCGACGCCAGAGGGTCGTGTTCAGCCTGAGCGAGCAGGTCCGCCGCACAGTACGCAGGATCAGCATGGGCGTCGGCAATTACGACCGTTTCGGTCGGTCCCGGCAATCCATCAATATCAACAAAACCAAAGACCTTTCGTTTGGCGATGACGACGAAAAGGTTGCCGGGACCGACGATCTTGTCCACCCTAGGTATCGACGCCGTGCCAAAGGCCAGTGCGGCGATCGCTAGTGCGCCGCCAACCTTAAATATCCGATCGACCCCTGCGATATCGGCGGCGACGAGTGTAAGGGGGGCCACCGATCCGTCAGGGCGTGGCGGCGTGGCTAGGATCACCTCATCAACGCCGGCCACCTTCGCGGGAATGACAGTCATCAGTACAGTGGACGGATAGATTGCCGTGCCACCTGGCGCGTAGACTCCAACGCGCTCAAGGGCACTCACCATCTGTCCTACCAGGCCTTCCTGGAAGTCCACCCAGCTATTCCGCTTCTGGCGTCGGTGGAAGGCGCTAATTCGCTGTGCGGCCAACCGCAGATCGTTCACCAGGTCCTGATCAACCCGGTGGTAAGCAGCGATGATCTCCTCTTCCCTTACGGCAAACTCCGACAGCCGCACTCCGTCAAGTTTCTCACCGTACGCGGCAAGCGCCGCATCGCCGTTGGCTCTTACCGCGGCGATCAGGCGATCCACCACCTGCTCGGCCGTCAGATCTTCACCGAAAACTCCGCGGATCCGTTCCTTGACCCGCTCCGGCAGTTCCCCTAGCTCGCAGCCAGGTCGACGGTACATTGCCTGGTGCACCGCCTCGGCTCCCTCCACAACTCTCAGCACCCGTTCCTCCAGGTATGGGGTTTCCAGTCTAACACTAGCTTATTAGCCCAGTCGCCGCAGACTCGCGTTATTCTACATCAAACGTGACGTGCGCGGCAACCGCCTCAAGCGGACTTCTGAACCCATGGCCCATGCGTTCAAAGCAAACCCTAGTAGTAGGCTCTCTTTGGAGAGATTGGTTGGAGATGGCGGACTTCGGCAGGGTAGAAGTGCTGGATAGCAGGGACTAGAGAACTGTTTCAGGCTAAGCCAGTCGGCGGTCTGCGTTGCTTTTGTCCTGCCCCGGCTTGTTCAGGTCAATCAGACACGCAGCGCAGGTCTGCGCAGCGTCCTGGGAATCGCTTTCCGCTGTGCCGCCCCGCGGTCTATCGCTGAAGGCCATCGCACACCTCCGCAAATGACAAGAGCCGCCAGCCCTGGGCATAACGCCCGAAAGACTAGCGGCATACACCGCACGTTAAGCTATTCGGTTAGCTGTATTATGTCCAGCTAGCGATGGCTGTCAAGCAGCCTCCCTTGCCTTGCGTTCGCGCAATTCCTTTTGAACACGCTTCAGGAGCTTGTCCAGTGGCAGAGGCTTCCAACCAGGAAGCTGCCAGAGAACATCAAGCTTTGGAAGCTCGTTCCAGCGGTCGAAGCTCAAAAATCCGGCAATTTCGACACCGACTACTTGACCGGTAAGTGACTCATCGGCATCAAGCGGTCGAAATAGCGTTACATCCTCATCCCAAACTTCGGCACCGATGTTCTGCCCTGAATCAGGAAGTAAACGCAGGACATCTACCTTTGCCCCATCCCAAGCTATTCTTGCTCTGATCGTGACCACAATAGCGTCTCCTTCCGATACTTACGCAAGTCATTATACCCTACTACGTGCATTGTCCTGATTCTTCCGTCGGGCTCTATTATAGCAAATCCGTAAAGCGGTTGCTCCCCCTCTACCCAGGAACTCAGTATGCGGCGGCGCTCACCTTTAGCCTGGCGAATCTCAAAAACCCCCTGAGCTACCTGCAAAACTCGTTCGGGTTTTCGCAGAATGCGATCATCCACCATCAAATGATAAAGATCATCCAAAGTGATTTGCGCCGTGTCTCCGCTCGGTAGCCTAATGTCCGATTGAAGCCGTTGCTGCCAGAACTGGATAGCATTTGCCACATCCTCGCCCGATTTTTTGCCCTCGGCAATGAGACGCTCAATACGTTGCTTTACGCTTTCTGGCGCACCCTCTGTGCGCAATGGGTGATTCAATGCCTTCTCCATCCACTTCCTGGCTTCCTTCGGCCCCAGTATATCACGTAAGCTCCGCGTGTAGCGCATCGTGCCCCACTCGCGCGATACCCTACGCCCGACGAAGTCCTCCAGCTTCACCACACCAGCTTTGTAGACCTGAAAACCTGCCTTGCCCAGAATCCTTTCTTTGTCGGCATTAGGGAACCTGTCGAATAGATCCGTCCACTTCTCAATCTGCGGTGGTGCTTCTGGTATGCCCTTGAAACCAAGTTCTTCCCAGGTCTTTGTCACCGGGACCATCGCGCACCTGCCCCGAGGATGATCGTCAAGCCGCTCATCAAGCCGATGGAATGTACCATGCATCGCCCAACATGCTGGACAGGTCCGGGTTCCTAACGCACTATGCCATATCCGCCCCTTTATCACGTCACTATTAGCCTGATACGTTCGCCTGCTCGATTCACGGTAGGCCCGCAATACCTCCGTGCGAGCAATAGTCAGTGCCCGCACCAGATTGCCACCCAGTGCCTGCCTGACCTGCCGGGCAATGACACGTGGGTTCTGGCCGGTCGCTACCCCTGCAATTAGTGCCTTACGTATGCTGGCGCTTGCCTCTGGTCCTAGCTCGTCAAGTAGGTCACGAAGGGGAGAACCGTCTTGCACAATGCGGTACCGTCTCAGTAGCGGCGCGACGGTCACCCTGAAGAAGCGCTCGTCTGTATTGCTCTGCAATATCGCAGATACTAGGCACCTAGACCTCGCTCAAAAGCCGTGAGCATCCGCTCTCTCAGTGGTGATTCTCCGCCTTAAGCTCGGCTACGACCCCGAGGCTCTCAAGGATGGCTGCCTGGCTCACACCAAGCTACTGGTGCACCGGTGCCGTCTCCCCATCGGCCTTCGGATCGCTCGGCAAGAGCTGCGGCCAGCGCAGCATCGTCTAGTTCTCCTCGGCAACACATATACCTTCGGCGCGACCCTGGGCTGCACGTCGGTGTTTCTCCCGCTGGTGACCTTGTGCTTCAAAAACCCCTACTCGTCCCGCCCATTCAAAACGCCCCCTCGACTGGCTGGTGTACTGCGTTTGGTGCCGACGGCGAGACCACCTGATCGGGACCGCGGAACACGACTGGGAGAGGGAGCAGTTCTAGCTTCTTTCCGACACGGAGGAATGGGAGAGGTTGGAAAGACACTGCGAGGAACTCGAACGACGTGACGCGTCATCATCCCCCGCCGGAACGCGTCAGCCTAATCGCCGTGCGGAGCATAATGACTGGCGTAGTCATTGTGCTCTGGTACCGGCGTAGTCTAGTTGACCGAAGGAGAGGTGCGCCTAAGTTAACCCTCCAGTTTCATCTCGTAGGTGTTGTGCTGGCCGGTGGTCTTCATCGCGGCGACGGCAAGCTGCTCGCGTGGATGCGCCGGCTGCTGCCAATCTTGCCACATTGCGTAGCGACCGTCAGGATGCGCTACAGCAATTGCACTGCATCCTGCCGGCCATGGTAGAAACGGTTCCCCCCGCACGGGCGCCAGAGCTTGCCTGCCGGCTCGGCCACGAACAGGAGGCCGAGATCATGCCCACCCAGATCCTAAAGGTGCCACCGATCTTGTCCGTCAACGCGGCCATGCCTCCTCAAGAAGTCGCGGGACTCCGGACTCTTGAGGTTGCGCTGGTGACAGCCTAACCTGGCCGTTCCGGTGCGCGTCACCACCGCGCAAAATGGTGCCGACGGCGTCTTGGAACATCGTCAGGGAGAAGGACGTCAACGTGATCGTCAAGGGAGGCATCAAGCGGCGCCCGTGCCCGACGAGTTGGGGGAGGACGGCCAATGAAGCGCTGCGCCGGTCGCCTTACGAAATCGTGCTGGATAGGATCCCCATTGAGGAGTCAGGACCAAACCACGGGATGGTCAAGCTACCTGCTAGATGCTTGGTTATGCCAGCTCCTTGCCGCAGCTGCCGCAGAACTTATTGCCCGCAAGGTTCTCCGTGCCGCAGGCCGGACAGGTCTTCGGCGCTGCTGCTGGTTGCGGCTCGGCAATGGCGGCCTCCACCTTTTGCGGTTTGGGTGCAGGATGGTCCGAGCTGGCTTCCTTGAACTCTCGTATGCCCCTCCCCAATGCTCCGCCAATTTCCGGCAGCTTCCCGACTCCGAAAACGAGCATAATGATCACCATGATGATCACTAACTCAGGCACGCCCAGGTTAAACGGCATCTTTGGCCCTCTCTTTCTAGCGTCGCGTTTGACGGTGTTATGCCGATTCCATGTGCACCGATCTCAAGACCATGCGCATCGCCCTTCAGCTTTGCGCTTATTGTACAGCATGATCGCTTAATACTACAGTATGATCACTCAACATTTTCTCAACGAGTTGCAGATCGGATCACCTCCCTCACCGGTTACCCGATCGTGTATCCCTGCAGTTCCTCGATCTTGGTCCGAATGATTGTCGTGATCTCCCTGACAGGCAGCTTCTCCTCTGGACTGCGCTGTCCAAACTCCGTGGCTAGGTCCCGCAGGATGTCGATCTGGGCGTTGAGCATCAGGTTATCGAGCATAGTCCAGTCGTCGTCCTGGATCTTCATGAGGCCTTGCAGCAGATAGTCCCTGAGTGGGTTCTCGGCCATATCATCCTCCCCAAAGATGTGGTAGATGTGCCACACCCGGTCCTAACGGGTGACGTCTTCGAGATATCGGCGCAGCTCATCATCGCCGTCGATGGCGACATCCCTCAGGCTGATGGATAGCTCGTCGATCAGTTCCCGGATCCGGTCGATAATCTTCAGATCTTCCTCGTGGCGCTGGGGACCGGGCCGGCGATTCTCGGGAAACTCGCGGGCCACCCAAGGCATCTCATCCACAAGATATATCGGCATATAGCAGCGCCAAACAGACTTCTCACTCATCCAGCGAATGGGCGGCGGGCGGCGCTGGGGCTCTTTCACGATCTTCGCTTCGACCAGACGTTTGATCGGGAGGGGTGTACGCGTGGCAGCATCCCAATACGGCTGCAACTGGCTCTCGGCAATCCAGTCTTCGACCCGTTGTTCGACGCCGAATGCCTTGCCGGCCGTCAGGCCTTCTTCGCAGACATCAGGGACCATCACGATGTGTTCCTTGCTTAGGTTGCCGTCGGGACCATAGTAGAATACCCGGCCGAATGGATAGCCTCGGCAGACAGCTGGCCTAGCAGCGTGCACAGCGCAGCCGACCGGCCGGTCCACGGTTTGTGGCCCGCGAGCTTCTGGCAAAGACTTGAGGAAGGGACAAGCCGCGATATCTTCCGCTACCTGATGAAACTTGATCCGGCACATCACGTTGCCATTCGGCATGCTCCATCCCAACTCCAGGAGTTGTCTGTCGAACATTTCGCGCGTGGTCAGGCCCAAGGCTCTTCTCAGATTCAGGATGTCGTAAGTGTCGACGACGATCTCGTTGTTGGTGCAGCAGCGGCCGCACAAGGTGCAGTGAAAAGAGAACTTGTCCTTCGGCTGCCAGGTCTTGATGTTGCCGTCCTTGATGCCGGCAGCGAGCTGGCCGATCAATCCGGTCTGCATGGCCTTTCCTCCCCACTTATAACGCTTCTATTCTCAGCTACCCAGGGAACGACTGTCCTTCTCTTGTCGGGAAGCACTTCAGCATTCACCAGCAGGGGCAGAGCAGACTCGTGCGGCCACGCTCGCCCGACGAGGTTGACTAATAGCTCTGCTAGGAATGAGAATCGACAACAGGCACAGCCAGCGCAAGCACAAGCACAGGCCCGTCCTAGGCGCATACATGATAATCCAAAGCCGCGTCTCCCGCAAGGGCCGCACCAGAAGCGCTTGACATCGTTGCTCCCGGCCTGGTATACGACATCAGAAGTCATGCTATCTCCCTGGGAAGCTACAGCGCTCTAAGCGCCGAGGCAGTTAGGATTAGGTAGTGGATGACTGGCGATCTTCGGGATCTCTACTGCGAAAACTGAGGAACGTCGGCAAGTCTGATGAGAGCGGCGACTCGGGGCGAGGCGGAGAAAGCCGGAGTAATAAACGGCAACTGGCGGCGATGAAGCAGCGACGACTACTGATCACGATAGTTGTAGGTGCGCTTGTCGTCGCGACTGTTTGGGATTGCTTATGGCGTGGACGAAATCTCACGAACGATGTGGCAGCTTCGCCGGTCGCTGAGATACGGCCAATGACCTACTTGCCTGTCGTGCTGGCGCCACCGCCGAATCTCGCTCCTCCTGTTCCCGTCAGTTACGTAGTCGACGGCGATACCATCAGGGTCATTATGGTCGGTTACCCCGAAACTGTGCGGGTCATTGGGATTGACACGCCCGAAGTGGTCGATCCCGACGTTCCTCCCCAGTGTTTCGGTCCAGAGGCTTCGGCAAAGGCGAAAGAGCTGCTTGGCGGGCAAATGGTGAGACTGATTGCCGACCCAACTCAAGCAACCCGGGATCGGTACGGGCGCCTACTGCGCTACGTCGAGCGCACCGACGGTTTGGACTTCGGACTGTGGATGATTCGCAATGGTTACGCTCGCGAGTATACGTTTGTCAGACCCTATCAGCGCCAGGCCTCATATAGAGCGGCCGAAGCGGAGGCAAGAGCAGCCGGCGCAGGTCTCTGGGCCCCTGAGACCTGCAATGGGGGTGCAGGGACATAGGGCTAGGTATGCCGCTGACGGCAGGAAGGGGAGAAACCAGACAACTTGCACTTCCCAATCTGTGAGCAGAAGTGGATTGGCTTGTTTGGTTGAAGGGTGCGGGAGCCTTTGGCAAGGAATAACACCTGGCGTCACCCTTCTTCTCGATTTCATTCATGGATTGCAGTGCTTGTAAGAGAGTGTTGAATAACGCGGCGCCACCACAAGCAGTAGTAGGGTAACAAAGCCATCAGGCACTACATGTTGTAGGGCTGTCCTGCTATTCAACACTCTTTGTAAAGTGCTTGCGTTTTCGCACCCATTCAGCTATAATTGGCAGTAGTTGGGGCAGGAACTCCGGCCTCAAGTTTGTTCTGTGGTGGGCGTAGCTCAATCGGCGGAGCGTCAGGTTGTGGCCCTGAAGGATAAGGGTTCGAGCCCCTTCGCTCACCCCGGATGAAGGCGGCGGCACGCATTTGGTGCCGGCGCCTTTTTTAGTGGGCATCTCGAGAGTAAGGTCTTCTGGCACGGTTATTGCCTTCCTGGGGTCATCTCAGAAAGTGGATATCACACCGTGGTGAGGTGAGGCGGATGAATCTCGATCCCTCGGGAAGCGAAGGAGTCGAAACCACACAGTCGGTGCTCGGGGCATTCCCTAGTTTGACGCGTGTGAGGGCCGTAGTGAAAGAATTGAAGGCGGCGGGGTTTCCTACAGAGGAGATCTCGGTCGTCTTGGGGCGTCCCTATAGCGCCGTAGAGCAGATCAGCGCCCCGCTCTTGCCCGCGCAGTTCGCTGGTCTCGCAACCGCGGCGGCGATCGGCGCCATGGCAGCATTGCTGTTTTCGTCATCCTTCCCTCTGATCAGGAAATTGGATAGCATCCCGCTAGCTGGACCGGCACTACGCGTCCTTCTCATTCTGGCTGTCGGGGCGAGCGGTGGAATTCTGCTTGGCCCGCGGGTCAATGACTTTGTTGAAGACTGGCAATCGTCAAGGCAGCGGCGCGGCCGGGAGTGGCCATTGGAGACTGCCGCGATCACAGTCGGAGCGACTGGCCGCGGGGAGCAGGTGGAACGGGCGCGTGAGATCCTGTCCCGGTTTGGTGCCGAGGATCTTCGCATCTATGGCGGGTCCTACTCTGAGGTGCAGTAGGCACCGGACCTAGCAGACCAACGGCCCCAACGGTTTGCCTCCCAGCAAGTGCCAGTGAAGGTGGCGTACTTCTTGCCCGGCATTCGGCCCTGTGTTGGTCACCAGCCGGTAGCCACTCTTGGCGACGTTCTCCTTGTGGGCCAGTTCGTTGGCTGTCCGGATCATGCTCATGAGAAGCACCTCTGATCCCTCGCCGATCGCCGCTATGGATTCGATGTGCTCCCGGGGGATAATGATTATGTGCACGGGAGCCTGAGGGTGGATGTCCCGAAAGGCCATCACCTGATCGTCCTGATATAGGATCTGACTAGGGATTTCACCGCTTGCGATGCGGCAGAAGACACAGCTTATCGAAGTTGTCATCATGCTCTCCTTGAAGCCCATCCGACAACGTAGTCCGGGTTCTTCTCCCGCCCGTGCCTCGGGCCCGTCCGGCGCACGGAGGCTTGTCCTTACGGAGGCAGCGGTGGACAAGCCCGCGCGCTACGTTCTACAATAGCCTTTAGCGGGGTTCTAGCGAACGACGAGGACAGGGACCTTCGAGTGGTGCATAACCCTGTCGCTCACGCTCCCCAAGAGGAGTCCGGCAAACTCTCCCCGCCCACGACTGCCCATCACGATCAGATCGAAACCCCCTTTCTTGGCAACCTCGCAGATGATCTCGGCTGGCCGTCCCAACTCCGTCATGGTCTTGCAAGGTATGCCTTGAGCTGTCAGGATCGCCGACGTGTCCTCCAGTGCCGTGGTGGCGGCCGCCTCCAACTGCTGCTGCAGTTGTGGCATATCTGGGAGCACGGTTAGGCCGGACACGTCGGCCACTGCCGTCGGATAGACGACCTCTTTGACGTAGAGAAGGGTAATATCTGTCTCTCTCATCTCGTTGGCAAGTCGCAGGACATGGCGCGCCGCTTTGAGTGATCCAGCCGAACCGTCGGTGGCGAGGAGAATCTTGTACATCATGCCTCCTTATCTACAGCCTGCCTCCGTCCTCAGCAAGCCGGGGATCGGCGGACGGGCAGATCTCGCTGCTCGGAGCTCTACGGAGACTCTAGCACACGCCTGAAGTATCGTCAAGAACCCGATCCGACTCATGACGAGCGTTAGCGATCCACATTGATTTCTTCTGCTGCGGTTGTTCCAGCAGGACCGTCTGCAAATCCTCCAGCAGGTTAGCGATCCACATTGATTTCTTCTGCTGCACCGAACCAAGGATAAGCTGAAGTATCGCGCGGGGTGCGAGCCGGGCGTTGGCACCTTTATCACCGATACCCTGCCCGAAGAAACGGCCGCGCGACGGCGCGGCGTCCCGGTACTCTAGGCGGGGAGCGCTCCAATCCCACTTGCAGGTGCGGAGCCTTGAGCATAAGCTCTCTCGGTGAGGTCCCAGTCCAACTTGGCAGGTCCGTCTTGCCGGAGGAGGCGTGGATTTGTTATACTGGCCGAGGCTGGTCAGCCGAATGGGAAAGGTTGGTGGTTTGAGAGACGTCTTCATATTGTACCGCCGTCAGCCAGTGGGCATCCGGTTCTTCGTGCGAATGCGGAGTCTGCTCTGTCCGATGGAGCGGCTCGAAACGTTAGTACCCCAGGAAGGGCGAATCCTGGATCTCGGTTGTGGCCACGGGCTGTTCACCAACCTTCTGGCCTTGCGCGGGCCAGACCGCCAGATCCTCGGCTGCGACCCGTCGGCAGCGAAGATCGGCGTGGCTGCGGCAGCGGGTCTTTCTTTGAGCAACGTACGGTATCAGGTAGGATATCTGGCAGACGTGAGCGCGACTGAGCTGGACGGGATTACGATTCTTGATGTGCTCTATCTGCTGCCTCCGGCGGAGAAGAGAGCGGTAATTCGAGGGTGCTACGAGCGGCTGAAACCGGGGGGCGTGCTCATGGTCAAGACGAACGATAGGTCGCCGCGCTGGAAATTCGCCGTGGCCTATGGGGAGGAAGTCCTCATGACCAAAGCGGGCCTAACCTTCGGTGGGAATGGCCTCCACTTTTTCAGCGCCGCCGAGAACCGGGCGTATCTGGAAGAAGCTGGGTTTTCGGTACGCGTGGTCGATCTGAATTCCTGGCTCCCTTATCCCCACGTCGCCTTCGTATGTCGGAAGCTAGAGAGATGATCGAGCTTTCGGTCGTGATCCCGGCCTTCAATGAGGAGAGCATTATTGTCTCCACCATACAAAAGGTCTGCGGATACTTGGAGGGGCGCCGAAGCTATGAGGTGTTGATCGTCGACGACGGCAGCACGGATCGAACTGCCGCGGAGGTTGAATCACTGCAAGCCACGCTACCGCGAGTTCACCTGCTTCGCAATGAAGAGAACCGGGGCAAGGGCTACTCTGTGGCATACGGCGTTCTGCAGTCTCAGGGTGAATACGTGCTTTATACCGACGCCGATCTCGTCTACCCCATCGAAGGTGTCGAGCCATTCCTCTCCAAGCTCAAGGCCGGCTTCGATATGGCGATTGGGTCAAGGGTCCACCCCGATTCGCTATACGCTTTGCACGCCCGCCATTTCCGGTATATCTACCAGCGTCACCTCGTGGGCCGGACTTATATCGCCATCGCCAAGCGATTGCTCGGACTGACGGTAGCGGATACTCAGTGTGGCTTCAAGTGTCTAACGTGTGAGGCAGGGCAGGCAGTTTTTTCGCGGGTCCGGCAGACTAGTTTCGCTTTCGACGTGGAAGCGATCTTGATTGCGCACCGACTGCGTCTGCGGATCGCCGAGATGCCGGTCTACTATCTCTACTTGGGAGAGGACAGCAGCGTCAGGATGGCTAGAGACAGTCTGCGCATGCTAGTCGCTCTGCTGCAGATCCGGCGAAACGATCGTCAAGGGCGCTATGCCTGAGCCTGTTCGCGCCCAGCCTCCAGACTACTATTATCGCGCCTACACCCAGATGCACCATCCTGCCCACTGGTTCCACAAACGGCGCCTCGGCTTCTTGGCTTCTCTCGTCCCGAACGATAGCGTGGTGCTCGACGCTGGCTGCGGTTCGGGAGTCCTCGCCTGGCTGCTGACACAGAAGGGATGTCTGGTGACGGGAGTGGACTACGACGCTGCGAGATTGGAGTTTGCGCAACAGATCTGCCTAGAGTCGGCCTTTGTGCTGGGGGATCTGAGGCAGCTCAACCTCTCGCGGCAGTTTGATGTGGTGATCTGTGCGGACGTTCTGGAGCACTTTTCGGAGCAGGAACGCCCCGTGGTAGTCACCAATCTTGTCAGGCATCTCAAACACGATGGGTTGCTGATCCTATCTTTCCCCTCCTTAGCCTATTGTGCGCTGGAGCCGCTATGGTGGCTGGCCCGGCGCTTCCTCTTCCGATACCGCTGGTGGGACGACCAGCCGAAGCATCATCGCGTAGAGCCATCCATAATCACAGATTGCACCGCGGTTAGGGACGGTGCGATCTGTCTTGGCCTAGTCCACTATTCCGTGATTCGCCGACTCAAGTCCTGATCACGATTTGACGCTGAACGCTGGTCAATCATAAGCGCGGCCCCGGCCAAGAGCACGGCTGATCAACGCCACTACGAAGGCGAAGATTACTGCGCCGATGAACGCCGGGATGATGTGGATGCCTGCGAGATCGGGTCCAAAGCGGCCAAAGAGCAGGCCACCGATCAAGCTGCCGACAAGCCCGGCGACGATCGCCCCCAGCCAGCCGAAGGGGACACGTCCGGGAACGACCAGATCTGCCAGCCAGCCCACTATGCCGGCGACGATCAAGTAGAGGATCAGCCCGAAGAAATGGACAGCACTCCAGATCAGAAATGCCGCAACGACAAGAATGATTAGCAAGATCGCAACAAGGATCGCCATATGGATTCCTCCTTCACGCCAACACCACGCTTTGAAGTCCAGAGCAAGATGCTTGGGCAAGTTTGGTGCCAGCCCTCTCGGCCGGCTGTACCCCTATCGGAGCGCCACTCTGGCGAGGGCGCCTTCTACCACCGCGTTTAGGCGGTTATCCGAGCGGGTCCAGTCACCGGAACTGTAGACCCCGCCCTCTTCGGTGAAGCGAGCACGGTCAACATCGGCGCCGATCAGGGCATTTGGAACCTTGACGCGGGCAGCGACGCCGGCCGGAATGACGAGGGTTAGGTCGGCGACACCAGCGTTGATCTTCGCCTCGGTTGTGCCTGTTGCAGCCGGGAACCTCACCTCGGTTCGGGAGGCACCTGTCTGTATCGAGAGATTGGTGACACGGAGGTCGGTGAGGTCGATGCTCGCATCCGTGACGCCAGATTTCAAGGAAATGTCCAACGGCACTCCCCGGGTGACCCGGATGTCCCACTGCGGTGGCCGCTCACCCCAGAATAAACCGATGCGGGATGTGTCACTGGAGAATGAGAGCCTTCCGACCCCATTGCTCTCGTAGTATGACTTGCGAACCGGCAGGTTCGTGCCGCCGGCCGATGAAGCCTCGGCCAGCACGCCGTCCTCGACGCCGAGACTGCTCAGCGTCAGGCGGCCGGCACCGAAGTTCAGTTCGAGGCTTGCCCTCTCCACGGCGCCGAGAGGCTGGTCTAGGTAGTTGCCTAGGCCGCGGTCCGAAGCGGCGACGCCCCCAGTCTGCATCCACGTCAGGCAGATGGCCGCGCCAAACGTCGCGGCCACGACCAGAAGTGGCGCAAGGGCAGCTATCAATGGAGACGAAACGCGTCGCAGAACAATCTGCAGACCGGCCAGAACGATTAGAATGGGCCAGAAGCGCAGGAGGTGCCACCAGACATCCCAGGACAAGTAGCCGAGATTGTTGAGCAGCAGAAGTATGCCAGCCGAGATGAGGACAAAGGGACCGACGACGCTCGGCCTATAGGCCGGTCTCTCTACGAATGGTTGAGCCATCTGTGCGTCCCCCGTATTGGCTTCTCAAATGGTGCCAGCCGTGCACTCTTTGGTTAATTCGAACGTTTCATTAGAACATACGAAAAGGTGGTCTGAATGTTCCCGCACCACACATGCGCATGGCCCGGATTCCGAATTTCGTCATCCCGACGAGGGTGATTTCAGCGCATTACAGTCACGCGCGCCAAGGGAAGAGCATCGCCCAACGGCGAGCCGTTGGGTCCGTAAATTGCCCGACGGGAACCGTCGGCGGGGTTGTAGACGCCGACGATCAATCTCAATTCGCCGGCCGGCGCGTCTGGCTTCACGCGAATCTCGTAGGAGTCGACCAAGTACTCTCCTTCGACCCAGCTTGTCGTGGGGAAGTCTCCATTGCCGGGCACCTGGTCGCGCTGACCCTGAACGTGGTTTTCGGCGTCCAGCAATTGTGTAAAGACCGTCAATGGTTGCTCGCTTGGTCCGCGGGATCGCCAGAATAGCGTTAGACGGAGCACCTCGTCTGGCTTACTTGCAATAACCGGCTGTTCAACTCCTGCAGCAGCCGCCTTGCTTCCGTCGGCGTTTGAAAGGTCAAAGCCGATCAGTTCCATGCTTTGGCCGAATTCGGCTCGGACTGGGTAGGGAATCGCGGTCGGCTGGCTGAAGACGTGTTGGCGACCGCGTACGTTGACGCTGGCCAGCTTCACTTCTTTTCCTTCGAGCGACAGCACGAGGGCATATTGGCCATCGGGTGCATTGGCCAACAGCACCAAGTCGCGCTGGTCGCGAACGAACTCCCCCTTCTCCCAACCCGTGGTCGGGTATCGGCCATCAACAGGTGGTCCGGCCTGCTGTGCCCAGGCCTTACCGGCCAGGTCACGTAGTTGCAGTTGCGGCTGGAGGCTGACCTCTGGAGCTTTCCGGGCCTGCCAAAGCAGTTCCACCCTTAGATCCTCCCCTGGCTTCACCAGATAGGTGCCGACATTATAACCAAGAAGGCTAATCTGGCCGAATTGCTGGTTTGTCTGCCGCTGCATTGGCGGCGGTGATACCGTTCCAGTGGGCCGGACTACTTCGAGCGATGCGAGATCGTACTGTGGACCACGTGAAGCACCGCCATCGCTAAGCGAGTCTAGTTGCTGGCCCGTGGCGGCATCGTATACCCCGAGAATCAGCCGGTAGTGACCCGGCGGTGTGCCCGCCGGAATGGAAAACCGCCTCGGATCGGGGATATCGGTTGCGGCCGGCCAGCGAGATGGCGGATACAAGCGACCTGCCGGCCTTTCGTCCTGCTGTTGCCAAATCCGACCGTTCTCGTCCTTGAGTGCCAAGTAAGCGCGGAAGTCGATGCCTGGTTCCGTAGGAATCCGCCAGGCAAGGTCGACATCAACCGCCGCTCCGGCCGCTACCGTCGTCTCTGTCAGAGCGCGTTTCGTCAGGAGCGCCTTCCCCCCAAAGTCGACCGCTCCGGCCGGATTGGGACTGCCAGAGGACGAAGTGGCCAGAAGATAGCCCTGAACCCGCATGTTGCTGGAGCCTGAGAAGGCGGCGTCGTCGATCAGGATTGCCTTCCTAGCCAGCCAGTCTCTCACGACGCCATCTGGGTCTGTCACTGTATCGTAGCAGCGGACAAGCCAAAGCCGGCTATACCGTTTGGTCAGCTTGGTGAGCCCTGCGTCAGTCTCAGCCTCAGTGGTAGGGTAGAAATCGGCGCGAGGGTCGCCGCGACCGAGCGACGCTGGGGCGCCGATAGAACCAGCTTGCACGATCGTCGCACCGGGCCCGACCTGAGGTTCCTCAGCGACGTATTCGGTAAGCCGGCCACGCCAGGTGATCGGCGTCTTCAGATAGTAGGTGATCCCAGGGTAGATGTATCCTGCATCCAGCAGGATGACATCACCCGGGCGCCAATTCCGGTCAAGGTACTGCGCGGCGCTGCGGAAGTCGTCGCGATGGTACTGTGTGTCGAAGTAGTAGCCAGCGGCAGAGCTTGCCTGGGCGCCTACGATGACGACCGCCACTAAACCGGCCCACACTGCAGAGTGCCGGTAGATCCAGACGAGGCCGGCGGCAAGGGCCACGTAGAAGAATGGCGAGTAGGGAAAAGCATAACGGACGTGGAAGAGCGGGCTCCAGTATGAAAGGAGATAAATGATGCCAATGGGTACCCAGACCGAACCTACTAATAGGGTCACCACCAATGTCCGTCGCGCCAGAGAGGCCACGCCGACTGCGTAGACCAGAAAGAACAGCAGTAAGAACCCCCACATAGCCTGCTGTTCGATAGACTGTCCGAGGGAGAAAGCGGACCACGAATCGATGAGCACCGTGGGAAGGTCGACGAAATGCCGCCATGGCGGCACCGCGGGGGAGATAGCCTGACGAAGGGCTATAGGCAGCCAAGGCAAGTAGAGCGCCAGAACGGCCACTTGCGCAGATACCCAGGCGAGCAACCGGCCCTTGAGGTTTGGCTGGCTCCGGCCGAGGGCTATGATCGCCGCCAGAGCAAACAAGTTGAGGAAGACCAGGAGAAACGCCGCATAGTATAGAAGATAGAGACTGGCCGCAGCCACGACGACGTAGCTGATCCATCCTCCGCTAAGAGTGAAACAATGGATGCTCCCCTGTGTTTCTGCGTCTCCGTTTTGAGCCCAGCAGGTCGGTAGATCGAGCATCTCGAGGAGAAACCATGTTGCTGCCAATCCAAGAACGGCGGCGAGAGTATACATGCGTGTCTCCTGGCTGTACCAGAGGTGGAAAGGGCTGATCGCTACTAAGCCGGCAGCCAAGGACGCGAGGAGATGAGAATCGTTCCCTAACAGGCGCAAGGTGAAGCGATAGACCATGGCCACTAGCAACACGCCGAAGAGTACAGAGAAGAATCGCACAGCCAACTCGCTGGACCCCACCGCCTTGATCCAGAAATGCAGGAGGTAGTAGTACAGCGGGGGATGGATGTCGCCTGCCGTGTGCTGGGTCAGGCTGACCAGATCTAGTTTTGCCAGATAGACGCCAAAGGCCTCGTCGTACCACAGACTCTGGTAGTCGAGACGGAAAAGCTTCAGTCCGAGCGCAAGCAGGGGGAAGAGGAGCGGCAGGAAGCGAGACCACGTGATGACACCGCCACCCTCGATCGCCCGCCGTCCGGCTGATTGAACGCGATCTTTGGTCAGTTCCATGTTATTCGATGGTCACCTTTACCAGCTGGATGGCGTCGCCATCCGGACTGTGTAACCGCTCACCGCTGACCGGATCGTACATCCCGACGATGAGCCTGCCCTCGCCCTTGGCCACGCCGGGGGGAAGGGTGATGACGTGTTCGTCGGCGACGAACTCTCCCTTCGCCCAACTCGTCGTCGGCGCTTCGCCTCCCCTTGGCTCGGCGTCGTCCTGAGTGATGATCTTACCGTTGCCATCCACGAGATGAACGAAAACCTTGAATGGCTGATTGGTGGCGCCCAGCGCATGCCAGTATAACACGAGCCGGCAAACCTGTCCGGCCTCGACGGACAGCGGCTCCGTGGCCCCAGCGCGTTGCGAGCCGAGCCAGAGATCGAAGCCAGTAAGCATGATGCCATCCCCCAATGGGAAGTCAAGCCGGAAATCAGGATTGGGCTTGTCGAATTGCCTTTCTCGCCCCCGAATCTGAATGGTCCCTACCGTTAGTGCCGGAGCGTCGCCGAGGCCGATGCGTAGAACGAAGGTGCCGTCGGGCAGGTCTGGTGGCAGCAGTAGTTGGTGCTGCAGCCGTACGATGCCATTGTCGGGCCATTGGGTCGTGGGGTAGCGACCGCTGGCGGGATCGAAGAGACGGTCGAGAACCGGCCGTTTTTGGTAGTCGAGGAGGCCAATGCGCACCTGATGGTCTTGCCGGGGCGAGCGCTCAGTCTGCCACAAGGTGGTCAAGGCGAGTGGTTTGCCGGGTTCGTAGGATCTGTCTTCCCAGCGAACCCCCACTAGCCTGATGCCGTCGTAAGTTGCCCCGTTACCGGACCATGTCCATGCACCCCAGTCTCGACGGGGCGGCACGCTGTTATCGCGCTGCACCTGGACGGTGCCAAGCACTAGCGACATGTCCGGAGAGCCGCTAGATGAATCAACTTCTATCCGGCGACCCGAGGACGGGTCATACATCCCGAGGCACAAGGTATATGCCCCGGGTGGTAAACCCACCGGTAGTGAGACATCATAGGTATCAGTAATTACTTCGCCTTCGCGCCAAGACGGCATCGGATAGGCGCCCCCCACCGGCCTTTGGTCCGTTTGCGCCACCTGCTGGCCGTCGGCATCCAGCACGTGAATAAAGACCATGTGGTCACCTTGTGGCCGACCAGCCCGCCAGTACACGGTGACGCGTAGCGGTCTGCCGTCAGACGCAGGCTCCGCGACAATCGCCCCCAATAGAACAGCCTCGCCTTGAAAGGAGGCGTCTATCCGCCGAAGGCTGTCAGGCACCAGGTTGCTGGGCGTCTGGTGAACGGCGACCAAAGGTCCGACCGACGATAGGGAGTACTTTTCAGCAAGACCCGGCAGTGGCCTGGTGACGTACACTTGGATGCCACGCGCCATGAGTTCGTCAACTCGTGCCAGGCGCGGTTTCTCATCGTCCGCACGCACCAGAAGCAGATCTGGGCGGCGCCCCTCGGTCTGCTGCAGGTAGCTGAATAACGTGATCTCGCCGCCGAGGCCGACGATTGCAGCGTTCTGTTCTAGAGGCTGGGAGAGCACGTCCTCCCCATAGTTGCGAACCGACTGGTCACCGTGGTGATCGACCTCCGGCATAACGGCTTGGATCCGAGAAATCGGCAGAAAGACCAAGATGAGAGAGACGGCCCAGAGCGCGACCGTGACAGGCACCGTGAACACCCGCAGTGGCGAGCACCTGCGCAGAAGATGTCGGAGCATGGCAATAAAGCCGGCGGCTCCCAAGCCAATCCAAACGGCGAAGACCAAGAAAGACGGGAGAAAAAAAGGTTCGACGTCAGCAACACGGTAAAGAGCACCAAATCCCGCGCTGAGGAGGAAGAACAGGAACAAGATCAGCCCGATGGTACGTTCTCTCCAAAGCACCCAGGCCGCCCCGAAGATGCCGAGGGCCAGACCGGTTGCCCGATACTGTGATAACAGCGCTTCCAGATAGACCGTGAGAGGATTGGTTGTCTGCCGCCACGGATTGCCGATGACGAAGACCCCGTAGGCTCGACCGCTGATCCAATCAAGAAATCCCGTCAGCGTGTTGTGGTATTCACCATCGAGCGAAGAGATGCTGGTACCCCGCAAGGGAAGATAGGCGTAGAGGCAGAGCGGTAACAGGAACAAGCCGGCCAGCTTCGCCCACTCTCTCCTCTCCATCCCCGCCCGCCCCTCTCGATCCCGCCAGGTGAGCCAGAGCATAGGAGCGAGAGCAAGCAAGAGGAGCATAAAGGTGCGGTGATGAGTCAGCCCCAGTCCGAGGACGAACGCCAGAGGCGCAGGACCGATTGCCCTTCGCCAAAAGAGCACGGCGAGCCAAACCCCTAGAGCAATGAAGAAGGTGTTCAAAGTGTAGACTTCGGCCACTACCGCTTGGGACCAAAAGACCGGAGAGAAAGCCAGGCAGAGGGCGCCGGAGGCAGCGGCAAAGCGCATCGGCAGCGTAGCGCCGAGTCCGCGTCGGGTTGTCGAAGGCAGGACGGTGAAGCTCGCCACGATGGCGTAGACGAGAGATGCTGTCAGGGCAGCCCACCAGGCCGACATCAGGTTGAGGCGATAAGCAACATCGCCCCAAGGCAGCAAGGTAAACAGCTTCCCGAGCAGAATGTAAAGCGGGTAGCCGGTGGGATGGGCGATACCGAGTTGGAAGGCGACCAACTGGAATTCAAGGGTGTCGCTGAACATCTCCGCGACCGTAGGTGCCAGCGTGCCTAGGTAGAATGAAAGCGCGAGGACGAAGATCGCCACGAACAGGGTGAGATCCACTAGCAAGATAGCCTGCCGGTATCTTGGCGGTGCCTTCATCTCGTCAATGCCCCCCGGCCATTACTCACTGGGGTGGCGTTTCTGCCGATAGTGCCGCAGTTCAACTCAGTCATTTGTCCGGCAGCCTCCGGTACAAGTGGAAGTCGGCGATGTCCTTCTCTAGCCGGTAGTCCCTGTCGATAACCGCCTTGAATTCAGGGAAGTCGTTGAGGAGTTGTTGAGAATCGACGGCTTGCAGGGGATTGACGTCATTGGTGACCGTGACGATATATATGGGCCTCTTCTCGCGAATGTCAGTCAAGAAGGTGTCTCTGGCTTCCTGGCGCAGCTCGCTCTCTGGCTGTTCGATAGTAAGCGGGTAGTCGAAGACGTAGCGACTAGGCGCCCGGCGATGCGCGAGGTAGTTGACGAGGGCCTGGAATCCCCAGACAAGTATTGTGTCGTCTTCTTTGGTCTGCGCATCAAGGTAGGCGGCAGTGTCCTGAGCGGCCAGAAAGGAATAGACGTCGGTGCCGCGAATATTGTGCCCGAAGTTGGCGAGGTAGTCCCGTTCCTGCTCTCGTCCTGTCAGGTAAGCCAGGTCTCGCTGCAGTTTGGGGCCAACGGCGGGTACGGCGACCGAGAGGTATGCCAGGCCAGATAGACAGGCGATTGCCGTAAGTACCACTGGCGAAGTTCCAGCGCCAGCACCAATGTGAAAGGAATGGCGGAGATTGCTCCCAGCGGCTACCGCTCCCACGGCCGCCAGCAGTGCCAGTGGCGGGAGAACGAGCGACCAGTGATAGCTGAAGAACTTGCCTTGCATCCAAATGCCGAGGACCGCGGCGCCAACCCAGGCAAGGACCACAGCTCCGGCGCGCCGATCTCGCCCTCTCAGCCAGATGATGCCGCCAAGCACTGCCAAAGGCGAGACAATACTCATCCTCTCGCCGAATTGCAGCGTAGCTAGGGCGAGGTCTTCGGGCGCGAGGCTGGCCCCGGTCTGAACGTGGAAAGTGTTGAAGACAACCACGGCTTCGTAGAGGTCGCGGACCGCGCCATTGACGGCGAAGTAGGAAAACATCGGCACTTGGCTGACGACGAGGCCAAGGATGGTGATCCCTGGAAGGAGAAAGAAGGACCACCGGGCGCGGGTCTTCTGGAGTCGGGCTCGATCGCGTGCACTGATCATGGCCACCAGAAACACGACGAGGAACCAGGGCGCGGCCGTTGGTTTGAAATCCATGGCAATGCCGGCTAGCAGACCGGCGAGGAATAGCGACCACCATGGCGAGGGGACTCTCCGCAGAAGACAGTAGGCACTCAAGGTCATGGGCAGGGACATGAACATCTCGGCCTGGCCGCGGTCCCACCATTCGAACAAGAGAACGGTGCCAAATCCGTACACTAGCGCGGCTAGGACGGCGGTGCCTTGGCCCCGAAGATTGCGGCCAATACGGTGTAGGAAGTAGGCGGTGGCCAGGATCGAACAGGTCTCAAGGATGTGCACGCTGATCATCTGCCTGCCGAAGACCGCGAAGGCCAAGCTGTAGGTGAAATCGATGCCTGGCGGCTTATGATCCCATGCATCGCGGTAGGGTACGTGCCCATCCAAGATGCCCTCGCCGATGTAGGCGAAGATGCCTTGATCCCGCCCGAATGGTTGCTGCCATACGAACGTGCTCAGACCGGCAATGCTCAGCAGTACAAGTATGAGCCACTTGTTGGCGAGGAGCCAGCGCAACGGTCTCAAAGAGTCACTCCTCTAATGGCGAACGTTGATAGTACCCAGGATCGCGCTATCGCCGAGCGAGTGTCCTGCATGATCCTTGAGGCTTAGGCGCTGTCCGGTAAGCTGGTCGTAGACGCCGACCTCCAAAGCCAAGGGGCCGTCTGGCGTGTCAGGCTTCAGCGAAAGGACATAACGATCGACGAGATACTCCCCAGGCACCCACCCTGTAGTGGGCAAGTTCCCGCTACCAGGCCGGCTGTCGACCTGACCCCAAATGTGCCCACCCGCGTCCAACAGATGCGTGAACACAGTAAAGTCCTGCTCGGTGGTGGCAAGGGGATGCCAGAAGAGAGTGAGAGTGATTGGGTCGCCTGGCCGCACGACGGCCCAAGCGCCAGCGTCATTCCCCGCCTCGGAACCAATCTGGGATGGAACCTCGAGGTCAAAGCCGGCGAGTTCGGCGAGGCCGTCGGCAACTAGGTCCTCCGTATGAGTCATCGGTGGGCGAGTGAACGAGTGCTCCCGCCCGACGACTTGCACTCTGGCAGTCGCGGTCATCGTGTGGCTGTCCCCGGCGCTGACCATCACAGTCAGCTCTCCCGTTGGCGTCTCGACGGGAATACGGATCTCCCTCTGGTCCCGAACCAGCTCATGGGCCGCCCATCTGCTCGTCGGATACTTCCCATCCACGGGAGGACCGCTGACTCGGGCAATGACGTTCTTCCGGGTGTCGACGAGGGCGAGGTGGATATCGTAGTCCGCCGTGAGCTGTCCGTCAGCCTGCCAAAACAGGTTCACCGGGACCTTCTGACCCGGCGCCAAAGGCTCCGTCGGTCCGCTGAAACCGACCAGGCGCAGCCCCTGTGCCACTAGGGCTGAGGAGGGATGCTGCACGAAGAGTGATGAGACCGATGGAGCGGCAGACGGTCGCACTACTTCGACCTGTCCGAGGACAACCTCGGGTCCCTTTGGCGCCCCGAACTCGTCCAAAGCACTCAGGCCCGCACCATCCTTGGAGATTCCCAGCTTCAGGAGGTAGCAGCCCGGCGGCGTGCCACTCGGTACTAGTAACCCATGCCGGTCGGCAAGGCGCTCACCTGGGGCTAGACTAGCGAGAGACTGGAGACCAGAATCAGGCTCGGCATCCCGCTGTGCCCATGTCCGATCAGCTTCGTCAACCAGCCGGAGGTTGACTGTAAACTGACCATCTAGGCGGGCGAGCGCCTGCCAGTCGAGCTGCAGGTTAACGGTATCCTTCCCCGCCACGAGTGGCCCCTGGCTCATCGCGGTGCGTGTCGCCAGAAGCTTGTTCTCAAAGTTGAAGGCCTGCGCTGGGGTAGGCGGCGGTTCGATTGTGGAGAAAAGTAGCAACCGGCTGTTACCGAACCATTTGCTAGTTGCCGGGTAGAAGTGGTCTACCATATAAGCTTCCAACTGAGTCTCCAAACGCCGGCCGAGCACCTGATACGACAGCAACCACATGCGACCGTATTGCGGCGCTATGCTCTTGAGACCAAGCGCCATTTCCTGCGTGTCGTTGGCCCAAGCGCCGCTGGGAGCCAGCAGCATGGTCGGCAGCGAACCCTTGTAGTAGGCCTCGAAATAGCCGATTTGCCAAGGGTAGATTGCAAGAACCAGATCGTCGGGGTGCCCCAGGGCGCTGGCCAGGTCGACGACGGGCCGGTAGTCCTCATTCGGATAGCGCGGGATGGAGTAGAAGGACCAAAGGCTCACCGCGGCAATACTTACACACAACAGGATTAAGACCACTGCCACAAGGCGACGGGAGATGAACAGAAGAGCCAGTCCCCGCGCCACGATTAGCAAAAGAGCAGGCAGACAAAACAAGAAAAGCCTCTCCCACATTGGCGGGTGAAATGGAAAACGGAGATTGACTAGCCAGCCAACGCCGATTGGGACGAGAAGAAGCAGGAGACTAAAAGACAAAGGAGAAAACCACGCCCGACGGGTGGTTGATCGCTGCTTGGCGGCAACAGGCTCTTGCGTAACACCAAACCGAGCATCTGCAGCCTGTAGCGCGGGGGATTGTTCCCCTTCCGCTGCGTGGAGCGACGTAGGGGCGGACGTCTCCGTCGACCCGGGGTAGCGGGGCAGCGCCTGTGCCATGTCATCGATCAGATTCCTAGGTGAGATGCGCACTGACAAGCCAACAATGGCGATCGCCCCCAAGAGCAAGTAGAGAAGAGCGGCCAAGGGGGCGTACTTAGAAGCGCTATCTCCAGCCGTGAACGAAAAGAACAGGTCGCGCAGAAAAGCGTACGGCGATAATGGTGCGTAGCCCTCGAACGCGACCTTGGCTTGAACGTAGCTGCTTAGCTTCATGCCGGCGTAGAGCAACCATGGTAGGAAGAGGCCGCCAACTACTAGCATTGCCAGAAGCCACGATCGCCAGAGGTACTTGGCCCGACGGTGTCTGATTAGAAGAAAGAGACCATGGGCGAGGGGAAGAAAGGCGGCGTAGTATTGTGTATACATGGCTAGAGCGGTGAGCACCACATAGCCGGCGAGAACCCACCGCCGAACCTTGGGTGGCACCACCGAACGCTCGTCGGCGCCGGCCCTGATTCCGAAGGCGATGGAGAACAGCAGAGAAGAAGCAAGCCCAAGGGTCGTAACCATGGCGTACATGCGCACTTCTTGGGAGTAGTAGACGTGCATGGGCGAGATGGCTAAGAGGAAGGCGGCGATGACCGCAGTGTGGCGGTCGAAGAGACGCCGTCCCAAAGCGTAGACAAGAGGGACGGCGGCCAAGCCAAGGAGGACGGACACAGCCCGCCCGCTGAGATCCGCACGGCCGAAAGCGGCCAACCAGCCACCCAGCAAGTAGTAGTACGCCGGGGGGTGAATGTCCTGTGCGGTCATCGAAGCGATGCTTCCCAGGTCGCGTGTGGCGAAGAAGAAGCTATAACCCTCATCGAACCATAATGGCTGGAATTCGAGGCGAATCAGTCGTAGAAGCAAAGCCAACAAAGAGATGACGGCCAGTAGGACGCCGGTGTGTCCTTCCTTAGCGATGGGCAAAGCACGTCCTACCCATGAGCCCCACACGGTTGTGGCCGACTTCGCGGCAAACTTGATGTGCACGAAAGAGAAGGTCAATTCACCCCGTTTGGCCAATCGTTATCAGTTGTCGGTTATCCGTCTGACATTTAAACGCCCAGGTAGAGGCGATCTGCTCGCTACCCCTGATAACTACACCGTTCCCTGGCACGCTTCTTGCAACACTAGAGCCGAGACAGCCTCTGGCTTCGGGACTAGTCAGAGCAAAAAACACTGGCGGGTCATGCTTGGGATGCAGAACTGGAGGCTATCATGCTTGAAGTTCCTGCAGCGAATATAAGTGACTTAACAGTCGGCGAACTCTGCTTGGCCATCGGCGATGGTCGGCTGCCTGCCAAGCTAGAGGACGATCACTATACAGTATCGTGGAGAGAAATCGCTCGCTATCTAGGCGACCAAGCCATAGCCGATTTCGCTCCGCATCTCAAGAACAGCGCAGAATAATCTTACCTTCACATCCTCTTTTCCTCCTTAGGCCGGGGGCACGAGTTCGAGCCTGCTCGTGCCCCGTTCTTGTTCTAGAGAACGAGGAGGAAGATAGCCCCCTGCCACGCGCCAGTGGCGCCGTGGTTCGGCTGAGGCATTTTACCACGCACTCATCCTTTTGGGCAATCTGGGTGATGATTTACCCCGAAACGGGGTTGCAATTGGGCCACCGGTTTCTTATAATGGAGGTGTTCGGAAAAGTAACACTTCTCCGGAGGGCAACGTGAGTAAGAAACAGATACTCGTCGCCGACGACGATCCTTCGATTCGCTCCCTGCTGCGCAGCTTCCTGGAAGGTGAAGGTTTTGTCGTCACCGAAGCACGGACTGGCTCAGAAGCGCTAAACAGCATGGAAAGCCAGAGGCCGGACCTGCTCCTCATGGACGTGCGCATGCCCGATCTAGATGGCATCGAGGTCCTGCAGCGCATGCAAGACAGTGCGATGGATGTCCCTTCGGTGGTTATCACGGCTCATGGCACATCCAACACGGCGATCAAGGCCATCGAACTGGGGGCATTTGATTATATTACCAAGCCGTTTGAACTTGACGAAGTGCTGCACACCATTAGGCGATACTTTGACTACGAGCAGATGGCGAGCGAAGTCAAGAACCTTCGCGCCCAATTGGAGCTAGACCCGTCAGACCGGATCGTGGGCAAGAGCGCCCCAATGCAGGAAATCTACAAGACGATTGGACGGGTGGCCAAGAGCGACGCGACAGTGCTACTGACCGGTGAGACGGGCACCGGCAAGGAATTAGTGGCCAGAACCATCCACTTCCATTCCAACTACCGCCATGGACCACTGATCACTGTCAGTTGCGCGGTCCTTCCCGAAACCCTTCTTGAAAGCGAGCTATTCGGTCATGAGAAGGGCAGCTTTACCAGCGCTGACCGTCAGCGCAAGGGCCGTTTTGAGTTAGCGCACAAAGGTACCATCTTTCTCGACGAGATCGGAGAGATGAGCCTTGCCACCCAGAAGAAGCTCCTCCGTGTCCTGCAGGAGCGCGAATTTGAGCGGGTTGGCGGGTCTACACCGATCAAGGTCGACGTGCGGGTGATTGCCGCCACCAATATCGACCTAGCCGAGCAAGTCTCCAAGAAGAACTTCCGAGAGGATCTCTACTACCGGCTGAACGTAATCAATATCAAGCTGCCGCCGCTACGGGATCGCTTGGACGATATCCCGTTGCTGGTGGAGCACTTCCTGCAAAAGCACCGGTTTAGCAGCAGCAGTCCGCCGGCGCGCATTTCAGAGGAGGCCGTGCGCGTCCTTCAGTCCTACAACTGGCCGGGCAACGTGCGGCAGTTGGAGAATACTATTGAGCGTGCGGTGATTATGTCTCAAGGCGGCGTGATTACAAGCGACCACCTCTTGCTCGAACAGACCGAAGAGAAGAAATTCCTCGAGATCCAGCAGAAGGTTCGCCAACGCGTGCCAATGCGTGAGGTGATGGCCGAGATAGAGAAGCAGATGATCATCGAGGCGCTCAACGACGCCCGTGGCAACCGCAGTCAGGCGGCAAAGATTCTCGGCATCTACCGCCGCCTTCTCTACGCGAAGATGAAGGAATATGGGATTGCTGACGACGGCGATGGCGGCAAGTAACGCCAAACCTGCGCAGACGCTTGGTTCATGATTTCAAGACCGCCGGGGGGATGCTTCGCGGCGGTCTCCTCTTACCTGGCACGCTTATTGCAAAGGGCGAGCGGGGTCTAATGTCCTCGGTTGCCCTGTCTACCGACCATCGAAACCAGCACGTCGTTGCTTCCCGGGAGGAAGCAGGCATCAGTCCATCTTGGCTCGCAATCGAAGGATCGTAACTGTTCACAGTTCCATCAGTTGGCGAGGTAGCATCCAGCAGTTAGGTCGGCTGTGTGTTGACATCAGTGGTATCCTTGGGGGCATGGACAATGCTCTGGAGACGGCCA
>Ga0315298_1002813_pt1 | contig 28626 bp, 41 predicted proteins | sample WHS_1_MG_FD_203077 | JGI IMG/M metagenome (GOLD analysis project Ga0315298, IMG submission 203077) | Extremophilic microbial mat communities from Washburn Hot Springs, YNP, Wyoming, USA - WHS_1_MG | ecosystem: Environmental > Aquatic > Thermal springs > Hot (42-90C) | place: USA: Wyoming... | reverse complement strand
CAATACTCTATACTCAATACTCTTATGAGATTGCTTCGGCCTCGCAGTGACAGCAGATTTTTTAATTCCAGATTCTAAATTCCAGATTCCAGATTCTATTTTGTTTATTAGAATGATGGGGGTGGACGTTTTCGAAAGATAATATATCTTTAAATGACTTTTACTTTATTTCATAACTCACTGTCAAAGTCACACTAATTTCATTTGTTCCTGGCTCAATTTGGGCTTGAGGGGCGGCTTCTGGTGCTCCAGCTTCAAAAGTATTAGCTTTCATTGTTCTATAAATTGGCCCTATCTCATTTTCTGAAACAGAAATAATTTTTCCTAATTTTAAAGAAGTTTTTTCAGAAATAAGTTTTGCTCTTTTTTCTATTTTATTTAAAGCCTCAATCCTCGCCTGATTTTTATAATCTTCAACATCATCAATCTCAAAATTAATATCGGAAATTTGATTTGCTCCTTTTTCTGTTAATCCCCCAATGATTTTATTTATCTTAGAAAAATCCCGAATTTTAATTTCAATTGTTTGAGTTAATTCATAACCTATTATTTTTGGCGGACAACTCCGATAATCTTTTTCTCCTTTGCGACACCAAGTATAATCATACTGGGGATTTAAAGAATAATTGATTGTTTTTATATCGTCTTGAGATACTCCTTCTGCTTTTACAAAAGCTATTAATTCTTTTGCTTTTTTATCGTTTTCTGATTGGACTGTTTCTGCTTTTTCTGATTGAGTAATTACCGAAAAACTTACTCTTATAATATCTGGTTTGGCATAAACCTTTCCTTGAGCAGAAAAAGAAATAATTCTTTGAGGGTTAACAATATTTTGCGCTTGTCGGTAATTTAAATAAGCCCAGCTTAAAACTCCTAAACTTAAAAAAATCGCAAAAAGAGTTGAAGCTAAAATTAAATATTTTATGTTACTAGTCATATTTTTAACATTGAAGCATTTTTTTTAATTCTTTTTTATTTGTTGAGGCGCCACCGACCAAAACGCCATCAATATTTTTTAAATTAAGAAATTGCTTTAAGTTGCTGCTTTTGACAGAACCACCATAAAGAACCAAAAAAGATTGAGGATTATAATTTAAAAATCTTCTCTCTAACCAGAATCTAATTAGATTTGCCATTTCCTCAACTTCTTTTGGTTCTTCTGAAACGCCTTTGCCAATTGCCCAATTGGGTTCGTAAGCAATAATTATTAATTTTTTCTTTTCTAATTTTATTCCTTTAAATGCTTCATTTAACTGGTCAAAAATAATTTTTTTTATCTTGAAACTAATCCCCTCACCCTTTTTTCTTTCTTTCTCGCCAATACATACTATCGGAATAATATTATTTAAAAGACAGGCTTTAATTTTTAAATTGACAAAAGATAGAGTCTCCTTTAAATTTATCTGTCTTTCAGAGTGGCCTAAAATTACATAATTAACACCCATTGATTTTAGCATTTTCGGCGAGATTTCTCCAGTCATTGAATAGCGGTTGTGCCAAAAAACATTTTGACTAGCTAGTTGATATTTATTTTTTAAAATTTCTTTTGCTTTTAATAAATAGATAAAAGGCGGGGCAACAATTATTTTTAAAGAAGGGCTGCTGTTTTTAATAATCTTTAAAAGCTCTTCTGCTTCTTTTAAAGATTGAGGATTCATTTTCCAATTTAAAACAAGATATTTTTTCATATTTTTATTTTAAAACACTAACGCCGAAAAAGGTCATTAAACTAACAATAATTCCGGCAATTAAAACTCCTAAACTAATCAGGAAAAACGATTCTTTTGTTTTAAAACCAAAAAGAAAAGAGGCAATTGTCCCTGTCCAGGCGCCGGTAAAGGGCAAAGGAATTGCCACAAAGATAATCAAAGCGATTTTCCCCCATTTTAAATAACTAGTTTCAAATTTTTTTCTTGTTCTTTCAAAAATAAAATTAAAGAAATTTTTAAAAAATAAAGATTTTTTTATAAGAAAATTAGAAATTTTTTCAAGAAAAATAAGAAGCGGCAAAATCGGCAAAATATTTCCTATTAGACTTAAAATTAGAGTCTTCTCTAAAGAAAAATTAAAAGCAAAAACTCCTAAAGGAATTGCCCCCCTTAATTCTGAAATTGGCGAGGCGGCTGTTAATAAAACCAAAATTTCTTTCATATTTTAATCCTTCTTAATCTTTTAGCTGCCTCTTCTGGAGCTAAACCGCAAGCCTCCATTCCTGAAGATAATTCAAAGCCAGCAATTGTTTCTGTTTTTGGAATTAAATGTAAATGAAAATGAAAAAACTTTTGATGCTCTTTTAAAAAAGAACTGTAAATAAAAAGATTATAATCAGGATCATTTAACTCTTTATAAATCCTTCTTAAAGCATCATATAAAGCTTCGCTTAAATATCTTAAAGATTCATCAGAGACTTTTCCAAAATTTGCTAGATGTTTTTTTGGATAAATATGAATTTCAAAAGGATTAGTTGAAATATAGGGACAAAAAGAAAGATATTCTTTATTTTCATAAATGATTCTTTTTTTCTCTTTCTTCTCCCAATTGATATTTGAACAATAAAAACATTTTTTTCTTTTTTTATAAAAATTTTCGCTACCTTTTAAGATTTTTTGAACATAAGGAGGAATAATTGATAAAGAAATTATTTGTCCATGAGGATGGGTAATTGAAGCGCCAGCAGTTTTCCCTAAATTAATAAAAGGGAAAACAAATTTAATCTTTGGATTTAAAGAAAGGTGATTATATCTTTCTCTAAAAGCTAAAAGCATTTCTAAAGTATTTATCTTTGGCAGTTCAGCCAATGATTTTTTGTGGTCTCTTGTTAAAACCACTTCTGCCTGACCAATTGCCGATTCTTTTTCAAAAAACCATTCTCTCTTTTTAAAAAATTTCTGGAAAGTCACCATTGGATATTTGTTTAAAATAACCATTACTGACCAATCTCCTCTTTCTTTTTCAATTAAAAATAAAGGTTCTTTGTGGCCACTTTTTAGTGGATTTTCAAAAGGACATTTGTTAATCGGCTGATGAATTCTTTTTTTAGAGACAATTAACCCATGAGGCCTCTTGCTTCTTTTAAAAGCGACGATTACCATTTGGCCAGTGATTGGATCTTTTCTGATTTCCGAAGTAGGCATATTTTTTATATTTTAACATTTTTAAGGAGTAATTACTATTGCCTTGGTTTTGGAAACTGCAATAGTTTTTTCAAAATGCACTGCCACTTCTCCATTTAAAGTTGAAAAAGAACCGTCGCTATTTTCCCTGATTGCGCCATTTTTTAAAGTAACCATTGGCTCAATTGCTAAAACCATTCCTTCTTTTAAAACTAATCCCTTTCCCTTTTCCCCAAAATTATAAACAACTGGTTCTTCGTGGGGTTTATAGCCAACTCCATGACCGACCAAATCTTTAATTACGACAAACCCATTTTTTCTAACCCAATTTTCAATTTCATAACCAATATCCCCTAAAGTATTTCCTTCTCTTGCTTTACTAATTGCTCTCTCTAAAGATTGACGAGTTACTTTTATCATTTTTTGATAAATCGGCTTTATTTTTTTAACCCCAACTGTTAATGCCATATCAGTATACAACCCTTTATATTTTAATCCTAAATCCAAAGAAACGATATCTCCTTCTTTTAAAATTAAATCCTTTAAAGGAAGACCATGAACAACAACATCATTTATAGAAACACATAAACTATAAGGAAAAGGCTTTAAGGCAAAATCTGGTTTATAATTTAAAAAAGCTGGCTCACCACCGCTTTCTTTAATCAGTTTATAAGCTAAATCATCTAACTCTTTCGCGCTTAAAGAAGGTTTTATTTCCTTTTTTAATCTATTTAAAATCTTTGAAAGGATTTTCCCTCCCTCTTTTAAAATTTTAATTTCTTCTTTTGTTTTTAAAAAATACACTAAAGTAAAATTTAGCTAATTTTTTTCCAAATTCTTTCAAAAACTTCTTTGACACTCCCAATGCCATTTATTTCTATTAATTTGTTTTTGTTTTTAAAATATTTAATAACTGGCATTACCTCTTTATCAAAAAATTGCATTCTATTTTTAATTACTTTTAAAGTATCGTCTTTTCTTTTAACTAATTTTCCGCCGCAAGAAGGACATTTTAGAGTTTTTCTAAGTTCTGGGCTTAAATCTAAAGAGTATTCTTTGCCACACTTCTCACAAATTCTTCGAGCCTTAAGCCTTTTAACTACTTCGCTAGCTGGAACATTGATATAAATCACTTTAAAGTTTTCTCTTTTCATTAAATTCAAAGCTTCTTCTAAAATCAACGCTTCTTCTAAACACCGGGGACTTCCTTCAAAAATTAAACCGAATTTATCTCTGTTTTTCTTTAAATTTAAAATTTTTTTAAGCCACAAACTCACTACTAACCAAGTTGGCGCCCATAAGCCGCTATTAATAATTCTTGAAATTGATTCTTGTAAAGGGTTATTAGTTTTTATAAATTGTCTTAAAAGGGCGCCAGTATCAATCTCATAAAGCGGCAGCTTCTTTTTTAATAAATTAAGCTGAGTGCCCTTACCAGAGCCAGATCTTCCTAATAAAATAATATTTAATGGTTTAGACATTTTCATACTCCCTCATTATTAATTGAGCCTCGATCGCTTTCATTGTTTCAATTGCGACTTCAACCATAATTAAAAGTGAAGTCCCGCCTAAAGCTAAAGTGGTAATTCCAGAAGTTTTCTCTAAAAGAATTGGTAAAACCGCAATCACCCCTAAAAATAAGGCACCAAACAGCGTGATTTTGGAGCTTAAATTAGCTAAATAATTAGCCGTGGTTTTTCCAGGCCGATAGCCAGGAATAAAACCTCCTCTTTTTTGTAAATTCTCTGAAATTGATTCTGGTTCAAAAGTAACAGAAGTATAAAAGAAAGTAAAAAGAAACACTAAAAGAAAATATAAAACTAAATAAACTGGCGATTCGGTGGTAAAACCTTTTAAGGCTAAAGAAACTTTTAAAAGAAAAGCATTAGAAGAAGTAGATAAAAACTGACCAATCATTTGGGGAAACATCAAAATTGATAAAGCAAAAATAATTGGAATTACCCCTGCTTGATTAACTTTCATTGGCAAATAGGTATTAGCCCCACCATAAATTTTTGTGCCTCTTACTTGTTTTGCGTAGTTAACTGGGATTCTTCTTTCACCCTGAGAAACAAAGACCACGCCAATAATAATTAATAAAGATAGCGATAAAAAGATTATTAAATTAGGTAGCCGCTCAAAAGTCAAATTCATAAAAGTAGCAAGTAGTTGTCTTGGCAAACCAATCACAATCCCAGCAAAAATAATTAAAGAAATGCCATTTCCTAATTTTTGTTCAGTAATTAATTCTCCGATCCACATTAAAATTATGGTTGAGGCGATAACAACTACTAAATTTCTTATTAAATCAAAAGGGGTAGAAATAGTAACAATCTGTTGACTTTTTAGTAAGTTCAACATCGCAAAGCCCTGAAGCAAAGCCAAAGGAACAGTAAACATTCGGGAGTACTGCTCGAATTGGGCTCTTTCTTTTTCTGTTCCTTCTTGAAGCATCTGTTTTAAAGAAGGAAAAACCATTGTCAAAAGTTGAAAAATAATACTGGAGGTAATATAAGGACCAATTCCCAAAAAAGCAATTGAAATATTTGACATTGCGCCACCAGTAAAGATATTGAATAAACCAAAAATTTGGTTTTGCTTAAAAAAATTTTGAAGCTTTACTTGATCAACATTCGGTAGGGGGATACTTGCCATTATCCGAAAAACAACTAAAAGAATCAAAATAATAAAGACCTTTTGTCTTAATTCTTTAAGTTTTAAAAGATTAAATAACTTTTTAAACATAAATTTTTATTGTTTGTTTTTTAAGGGCTCTTCTATTTTTCCGCCGGCTTTTAAGATTGCCTCTTTTGCTTTTTGTGATACTAAACAACCCCTAATAGTATAAGCATATTTTAAATCAGCTGAACCTAAAATTTTAATTTTTATTTTCTGACCTTTTGGTAGTTTAACTAATCCTAATTTCTTTAATCTTTTTAAAGTAATAACAGCATTACTAGGAATTTTTCTTACAATATCACTTAAAAATACTGTTTTTGGTTTTTCTGAAATTTTAATAAATTTCACCCCTCTTCTTTTAGGAAATTTTAAAATCATCTCTCTTAATTGAGGTCTAATTTTATGTCCTGCTCTTGATTTCTGTCCTTTCATTCCCCTTCCTGAATAATTTCCTTTTTTCCCGCCTCTACCAATTCTTTTTTTCTTTTTAGTTTGATAAGTTTTTCTTAATTGATGAATTTGCATAATTAATTAGAGGGTGTTTTTAATTTAGAGATCGCGATTAAAACTGCTCGCGCATTATTAATAGGATTATTAGTCCGCGAAAGCATTTTAGAGCTAATGTTAGGGATACCAGCTAATTTAAAAATAGTTCTCGCCACGCCGCCAGCGACAATCCCTTTTCCTTCAGCCGCCGGCTTTAAAATTATTTCTGCTGCCCCATATTTTGCTCTCACTTCATGAGGAATAGTGTTTTTAATAACCGGAATTTTTATTAAATTTTTCTTTGCTTTGTTAGTTGCTTTTTCAATTGCTAAACTTACATCTCTCCCTTTTCCTATCCCTAAACCAATTTCATAACTTTTTTTTCTTCCAACTAAAACTGTCGCTCGAAAACTTAATCTTTTTCCACCGGCAGTGACCCGCGCCACTCGAGCCACCTCCAATACTTGAGTTTCAAAATCTTCTGTTATTTTTTGGAAATTTCTTTTGGTATTCATAAAAATATAAATTAAATTTAAAAATTAAAACTCTAAACCACTTTCTCTGGCTTTCTCACTTAAAGCTTTTATTCTCCCATGGTATTTAAAACCGCCTCTATCGAAAACCACTTTTTTAATTCCCCTTTCTTTTGCTTTTTTAGCAACTAATTCTCCAACTTTTTCTGCTATTTCTTTTTTTGTCATCTTCTTGTCTTTTTTTATTTCAAAATCAGAAGCAGCAATTAATGTTTCTTGTTTTTCATCGTCAATTATTTGGGCATAGATATGTTTTAAAGAGCGATAAACAGATAAACGGGGCCTTTCTTTGCTCCCTTTAACATTTGCTCTTAGACGGCGGTGTCTGATTTCTCTTTTTTGTTTTTTATTTATCTTTTTCATTTTTTTATTTAAAAATCAAAGATATAAAATATATTATTAGGCAGTTGTTCCAGCTATCTTCTTGCCAGCTTTTCTTCTAACTTCTTCGTCAACATATTTAATTCCTTTCCCTTTATAAGGTTCTACTTTTCTAACCTCTCTTATTTTACTTGAAAAAGCGCCAACTAATTCTTTCGAAGCACCGCTAATAGTAATAATATTTTTATCAACTGAAACATTTAATCCTTCTGGAATCTCAAATTCAATTGGGTTAATATAACCTACTTTTAAAGAAAGCTTATTGCCCTCGATTGAGACACGATAGCCAACCCCATTTACTTCTAATTGTTTCATAAATCCTTCGCTTACGCCTTTAATTAAATTATTAATCAAGGCCCGGGTAGTTCCCCAAAGTTTAAAAGTATTTTTCTGATTAACCAATGGTTTTACATAAATTAAATTATTTTCAATTAAAATATCAAAATAAGGAGAAATTTTTAAGCTTAATTCTCCTTTTGGTCCTTTGGCAGTAAAAGTTTTGTCTTCGATTTTTACTTCTACGCCTTTTTTAATTTCTATTGGTTTTTTTCCGATGCGAGACATAATAGTTAAAAGTCAAAATTTTCACCCCCACCCAAGTTTTACTTTGTAAAATTTGGGTAGGCAAGAAAGTCAAAAGTAAAATTATTACCAAACCTCAATTAAAACTTCACCTCCTAAATTTTCTTTTCTTGCTTCTTTTTCAGACATTATTCCTTTGGAAGTGGAAACAATATAAATTCCATAGCCGCTCTTTGGCGAAAACAAATTTTTAGCATTTTTATAAACTCTTTGCGATGGTTTAGAAATTCTTTTTATTTCAGTAATTTTAGGAGTGCCATCTTCATTATATAAAAGAACAACTTCAATCATCCTTTTTGGTTCCCTTCCTACCTTTGTAAATTCTTTAATATAACCGTGCTTTTTTAAAACATTTAAGATTTCCATTTTCAGTTTAGAAAAAGGAACTTTGATGCTTTCTTTTTTTACAAGCAAAGCATTTCTTATTCTTGTTATCATATCAGCAATAGGATCAGTCATAGTAAATTAAAAATTAAAATTTTACCAACTGGCTTTTTTGACTCCTGGAATTTCTCCTTTTGAAGCCAATTCCCTAAAACAAATACGGCACAAACCAAAATCTCTTAGATAGCCCCTTTTTCTGCCGCAACGCCAACATCGCCTCACAATTCTCGTGGAATATTTTGGTTTTTTTAATGCTCTTGCAATAACTGATTTTTTAGCCATAATTTTTATTTATTTTTTTCTAAAGGAAACCCTAATAATTTATATAACTCTATTGCCATTTTTCTATTTTTTGCGTTAGAAACAAAAGTGACTTCTAGTCCAAAAACAAAAGATAACTGCTCTTTGGAAATTTCTGGAAAAACTGTTTGTTCTTTAATACCATAGTTTAAATTTCCAAAAGAGTCAATATTAGTTTCTTTAATTCCCCAAAAATCTCTAATTCGAGGCAAAACAACATTTATAAATTTATAAATAAAATCTTCCATCCTTTTTCCCCTTAAAGTCACCCTTAAACCAACAGGCATTCCTTCTCTTAATTTAAAACTGGAGATAGATACTTTTGCTGGCCGAACTTGGGGTTTTTGACCAGTAATCATTTTTAATTGATTGGCGACTTTTAGAACAACCTCGTCAGTGTTTTTATTTGTAGTCACTAATCTTCCTATGCCGACATTAACTACCACCTTTACTATTTTAGGTACTGCTTCATTGCTTTTCAAATTAAATTTCTTTTTCATTTCAGGAATCACCACCTTTTTAAATTGTTCTTTATAAGTTAAATCCACGATAGAATTAATTTTTAGTTTTTTATATTTTTATATTATTTTCGCACCGCATTTTTTACATTTCCGATATTTTTTTCCATTTTCAATTAGATGACCAATTTTTGTTGGCTTTCTGCAATTAGGACAGACTAGCATTACATTTGCCCGTTGAATTTTTCCTGGTACTGACATTATTTCTCCTTTTTCATCAGTTTTTTTCGGCCTTTTAATCTTTTTAATTAAATTTAGACCATCAATAATTAAACGGTTTTCTTTTGGGAAAACTTTTATTACTTTTCCTGACTTTCCTTTATCTTTTCCCTTGATTATTAAGACAGTATCTCCTTTTTTTATTTCCATTTTGTTTGTCATTTTGTTTGTCTTTTTAAATTTAAACAAAATCAGGCGCTAAAGCAACCAGTTTTTCATAACCCAATTCTCGAATTTCTCGAGGCAAAACTCCTAATAATCTATTACCTAATGGTTCTCTTTTTTCGTTAATTAAAACAACGGCGTTCTCATCAAATCTAATGTAACTCCCATCTTTTCGACGATAAGGCTTTTTTTGCCAAACAACTAATGCTTTGACCACATCTCCTTTTTTTACTTCTTTTCTTGGTTCAGCAACTTGAACTGAGGCAACGATAATATCTCCAATTCTTGCATATTTTTTATAACTACCGCCTAAAACTCGAAAACAGCGCACCGTTTTTGCGCCAGAATTATCTATTACTTTTAAAATTGTTCTTGGCTGAATCATAGATTTTTTTATATTTCTCTAATTACAAATTAAGCATAACTTATTATTCTCCATCTTTTTTCTTTTGATAAAGGTCGTGTTTCTTCAATTATTACTTTATCGCCTTCTTTATATTTATTGTTTGGATTATCGGCTTTAAATTTTTTAGAAACTCTATAATATTTTTTATATTTTGGATGAAATTTTAAACGGTCAACTTTAACAACCGCAGTTTTTTGCATTTTACAACTAACAATAATTCCTTTTAATCTTCTTTTAACTAAAGTTTTTTTAGCCATATTAATAAATTAAACTTTTATATCCATTTCATTTAAAATAGTTAAAATTCTTGCGATATCTTTTTTTAGTTCCCTTACTGCTTTAACATTTTTAACTTTACCACTTTTTAAGCTAAAATTTAACTCCTGAAGCTTTTTCTTGCTTTGAGCTAATAATTCTAAAAGTTCGTTTGGTTTTTTGTTTCTCAATTCTTTTGCTTTCATATTTTTAATCTTTAACAAAAATTGTCTTTATCGGCAATTTAGAAGCAGCAGCTTTTAAAGCCTCTCTTGCTTTATTTTCTGAAACGCCATCTATTTCAAAAATCACTCGCCCAGGTTTTATTGGAAAAGCATAATATTCAACTGCTCCTTTGCCGCCCCCCATCGTCACTTCAGGGGGTTTTTTAGTAATTGGTTTATCTGGAAAAATTCTCATCCAAACTTTTCCTTCCTTTTTTAAAACAATCGCAATTGCTTTTCTCGCTGCTTCTATCTGTTTGGAAGTTAGCCATTTCTCTTCTATTGCTTTTAATCCAAAGCTTCCAAAATCTAAATTCAGTCCTCTGGTTTCGACTTCGCGGAATCTTCCCCTTCCTTTTTGCATTTTTCGATGTTTTACTTTTCTTGGTGCTAACATATTAAAAATAAAATTTTACCAAACTTTTCTTATAACTTTTATTTCTTTTCTGTCTTTTGCTCTTCTTCTTTATAAATCCAAACTTTTATTCCGACCACTCCATAAGTACAATAAGCTTCAGCAAAGCCATAATCAATATTGGCTCTTAATGTTTGCTGTGGTAATTTTCCTTCAAGCAACCACTCATCTCGCGCAATTTCATTGCCATCGAGCCTACCAGAAATCATTATTTTTGCTCCTTTTACTTCTTTGTGTTGCATAATTCTTGCAAGGGCTCTTTTCATCGCAATTCGATAAGGAATTCTTTTTTCAATATCTTCAGCAATATTTTGGGCCATTATTTGAGAAGAAGTATCTGGTCTTTTGACTTCTTCAATCGATAAAGAAACTTTATATTTATTTTTTAAAAGTTTAGAAATTCCTTTCTCTATTTTTGAAATCCCCTGACCCTGGCGGCCAATTAAAAGACCTGGCCTTGCAGTATGAATGATAATTTTTATATTATCAATTTTTCTTTCTATCTCTATCCTTTCTATTCTTAATTCTTTTCCTCCTTTTAAAATAAATTGCCTAATTTCATAATCTTCTTTTAAAAGTTGAGGGGTCTTTTTCAAATTTAACCAGCGGGAGTCCCACTCCTTAAAAATTCCTGTCCTTAAACTTTTTGGATTAGTATATTGAGCCATAGTATTAAATCGCTTTTCTTCTAAAGATTTTTTGTTTTGGCATAACCTGGGTCTTTATTTTTTCTTTTTTTATTTCTTCTTTTTTTAAAGTTATTTTTTCCTTTTTTATTTCTTTAACTTTTTCTTCTGAAACTTTCTCCAATTTCTTTTCTTCTTTTGGTTTTTCTATTTTTTTCTCTGATATTCCTTTTTCTTTTAAAATGATAGTAATGTGTGAACTCTTTTTTCTAATTTCGTTTGCTGTTCCCCTTGCTCGGGGCATATATCTTAAAAGAGTTGGTCCTTGGTCTACTCTTATTTGATAAATATATAAATTTTGCGGGTTCAAATTAAAATTGTTTTCAGCATTCTTAATAGCTGATTTTAGAAGTTTTAAAACTTCTAAACTTGCTCTTTTATTTAAATGAAGGAGCTGATTTTCTGCTTCTAAAACATCCATTCCTTTTAAGAGGTTAGTCACTAATCTCACTTTTCTTGGACTGATTCTTAAATATTTTAAAACTGCTTTAACTTCCATAAATTTTAAATTTAAACTTTAACTTTAGTGACTTTAACTTCTGTTTCTTTTGTTTCTCCTGCCTTTGCTTCTAACGCTCTTTGCATTTTACCACCGTGTTTAATAAACTTTCTTGTTGGCGCAAATTCTCCTAACCGATGACCAACCATTTCTTCTTTAACCTCTACCCTTATAAAATCTTTGCCATTATGAACAGCAAAAACAAAACCAACCATTTCTGGCGTAATCATTGAATCTCTCGAATAGGTCTTAATCGGGGTTTTGTCTCCGGCTTTCATTTTCGAGAGTTTCTCTAATAAATTTTCATCTACAAATGGACCTTTTTTTAGTGAACGTGCCATAAAGAATAAATTATTAATTTTTAATTTTTAATTTTTATTTCTTCTTTCTTCTTTCTACTATTAGTTTATCAGAATATTTACCCTTTTTTCTAGTCTTTCGACCGCCAGTAACATTGCCATAAATATCCTTTGGCCTTTTTGTTCCCCTCTGGGTTCTTCCTTCTCCTCCTCCATAAGGATGTTCTCGAGGATTCATTACTTTACCCCTCACTGTTGGTTTAATCCCTAAAGCCCGAACTCTCCCTGCTTTACCATAACTAACTAATCCATGTTCTTGATTAGAGAGTTGACCAATTGAAGCAAAGCAATCACTTAAAACTTTTCTTATTTCTGAAGAGGGCATTTTCAAATAAGTATATTCTCCTTCTTGACCAGCAATTAGAATGGCGGTGCCAGCAGAGCGACCTAATTTCCCTTTTGTATTAGGATGAATTTCGACATTATGAACCATTGTTCCAATGGGAATATTTTTAAGTCTTAATCTATTGCCATCTTTTAAAGGAGCATTATCATCACAAATTATTTCATCACCTACTTTTAAATTACTAGGCGCTAAAATATAACGCCAGTCGCCATCTTTATAAGAAACCAAAGCAATAAAAGCCGAGCGATTTGGGTCATATTCAATACTCTTTACAGTTCCTTTTACCCCTTTTTTCTCCTCTCCAAAAATTACTTCGCGATAAACTCTTTTATTGCCACCTCCCTTATGTCTAACAGTCACCAATCCTTTTGTTCTTCCTTTTGCTTTTTTTAAAGATTTTGTTAACGGCTTAAAAGGCTCGTCTCTTGTTATTTGTTGACGATCTTCAACAGTATAATGTCTTCTTCCTGGAGTTGTTGGTTTATATCTTTTCATTATATTCGTTTTAAGATTTAAATTTTGAGATTTGAGATTTTTAAGTTTCTATCTTTTCTCCCTCTTTTAAAGTAACTATTACTTTTTTTCTATCAGAAAATCGAGAAACCTTTCTTCCTAATTTTTTTGTTTTAGCTTTAAATCTAATCATATTTACTTTTTCCACTTTAACATTATAAAACTTTTCTATTGCTTTTTTTGCTTCAACTTTATTAGCACTTTTTAAAACTTCGAAAATATACTTATTTAAGTTTTTTAAATTAGTTGCTTTCTCGCTTAAATAGGGCTTTACTAAAATCGGCTTAAAATTTAAATAAGAAACTTTAAATGGGGAAGCATTTTTTGTTTCTTCTTTTTTCTCCTCCTTCTCTTCTGATTTACTTTTTTCCTTTTCTTCTTTTTTCTTTTTTAAAAAAATATTTAAACTTGGCATAATTACACATTAATTAATTTTTTCTCCAGAGTATTTATAATTTCCTTTTTAAAAATTAAATATTTATAATTTAACAAATCTACTAAATCGATATTTTCAGTTGTCATTACCTTAAGATTTTTAATATTTTTTGATACTTGTTTCATAATATTATCTTTTGGGTCAATCAAAAGAATTGTTTTTGGGCTTTTTTTCTTTTTATCTTTTTTAATTAAATTATTTAAAATTTCTGCCATTTCTTTAGTTTTTGGTTTATTTAGTAAAATTTCATCTAAAATAATAACTTCCTTATCTTTTAATTTTTGAGATAAAACCTGAGCTAAGGCAATTCTTTTTTCTTTTTTATTTATCTTTTTTTTGAAATTTTCTTCTTTTTGTCTTGGCCCAAATGTCGTCCCCCCTCCTCTCCATAAAGGAGAACGAATAGAAGAATGGCGCGCCCTTCCTGTTCCTTTCTGCGCCCAGGGTTTTTTACCACCACCCCTTACTTCTGATCTATCTTTGGTAAAAGCTAAAGCCTGACGTCTCGTTGATAAAAGATTAACATAAATTCGGTGAATAAAATCACTCTGAAAATCTAAATTAAAAATCTTATCATTTAAATCGATTTCTTTTATCACTTCTCCTTTTTGATTGTAAACTGGTACTTTCATATTAATTTAATTTTTTCTTAAAACGAAAGGGTAGCGGCAAAACTTTAATTTATTAGTAAAACTTATTATTTAACCTTCAATTAAAACCAACGACCCTTTATTTCCAGGAATTGCTCCTTTTAAATAAATTAAATTATTTTCTTTATCAACTTTTAAAACTTCAACATTTTTTAAAGTGATCCTTTTTAATCCAGTATGTCCAGCCATTTTTCTTCCTTTTATCACATGCTGGGGATGGGTAGCGCCAATAGAACCAGGAGCTCTTAATCTGTCTTTTGTTCCATGAGAAGCATCACTTCCATGAAAACCGTGTCTTTTAACTACTCCTTGAAATCCTTTTCCTTTGCTTTTACCAATTACTTTAACCTTCTCTCCCTCATTAAAAATCTCAACTTTTATTTCATCACCGACTTTTAAATTCATTTCTTTGCCATTTTTTATTTTAAATTCTTTGAGCCATCTGAAATTTCCTAAATCTTTCAAATGTCCTTTTAATGGCTTGGTAATTTTTTTCTTTGCTCCAAAACCAACTTGCACTGCTCCGTAGCCATCTTTTTCTTTTGTTTTAATTTGAGTAATTTTAACCGGGCCGGCTTTAATAATTGTTGCTGGAATTATTTTCCCTTCTTTATCAAAAAGCTGGGTCATTTTTTCTTTTGTGCCTAAAATAAATTTCATAGAAAAGTCAAAATACAATAGAATTTTTGATGGTAGCCAATCTTTTTCAAGTGGGGGGCACTGAAAAACTGGGCTTGAGCCCAGTTTTTCTTTACTTAAATCTTTTACATCTTTACTTCTATTTCAACTCCTGCTGGTAAGCTCAAATTAGAAAGTGATTGAATAATTTGCTGGTTGGGGTTAAGGATTTCTATCAGTCTTTTGTGAATTCTCATCTCAAACTGTTCTCGGGAATCTTTTTTAATAAAAGTGGCCCGATTCACAGTATAGCGATGAATTTCGGTTGGCAGTGGAATAGGGCCATTAACCTCGCCTCCTTGTCTTATCACAGTTTCAATAATTTGACGACAGGAGTTATCTAAAATGCGATAGTCATAACCCTTAATTTTAATTCTAATCTTAGACTGAATATCTGTTTTCATTTCCTTTTTTGGATCAGCCACGAAATTTTAAATTTTAAATTAAATTTTAAAAAAATTAGACTTTTTAAACCAAAAAATCAATTATTTAAGAATTTTGGTAACCACTCCTGCGCCAACTGTTCTTCCTCCTTCGCGAATAGCAAATCTTGAACTCTCGTCTAAAGCAACAGGCACAATTAATTTTACCGTAAATTTCACATTATCTCCTGGCATCACCATTTCTACTCCTTCTGGTAAAGTAACTTCACCAGTCACATCAGCAGTTCGAATATAAAATTGTGGTTTATAGCCAGTAAAGAATGGGGTATGTCTGCCACCTTCTTCTTTGGTTAAAATATAAACTTCTGCTTCAAATTCAGTATGAGGAGTAATTGAACCAACTTTTGCCACTACTTGACCGCGTCTCACATCCTCTTTTTTCATTCCTCTTAAAAGTAAACCAACATTATCTCCTGCCATTCCTTCATCCATTGATTTATTAAACATCTCAATGCCAGTAACAACTGTTTTAACTGTTGGCCGATAGCCAACAATTTCTACTTCTTCATTAAGCTTAATTATCCCTCTTTCAATTCTTCCAGTCACCACAGTGCCTCTTCCTTCAATTGAGAAAATGTCCTCAATCGGCATTAGAAATGGTTTATCAACTTCTCTTACTGGATCAGGGAAATAAGAATCCAAAGCATTTAATAATTCAATAATTGGTTTAGCCGCTTCATCATCAATTGATTTTGCCTCTAAAGCTTTTAAAGCTGAACCGCGAATAACTGGTACTTCGTTTCCAGGAAAACCATGTTTTGTTAAAAGTTCTCTTACTTCTGTTTCAACCAAATCAATTAATTCTTTATCGTCAACCATATCGACTTTGTTTAAAAAGACAACCATTGCCGGTACGCCAACTTGTTTTGCTAAAAGAATATGTTCATAAGTTTGAGGCATAGGGCCATCGGGTGCAGAAACTACTAAAATTGCGCCATCCATCTGAGCAGAACCAGTAATCATATTTTTAATATAGTCAATATGTCCTGGACAATCAATATGAGCATAGTGCCTTTTATCAGTCTCATATTCTGAATGGTGAACATTAATCGTAATTCCTCTTGATTTTTCCTCAGGCGCATTATCAATTTCATCAACATTTAAAGATTTTTTTGCCAAACCCTTTAAATAAAGAATATGAGAAATTGCTGCAGTTAAAGTTGTCTTCCCATGGTCAATATGACCAATGGTACCCACATTCATATGGGGCTTAGTTCTTATAAATTTTTCTGTTTCTGCCATAATTTTTAATGTTTAATTTTTTATTAGTTTATTATTTAGTTTTTTTAAACGACCCTTTAATAAGGACTTAATATCTATATATTAAAGCATTTATTTTAAAAAGTCAAATTTTTTTATTATTTTTTACCCTCAATGATTTGTTGGGCAACATTTGGTGGCACTTCTTCATAATGGTCAAATTCCATGGTGAAATTTCCCCTTCCTTCAGTCATTGAGCGCAATTTTGTGGCATAACCAAACATTTCTCCTAAAGGAACTTTGGCATCAACCACTTTCATCATTCCTCTTTCATACATCTCTTCAATTCTTCCCCTTTTTGCTGATAAATCTCCTATGACATCTCCTAAAAATTGTTCAGGAATTACTACTTCAACTTTCATAATTGGCTCAAGTAAAACTGGCCTTGCTCTTTTAGCGCCATCTTGAAAAGCCATTGAACCAGCAATTTTAAAAGCAAAATCTGAAGAATCAACTTCATGAAAAGAACCATCATATAAAGTCACCCTCACATCAGTCACTGGATAACCAGCAATAATTCCTTTTTCCATTGCTTCTTTTACTCCTTTTTCAACTGCTGGAATAAATTCTTGCGGAATAATTCCTCCTTTAATTTGATTTATAAACTCAAATCCTTTGCCTCGTTCTAATGGTTCAATTTTTAACCAAACATGACCATATTGACCACGACCACCTGACTGACGAATATATTTTCCTTCTGATTGAACAATATCTTTTACTGTTTCTTTATAAGCAACTTGGGGCCTGCCGGTTTTTACATTAACATTAAATTCTCTTTTCATTCTATCAACAATAATTTCTAAATGTAATTCTCCCATTCCTGAAACAATGGTCTCTAATGTTTCCTGGTCAGTTTTGACTTTAAAAGTTGGGTCTTCTTCTGATAATTTCTTTAAAACTAAACTCATTTTTTCCTGGTCAGCCTTTGTTTCTGGCTCGATTTTCATTGAAATTACTGGCTCAGGAAAAGTAATTTTTTCTAAAATAATTGGATAATTAGGGTCACATAAAGTATCACCCGTTATAGTATCTTTTAAACCAACAGTTGCGGCAATATCACCTGCTTTGATTTCTTCAATTTCTTCGCGATGATTAGCGTGCATTCTTAATAATCTTCCAACTCTTTCTTGAGAATTTTTGGTGGCATTTAAAACATAATTTCCTTTTTTAAAAGTTCCAGCATAAACTCTAAAATAAGTTAAAGTACCGACATAAGGATCAGCTGCTACTTTAAAAACTAAAGCAGTAAATGGTTCATTATCTAAAGGTTTTCTTAAAACTTTTTCGCCGGTTTTTGGATTTATTCCCTCAACTGCCTCTAAATCAACTGGCGAAGGAAGATATTCAACAATCGCATCAATTAACAGCTGAACTCCTTTGTTTCTAAAAGAAGCGCCAGTTAAAACCGGAACAATTGTTCCTTTAATTGTTGCTTTTCTTAAAACACTTCTTATTTCTTCTTCTTGTGGTTCTTCTCCTTCAAAAAATTTATGCATTAAGTTTTCATCTTCAGCAGAAACTTTCTCAATTAATTCTTTTCTCCATTTTAAGGCAACTTCTTTTAAATCTTGAGGAATATCTTTTAAAACTACTTTTTCGCCGTTTTCTCCTTCAAAATAAACTGCTTTCATTAAAATTAAATCAATTATTCCTTCGAATTTATCTTCAGCGCCAATCGGAATATTAATTGGTTGAGCATGAGGAGTTAATCTCTCTCTAATTGTTTTTAAACTAAATTCAAAATTAGCGCCAATTCGATCCATTTTGTTTATAAAACACATCCTTGGCACTTTGAATTTATCTGCCTGATGCCAAACAGTTTCTGATTGCGGTTCTACTCCTTGAACACCATCAAAAATCACCACTGCGCCATCTAAAACTCTTAAAGAACGTTGAACTTCAGCTGTAAAATCAATATGACCTGGGGTATCAATAATATTAATTCTTGTTCGATATTTTGAGTCATCATTTCGATATGTTGGTGTCCAAAAACAAGTAGTAGCAGCAGAAGTAACGGTAATTCCTCTTTCTCTTTCCTGCGGCATCCAATCCATCACTGTTGTTCCTTCATCAATATCGCCAATTTTATGAGTAATACCAGTGTAATATAAAACTCGCTCGGTAGTTGTTGTTTTGCCGGCATCAATGTGAGCAATAAAACCAATATTCCTAATTTTTTCTATAGGATAATTTTCCATGTTTTAATTTTTCTAAATTTTTTTAGCAAGCGAAGCAAAAGCTTTGTTTGCTTCTGCCATTCTTTCAGTATCCATTCTCTTTTTAACCGCTAATCCTTCATTATGAGAAGAAGCGATAATTTCTTCTGCTAATTTTTCTGCCATTGGTCTTCCTTTTTTAGAACGAGAAAAATTAATAATCCATTTTGCAGCTAAAGTTAATTTGCGATAATCAGCCACTGGCCGAGGAATTTGATAGTTTGCTCCACCAATTCTTCGCGTGACTAACTCTAATTCAGGCGAAGCATTTTCTATTGCTCTTTTTAAAACGCTAATCGGATCTTCCTTTGTTTTTTCTTTTATAATCTCTAAGGCCCTATACATTATTTTTTGGGCAATTGTCTTTTTGCCATTTTTCATTAAATAGTTAATAAACCGTGTCACTAACGGTTCTTTATAAATCAAATCTGGTTCATATTCTTTTTCTTTTCTATGTTTACGACGCATGCTAATGTTGTTAAAATTTTTGAGCCCTGCCTGCCGGCAGGCAGGGAAACTCAATGCCGAGTGATAAAAATTTTATCACAACATTGAGCACCCCGCCCTAACTTTACCACTCAAGCGTTTGACCAGGCGCTTAATGAATAATTCTTTCCGCCTTTGGCAGAATGGCCTATTCGGCCAGCGCCTGGTAAAAGTAGAACAGATTTAATCCTAAATAATAGTTTTACTTGCTATTGAGTTGTAAAGTTAGGGCGGGGTAAAGGTTTTGTTGCTAAATTTTCTGCGCCTTTGGCTTGAAAATTTAGACAAAGCCCTTTATTCTTTCGGTTTTTTCGCTCCATATTTGCTTCTTTGTTGTTTTCTGTTTTCTACGCCAGCACAATCATATTTTCCTCTAACAATATGATATCTCACCCCTGGTAAATCCTTGACCCTTCCTCCTCTTACTAAAACAATCGAGTGTTCTTGCAAATTGTGCCCTTCGCCAGGAATATAGGCAGTAATTTCTTGGCCATTGGATAATCTTACTCTCGCCACTTTTCTTAAAGCAGAGTTTGGTTTTTTAGGAGTAGTGGTAAAAACCCGAATACAAACTCCCTTTTTAAAAGGAGAGGGAAAATCTTTTGGCCGATTCTTTTTTACATTAAAACCAAAAGAAAGAGCAACTGCTTTGCTCTTTTTGATAATTGGCTTTCTTCCTTTTCTAATTAATTGAGTTAAAGTAGGCACGATAGTTTTATTTAAATTCAAAAATCAAAATTTTCACCCCCACCCCCCATCCCCCACCTTTTAAAAAAGGTGGGGGGTGAGGGATGAGGGGCAAGAAAGTCAAAATTAAAAATTACTACCATCAAAGTAGTATTAGTTTAGCAAATATTTGATTTTTTGTCAAAAACAACAATCTGTTATTTGTTCTTTTATTCGCTTTTTACCTTTTACCACTCTTGAAGTCATTAATTAAAAAACTCTTTCCCTAAAGCAGGACTTTTACTTTCTTTTAGATTTTGACGGTTAATTTTTGGGCTATAAAATTCAAAAAAAAGAAAAATTTTTCTTTTAAAGAATCAGAAATAAAATTAATTTAGTATTTATTCAGATTTAAAATGGCTTTTTGATAGATGTTCTTTTTTAGTTTAATCCCAAATATTGTAAGCCAGAAATTTAATACTCTTTCAAACCATTGGCCCTCCCGAGGATTCTTTAAAACTTTGATTATCTCCTCTTCTTTGTATACCCGAAAAAGCCATTGGACATCTTCCCAGCTTCCATAATTAAGCGTTTGGGAAATAATATAATCTTTATCTCTTTTTAAATCCAAAGAGTTAAGATTATAGGACCAAAAAAGCCACTTCATTCTTTTAGGTATTTTAAGTTTCTTCATATTTTTATAAAGATTCTTTTTGATATTTCCTTACTTCATTTATTATAAATTCTTTGATTTTAGCCCACGAAACATAAGAAAATAAATATAATTTTCTTGTTTGGTTTTTCTCGGCATCAATAAAGTAAGTTAACCCCCGTAGGGCAACATAAATATTAAAATTAGGATATTTCTTTAAAACAAAATCAAAGATTTCTTTCAAAGAAAATTCGTGAAGTAAAAAATATATATCAATAAAATCCCTTCTTAGCCCCCTGTCAGAAATCGCTAAAATTTTCATTGCCGCAATATCTTCTTTTGAAGCAAGTGGCGGAAAGTTTCCCTCTTCAATTAATGGTTTAATCAAAGGATATTTATATTTAAAAAAGCTTACAATTATATCATTTATTTTGACAATTAAAGTATCTTTATCTTTTTCTAAAAGAATTACCTTCTTAAACCTCTTTTCCAAGATAGAATAAAGTTTGGCAGAATCAAAACTTTTAGGAATATAAAAATCAAAATCTAAAGAAGTCCGATGACCAATCTGCAAAGCTAAAGCAGTCCCGCCAGCTAAATAAAACCCATGCTTTTTTAAAAAACCTAACTGCTCTAATAATTTCAGTTGTTTTCTACTAAGAATAGAAAGAAACATAAAAAATTAATAATTCTATTTATTATATTTTACCATAAATTTAAAAAATAAAATACCCCTATTTATGACTGGCGAAGTCGTTAATTAAAGCATCTTGTATTAATTTTCAATTTTCAATTTACAATTTACAATAAATTTTCAATGATTCAATTTTCAATTAATATCTGATTAATTGAAAATTTTACCCCCACACCAAACAAGCTTTTGAATTATGTACTATGTATACATTCTTAAAAGTATTAGGGACAAACAATTACTATCTCTGCTCATAATTTAATACAAAGAATCAAATAACATAATTCAAAATTAAATACTTCTACTAAATCCCTTTCACCTTTAAAACTTATTTATATTATGAAGTCTATTATATAAAAGATGCCACCAGCCTTAAGTCAAATCTTAAACTTCACGCTAAAGCTTTAACTCAATTACTTAGAAGAATTCGAAATTCAATGGCGTCTTAAGCTTGTTTGGTGTGGGGGTGATAATTGGAAAATTGATTGAAAATTGATAATTGAAAATTGATTTTTTATAGTTTTTATTTTTTCTCCACGATCGTAGAAAATAAATTAAAATCAAAAATTTAAAAAATTTAAAGAGGATTTCTTTAAAATCCCTTAATCCATAAGAGTTAAAAAATACTAAAACTCTCTAGCTTCTTAATCACCTATCCTCTTATCAGATTGCTATATCATCTAGAGTGCCGCTTTCTTTTACCTCAAATAAATGAACATATTGCCATAATCCCCTCTCTTTAATCTCTTCCAAAAAATCTAATGGCAAAGGACGTTTACCTATCCACACACTTTTCTGAAGTATTTTATATCCAAAACTTACAAGCTCAATTCTTATTTCATCTCTAAATACTCGTTGTTTCTCAGGAATATCAAACATAAAAATCCTTACTCTTCCATCTTCTGGAGGTAATTTTGGTTTAGAACTTATTAATTGGTTTACAACCGCTCTTCCACGATTATTTAATATCCAACGTCTCTCTTTCTTATTTTCTATCTTTTTTATTAACCCTTTCTCTTTAAGTCTCTGAAGCGCCGAAATAATAGTCTGCTTTAATTTTTCTTGGTGACGTTGAGATGGAGTAAGATCTAAACCAAACAACTGACGCCCTAATCCCGTATAAGCTTTATATTTTCTTGGGAAAAAAGCATCTAATATTAAATAGCCATTTTTTTCTAAAAACTCTAAAATTTTTGCTTCAAAAGTATCTTGTCTGACATTAATTTTTAGTTCTACTGTGGGGCTTCTTTTTGTCATTTTAAAAAATAAAAAACGGTGGATAATTTCCCCACCGTTTTTTAAAAAATAATTCCTTTATATAAATTTTAACACCCGTTTAAATTTTGTCAACTTTAATTCTAATAATGGTGATTTTGGCCTATCTATAACCACCTTCTGCATATTTATTTTTATTTTCTCAAAATAACCCTCTTTCATCTCTGTTTTAACTTATACTTATTTGAATTACTTGCTTGAATTATATTTTTTTGTTTTTTATTTTTTCTCCACGATCGTAGAAAAAAAATTAAAGAGAGGAAAGGGGGTAAATTAAAATTAATTTTTTCTCCACGATCGTAGAAAAAAAATTAAAGAGAGGAAAGGGGGTAAATTAAAATTAATTTTTTCTCCACGATCGTAGAAAATAAATTAAAAAGAATTGAAAGGGTAATAAAAGAAAAAAGTAAAAGGTAAATTATAAAAAATTTAAAAAATAAAAAATGAAAAATGAAAAAATAACATGGGAAAATTATTTAAAAATAAAGCGGAAAATTTATTAAAAAAATAAAAATTAATAAAATAAATTAAAAATTATGGCTGAGATAAATCAACTTCCTTATTTTGTAGGGAAAAATAATAAAATCACCTCAAAACTGGCTCATTTTATTTTAAAAAAAGTTAAAAAACGGCTTAAAGAAAAATTGCCTTTTCATTATTTAATATTTAATCGAATAGATAAAAAGCTAAAATTTATTAAAGAGACAGCAAAGCGTTATCCTTATTTTTTAAGGTTTGATATTTTAAAGTATTATCCCACCATCAATCATCAAAAATTAATCCTCATTCTTGAAAAAATTTTAATCTCAAGAAGAGGAAAAGAAAAATTAAAAAATTTCATTCTTCCTTTTTTAAAACATTATAATATCCAAAATAAAGGACTTCCTTTAGGAAATTTCTTGAGTTATGTTTTAGCAGGAATTTATCTTTTTCCTTTAGATTTTAAACTTTCTCAGTTGAATAAACCATTTTTAAGGGTGCAAGATGATTATTTAATTTTTCTAAAAAGAAAAAAAGAACCTGAAAGGGTTTTAAAAGAAATTATTGAACCAATCCTTAATGACTTAGATTTAAAAGTCAATATTGATAAACTCAAATCCGGCAGATTCCACCAAGATAAATTGGAGTTTTTAGGCTTTAAATATTTTGGAGGAGTTTTTACTATTTCTCAAGAAAAAATTGAAGAATTTAAAAATAAAATAATTAAAATCACTCATCTGACAAAGAAAAAACCAACAAAAGCCATTATTAAACAGTTAAATAACAAAATTTTGGGATTTGGGCATTATTATAAGTTTGCTTTATCAAAAGAAACTTTTAAAGAAATTGACCAATTTATCAGAATGAGATTAAGGCGCTATCTTAATAGAAACAAGGATTCTAAAAATAAATTAGGAAATCTAATTTTAACTAACGAGGTGTTAAAATCTTTAGGGTTAAAATCTCTTAATGAAATATCTCTCAAATATGCCCTTAAAAAACACCTTATTTTAAAGAAAAATAAGAAAAATAATAAAAAAACTGGCTTAAATAAATTAATTAATCTAAACCTTACTTATGGGAAAAATATAGATAAATCCTTGTTTTTGGCTATTTTTAAGGAATTAAAAGAGATTACCAAAAAATTGGAGAAATTAGAGAAAAAGATAGAAAAAATAAGAAAAAAGTGAAGGGAAGAATTTTATGACTTGCGAAGTCGTTAATTAAGAAAAAATGCAGTAGAAAAAACTTATTTATACATGGAAATCTGAAGGTAGAATGAGAAATAAAATCAAGCGGTCCCAACGGTTCTGCCATGGGCGAAAGCGAGCCAGACGTTCATTGCTCTACGCAAAGCAAAGGGTAATTAGCATTACAAGCAGCAGAAGTCGGCCCAAACAAATCATTGTAATACCCGCCACACCTGAAGGCCCCCGATCTTCCATAATTAAGATTCGCCCCGGCCACCCAATCATCACAAGTGTACCCACTCACCACCTCCCCTTGCCCGTTGCTACCGCTCCAGAAATAGCTCCCCCAAGTGTATGGCCAGGTATCTATTTTAAATTCATTATACACTCTCCAACTCCCCCATATCCCTCCCGCCCAAGCCCCGCTGGAAGTATTTCCTACTAAAGTCCTAACATCCCAAACAAACACTTCATAGTAATCTTTAATGCCAATCGTAATTGGCTTTACGTGTACATAGATACCAGTTGGATTGGTAAAAATCTTATTGTACGAATTCCTGCTTGAGTCTGAGGTTAAAACAAAGGCTTTCCAAGTACCACCAAGATTACCATTGTTGGCAGCAGTCTGACATTTACTGTCAGCACCACTTGCTCCACCTAGATTTCCGTTATAAGAGGTGCTCGTAATAAAAACTCTCTTGATACCTGGAAAAGTAGTAGAGATATATAGATTCCCAATAATATCTGGTTGACTACTCCCTCCTAATAAATCACTAGAATCATAGCCATCTAATAAGTCAACATTTAAATTAGTAACTTTGGTTGGTGAATCAATAACAAAAGGAGCAGTGCCAGAGGCAACTTTTGAGATTAATTGACCCCAGACACGAAGTTGATTTCCGACTTCTAAAGGATAAGTAGGAGTAGTAGAAGTACCAACTGCCAAATAGCCGGTTTTTGCTTGGTTTGTAGAACCAGTATTTATTGGGGCAGCGAGATTTCCTCCTGGGGGAGTAGTTGAAGGGACGGTCCAGCCAAAAATATAGCCAGAAATTATTAAACCTAATAAAATTAATAAACCAAAAGTAGTATAAAAATAATAAGAATTTTTCATAGGTTTTAAGGTTAAGTTTTGAGACTATAAAGAGTATAACAAAAAATGGGAGTCAAGTAAATATTAATCTCAAATGTCAAATCTCAAATGTCAAATCTATTGATAAATTAACTCAAAAGGCAAAATTTGGAAGGTGGAATTTAGAATTTAGAATCTGGAATCAAGAATCAAGAATCAAGAATCTAGAATCTAGAATCTAGAATCAAGAATCTGGAATATGGAATAATCCTGTCATTGCGAGCGAAGCGAAGCAATCCTTCTAGAGTATTGAGTATTGAGTATTGAGTATTGAGTATTGAATATTGAATATTGAGTATTGAGTATTGAGTATAGAATATTGAGTATAAAAATTTTAATTTCTAATTTTTAATTTTTAAATAATTATTTAATGATTTAATTTTTAATTAAAAATAATAAAAATCTTAAATCTCAAAGTCCAATAAACAAAAAATCAAAAGGCAAAAGTATAAATTATAAATTCCAAATTCCAATAACCAATAAATTTTCAATTTTCAATTTTCAATTTTCAATCAATTTTCCAATTTCTCAATTTTCAATTAAATTATTTACTTTTGACTTTTGAATTGTAATTTTGATTTTTGACTTTTGACTTTTGACTTTTTATTTATTGGAATTTGGAACTTGAGATTTAGAAGTTTAAGATAATAATTCGTTAACTCGGTTTATATTTCTATACTCTGAATTGGAGAGAGGCTTTTATTTGTTCATTAAATTCCTCAATATCAGAGACTCTATTTTGCAAAACATCATAAACAATATCATAATTTATTTCCGCATAATCATGAGCGAGAATGTTTCTAAAACCTACCATTTTTATCATCTTTTCAGCTAAGGCTTTCTCAATAATTTTTGCTTCTTCTAGAATTATAAAAGTTTCGCTAAAAGTTGTTGGTTTCCTTAAATTTTTAAAAGAAAGAACAGCTTCTGCTAAATCTATTGTTGACTGAACTAATAAATATAAATATCTCTCTACCATTCCTTTGATATCCACATCTTTTTCTATTTGTTCACGACTAAATCTTTTATATCTTTTCACAATATTTAAATATTTCTCTAAAGAACTAATTTTGTTTTCTAAAACTATATAATTAGTCATTATAGTTTAGCTACTAAAATTTTTTAAAAGATAAATTTAAAAAGGGGAGGTTAGATTATATCTTAAAAGCGAATAATGAAAATCAAAATAATCATTTAAAATTCGGGGCTCTATTAAAAGACGAAAGGGTTCTATTTCATATATTAACTTCCCCTCTTTAATGATGTTATATTTTAATTCTGGGCTCTCTACTTCATTTAAAATTACAACATCAATTTTATTGGTTTTTAAAATTTGGCTTAAATTACTAATTAAATCTAATTTTAAATCAAATAATTTCTTTGTATCTTTTTCCTCAAGATAAAAAGCAAAATCATAATCACTTAAAGGGCCTGCTTCGTTTTTGGCTTGAGAACCAAAAAAATACACCAGTTTTACTTTTGGATATTTTAAGAACAAATCATTTAAATTTTTAATTGTTTCTAAAGAAAGCATAAAGGTTTTATAATTATTATATAAAATAATAACAAATGACTCAAGTAGCCGTGACTCAAAAGGCAAAAATTGGAATATGGAATTTGGAATCTGGAATCTGGAAGCTAGAATCTAGAATCTGGAATCTGGAATTTGGAATTTATAATTTATACTTTTGACTTTTGACTTTTGAATTTTGACTTATATCTGTAATTTGTTTGGTTCTTAGGATTTAAGATTTTATTGGTGCTTGGTCATTGGAATTTGGTTCTTTTACTTGATGTATCTCAAACAAGTTGAGAGATTCCTCTCCCCACCTTTTTTAAAAGATGGGGATCGGAATGACAAAATATTTGATAATTAAATAATTGGAAAATTGATTGAAAATTGAAAATTGATAATTGAAAATTAATACCAGATACTAACTACAAAACCCTTAATTCTAGATTCTTGATTCTTGATTCTATTTATTACACTCCTGTCATTAGATGAAAGAGGAAGTTAATAAGGGGGGCAATAAGTCCCCAGCCGAAAAAGAGGAAAAAGATTAAGAGAAAAAAGCCATATTGAAGCATAAAAATTTCTAATTTTGGCGAGGGGAAAAGATAAAAAAGAATTTTTGAACCATCAAGAGGCGGAATAGGGGTTAAATTAAAAATTGCTAAAACTAAATTAGTAGAAACAATAGTTAAAAAATAAGGAAGAACTGCTAAGGGGAAAATTTTTAATCTAATTAAAATTCCAAAAATTAAAGCTAAACCTAAATTTGCCAACGGGCCACTAAATGCTAAAAGGGCTGAATCGCGACGAGGGTTTTTTAATTTAAAAGGATTATAGGGCACTGGTTTTGCCCAACCAAAAACAAATTGGCCGCTCGTTGAAATAAATAAAAATAAAGGAAGAAAAACTGAACCAAAAAAATCTAAATGAGCCAAGGGGTTTAAAGTTAATCTTCCCATTTTTTCAGCAGTATCATCCCCTAATTCCTTAGCCATCGCTCCATGAGAAACCTCATGGATAATGATTGAAAAAATTAAAACTAAAAAATGAAAAAGAGAAAGCACCATAATAAAAATAAATTTTCAATTTACAATTTCCACCCCCACACCAAACAAGCTTAAGAATGATAAATTACCAATTACCAATTACCAATTATCAATCAATTATCAATTATCCAATTTTCAATTTTTAAATAAGTTTTTCATTTATTTTGCGCGATCGCTGAGTTACATATTTTAATTAATTTTAAAGGCTAAATTTTAAAGACTAATTCAAATCTAAATGATTAAATTTTAAAGCATTTAAAATTTAAAATTGATTTAAAATTAAAAATTTAAAATTTTATACTCAATACCCAATACTCTATACTCAATACTCTTACAAGATTGCTTCGCTTCGCTTATAAAGACAGTAGTACCCTAAATTCCAAATTCCAAATTCCAGATTCCAGATTCCAGATTCTTGATTCTTGATTCTAAATTCTAAATTCCAGATTCCAAATTCCAAATTCCAATTTTCACCCTTTGGCTTATGAATTAAGAGGTACTTTCTAGTTTGACTTTATTTAGAATTTCTATGGTCTTGTCATAAGTTTTTCTGTCTACTTGATAAGGGGTTTTGTCTTTTCCGCCAAAAGCAAAGCCATAGCGGGCTGGGTCTTGATATGAGGGTTTTGCTCCATAAATTACCTCAGAAACCAAAGCCAAGGCTCTAATGGTTTTTGGGCCAACGCCATAAATACTTAAAAGCTCTTCGTAATTTTTTGGTTTGATTTCAGTTAAATTAAAAAGAATTT
>Ga0315298_1002810_pt1 | contig 28643 bp, 29 predicted proteins | sample WHS_1_MG_FD_203077 | JGI IMG/M metagenome (GOLD analysis project Ga0315298, IMG submission 203077) | Extremophilic microbial mat communities from Washburn Hot Springs, YNP, Wyoming, USA - WHS_1_MG | ecosystem: Environmental > Aquatic > Thermal springs > Hot (42-90C) | place: USA: Wyoming... | reverse complement strand
TTTCCATTGCATCACCCCTTTTCCTTCTACTCTACGCTCTTGGACTAAGGGGTGACACATGTCATGGGATACTACACAAGACTTAGCAGACTAAAGACGTTTTAAATCCTGGCAAGAATATCAAATCTTGGCTGGTGAAGTCATGGAGAAATCTGAAGAGACCAACAGAGGATACGCTAAACACTTCGTCAAGGGCAGCACCATTGTCTTCGCTGTGTCGGTCGCCTCCAACATCGTCGGGCTGGTTCTGCGTGTATTTCTGGCGCGCAGCCTGAACGCAACCGATTACGGTCTTTTCTACGCGGTTTTCGCACTGGTGGCGATGTTCGGGTCCTTTCGGGATCTTGGAATCGGTCAGGCCGTTGTTAGAAACATTCCAAAATACTACGTCAAAAAAAGGTACAACTTAATAAAATCTTCCTTAGCCGTCCTGATGACGGTTCAGGTATTGTTCTCGCTCGCAGCGGCAGCTATCCTGATCACATTCTCTGACAGCCTAGCCATGACGATCTTTGGGGCTTCGGGAGCGTCGCTGGTCCTTAAGGGCCTGAGCGGATGGTTCGTGTTCGAGGCCATATACTACACGTTCAGGGGGGGATTTCAAGGCCTCCAGGACTTCCCGTCTCTGTCCCTGCTCAGCTTTTTGGAGATATTTCTCCCCTTCGTCTTCGTTGTTGCTTTGGTCTTGATCTTCGGCATCAGCGCGGCAAGGGTGGCCTTTGCCTATTTTGGCGGCTTAGGAATAACGGTGCTCGTTGCCTTCGGCCTCTTCTCAAGGAGACACCCAAAGATCTACCGGGCTAAAACCGAAATAAACAAGCCGCTTTGCCGGGAGCTTTTCAGGTTTGCGCTTCCGGTGTTCCTCGGCGGCGTCACGGCCGCGATAATCGGACAGCTGGGTACCATTCTGCTCGCCAGCATCCGTTCAGTCACCGAAGCAGGTTTTTACCAGATCGCCTTACCGATCTCGAACTTGCTGATGTACTTTCCAACGGCTATGGGCGCGGTCCTCTTCCCCATGATGTCGGAGCTTTGGGCCAGAGGGAAAGAGGACCTTATCCGGCAGGCGATTCACACCATCGTAAAGTTTTCCTTCATCCTCAGCATCCCCGCGGCGCTCATATTCGTCGCCTTCCCAGACATCGTCATCAACCTGATCTTCGGATCAAAGTACCTCGCAGCCAGCGCCGCCCTGCAGATCCTCGCGGTCACGGCAGTTGTGCAGACGATTGGTGTCATCATCAACAGGGTTATCTTGGGAATCGGAAAACCGTCGGCTATTGCATGGATCACGGGCATCACGGCCGCTTTCACAACTGTATTCAACATCCTCCTGATACCCTACTACGGCGTGGGGGGAGCAGCACTGGCGACCTTCATTTCAGCCACGGCCAGTTTGTTGCTCTCAATTTATTTTGTCAGAGGAAGCATCCGGCTCTCGATTCCCTCGACATCGATCATAAAGGCTCTGGCCGGGGGGCTACTCACCCTGCTGTTTATCTCGGAGCTGAAGGCAATCATCAAGCTACCCCCATTTATTGAATTTTTCGCCGTCATGCTGCCCTGCCTGCTCTTCTACAGTGCCTGGGTTCTTTTGACAAGAACTCTGACACAGGACGATCTAGTGTTGGTAAGGACAACCGTCCCGGCTACAGGCTGGCTGGCCCGGATGTTGAAAAAGCTAAAACTGGTAAAAGCCCGGTAAAACCCAAAAACTGCCGCTATGCTTGAGTCCTTTTTATCTTTTTCAACATGATGAGAAGCAGAATTCCAACCGCTACCGTTACCATCGGGGGAATAAAGCCACCGGAGGGGAAGACCCCCAGCTGAAAGCCCCAGGTCCAGTTGAAGGGGAAGAGGAGGACCATTCCGCCGTCCGCGTGCAGAAGCAAAGAGTCAAAAGCGAAGTGCGTGGCGAAGCCTATCACCAGCAGGAAAAAGGCCCGCTTCCATTTCGGGAACGCCAAAGATATCGCCGCGGCAACCAAGGCCGAGCCGACCGGCGTGTGGAACGGCAGAAGCGCCCCACCATAATCCACCCCCATCCACTGCAGCAGATAACCGACCGCGGCGACATCAGGCAGGACCGCGCCCAGCATCACGAGTGCGATGTCCCGGTTCTCCAGCTTAATATAGCGCAGTTGCAGGAGCCTGCACGCGATCCAAGGCGCCACGACGTGAACTATCCAGTCCGGCATCAATCCCTCCTCACAAACCTGAACTTCCTGAGGTCGAACTTCCAGTTTTTGAGGAAGAAGAAGGCCAGCAAAGCCGCACCAACCAAGGAGGTCAGAAATGTCGAGTAGTAGCTCAGCCCTTCGTAGACCAGCGATTTCTCCGCGGTTATCCGGTAGTCCTCACCCAGGATGCCGAGGACTTCCGCCAAGTCCCCGACTTTTGCGGTGAGCGGGACCACCGTGAAGCTCAAGCCGTCCGAGGTAACAACGCCGGCGTCCCCCGCGGTACCCACGACCCTGCCGAAGATGGAAACTCGCTCTCCTAGGTGGGCTCTGTAGTCGGTCCTGATTTCTTTCATCGTCGGGTAAGGGAGATGGTTTCCCATCTCGAGGTAGCTGTAGGTGGACAGGGATATCAGGACAAGCACTAGAAGCGGGAACAGAAACCTCGCTTGGATCCTCATTCATAGCACTCTATCAGCATTTTGAGGCCCTTCTCAAACCTGATTTTGGCCTTGAAGCCGATCAGCCTTTTGGCCTTGGTCGTGTCGGCCTGATGTCTGTAAACGTAACCGGTTATCGGGTTCGGCTTGTATATCGGTTTCATGTCAGTTCCCAGGTATCTGTTCAGGAGTTCGGTCGCATCGTTTACCGCCACGGGCCTCCCGGTCCCGACATTGATGACCTCGCCCGATGCCCCTTTCTTGGTCGCCGCCAGCAGGTTGGCCCTGGCGACATCCTCAACATGAATGAAATCCCTGGTCTGTTTACCGTCGCCGTAGATTACCGGCCTTTCTCCCTTCTTCATGCCCCACACGAACTGCGTTATCAGGTTAGCGTACTTCCCCTTGTGTTTCTCGCCAGGCCCGTAGACGCTGAAGTACCGAAGGCCGACCGTCTCCAGACCCCGCTCGGCCGTGAAAGTCTTGGCGAGGTGCTCTGCGGCGAACTTCGTCATCGAGTAAAAGTTCCCGCACCTTTCGATGTGGTAATCCTCCCTGTGAGGGGTCGGGAGGGAGCCGTAGATGGTCGAGGTCGAGGCGTGCACCACCCTCTTCACGCCATTCTCGTGGGCGCAGCGGAGGATGTTCGAGAAACCCTGCAGGTTAACGGATATGCCAAGGTCAGGGTACGGGACAAACATCTGCGATGAGGAGATCGCGGCCTCGTGAAAGATATAATCTATGTCACTGGTCGCCTTCTTGACGGCTTTTTCATCTCTGACGTCTCCCCTTATCAGCTCGATGTCCTCGATGACATCCTCCAAGTTATCAGATTTGCCCAAGAAAAAATTGTCGATGACGCGAACATCCCATCCCTTTTTCAGGGCGGCTTTAACTATGTTGGAGCCTATGAAACCGGCTCCACCCGTGACCAGTACCCTCAGTTAATCACCTTATACAAATTCTACCCATATATTAAAACATGAATTGATGTCAAAGCAGGCTTCACATCGCTGCCAAGAAGACCCAGTAAACTATCACGTTTATTACTGTCAGCGGAACTCCGATTTTAGCGAACTCCAGGAAAGTCAGGGTTTCTCCGGATTTCTTTTCCGCGTTCTGGATTATTATCACGTTGCTCGCGGCCCCCAATATGAAAAAATTGCCGGCTATTGTACTCCCGGCAGCCAGGGTTACCATCTCCTTCGTTGTCGCGCCGGCGTGTATCAGCATTGGAAGGTACAGCGCGACCAGCGGCACATTTGAGATGAGCTGGCTCAGTAGCACGCTGACGATCAAGATCATGAAAATTGAGAGTATGTCTATGTTGAAGTTGGCTATCGCCGCTTGGAAAAAGCCGGTCAACCAGACGCTTTCCATCAGTATGAACATCGCGGCGAAAAAGATTAGAGTCTGCCAGTCTATTCTCCTGACTATTTTGGTCCTTTTCGGGCTGATCACCAGGATTGGAAGTGCCGGTATCAGCGCGATGTATGTCAGCCTGAAGTCGACCTGCGGCGCCAGGGCCACCGTCACGATTTTAACAATCACCAACGCAACTATCAAAAACAGAGAAAACTTGGAAAGGACTGCCAGTTCATGGTCCTTTATTGGCTCCTGAGAATGGGACAACGGAACCGAGTGAAAGTGCTTTTTGAAGAAGAGCTTCAGCAGGAGGTAGGCCAGAAAAAGATTCACCATGGTTGGCAACAGGAGAAACCTGAAAAACGTGATGAAGGGGTTTGGCACGCTACCGTTTATCGCTATCAGAATATTTTGAGGGTTGCCTATCGGGCTCATAGCGCTTCCTATCGTGACTGCGAAGGCCAGGGTCAGCAGCAGTAGCTTGGGCGGGATATCGTGCCTCTTGGCAAGGAGCAACGCCACCGGGGTCCCGATAATCGCTATTGTGTCGTTCATCAGGAAGGCCGAGGCGATGCCCATCCCGAACAAAATTAGCAGTATTAGCGAGTCAACCGACTTGGCGCGTTTGAACAGCTTGTAGGAGAGGTGGGAGAGGTAACCGCTTTCCTCGAGGGCCTGTCCGATGACGAACATCCCGAACAAGAACAGCATCACGTCAAGGTTTATCGAATTTAAAGCATCAACCGGGGAAATTTGTCCCGTTACCAGAACCGCAATGGCGCCGAGCAGCATGATCTGCCATATCTGCAGCCTTACATTGCCCACCTGCCTTATCGCGATCAGCGCGAAAACAGCCATCAAAACGATTAACGGGATTATCATACAACCCTAATTGATTAACATCTCGATATTAAAATTAGGACGGATAGTGGTGAAGTGATGCAAGCGGTCATCCTGGCGGGTGGGCTCGGGACGCGACTCAGGCCGATAACCGACGAGATCCCCAAAGTAATGGTACCGATCAAAGGAAGACCGTTTCTCGAGCACCAGCTGAACTTGCTCAAACGACAAGGCGTCTCGGATATCGTGCTTTGCATCGGGTACCTGGGCGAGAAGATCAGGAATTATTTCGGCGATGGTAAAAAATTGGGTTTGAGGATAAAATACAGTGAGGAGGGCGATAAACTCCTTGGAACGGCGGGGGCGATCAAGAAAGCCCAGGATTTGCTAGATGATGTCTTCTTCGTCACGTATGGGGACGCCTACTTGATTTTGGACTACGGGGCCGTCATGAAGCACTTCAAAAAGTCCAACAAGCTCGGGCTCATGGTCGTTTTCAAGAACTTTGACCGGTTCGACAGGAGCAATGTCGTGGTCGAGGATGGCCTTGTCAAGGTTTACAGCAAGAAGAAAAAGTTTCCGGGCATGGTCTACATCGATTTTGGGGTCTCGGCGTTCAAAAAGAAGGCGCTCGAGCTGATCCCCGATGGGAAGGCTGTTGACCTGGAGGAGCTGAACCAGGAGCTGATCAGGAGGAAGGAACTCCTGGCCTTTGAGACCAGCCAGAGGTTCTACGAGATTGGAAGCCCTGAAGGGTTGAGGGAGTTCGAGAAGCTGGTATCCTCCGGCCAGATTAAAATCTGAGGGCCAAATTAGACTTTCTTTTCCGCCTGCTTGAACTCTGCCCAACAACGGTCGAATTCAGCGATCGTCTCCTGCGTCTTCGGGTGGTACGGCATCTGGACCAGTATCTTGTAGGGTATCGTGATTATGTGCGCGCCGGCCGCCGCTGCTTCGGCCACATCCTCTGGTTTCCTGATGCTGCCGACGATGATTCTGGTTTTCCAGCCACTTTCCTCTATTATGCGTTTTGATTCTTGGATCACCTTCACCGGGTCGATCCCCGCATCACGCGCGCGGTTGAAGAAGATGCTCGCATAAGTAGCCCCGGCTTTGGCAGCGAGCAAGACTTGATTTGTGTTTACCAAGACCGTCATGTTGGTCTTGATGTTCTCCTCCCTCAGCTTGCTGACTATCCACATCCCCATGCCGTTGCCGTACATCGGCACCTTGATCACGATGTTCTTGGGGTTCCAGCTCGCGTACTCCCTCGCCTCCTCGACAAGTTCCTCGTAGCTGCAGTTCGTCTTGGTCAGTTCCACGCTGAGGGGGCCGTCAACGAGTGAAAGTATCTCGTGGACCCTCTCCCTGAAGTTGGTGCCCTTCTCCGCCAGGAAGATCTTCTGATTGGTTGTTATCCCGCTTATTATGCCCCATGGCAGGATCTCCTGAATCTCCTTCAGGCTTGCCGTGTCCAAGAATATCTCCAAGTCAAACCACCTCTTTTTTTATGATTTTAGCCGCCTCGAGCAGGCTCGGGACGACATAGTCAGGCCTCGCACCTGTATCATCGATTAATCTTGACAGGTCGCTCTTTAAATAACCTATCAGGAAAGTCCTGCATCCGGCCGCCTTGCCTGCGGCTATGTCCGTCACGCTGTCTCCCACGAGAAAACTCTTTGAGAGGTCTATCCCCATCTCCCTCGCGGCCTTCAGGAGGAGCCCTGGCTTAGGCTTCCTGCACCTGCACTTTACCCGATATTTTTCATATTTTGCTTTGGGGTGGTGAAAACAGTAGTACTCGGCGTCTATCCTGGCCCCTCCCTTCTTCAGCTCCCTAATCATCTTTTTCCTTATTTTCTCGAAGAGCTCCATTGTTGTCTTTCCCTTGGCTATCGCGGGCTGGTTCGACGCGATGATGACCTTCAGTCCTAAATCGTTGAAAATTTTGATGGCCTTGGTGACGTTTGGAAGCAGCTTGAACTGCCTAGGGTTAAGCGGGGAGTCCAACAGGCCGAGCTCGGGAAAGTAGACTATCTCGTTTATTACTCCATCCCTGTCCAGAAAGACCGCTCTCACGTGGAACGCTCCCTCAAGACTTGGCTATCAGCTCGCGTAACCTCTCGACGATGAGGTGGGAGATCACCGAGTGGAAACCCTCAACATGTGGAGTTGAACTCGCGGGCACCACCACGCAGGCGTCAGCGATCTTCTTCAGGACTCCGCCGTCGAACCCGGCCAAGCCCAGGACCGTTCCGCCGTTGTCCTTAACGAACTTTGCCGCCTTCAGCAGGTTTTGAGACCATGGGCCAGCTTTGTCCGACCCGGACCCGCCGTGAACGCTTATGACGATAAAAACATCACCCCTCTGAAACACGTTTTTCAGCTGCTCGACGTAGACGTTCTCCCAGCCCAGGTCGTTGGTCAGTGCCGTGAGCAGCGGCACGTTTTCGTTCAAAGAGAAGGCCCTGAACGCTTTCTTGCCGCCTGTAGAAACATATTTCGACAGATCCCCCGCTAAGTGAGTCGCGGTGCCGGCCGAGCCCCCGTTGCCCGCCAGGAAAACCTGCCTTCCATCCTTCCATGCCTTGAAGAGCAGGTCAATCATCTTTTCTATATCCTCGCGCGACATGAGCCTGGCTATCCCTTCGGTTTCCCTGAGATAATTATCAACAAATTTTTTGTCCCCCATAGCTACCACCAAACAATCGGCTTGGGTCCTAAAAACTCCTTCGCCTCGCTTATACAAAAGTTAAAGCTTTTTGCAGCCGTAATAAAATTGGTGTGGCTAAAATGGCTAGATTGTCGGTCGTGGTCGTGACTAGGAACGAGGAGGAAATCCTCGAGCAGTGTCTGGAGAGCGTGAAGTGGGCAGATGAGATAATAGTTGTGGATTCCCACAGCACGGACAAGACGGTTGAAATAGCAAAGCGCTACACCGATAAAGTCTTTTTAGTCGAGAAGGATGTGCCCGACGCTAACATAAACAAGAATTTGGGTCTGGAAAAGGCCACCGGGGATTGGATACTCTTCTTGGACGCGGACGAGATCGTGACTCCGGAACTCAGAGCAGAAATAGAAGAGATACTTAAGAAGGACGACAAAACCTTCGATGGCTATTTAGTGCTCAGAAAAAATCTGTTCCTCGGCAAATGGATGAAGCATGGGGGGTGGTGGGGTTACGCTGCGAATGTTGAACTCGTTAGAAGGGGCAAGGGTCGGTGGCCTGTCGGCATGCACCAAACGCTAAAGGTAGACGGAAATGTTGGTTATCTGAAAAATCCAGTTATCCATAATACTCAGAGAAGCATCACACAATGGATAACGAAAATGAACGAATACACTTCGGTTGAAGCGAAAGAGCTATACAAGGGAAACGTTGAATTCAAGAAAGAAAGAGTTGTCTTCTTCCCAATCGCCGTATTCTTTAGGAACTACTTCATCTATCGGGGGTACAAAGATGGGTTCCATGGATTCGTGGCAGCCGCCCTAGCTGCTTGTTATGAGTTCTTTAGAAACGTGAAACTTTGGGAAAACCAATTGAAAAATCAAAAACAATAAACCTACAGCTTCCTCAGAATTAAATGGATTGTTAATCCCTGATCTTCATCCACCTTTCTTTCACTGGTTAAGTACCACTTGAGAAGACAAGGATATATCAAGAAATTGTGTAGGGCTACAAGAGGGGCAATAAGTGCAACGTAAGTTTTTTCAAATCCAGTAGCGCGCTTTTCATCAGTTTTTTGAAGAAACCACTGAAGTTCATTCAACTTTGACAAGAGTTTATACCATGCTCTAACTGGAAAGGGTGGCAAACTTTGGTGAGTCGTCAGCTCTTCTATTACCACGTTTTTATTATCCTTGAGCACCTCTCTCAAGGCATCTCTTGAAAAGGAATGATGGTGGCCAAGTTCCTTTTCACCGAACACTTTCTCTCCTTTTCTGGGCATATGTGTCAATTTATTCGGCGTTGTGATGAGAATTCTGCCCCCTGGCTTCAGCGCCTTTATCATTTTCTCCAAAGCTTTTTTGTAATCTGGGATGTGTTCGATCACTTGATTGCAAAGTATGAAATCCACCTTACCGTCATACTTTGCGGGGAAATTATTCTGTGCATCCTGTAGGATGAACTCAACATCAAGTGGAGCGTTTACCTTTTTCAGGTTTTTGCGACAGTTTTCGATTGCTCTTGAATCCACATCGAAGCCCCTGACCTTTGCGCCCTTCATCCCCATCAAGATGGATTTTATGCCAGTTCCACATCCAACATCGAACACGATTTTGTCTCTGGCGTCACCCAGCATCCCGTCGATCTCGTTCAGAAGAGCCCACATATTCGGATTCTTAAATCGATTGCCGCCAATTCCGTACTTTGACAGAGAGGATCCCAAGAACAGGCCCCACAAATCCTTTTCTGTTTCTGCCAAGCAAACGCCACCTTAGGCGGTAAACATGTTTTCAGTATAATTTTTTAAGACTGCGTTCAGTCTCTTCACAGAATTTTCAAACGAGCAATCCTCCAATCTTTTGAATGCCTTTTGCTGTATGTCTGAACACGCTAGCTCCGGGAAAAGGATTTTCTGGCTTCCCGAGTTCAATCCGATACATGGCGTGCCAACGACCGCGGAATCTCTCACAACCCTGCCAAGCGTCCACGTGTTATCCATGTCTATAGTAATGTAGGCCTTGCAGGTGTTTCTCAAGTAGTCAACCCAAAGCCTGCTGAACGGAATCACCTTGAATTTAGACTCTTTCAGGGGTTCCAAGTTATGTTTCGGCCTGCCGATAACTTCTATTAAGAAATCTGGATATCGTTCTTGAATTTTTTTAGCGATCAACAGAGAAGCCACATGGTCGGTTCTTTGAGTGTGTCCAGACACAAAGATCACTTTTTCCTTCTCCCTGCGGGGCACGAAGAAGGATTTCGCGAATTCGTAAGGGTAGAACTGTGGGAAGTTCACTATCGGCGTGTTGGTGTAAAGCTTCAGGTAGTCCGAGATCGCCTCATGGTAATAGTTCACAAATATTTCGCAGTTGTCTATGAAAATTTTGAAATATTTGAACTTCTCCTGGTCCTTCAGAGCCTCGCGCATGAAATTTAGCGTGACCCCAAATGCGCCGAGGATTATCGGTCTTTTCTGCAGTTTTTTTGCAGCCGTGACGAACTTGGCCATCGCGCGGATTGAGTAGTCATGGACGACGACCAAGATGACGTCGAACTTCGACAGATATTCCAAGTTGTGAAAATCCTCGAAGGCCCTGTTGAACAATCTCGAGATTAGGGAATATCCCGCATAATTGAACCTTGACATGCGGGGTGCTAGCAAGCTGTGGTAAAGTTTTCTCATCGGCTTCCTGAACTTGAACCATAAAAGCGGGACGTGCTCTCCCTTCAGGGCGCTGGTCCAGCATCCGAAGGAGGCGTTGTCGATTTCTCTGGGGTCACAGAGGTAGTTTGGCTTCTCCCTCGCGCCGTCCCATATTTTGCCGGATTTGGTGTAGAGTTCAACGCAGGCAAACTTCATATCATCCCACTATATTGAATACATCGCCACTTTTCATTAGTTCTTCTACAAGATAATAATCTACCCCGCCGAGTAACGTTTTCACGGCCCGTTTTGGAATGGTCGGTTTTCAGGATCCAAGCACCCGCTATAACCTTTGAGCGTTGTTTAAAATCTTCTTTGAATTTATCGCAATCAATAACTGCTACAATTTTTATTTGCAGGGGATGATAGTCAGTGGGTGATTTGACGGAAATTCTGGTGGCAGAACCAGAAACCTACAGCAAAAAGTGCATCGACATATTGGCCAAGGTTGGAAGGGTCACCGCCAAAAAAATGGGCCACGGGGAGCTTCTTTCACGCATAAAGGATTTCGACATCTTGGTAATTAGGGTTGAGACCAAGGTCGACAGGGAGCTGATAGACCGCGCGGAAAAGCTGAAGATAATAGGTGTCGCGGCTACTGGGCTCGACCACGTGGATGTGGAGTATGCACGGCAGAAGGGCATAAAGGTGGTCAGCCTCAAGGGGGAGAGGAAATTCTTGGAGAGCGTTAATGCCACCGTGGAGCATACCTTCGCCCTGATCCTTAGCTTGGTTCGGAAAATTCCCTGGGCCTTTGAAGAGGTAAAACACGAACGGTGGACGCGGGCTCCATTTTTCGGTTGGGAACTCAGCGGGAAGACCATCGGAATCATCGGTTTCGGCCGACTAGGCACAAAAATCGCTAGGATAGCCAAAAGCTTCGGAATGCGCATCTTGACTTACGACCCTTACGTGAGCAAGACCATCACAGAAAACTTGGGCGTCAGAAAAGTCGGGATTAAAACACTTCTCAGCCGATCCAATGTGATAGTCGTGTGCGCCACGCTGACCCCTGAAACCGAAAACCTGATTGGGCCCAATGAATTCAAACAGATGCTGTTAAAGCCTATTTTGGTAAACATCGCCCGCGGAAAAATAGTCAATGAAAAAGCACTCTTGGAAGCGTTGGAGAAAGGCCAAATCTCCGGGGCCGCTTTGGACGTTTTAAGCAACGAGGTCGAGGCGGACAATCCCCTTTTAAACAACCCCTTGATAAAGTACGCTAACGATCACGATAACCTTATAATCACACCTCACCTGGGTGGAGCCACTCTTGAGTCGATGGAAAGGACGGGGATTTTCATCGCCGATAGAATAAAATCATTGGCAAATAAAGCTAAGCAGCCTTCCTTATGAGCCTCTTCAGTAATGCCCTGCGCCTACCAATAACTGGCTTGATGTGATCCCATTTCATCCTCTTCATCACGGCCTCAGCCAGCAGAAAGTCCATCCTGCTGTCTATGTTGATCGAGCGCTCCTCAGGCATCACGTAGGGGCGGCAGACTCTTCCCTTGAAGGAGCGCATGTTTACCAGAACATCCCGCTTCACGGCGTAGATGGCCCCATTCCTGATGTAAACCGGAGGCAGAAGTTCCTTTGGCATGTTCTCCACCTCTTCCTCCGCATAGTCGACCAGCCTGTCGTTGATTATTTTTTTCATACGCGCGGGATGCATGGCGCCGACTTTTACGACGGAGATAACTGAGTCAGCCCCCGTTTCGATTAACTTGCCGAGCGCTTTGTCTATGTCTTCCGTGGTTCGGAGAGGAGTGGTGGGTTGCAGCATCATGACGTAATCGTACTTCTTACCCTCCTGTTTCTCGGTTTCGATGACAGCGTGCCTTATCACATCCGTGGCGAGCGACAGATCGTCCGCAAGCTCCTTTGGTCTGACGAACGGAACATCGGCGCCGTAGCGCTTTGCGACCTCGATAATTTCCTCGTCATCGGAGGAAACAATTACCCGCGTGAGCAACTTGCTTTGCTTGGCCGGGACGATTGTATAGGCGATCAGCGGCCTGCCCAGCAATGGTTTGATGTTTTTCTTCGGGATGGTCTTGGATCCTCCCCGAGCCGGGATAACTCCCAGTATCCGGTATTTTTTCATGGGTGGCCCCTCAGAAGACTTTCTTTTCCTCCCAGTTAAACACGACCATGCCCCTGACCCTGCTCGCGAATCTCCCCCGGTAGTAGTCCCTGTTCAAAAGCTCCTCAGGGCTGAGCTCCGGGTGTTTGACCCCTTTCATCTTTTCAAACTCTGGAATGTTTTTCACATATTCCTCGAGTTCATCTTTACTCATCTTTGCGTAGGTGACCAGCTCCTTCAGCTGCGCTGGATCGATCGATATCGGTCCATCCTTAGTCAGCGCCCTGTCAACAATGGTGAAGTGTCTTTCGATGACATCGGCCCCCAGATACAGCGCTGCAATCGACGCCTTCAGCCCATCGCGCTCGACCAGCGAGTGGTCACTGAACCCCACGCTCTTGGTGAACTTCCTCAGGTAGCTCATCCTAGCGAGGTTCATCCTTTCCAGCGGGGTCGGGTAAATGGTAACGCAGTGAAGGAAAGTAAAGCTGTGATTTTTCAATATCTTCGCTGTTTTCTCTATCTCGTGGTCGTAGGTGGCCCCGGTCGAGATGAACAGGTGATCGAAGCGCTCCGCGAGCTCCCTTATCATCGGGAAACTCGCGCAGTCATAGCTGGGGACCTTTATCTCCCGCCACGGCAGGCTCGCTAGGAAAGGTATCCTGGAACGGGAGAACACGGTTGTCAGCGGCTTTATGCCCGCCGCTTTGCACTCGTCGATGAAAATATGGTGCGCCTCGTCGCTGAGATCCATGGGCTTCAATCGCTGGTATTCGTCCTTATACGGGCGCTTTATCGCGATCACCTTGCCCCCCTCGACCCTTCCTTCCTCGAACCTATCCCTGTATACAAGATCGTCCGCCCGCATCGATTGTATCTTTGCATAGTCCGCGCCTGCCTCGGCCGCGGCCCACACCATCTCCTTCAGCGTGTCAAGGTTTCCGCGATGGTTCTGACAGAATTCAGCTATAATTTTCGCCATCTGCGCCCATAGATTTTAAAATCAGTTAATTAGATAAATAGGAGTATGATAGGAGTTCAGACCACATTCTACGGTTACAGTGGCGACATCGTCGACAAGGTGAAAAAGTTGATCGGTGTTTTCGAATCGCTTGGAATGCCCCCCTTCGTCCAGATAGGTCCCTCGGTTGCAAAAGACGGTTTTGATACCACCGTGTCGAAATTGAACTCCTTGAAGGACAAGCATGGAGTCGAGTACAGCGTGCATCAGTCAATCTGGTTGCCTTCTTCCGACTTTTTCCTGAACTTGGGCAGCTCAAGCGAGGAAATAAAAAACGGCACAATAGATTCGCTTAAAAGATCAATCGATTTCGCGAGGGAGATCGGTGCCAAGAACGTGAGCTTTCACGCGGGCTGTGCAGCGAACAGGATGACGCAGGATGAAGAGTTCGAGCCGCTGACCGTCATCGACAGCATCCCCTATGAGAAAGCCCATTCAAACGTGAAAAAAGGCCTGGAAAAGCTGTTAAAATACGCAGGGAAAGATGTCAAGTTGAGCGTCGAGAACTTAAACTACAGGCCGGAGCGCAGGTACCTTTTCTCCACTCCTGAGGAATTTAAACGTCTTCCATCGGGGGTGGGCGTCCTTTTCGACTCAGCGCACGCCTATTTTAGCTGGATTAAATCGAAAGACCCTTCATACGTTGAGAATATGATAGGTGTCGTCGGAGGCAAAATTTCAGAAATCCACGCCAGCGACAACGATGGAACCGAGGATCAGCACAAGTTGCCGGGTCACGGTAAAGTACCGTTTACAGAGCTGTTTAAGATAATAACAAAAAAACAAAAACTACCGCCAGTAATTATTGAGGCAGTTCAGGCTAAAAACGTGTATTCTGAGAAAAATTTGAGAGAAAGTATAAAATTCCTCACAAAGCTTTTTGGTGAAATTTAATCATATTTTCATTTTTCCCCTACAAATATCTGCCTACCGCCCCCTGCGTTTAAAAGACCGCGAATTATCCTCACTGGTTTGCTCCTGAAAAAATAAATTACTTTGAAATGTGGGATTATTTTTTCAAACAACTCGACAACGGAGTATTCTTTAATGTGCGTCCAAACTCCACATGGATTAAATAAAATAAAAGTGGCCCTGAAAAATAGCTGGGCTAAAAGATTTTTGCGTATTGGGGTTGTTATTATCAATTTCCCCCCCCCCTCTTAAGAACCCGTTTCGCTTCCATCAAGAGCTTGTCTCCATCTAACTCTGTCAAGTGCTCTATGACTTCGGCAGCCACAACAACATCAAAACTTTTATCAGGGAAGGGTAAATCTCGGCAATCACCCACAACAAACGTCACGTTTTTTAATCCTAATTCCTTCATGGGTTGAAGCGCCTCTTCGGAGATGTCAAGTCCCGTAACATCACAAAATTTGCTAGCCTCAACCGTTACAGCAGACCTGCCACAACCTATGTCAAGTAGTTTTTTACAACCATATTTATGTAATAGCGAAATTATCAACTTCGTGTAATCTGCATATTTTATACTGAAAGGCCGCCGCCTGTATACTCTATCATATAATTTTCCCGATTTTTCATCAATCAATTTTTTACCCCAGTCTTGATTCCATGAATTTGTTTAACCTTATATAACAAAAGTTTGCCTCTCATTTTTTAAAATTTTCAAATTTAAACACCAAAAGTTTCGTAAACTATGCCATTGATGGGCGCCACGATCTCCTTTGAGAATATGTGCCAACCATCAAACAACAGCCCTGGCTTCCTCATGCTGTTCAGTAGCGGGTGTATTCTAATATTGGAGTATGACTCATGGTTATTCATTATTATGGCGCAATCGGCCTTCTCAAAACCCCGTTTCAGATTGCATGGCACTACGCCGAGCTTCTTAATTTCACTTACGGGCACAACCGGGTCGTAACCGTAAATTCTCTTGACCCCAGCTCTCTTCAGGGCTTCCAGTAAATCCAATGTCGGGGAAAAGCGCATGTCTGCCGTTTCCGGCCTGCCCTTGTATGCAAACCCGATCAGGAATACTTTCGCCGCGCGGAGATTTTTTTTATTGGACCTGCAAAAACCCAAAATTTTTTCAGCCACTAAAGAGGGCATGTATTCATTTATCTTCCTGGCGGCTTTCACTAGCTTTGGCTCGTAACCCGCCCTTCTCGCCGCGTCGATGAAGATATAGGGATCCTTAGTCAGACAAGCCCCGCCCACGCCAGGGCTCGGCAGTGGCACATTCCCCCTCGGGTAGCCCTCGTTTGCGGCCTCTATCAATTTCGTGGCGTCCAAGCCAAGCTTATCGCAGATCACGGCTATTTCGTTCGCGTAGGCGAATGTCAGATCCCTGTAGGTGTTATTGATCAGCTTCACCATCTCCGCGGCCTCCAGTGATTCAACTGTGACGATGGTCGGAGCCAGCTCCCTAAACAATTTGGAGGCGAGTTCTATGCTCGTCTTGTCCAGTCCACCAATTACCTGTGGCAACTTCCTCAATTCCTCCAAGGCCTTGCCCTCTATTGTTCGCTCGGGAGCGAACGCCAGATAAAAGTCCTTCCCGCCGACAAGGCCGGATTCTCTTTCTAGAATCGGGAGGACAAAGTTTCTGCAGCTCCCAATTGGCACGGTGGACCTCAAGATGACAAGATCATCCTTTTTCAAAACTCGTCCCACCGATATGGTTGCCCTTTCAAGGTAGTCGAGAACAGGCTTCTTGTTCCCATCCACAGGTGTCTCCACGCAAATTATGTAGACATCGCTTTCGCTTTTCTCCAAGTCTGGTTTCAGCAAGAACGTTTTGTTGAGGTGATATTTCATTAAAGGCTCCAAACCCACTTCATGAACGTGAGGTTCTCCGCGTTTGAGGCTCTCGAGTATCTTCCTGTTGTGGTCAACTCCTATGATCCTAAAGCCGACATCCGATAACGATGCAGCAAGCGTCAACCCAACATAGCCCAAACCGATGATGCAAACCTCTCTGGTTTTGATCTCGCTCTTTCGCCAGATTTCAAAAAAGGAGACAACATCTACAGCCCTTCCCCGCTCGTCAACCACCACTATTTTTTCCACCTTGGCTCCTCGTAGCCTCGGGCTTTCTCGGACTTTTTTTAACACCAAATCAAGCATTTCGCCGCTAGAAAGCCCTTTTTCAACGGTCACAGGGTCCTTGACCATTATGTCTCCGACGGGTGTGTCTAAGTTAACTCCTTTCAAGGTGGCCCGCCTTATGTCGCCGTCCGTGACGATGCCCAGCAGCTTTTCTGATTTGTCAACAACAAGGGCGATGCCGCTTGGAGCCCCTTTGTGCGGGGCCTCATCTATGACCTCCATCGTCTTCCTTATTGTGGTGTCCTCTGTGACAAAGAGATGCTCAACAATATCGGTCAATTCATACACCTCTCCTATTTAAGAAGTTCAGGATATATTTCGCTATCCTCTCGCCCGCTTTACCATCAAACTTGTAGCACATCTCCTTCACGATCCTTTTTCGCCCTTCCCTGTCAATGCTCGGATCGTTCAAGTACTCATTTATGTATTTTATCAGCTCCTCAGCGCTTTTCGCTATTTTGGCTCCACCCGTCCTGACGATCCTCCTATAGTGGGTATAATCGTAGTACCTGAGTGTGGAGTCCCAGTAGGGCTTTCTTTCATAGCCGTCGAACGCGATGTTGATCACCGGTGTGTCGAACGCTGAAGCATCGATTGTAACGGTAGAACAAACGTTTATGATAACATCGCTGTGGGTGAGCAGGCCGGCATAATGGGTCATGTCCTCCCAGTCGGGGTTCCAGACGAACTTTGTGGGGGAAATGGATTTCCCGGGTTTCTCAAAGCTCACAATGCTCCCATATTTCTTCAGTTTTTCGTAGCGGCTGAAGTTGTCACCCGGATGAAACCTCACATGCAGGTGCGCCGGGTATTTTATCTTACCGTCCTTTATCGCCTCGCATATTATTTCGATTACATCCTGTTCATAAGGCGACAGGGTTGGCGGTGATGTGGTGTAAGTTATCAGCTTCTGTTTTGGAGAGGCGCCGACGGTTTTGAGGAACTTTTCCCTAGGCAAAATTTTGTCCTTCAGCTTCACGTAGTAGTCAAACTGCGGTATTCCCGCGACGAAAATCTCGCTCGGCTTGTAGCCGTAGTACTCGATGAGCTGTTCCCTCAAAAAGTCGTTCCACACGATCACCCGGTCGAACTTCGTGGGGAGCCTTCCTTTAGACAAGTGGTCCCAGCTTGCCACCATTGCTATCACCGGCACCTTAAAATGTCTGGCAGCTTTTATCAGGCCCCATTCATAGGAGCACAGGAAATCGGTCGAAAATACTAAAGATGGCTTGTGTTCCCCGAAGATTTCCCAGTACTTTTTGTTCTTGTAACTGAAAACTGTTCTATCAAACCTTTCCATCGCTTCCAGCAAGTTTTTGTCTTTGCCGAGAATTTTCCTAATGATCCTGAGAAGCAGATACTTTGGAAAATTCTTCTTTTTTAAATTCATGTCCTTAATCCTGATCGTGTCATTGTAATTAATGTTGAAAAAAAGCAGATGCTCCAACCTTCCCAGCAGCCATTCTAAAGGGTTTATCTTATGGGGCCAGTTCACGACCACAACATTTTTATCGTTGAACTCCGCGGCGAACTCCTTGCTATTGTAAAAAGAAGTTAGGGGCATTATCACCGGCACGACCCTTATGCCCTTTTCAGCCTTCAGTATCTTTAGAACATCGGTCCTGAGGATATTTCTGACTATTAACCCGTGAGATACTGTTATCGCTATGGTCTTCATTCAAACACCAGTTGCCACAATCTGGCATTTTGTGTGGTTCTTTTTAAATTAGTTAGATTCATTTAAGGCGCTATCCCCGATTTGCTAGGATATTAGTATTCAACAACCTCAGTATTTTCATGATAAGCACCGGACGTTTAAGCATGGAAATATATGATAATTTCAGATGGGGGGGAAAGATGCCCAAGGTCCTCTTCTTGTACTACGACCCGCACTACCTTCATTCGGCCTTCGCGCAGGCAATAGGGGCGGACTTCCTCTCCTCAGATTTTGTCGCCACTTGGACAAAAAGCAAGAAAATACAGATCCACAAAAAAATTCTAGGGGTCCTAGCGCCATCGCTTCTATTACCCAAGGACTATGACATCTACCTCTGCGAGGGCTCCTTCATCCTCCCGGTCATTGCTAAGAAGCTCCGCCTGCAGCCTAAACGGGGCAAGATAGTGAACTTCATAGCCGACCCGCTTGTCTACTATTTACACACTGGCGTGATAAAAGGCGCAAAGAGAAGCGTCCTGTTGAACCTGTTGAGAGAGGTTGACGGTTTCATCTGCATTAGCGAGATGGAAAAAGAGTTGCTCTTGGAGTTCGTCAACAAGCCAGCAATCGTCGTCGACCCCTTCATCCGGGACAAACTTTATAAGAGATACATGAGCATCTCACCCGATTTGGCATCCCACAATATTGTATTCGTCGCAAGAGGACCGGACTGGTTCTACAAGGGGGTCGACTTGCTCGTGGATGGATTCAACATCGCAAAAAAAGAAATCAGCGAACTCAGGCTCAATATCGTCGGTGAATGGGAGCCAAAAAAGGAATGGTTGGTCAACGGCGTGAAATTCGTTGGCCAGCAGAAGAACTTGGCGCCGTATTTCAAGAGGTCTTCCTTGTATGTTCACGTAGGGCGTGGCGAGGCCTTCGGCATAAGTGTTCTCGAGGCGATGCTTAGCGGCCTTCCTGCGATGGTCTCAAAGTGGACCGGCGCAAAGACTGTTGCCGAAAAACTTGGCAGGAATTTTGTATCCGACATCAAGGCGGAAGACGTTGCAGAAAAAATAATGAAGTACTTCGATTTGAATTTGGAGAAGCGAAAAGCTCTGTCCAGAAAAGCCAAGGCCTTAGCTTCTGATTACAGTAGGGAAAAGAAGGTCAAGCTATTCGTCGAACGATTTCAGAAGCTCGTCGAGGAGACGAAATAACTGCGGGGCGAAATTTATGGCCGATAAAATAAAGATGGTGATGGTTAGCACCGGCGTTCGGAGAGACTCGCTTAAGCCCATCAGATACTTCACGAAGTTCGAGATAGTTCACTTTTACGACAGCACCCCTTACTTCGACCTTTATCCCGATGAAACAGCGGACTTGGTAAAGTACAGAAATTTTTTCGACCTTTGTCAAAAGATAAAGAAATATAGGCCCGATATTATCCAAGGCTCGGAGCCTTACGGATTTCCTAGGACCTTTCAAGCTTGCGCAGCGAGCTTTCTGACGTCCAAGCTCCTGAAAGTTCCCTTGTTTTTTCCGATGCTCGAGAACAGCCCGCCGGAGTCCAGGTTTGGGCCCCTCAGCCCCGCCATGAAGAAATATCTCAAAATTTATGCCGCGCGCTCCTTCGTGATTTTGTGCCTGAACAATGGAGCTAAAAAAAATCTCCTAGATGTTGGAGTTAGCAAGGACAAGCTGGTCCGCTGCAACTGGGGAACCTGGGGAGTGGAAACGGACGAATTTACCCCTAACAGGAGCAAAGATGATCCGGATTTCGGTCGTGCTATCCTCTTCGTAGGCAGGCTGGACGAAGCCAAAGGTGTACCCTATCTCCTCCAAGCATTCAAGGAGGTAAAGAAAGCCGTTAAAGAGGTCAAGCTTGTGATAATTGGCGACGGACCTCTTCGCGATGAAATAAGGAGATTTTCCAGAGCAAATAACTTGGAAAACGACATCCTCGTCCTTGGGATAATCAAGAACAGGGACCTTCCTCCGTACTTCCGCGCGGCCGAGATCACGGTTGCCCCCTCCATCACGACTAAAAAATGGCGTGAACAGATAGGGATGGTCAACATCCAGAGCATGGCGTGCGGCACTCCAGTGGTTTCCACTTTTTCCGGAGCGATACCCGAGTATGTAAAACATAATGAAACCGGCATCCTTGTGCCTGAACGGGATTCCGAGAGCTTGGCCAACGCGATGATAAAATTGCTGAAGGATGATAAGCTCAGGAGTCGCCTTGGTGCCAACGCTAGAAGGCACGCGGTCGAGAATCTGGACGCTAGGAAAAACGTCATCGCGAATGAAAAACTTATTTTGGATTTGCTTAGCCAGAAGTGAGATCATCAAAAACACAACCGCTTAATTAGAATTAAAAGGACTCATATTGGGGTAAAGATGAAAACAGCGGTTGTCTACGATTTCCTCTTCACAAAGGGCGGGATGGACAGGTCCACGGCAATTCTGGCCAGAGGCTTCAACGCCGACATATGGACAACCCTATACCTCCCGGACGAGACCTACCCGGAGCTCAAGAAAATGAAGATCTTCCACCACCCCCTCACCCTCCGGCTCCGGGGCCTGATGCAAATCGAAGCAGTTCTCAGGTTCAGGAACATGGATCTCTCCGACTACGACCTGATCATAACATCCGGCGACTGGGCAAAGCACGTCGGGATGAGGGAAGGCAATCACCCACAGCTTCACTTTGAAAACACTGTGGTCAGGCCCCTGTACGACCTGCACGATTTCATCAGAAACAGGTACTCCTTCCCGCAGCGGCAGGCCTTCGAGATCTGGTCATGGTTCATGAGGAGGCTCGACCGGCAGGCCGTGCGGAAAATCGATCTATTTGCGTGCAACTCCGAGGTGGTCAGAAGGAGGATAAAGAAGTACTACAACAGGGACGCGGAAGTTGTCGGCGTCCCCATAAACGTGAAGAGGTTCAGGCACAGAGGGGCCGAGGATTTTTTCCTCTCGGTCCAGCGGATTGCACCCCCCAAGAGGGTTGAGATACAGCTCGAGGCCTTCAGAAATCTGCCCGATGAAAGGCTTTTGATCGTCGGCGCTTACGACGACAAAACCTACGCAGATCGGTTGAAAAGCATGGCGCCGAAAAATGTGGAGTTCCTGGGGCCCGTGTCGGATGAGAGGATGGTCGACCTTTACTCCCGCTGCAAGGCGGTTATCCAGACGAGCCTCGACGAGGACCTCGGCCAGGTCCCGATCGAGGCGATGGCCTCCGGCAAGCCCAGCATCGCCGTCAAGGAGGGCGGCTTCGTGGAGACCATCGAGCATGGAAAGACGGGCCTCCTGATCGAGCCCCCATACGAGAAGAACCTAGAGGCCGCGATAAGGAATTTCAACCGCTATAAGTTTGACCCCAAACTCTGCCGGAAGAGGGCCGAGAGGTTTTCTGAGGAGCGCTGGATCAAAAACCTGAAAGTTGTGGCGAGCAGATTGTTATAGCCCACCGGCTCCGCAAATTTATTCCTTCACGAATATTAGCGGCGCATATGTGCGTTCAATGGGTTCCAAAAGCCTCCTTGCCAAAGAGAGCGCCCAACTGCCAATGATACCGACCTTTGTCAAAAGCCTGCTTGCCCCCATTACAGGAGGAAATGAATGGGCGACATCGCGCGCATACCTGAAGCCAAAATTTTCAAACTCCTCAACCCAGAATTTTCTGGGGTGTATGTTGATGTGGCTTGGCTCCCACGGGCTTGACTCAAGGGGCGTGGTGACGAAAACGCCCCCCCCATCTCTCAAAACTCTTCTAGCCTCCCTTATCAAGTGCCTGTGGTCGTGCAGGTGCTCCAGAACCTCAAGCATTGTAATCAGGTCAAACCTCCCCTCCTCAAAGGGCAGTTTTTCCCTGTCGACATCGACCCTCGAAAGAAAAGGCCTTACCTCCCGCGGCGCGTGGGAAACTGCGTACTCGCTGAAGTCCACACCATAACTTTCAATGCCCAAGTCCCTGAAGGCCTTGACCAGCACACCGATGCTGCACCCGACGTCAAGCACAGATCGGGGGTTAAAATGGCCCTTGAGATGGCCCGCCAGCTCATGGAAAGTTTCGTACTGCTGCTTGAGAGTGTAACCCTTGTTTCGGTAATACTCCTCGTCGTAAAATCCGGCGTCTATTTTTTTCTTTTTCGACATCCCGATCCCGCCTTGTTTTCCCCATATCTCATCTGCGCACGTGGGCCCTCAGGACCCCCTCGACCCTTCTGGCCACCTCATCCCAGGAATACTTCTCCCTCACGACCCTGTAGCCCTTCTCAGAAAGCTCCCGGCGCAGCCCCTCGTCCCTCAGGAGCAGTTCCAGCTTCTCCCTCAGCTCATCCACATTTCTGGGGGTGAAGAGCAGGCCGACCCTGCCCTCCTCCGCGACTTCCCTGAGCGCCGGTATGTCTGAGGAGAGCGTGGGGACCCCGGCCGCCATCGCCTCCACCAGGGCTATGCCGAACCCCTCGACTGTAGACGGCAGGACAAAGACGTGCGATGACTTGAGGAGTTCCACCTTTCTCCTGTCGTCCACGAAGCCGGTGAAGGTGGTCCTCTCAACTATCCCGAGCCTCTTCGCCAGCTCCTCTAGGTTACTCCTCTCGGGTCCCACCCCGACTATGAGGAGCTCCGCGTCAACTTTCAATCTGGAGAAGGCAACGAGAAGCTCATCGACGTGCTTGTACTCGATCAGCCTGCCCACGTAGATTATCCTCGGCCTCTTCGACTTCTCCACCCTCACCCCGTCAAAGAACTCCAAGTCCACCCCATTTGGGATGACCTCTATTATCTCGCGCGGCACCCCGCCGGCCACCAGCTTCTCCCTCGAGGAGTTTGAGACGGTTATGACGCCCGTGTAAGGCACGTTGAGGGTGATGCTCTCGAAGATTGACATCAGGGAGCCCTTGAGGCCGTACTGCTTGATCCACTCCTGAGTGAAAAAGACATCGTGTATCGTGACCACTATCGGGGTGTTGAGGAGCTTTGAGCCGATCCAGGATGATGGCACGGGGAAGAAATGCTGCGGGGCGTACACGTCGAAATTCCCCAGCCCAAGGGTCTTGAAAATGCTGCCGACCATGAATGAAATGCCGTTCATGAATGGCTCAAGCGTCAGCCGCTTTATCGGGACGTATACCCTGTGAATGTGCATCCCCTCGTGCACCTCGTGCGCGGGCAGGTCCTCCAGCCGGCGGGTCACCACATGCACCTCATGGTTTCTCGCCAGGCGCCTCCCGACCTCGTACATCCTCCTCTCCCCACCCCCGGGCAGGACGGGATAAAAATAGTCTGATCCGATGAGTATGCGCATTCTAGCCCCCTCTCCTCAGGACGTCCGAGATGAAATACCTGACCAATCGCAGCACAAGCCGGGCATCGTCGCGGGAGCGCAGCTGCTTCAGGCGCCTGCCGATTTTCCCAGGGGAAAGCTCCCTCAAGATCCGGTACCGGTAAAACTCGCGGTTCGCCTTCCTCAGCCACGAGGCTATCTCGGCCCTGCTCATGGTTCCTATATTCATCGCCGGAGTCAGCACCTTGAAGCTGCTCCAGTCCGGCTCCTCGGTGATGTATCCCTCGCTCGCGGCCAACTCGTAGAGCCTGGTCCCGGGATAGGGCGTGGCAATAAAGAAGCTGGCAAAGTCGAGGTCCAGTTCCTTGGCGAAGTCAATAGTCCTCTTGACGGTCTTGGGGGTCTCCCCTGGCAGCCCGATGATGAAGAAGCCGTTGGTCCAGATGCCGAGGTCGTTCGCTAACCTGACGACTTTTCTGGCGTGCTCACCCGATATGCTTTTCCCGATGACCTTGTCCCTGAAGTACGGGTCGCCGTGCTCCAGCCCGAAGCAGAGCCAGTAGCACCCCGAGTCCCGCATCTTCTTCAGCAGATCCCTGTTCAGGGTGTTGATGTCGACGCCGTTCGGGGTGGCCCAGCTTATGTCGAGTCCCCTCTCCATTATCCCGTCACAGATGGCCTCCATTCTCTTCGGGTTCAGGGTCAGGTTGTCGTCCTCAAAGTGAACCTCCTCGACCCGGTACTCCCTTACCAGCAGCTCAAGCTCGTCAAGGACGGCCTCCGGCGACCTGGGCCTCCAGCTGTGGCCCCACACGGTGTGGATCGAGCAGAAGATGCAGTTCCTCGGGCACCCCCGGCTCGTGATCATGCTGGTGAAGCGGGATTTCCTCTCCGCTGCCCCGTGCCCCGCGGCGGCCCTGAAGTACTCCTCCATGGGCAGGAGATGCCTGGCCGGAAGCGGAAGCGAGTCAATGTCCGCAATGAACGGCCTCGGCGGGTTGACTACAGCTTTCCCGTCCTTTTTGAAGGCAAGTCCCATTATGTCCGGGTAGCTCCTTGGATTGTCTAGAGATTTCACCAGCTCCAGCATCGTGACCTCTCCCTCGCCGGTGACCACAAAGTCAACGTTGGGGTCCTGTAGGGTCCTTTCAGCCATGACTGAGGGATGGGCTCCGCCGAAGACGGTGGCGATTTCGCCGTCCACGGACTTCACCAGCCTCGCAACCTTGTGGGCGTTATGGGCTTGGGATGAGAAGAGGCAGGTCACGCCGACGATGTCAGGCCTCCAGGAGGAAACCGCCTCCCGTATTTTTGAGTCGGGCAGGCCGACCCTGATGAACTCCCGACCACCTAGGCTCACGGGCTCCTTGAAGCGCCAGCCCGAACCCACTGCGTCTAGTATCCTGACCTCCTGCCCGTTCCTCTCCAAGAAGGCAGCGATATACGATATCCCCAGCGGCGCGACGACCCTGGGCTTCTCAAACGGCAGGAAAGTGAGGGGCGGAGCCACAAGCAAGACCTTCACAGCTTTCACCACTTTTCAAACATAGCCGGTGGACCAACATTCGCTATCTTTCGAAAATTTCCACCGGCAGAGGTGCGAATTTTAATTTTTTCACCCGAACGAATTTAGGCGGTTGGCTGAAAAGCTTTGTCATCTCCACCAGCCAATCGAGAAATCAACCCAGCATAGCTACCCTGAGTCTTACCAGCCCGATGAAGATCCTAAAGCCGCTCGCTATCGTGGTGCCGCGCGCCTTGGAGTATGCTGTGAAATAACATTTGACGGGGACCTCTTTTATCCTCAGGCCCTTGCGCCTCGCCGCTATGACTATTTCCGAGGAAACCTCGTAGCGGTTGCTCCTGATCTCGATGGATCCTAGGGCCCGGCGGTTAAAGGCCCTCATGCCCGACTGCGAGTCCACAAGAGGCCCGCCCATCAGCCTCGTTATCAGGTTGAGCCCGAAGTTGCCGATGCGCTTGTGCAGCGGGATGTTCAGGAATTTTCTCGAGCCTATCACGAGGTCGGCCCCATCAATAGCGTCTACCATCGCCCTCACCGCCTTAGGGTCGTGCTGCCCGTCGGAGTCAAAGGTCACCGCGCAGTCCGCTCCGCGCCACAGGGCCTCTTTGAGTCCGGTGCGGAGCGCCGCCCCCAGCCCCAAGTTACGCTCATGTCTTAGAACCAACGCGCCCTTTTCCCTGGCTATCTCAGCTGTTCGATCCCGCGACCCGTCGTCCACAACTATTATGTCGCTCCAGCCTTCTCTGCGAAGGCCATCTATAACTCCACCGATGGCGCGCTCCTCGTTGTGCGCCGGCATGACTATCCAGCATTTCACCCTCCGGCCCCCAAACTCCTCCACATCATCTCGACGCCCCGTTCGATCGAGACCTTGGGCTTAAATCCAAGGAGTTTCCTGGCCTTCGAGATATCTGCTTGGCTGTGCCTGATGTCGCCGGGTCGGGCGGCTTCATACCTTGGCCTCAGGTCAGCCTTACCAGACTGCTTGATGAACATCTCGCAGAGCTCGTTTATGCTGGTCCTCTTCATGGTCCCCACATTTATCACCTCACCCTCGACGCGGGACCTCTCAAGCGCCAGCACCGTCGCCTCGGCCGCATCGGAAACGTGAACAAAATCCCTGGTCTGTGTTCCGTCGCCGAAAATTATCGGCGGTTTATTGTCCCGCAGGCGTTCGATGAATTTCAACATTACTCCCGCGTACTCTCCGCTTGACTGCCTCGGGCCGTACACGTTAAAATACCTGAGCGAAACGACGGGGAAGCCGCTGGTTTCATAAAAGGCGCGGCAGATGCCCTCCGCGTCCAGCTTCGACCTGGCATAGGGAGACAACGGCCGGGGCGGAGTGTCCTCCCTTATCGGCAGAGTTTTTGCGTCGCCGTAAACAGCGCAGGAGGATGTGTAGACGAACCTCTCGACCCCGGCCTCTTGGCTGGCCTTCAGGACGGAAAGCGTCCCCTCGACGTTCACCTCGTGTGCCAACCTCGGCTCGCTCATGGAGCGCGGCACACTTATCATCGCCGCCAAGTGCACGACGGCCTCTGCCTTCTCCAGGGCCTTTTTCAGCGCAACAAAATTCCTGATGTCACCCTGAACCAAACTGAAGTTCCGGTCCTCAAGGTGGTGGCCTATGTTTCCCTTACTCCCGCTGGAGAAGTTATCGAGAACGGTGACGGAGTGGCCTCTGGCCATCAGCGCGTCCACTAAGTGGGAGCCTATGAAACCAGCGCCGCCCGTAACCAGCACCTTCATCTTACCCCAACCTTATTTTCGTTCATGTTAAAATAGACAAAGTTATATTCAAACTTTGGGGGACCCATGAAAACCTGGTCGCGGGAATTCACCATCTCCACGAGGAAACAGAGCGAGGTGGTCGATGTCACTGACAAGGTCCTCTCGGCCGTTCGGGAGTCGGGCATCAGGGACGGCTTGCTCTTGGTTCTGCTGCCCCACGCGACCGCGACTTTAGTCCTCAACGAAAATGAGGGTGGCCTGAAACAGGATCTGCTCGACAGGCTCGACAACTTGGTGCCCAGACAGATGGTTTACCAGCATGACAGAATTGATGACAACGCTCACGCTCACCTCAAATCCGCTTTGTTCAGTTCCACCCCGGTGCTGCCGATCGTGGACGGCAGGCTGGTGAAGGGTACCTGGCAGAACTTTCTCTTGATCGAGGCGGACGGGCCCCGCACCAGGAGAATGGTGGTCTTCGCGATGGGTGAATAGATGGCCGTGCTCTACTTGGACATAGAAACGAGCTCCAAGACCGCCAACGATGGGATGGTCATCTCCATCGGGGTGATGGCTGAAGGGGAACCCGAGGTCAGGTTCTCCGACTCCTTTGAGGAGGAGCGAAGGTCCCTTGAGTGGCTCAAGGGAAAGCTGGAAAACTGCGAGCTGCTGGTCACCTGGTTCGGCACCGGGTTCGATGTCCCCTTTTTGCTGAGCCGCTCAATAATCCACGGTGTCGACCTCACCAGACTGACCGAGGTTCCGATGCTGGATCTCTATGAATGGTCGCGAGCAAAACTGCTGCTCTCAAGCTACAGCCTTGAGTCGGTGGCGCGGTTCCTCGGCATCAGCGGGGGTAAGGGATTCAAGGAGTTCCACGGCGCCGATATACTGTCCCTCTTCAAGCTGGTGGAGCGAGGCGACCTAGAATCGCGCAGGCTGATCGTCGAGCACTGCAAGGAGGACGTCAGGGTGCTCAAGCTGGTCCACGAGAAGTTGAAACCGCTCGTGGAGCGCTCGGGATGGGGATCGCCACGGAAGACCTCGAAAGAAGAGTAAGGACCTGCACTCTGTGCAAACTTCACCTACACAGAAAAAATGCCGTCCCTGGCGAGGGATCCCTCAGCGCCCGCGTGATGCTCGTGGGTGAAGCCCCGGGTCAAACTGAGGACCTTCGCGGCGTGCCCTTCTGCGGGATGGCGGGGAAATTTTTGAACGAACTCCTAGGAATCGCCGGCCTGAGACGAGAAGAGGTCTACATCACCAACGCGGTCAAATGCCGCCCTCCTCAAAACCGTATGCCTCTCGACGATGAGGTCGAAACCTGCGCCACAAATTATCTGGAGAAGCAGGTCAAAATCATACGTCCTGAATTGATCGTGGCCCTCGGCCGGACTGCGGCAAAAGCACTGCTGGGCAAAGAGATCACAATGGCAGTTGACCATGGAAAGGAACTGAAGGCCAGATTTTATGGTATGAGAGTCCGGGTTTTTATTACCTACCACCCTGCCGCCGCGCTTTACGGGGGCAAAAACAGGATAAAATTGCAGGAGGACTTCGCAAAGCTCTCCGAAATTCTGAAGACCATTTAGCTGATGGGCTTTTGCGACCTCGTTCGAGACTTTTCCAAGCTAAATTTTTGCATTTTTGAACCCCTTTATTTTCAGAAAACTTAAACGCCATTTTGGCGCCAAACTGCGGTTTTCAATTTTTACCAACATAGACACCTACGAAGTGCTCAAAATTGCAAAACACAGAAAATGCGAAATTTCGGGGATACAAGCTAAATGGCCGCAAAATTCGTTAACAACGATCGGAAAAGTGCAGAAGTTTAGGGTTGAAGGCCGTTTATAAACGATCAAAATTTTAACACAAATTCCAAAGTGGTCGTCAACCGATTTTTCAGTGCCGAGAAGACGATACTCCGCTCGCATAGGGGAGAAGGTTTTTCGGAGCCGATTTTTCGCAACTGATCTCAAGGATTATCCTATTCTTTCCACGTCCAAGGCACGTATCTTCCTCAACCTCACCAATTCTTGGGGGATGTCCCAGGCCGCT
>Ga0315298_1002807_pt1 | contig 28671 bp, 18 predicted proteins | sample WHS_1_MG_FD_203077 | JGI IMG/M metagenome (GOLD analysis project Ga0315298, IMG submission 203077) | Extremophilic microbial mat communities from Washburn Hot Springs, YNP, Wyoming, USA - WHS_1_MG | ecosystem: Environmental > Aquatic > Thermal springs > Hot (42-90C) | place: USA: Wyoming... | reverse complement strand
GTTAGTAGTACCGCCTTTAGGCGGCCTGAGAACAGTTGCGAACTCCGTGCGCGTGGACCACAGGCTAAAGCCTGCACTACAAGGCGTTGCGGTTAGTAGTCCGGCCTTTAGGCCGTTCAAAGGCCATTGGAGAATGCGCGCCATCGACAGGCAGGCTAAAGCCTGGAATACGACTGGTCACGGCATTTATCCCTCGACTCAGCTCACAACCTAGACGGCGGACATGGGGGTAGAAACCTCAGTAATATCAAAGCCACCGCCTCACTCTTCGTCCCAAGGATCAACTTTGGCCCGACAACTCAATCGCAATTAACACCCGTGCGAGCCTGTTTGCTGCGACGCGCAATTGGCGGCGCCAACTCAACAGTTTCATCATCACTGCAGGTCTCATCGCGGTCCACAGCACAAGCCGCGGAAAATCGATCGTGTCCCCCGCGGTAATGAACCTGTTGAAATCCACGGGCAGGTCTTCATCTGCGCAATCCGAAACAACCCGGACAATGGCAAATTCGAGGTTGGCTTCGCGACACACTTCTGACAGGGCATCCGATTCCATGTCAACTGCGTCGGCGCCAGTCGAATCTCGCAACAGGCGTTTTTCGCTCGCTTTACACACAACGGTGTCAACACAGCAAAACCGCGCCGGACGTCCTCCCGCCTCGACAATGACACGGTCCAAGCCCGGTGATTGCGCCGCGTCAAATACAATGTCTCCGACCTTCAAAGTCGGATCGAGCGCCCCGGCAAACCCGCAACTGATCACCCTGTCAGGTTTGTCTGCGGTCAGATGTCGGCGCAACGCTTTCCTGGCGTTTGATCGGCCCATGCCAGTGATCAACACCGCGGTCGGACACCGCGCACCCGATTCTTTCAAGAACGGTCGCGCTTCGCCAGGCACTGCAAAACAAAAAAGTGTGTTCTTCATGTGCCAGTTGACTTTTCATCCGCCACGGACCTGTGACAGGACACGAAACGCTCTTCCCAAACCGGACGGATGCGCCAGCGTGGCCAACGCCCTTCGGATTCGCTCTGTATGCTCCAACGCGGTGTTGAACAGTTTTGCGCGGTGCTGCAGAATGCGCATGATATATGTTTCCTGATCAACCAGGCATTCGGTGACGAGACCTTCGGCCTCACCGGCTTCGATCAATGCCGAGAAATCCACGTGCGCTGTCAGGTCCTTCTCGCCGGGCATTTCAAGGAGCTCATCGTCAACGGTGTGGCGGTGGTACGCGCGCGCCGTTCCTTCACGCCTGTGCGGACTGAACAGCTCTTCACGGGTTAGTCCGTAATCGATCGTAATCAACGCACCTTCGGCCAGAGCAGTTGCGGCCTCTCGCCACCATCGCGCCGCTCCCGGGCAATAATCCAGCCGAAAACCGTCCGGCAAAACTTCGGCAAGGGCCCGGGAAGTCGTCCACACAGCGTGCCAGTCGGAAGCGGGTTCGGGTGTTTTGTCTGCAGCACCTGTCGGTGGCATGCCGCGGGGGCTGCCGATGTCAACCCACACAAAGCGGCCACTGTCAAATCCGACTCCTTCCTCGTGCCACTGACGTTGCTGCCTGTTCCACCGCAGTCGATGAAACGGTAATGCATCCAACAGCTCGTTAGCGAATATCACGCCGTGAACCGATCCGCTCCCGAGCTGGTCAATCGCCTCACACCAACTTACCCGGTCGAGGTGCTCTGCAAGATTCTTGTGTTGTGCCGCTCTGCGCTTCGGGGAAGGCTCGACTATCACGTACCGCAGTTTGGCATGCAAATCCGGGTGGACAGTTTTAGTTGTCCTTAGTATGTCTGCCGCCAATGTTCCATCGTGAGCGCCACACTCGACAAGGTCGAGCCGTGCCGAGTTCAGCTTTTCAAGTCGGGCGCTGAAATCCACGGCCAACAGTCTTCCGAAGAGCGAACCAACACTCACGCTGGTGTAGTAGTCGCCTCGCTGCCCAATCTGGTCCAGCCTGCGCTCGTAGTAGCCGTGGTCGGGATGATAAAGCGCCAATTCCATAAACCTCGCGAACGTAATTGGTCCTCGAGATTCTATTTCGCGGCGGATCAGTTCATGCAACGCAGAGGGCGCACCGCTGGTTGCCTGATTTTCCGAGCTTTTCTGCATAACGCATCTTCGGAAAAACTACCTCGTTGTACAAGAAAGCGCAGTTTAATCCGAACATCGAGCTCAGCGCGGCGCAGCCGCAACCGAATGATCGCGGCGAGATAAATGCGCTTGTTCCAGGCTTGGCACTCCGTCGCGCCGCGCTGAAAGGGGCGACTTCGTCGCCAAGGGGGGGACAGATGCAAAAGTCGGATCAGCAGCCGAACATTAGAAGGCAAGGGTCACGAAGGATCCGCTGATCTGCAGTTTCCGCGCAGATTATCCAATATTGTACTCCAAAGGCCGCACTCTGGTGACAAACTGAGCAAACTCTCAGCCCGAAAATCTTCTCAAATATCATGGATTTCTCAATATAATTATCTGGCACCCTATTCGGTCCGGGATTTTATTTCGGCTGGACTGAACAGGTTGGGGTTGCCAAGGTGAACCAACAAATTGCATGAAACCTGTTGTTTTTTCCTTTCCGACAAAGATTTTGTTTGGCGCAGGCGCTTTGACTGCCCTGCCGGAAAACCTTGATCTTATCAACGTCCGGAAACCGCTCATCGTCACAGACCCCGGCATGCTTGACACCGACGCGTACCGATCGTTGCTTGATATTCTCGGTCGCAAGAAAGACCGCTTCGCGTGGTCGGTTTACGCCGGTGTGCACCCGAACCCAACCGAACAAGACCTCAGAGAATCCGCGCGCGCGTTCGTGGAAAACAATTGCGACGGCGTAATCGCGCTTGGCGGTGGAAGTGCGCTCGACGTCGGCAAAGCAACACGCATCATTGTCAAGCGCCCGAATCTCGACCTGACACGTTTCTATGATGAAACCGACTGGTCAGGGTTGGCTCCGTTTGTGGCGATCCCCACAACTGCCGGCACAGGCAGCGAAGTGGGACGCAGTTCGGTCATCACGCTGGCAAAAACCAATCGCAAGGCCGTCCTTTTCAACCCGGCGCTGCTTGCCAGTTTTGTCATTCTTGATCCGGAGCTGACCCGGAGTTTACCGCCGCATCTCACGGCTGCGACCGGTGCCGATGCTCTCACACATTGCATCGAAGCATTCACATGCCCTGTGTTTCATCCGATGTGCGACGGCGTGGCACTCGAGGGCATTAATCTGATTGTGGACGCCCTGCCTCGTGCGTTCAGAAACGGCAGCGACCTTGATGCGCGCGGCCGGATGCTGGTGGCGGCTGCAATGGGCGCAATCGCATTTCAGAAAGACCTCGGCGTCGTCCATTCCCTCGCACACCCGCTTTCAACGGTCACGGGAATGCACCATGGCCTGGCCAACGCACTGTGTTTGGTCGCCGGGATGAAATTCTGCGCCAGCCGCAAACCGGGTATTTACAGGCGTGTCGGCATCGCCTGCGGCATGGACCTCAACACAGTCCCAGACTTTGAAGCGGACAGACGAACGATCGATTTCATTTCCCGTTTTCTGGCCGGCCTTGGCCTTGCGGGACGTTTGGGCGCGCACGGAGTTCAGCTTTCGCAGATTGACGAGCTGGTCGCACAAGCGTGGGACGATCCATGCCACAAGACAAACGTCGTTCCTGTCACGGCTGCCGACCTCCGCGCGCTTTATCTCGAGGTGTTATAGCGCTGATTTCGGTGGCAATAGAACGACGGGTGGGCAAGTGGTCACGGAGCCGCCTCAGTTTGGCTTCCGTAGTTCGCGGCGCGGCGCAGCCGCAACCGAATGATCGCGACGAGACAAATGCTCTCGTTCAGGGCCGACTAATTCGTAGGGGGACCGAAGAACTTGGACCGCAGGCTCTTCAGGTAACCGTCGCTGAGTGTATTGAGCGCGTGGCGGGCAAGGGTGAAGTTTTCGGCCAACTGTTCGTAAAGCGATTGTGTCCATGGCGGGGTGGCGCAGCGAGCAGCCAGAGCGTAGAATCGCCGTCCTTCGTTTTCGTAATCGGCAATTGACCGTTCGCCGCGGGTAAAGGTGCGCGGGCGGCTCACCCAAACCCCGGCGTGATCGGGGTATATGCCTGTCAGGAAAAGTGCGATGTCGGCGATTCGCTTGTAGATTGGCGGCCTGAATTCGGGCTCCACCAACTGACACAGACTTATCATGTCATCAAGGTTGATGTCGCAGATTCGGCGTTTGCGCCAATGGCCGCGTTCTTTCCAGTAAAGGACGGCTGTGTTGGTGCGAACGAAAGAGCAAAGCATCTCCGTCAGGTATTCGAGTGTGGCCGGATCGGCGAGCAGCCTGACGACCTGTCGTGCATGGAAGATCGGGACTCGTTTTCCGGATTCTTCGATCTCGAGAACGAAATCGCGTTCTTCGAGGTCGGCGCGCACACGCCGCAGAAGGATGGAGAACATCAGGAACGGCGAAACCCGCACGAAAGCTTCTTCGTCGTTCATGAGCCTTTGTGCGAGCCTGGGATCATTGAGCATCGGCTCGAGAAAATCTTCTTTGTCCCTGAGCGCTTCGATGATCTTTCCGTGATCACTGTGGTTTGACACCAAGGTCTCGACAACGAATCTCAAGTCTGCATTGCTGAGTTTCATACTATGCGTTCATCAATGCAAAAACTTTTGCGGCAATAATATAACAAAAGCCTGCATTGAATGCACGCAGAATGGCTTGGGCCAAGCATCGTGTCTGTCCCCTTAATTGGGCGCAAGATGCCAAAACTCGGTTCGGCAGTCAAACGGGGCTGCGGACTTCCAGTACCCGGAATCTCACCGGATTGAACGTGTTTGTGCCCCTGGGCGTTGGCCGGTGCGATTTCCGGGGTAGGAATGCGAAGACCGACGGCGCTCTGTCGTGGGGTTTCGCCCGATGCCGGCATGAGCTCCGCCGTTGGCGCTTTGGTGACTGCGCGGAAAAACAACGTGCTGCTTATCCCGGAAAATGCGTCGGTCAACTGCCCAAAAAAGCAGCGTGCACTGCCCGGGCGGCGTCATCGGCTTTTGCCAGTTCGATGATCACAGAAATCTTGATCTCGCTGGTGGAAATCATGTCGATGTTAATGCCTTCGCGGGCGAGGGTATCGAACATGCGTGCGGCGACGCCGGAATGGCTGCGCATGCCTACTCCAACGATGGAGAGCTTGGCGATGGCCTGGTTGGCCTGGACCTTTTTAATGCCGACATCTTTTCTGATTCCCTCGATGACCTTCTCGGCCTTTGGGAGGTCGGGCTTGTCAATTGTGAACGACAGATCGGTTGTTGGACTGGCGGCTCCGTGACTGACGTTCTGGACGATCATATCGACGTTGATCGCGGCTTCGGCCAAAGTGCGGAAAACACGCGCAGCCACGCCCGGTTTGTCAGGCACACCCACCAAAGTGATTTTGGCCTGGTTCTTGTCGAGCGATACGCCTCGGATGACGACGCTTTCCATGTCCTTTGTTTCCTCTTTCACGATTGTTCCTGGGTTGTTGTTCAAGCTTGAGCGAACTTCAAAGACCACGCCGAATTTTTTGGCGAACTCGACGGACCGCAGTTGCATTACCTTGGCACCGCTACCTGCCATCTCCAGCAGTTCGTCGTATGAAATCTCGTCGATTTTTCTGGCCGTAGGCACAACGCGCGGGTCCGCGGTGAACACGCCATCGACGTCGGTGTAGATCTGACACAGGTTCGCCTTCAGTGCCGCCGCAAGTGCGATTGCGGTGAGATCGGAGCCGCCTCTTCCCAGAGTTGTGATTTGGCCCTCGGGTGTTTGACCCTGGAAACCGGCGACTATTACGACCTTGCCCTGGTCAAGAAGCGCGTGAACCTGGCGAGGGGTGATGTTCTTGATTTTGGCCTTGGTATGAACACCGTCAGTTACAATGCCCGCTTGTGCGCCGGTAAGGGACATTGCCGGCACACCCAGCGCTTCGAGCGCCATGGCGGTCAGTGCGATTGTAGTTTGCTCGCCGGTTGCCAGCAACATGTCCATTTCGCGCTCGCTCGGCATGGGAGAGATTTCTTTGGCCATTTTGATCAATTTGTCAGTTACACCGGCCATTGCAGAAACAACGACCACAAGCCGATCGCCGCGGCGGTGATATTCAGCCACGCGTGCGGCAACGTTTTTGATCCGATCGGTATCGGCCACGGATGTGCCACCGTATTTCTGAACTATAAGCGCCATTTTCTTTGCTTTTGTTGATGTCCGGCCTTTTGCAACGGCCGGTTACGGTCGTAAAGAGTAACTGCCGCGGACCCCAAGGGCGAGCACCAATTCAAACGTGCGATCCGACGGTGTCCAGGAGATATTCACGAAACACGTTTTGATCGGAAGGCAGCCGATCGTACTGTTCCGGCAGGTTCTCGACCGCGCGCAGACATGGTGGCGGGTCCGGAGAAAAACCGAGGCAGCGCTGAATTTCTTCGGGGAACTTTGCCGGATGGGCTGTCTCGAGGACAACCACGGGCGAGCTGTCAGTCTGTTCCACTGACAGGTATTCCTCAAACCCGCGCCATGCAACCGCGCCGTGCGGTTCAAGCAACAAGCGGTGTTGCGCCCATGCGGACTTGATTGTGTCGCGCGTTTGCTCGTCTGAAACCGAGATGGAAAAGATGTCCTTCCGCATGGCATCCAAATCCGGTTTGCGACCGAGCGCGCCGGTCTCGTCCATGCGCCCGCCGTAGAGCGCCACAAGCCTTGCGAGGTTGCTGGGGTGCCCGACGTTCATTGCGTTCGACAAACAATGACGCGACGGTTCAATCTTTTCATAGACGCCGGTGTTCAACATGCGGGGGAATTCGTCGTTGGCGTTCACGGCCACGACAAGCTTTTTGATTGGAAGCCCCATTCGCCCGCCCAACACTGCTCCCATCATGTTGCCGAAGTTTCCGCTGGGCACGCAAAAAACCAGAGGAACGCCAGAAGTGGCCACGCGTGACGCGGCGTAGTAATAGTAAACGATTTGCGGCAGCAATCTCCCAATGTTAATCGAGTTGGCGGACGTGAGTGAAAGATGCGCGAGCGAAGGATCGGCAAAGGCGCGTTTGACCATGGCCTGGCAATCGTCGAACTTGCCTGCGACCGCGGCTGTGCGGATGTTGCCGCCGAGGGTTGTCATTTGTTTGCGCTGGAGCCTGCTGACCTCGTGCTCAGGGAAAAGGACCACAACGCGAATTCCGGGCACGCCTGCAAAAGCGCTTGCAACAGCCGATCCGGTGTCGCCGCTGGTGGCGGTCAGGATTGTCAATGACCTGCTCTCCTGTTCTACGAACAGGCCGAGCATCCTTGCCATCAAACGCGCCGCGAAATCCTTGAACGACGCAGTTGGTCCACGGTCCAGCCGCATGACCCAAACGCGTTGGCCGACCTGTTCGAGCGGCACCTCAAACTGGTAGGCGTCCTTGCACAATGCCGACAGTTTGTCCTGGTCCATGACCCCGGTTGTGTAATGGCGCAGAACCGTCAGCGCAATTTCGTGGTAGGGCAGGTTCACCATTGCGGCGATTTCTTCCCGCGGAAGCAGTGGAATCTCGACCGGCATGTAAAGCCCGCGATCGGGCGCCTGCCCACGGAGCAATGCCTCGCGCAGGTTTGTCAGCGGTGCCTGCCCGTTGGTGCTGTAGAATAACATTTGGGAAACCATGGCGATTCTCTCGACAAAACTGTTCGGTCGCCGCAGCAGGGCTGAGTCAATCGAGGTTTTCGACTCGGATCATGACCGGACTTGCTTTTACGACCGGCAAACGGGCAACACGCTTCAACGCGTCGGCCATTGCCTTGTTTGGCGCTTCGTGAATCATGAGTATCAGCGGGACATTGTCGCCGTCGCGCCCCTCGGGTTGGATCACCGAAGAAATGCTTATATTGGCCCTGCCGAGCACGGCGGCTATCGCAGCCAAAACGCCCGGGCGGTCAACGACTTTCAATCGGACATAGTATCGCGACACAGCCTCGTTGATTGACAGCAGCCTGCCGTGTTTGTCGTGCGGCACAAACGGCGGAATCCGCTGGCGTGTGTTGTGCTTCAAATCCAGGGCTGCGTCTGCAAGATCGCTCAGCACCGCACTTGCGGTCGGGTCTTGCCCCGCACCGCGACCGTAGAACAATGTATCACCAACAACGTCGCCCCGGACAAACACAGCGTTGAAGGAGTGGTTGACGCTGGCCAGAACGTGGCTGTTCGGGATCAAAGCCGGATAAACGGCCACAAGCAGGCCTTCGTTCCCGGTCGTGTGTTTCCCGGGCGCACTTCGTCCCTGGATTTTCTTGGCCACTCCCAGCAATTTGATTGTGTAACCCAGTTGGCTGGCAAACTCGACGTCCAGTTTCGAGAGACGGCGGATGCCTTCGACGTGAATTCTCCGGGGGTCCACCCAAAACCCATGTGCCAGCGAAGCAAGTATGCCGATCTTGTGCAGCGAGTCGTGCCCGTCAATGTCAAGAGACGGGTCTGCTTCCGCGTAACCGGCTTTTTGGGCCTCACTTAGCGCAACGTCAAAATCCACCTTCTCGAGTTTCATCCGGGTGAGGATGTAGTTGCAGGTGCCGTTGACTATTCCGTAGATTCGTTCGATTCGATTGCCGACGAACCCTTCCCGCAGTGATTTGATTATCGGTATCCCGCCGGCAACACTCGCCTCGTAGTACAGGTTCACGCCGCGACGCCGCGCTTCGTCAAACAGCTCCTCCCCGTGCGCTGACAAGAGGGCTTTGTTTGCCGTGACAACCGGCTTGCCCAGACGAAGCGCACACAACACCATTTCACGCGCCGTTGTGGTGCCACCAGCCAGCTCGAGCACAAGGTTGACCTCAGGGTCTTCGACAACCTCACGCCAGTCCAGCGTCAACAATGAGTGTGGAATCTCGACCTTGCGGGGTTCATCGAACGCTTTGACAGCTATCTTTTTGAGCGCAAGGCGGATTCCGATCCGCGCAGCGAGCAGATCTCCGTTGCGCCGGAGCGCCTTGTAAACACCGCCGCCAACGGTGCCACCGCCTATCATTCCAACTTGAATCTGCTGCATCACACCGGGGAGCTTGGCTTGGACGGGAAGAAACCTCAATCCATTTCAACAGTGCAACCGCACGCGAGCAGCTCCCTTGAGAACAACCCCACCGGTACCACGAAATGCCCGGCACCCAATCCCGCTACTCACTCGCGTGCGGTTGCGAAATAGTCGATGTGCGATTATCGAGGGCTGACGTTCGATGTCCAGTCACAAAACCAAAAAACCACCGCCAACGCACAAGCACGCGCGACTTCTATCGCTAAAATACGTTGATTGTCAAGAACATTTTCATGTTATTCACAACTTGTTCACACATCTCGCCGCTTGCCCGCATCGTCTTTTTAAATCGCATCGGACGCCCCAACCGGGAAATTCCTCAGCGCGGCGCAGCCGCACCCAAACGCTCCGGGCGTAACCATCGCGCTGGTTGCAAGCATACCGCTGTGTCGCGCCGCGCTGAAAGGGGCGACTTCGTCGCCATGGGGAGAGATGCGAGTGGGATCAGCGGACGAACAGTTCGACGGCAAAAGTTTCGAACCACACGCTACTCTGCGATTTCCGCAAAGGTTGTCCGATATTATACTCCAAAGGCCGCGCTGTCGTGACCGCCCTGCTCGCTACCAGAGAAGCGGATACTGACAAATTGAGCAAACTCGCAGTCTGAAAATATTCGCAAACATGATCGATTTCTCACTGTAATTATACGGCGCGGCGCAGCCGCAGCCAAATGCTCAGTTCGTGACAACTGCGCTGGTTGCAGCAATACTGCTGTGCCGCGCCGCGATGAGCGGTACGAAAAGAACAACAAGATAAACCTGAGCGCTTGGCCGGAACCCAGGTGTTTGTTCGGCCTGGGAGAGACAACTGACACACATGAAATCGAAACGAGCTGTTCTTCATGGAATACTCTTAACTCTGGGGCTTCTCGCCGTCGATGCATCCGCTGCGGAGCCTGAAGGCCGATTGCGATTGGCCGTTGCTCAGTCAAAGTCGCCGGAAGTGTTTGAACGGGTCGAGTTGTCAATCAGCGGAATGCCCGAAGGCGGGAACCCGTTTGATGCGGAGTCTGTGACTCTGGATCTCGAGGTTGTTTCGCCGTCCGGCAAGTCGGTCCGGGTGCCGGGGTTTTTCACGAGGGATTTTGCGCGGAAACTCGAAGGAAATCGCGAAGTTCTCACCCCCAAAGGTGATGGTGTATGGCGAATTCGGTGGCTGCCGGTCGAGCCCGGTTTGCACAGGCTGACGGCTGTTGCGAAGAGCAACGGCCAATTGGTGGGGCGCGCGGAATCGGCTATTGATGTGGTTTCCAGCAAGCGCCACGGCATTGCCCGTGTTGAGCCAACAAACAGGCGGTATTTCAGGCTGGACGATGGGACGCCGCTGTTCCTGAACGGCCTTTGCGCTTGCTGGCACGGAAGCCGTGGCACCTACGATTACGATGACTGGCTCGCGGCCTACCAAAAGGCCGGCATCAACTACATCCGCATTTGGATGTGGCCCATCGCCTTCGGCATCGAGTGGGACAAACAGGACAAGCTTCGGTACAGAATGGACGCCGCATGGCAGCTTGATTACGTGATGACCGAGGCCGAGCGACGCGGAGTGTTTGTGATGCTTTGTCTTGATTACCACGGAATCTTCGAAGTGAAACCGGATTACTGGGGCGGAAACAATTATTGGCCGCGCCACCCGTACAACGCAACCAACGGCGGGCCTTGCAAAACCCAGAACGATTTCTTCACCAGCGAGGAAGCAAAACGGCTGTACGCAAACCGCCTTCGCTACATTGTTGCTCGGTGGTCTGCATTCCCCAACCTCCTCGCATGGGAGTTCTTCAACGAAATTGACAATGAATATGCCTACCTGAAACACGACGACGTAGTTGCATGGCACGGTGAAATGGGCAGGCGACTCAGAGAAATGGACCCGGTCGCTCACATGATATCCTCGAGCTTCACCGGCGGAAGCGAGCGCCCCGATCTTTTTGATCTCAAGCAAATGGACTTTTCCCAGTATCACTCCTACAACGAAAAACACCCGGCTCGCATGGTCGCCGAGAAAACCGCCCGCTTTTTCAAGAAATACAACAAACCATTTTTTGTGAGCGAGTATGGGACCGACTGGCGCGGCTGGAAGCCCGACACCGACCCTCATTTCAGGGCGTTGCATCAGGCAATATGGAGCGGCGCTTTTGCCGGCGCTGCCGGTACGGGCATGACTTGGTGGTGGGAAAGCATCCATGGCGCAAACCTCTACCATCATTGGTCGGCCCTGAGCGAATTTCTCAAAGGCACCGGCATCGGGCGGCCTGATATGCGTCCGGCCGAGTTCGGCAATGGTCAAGGCTCAGTTCTTGCCCTTGGTGTCGCAGCCCGTGACGAAGCGCTGGTGTGGTTGCTGGACAAAGCTTGCGATTGGCCCGATGGCGCGATGATGGCGGACCCGGCCGCGGTTGCAGGTGCAAAAATCACGATTGTTGGTGCGGCCGACGGCTCATGGTCAGCGGAATGGTTCGACACCGGAACAGGAAAGCAGGTTGCGACCAATAATGTTGAGGCAAGGTCGGGGACCATCGCATTGGAACCGCCTCCGTTCAAGGTGGACATTGCAGCGCGATTAAAGAAAACAAACCGGTAGCGGCAGAATCTCACCGGATGACCAGACCACCACACCCAAAGCTTCGTTCCGGTGAGATTTGCAGGGCTGGCACTCTGCTGGTCGTCGGAATCTTGGTAGTTTGGGCAAGGTTATGGCAGGCGGAACGCCGACCTTGCATTTGTAGAAAGCCGCTGTCTGTTGGAACCTGGTGATCCTGCAAATTACTTTACACCAAGCACGTGGGCGCGCCATGATTTGGGAACAACTATGGGGAATCGTGTAGTTGCAAAACAACTTACAAATGTCGGTTCGGAAACTGCTGTCAATCTGAACTCGGTTGCCGAGCTTGGGACAGCCATCCGGCGGTCGCAAGAGCATTTGCTGAGTCTGCAGAAACCGGACGGCTACTGGATTGGCGAGTTGATGGTTGATTGCACGCTGGTGGCTGACATGATCGCATACCATCATTGGGATGGGAGTGTTGACCCCAAATGGCAGGAGAAAGCAGTCCGCCATTTGTTGTCGCTTCAACTGCCTGGTGGGGGATGGAACATCTATTACGGCGGCCCGCCCGAGGTGAACGCGACCATAAAGGCGTATCTTGCATTAAAACTCGCGGGAATGAAAGAAACGGATCCGCACCTTTTGAAGGCGCGATCCGTCGCGCTTGCGCTCGGCGGCGTTCCGCGAATGAACACTTTTTCAAAGCTTTACCTTGCTTTGCTCGGGCTGTTTCCGTGGAAATATGTTCCGACGATTCCGTGCGAGGTTTTGCTGATCGGGAAATGGTTCCATGTCAATTTCTGGGAGATGAGCAATTGGTCGCGGGCAATGTTGGTTCCGCTGGCAATTATCAACCATTTCAAACCCACCCGGCCAATTCCGAACATCAGCCTGGACGAGCTCTATCCCGAGGGCTACCACGAACGCGACCTCCGTCTTCCCCGGGACCCGCAACTCATTACCGCCCGCAACTTCTTCCTTGCGCTGGACAAGCTTCACAAGTTTGCCGAGCTGTGGGCGCAGGCAGGCATCCATCCATTCAGAAAACGCGCTCTCAAGAAAGCCGAGGAATGGATGATCGAAAGGTGCGAAGGGTCAGACGGGCTTGGCGCGATTTTTCCGGCGATGTTGAATTCTCTGATAGCTTTCAAGGCGTTGGGCTACCCGAATGATCACCCGTATGTAAAACGCGCCGAACAAAAACTCAAGGAACTTGAACACGAGACAGATACAACCGTCCGAATCGAGCCATGCCTTTCGCCGGTCTGGGACACGGCGATAGTTACAATAGCGTTGCGCGCATCCGGAATACCGGCGAATGATCCAAGGATCGAAAAAGCCACCGAATGGTTGATCAACAAGGAAATCAGGTTCAGAGGCGACTGGTACCACAAAAACCCGGCACCCGTCGAACCGAGCGGTTGGGCGTTCGAGTTCGAAAACAAATGGAATCCGGACGTCGATGACACCGCAATGGTGTTGTTGGCGCTGCGACTCGTCCCGACAAAAGACCCGGCGCGCCGCGATGCCGCGTACAAGCGCGGATTGAACTGGATGCTTACATTCCAGTGCAAAGACGGTGGTTGGGCGGCTTTCGACAAGGATTGCACCAAAAACATACTCACAAAAGTGCCTTTCGCCGACCACAATGCCATGCTGGACCCTGAATGCGCCGATATCACGGCGCGGATTCTCGAGGTTCTTGGACACGAACATTTCCCGCTGGATCACCCCCAGGTTAGCAAGGCGTTAAATTACATACGAAGCCAGCAAGAACCCGACGGTTCGTGGTTCGGGCGATGGGGTGTCAATTACATCTATGGCACGTGGCAGGTCCTGCGCGGCTTGAGCGTTCTTGGCGTTAACATGAATGAACCGTGGTTGCTCAAGGCCCGTGACTGGCTCGAGAGCGTCCAGCACGAAGACGGTGGCTGGGGCGAACGTTGCGATACCTACGAAGACCCGGTGTTCAAGGGCCGTGGACCCAGCACTGCGTCGCAAACAGCCTGGGCTGTCATGGGCCTGTGCGCGTTCGGCGACCCGAACCGGGAAAGCCTTGTGCGCGGCGTCGAGTATCTGATCCGCACCCAAAACCCGGATGGATCGTGGACCGAGGATGAGACAACGGGCACCGGTTTCCCAAAGGTGTTTTATTTGAAATACGACATGTATCGCAACGCGTGGCCTTTGCTGGCCCTTGCAACGTATCGCGACCTTGTTGCCAAGCCCAAGGCTTCATGATCCAGCCACCCAGGCCACATTGCACCGGGATTTAAGGTGACCAGTTGCACGACAACGCGTGGCGGAAGAGCCGGTGGCAGAAAAATGAGCCCGGGTGGAGGAGATAAATCGGGGTAGGCGTGGCGGCATGAGCATGCGGCAAAACCGCCGATCTCAAAGCGGAGGAAATGATTGGCAGTGCAGCAGATTCGCACTGACGTACCCAAGCGGGTTGCTGGTCTTGGCCGATGGGGGTTGAAGAAGAGAATTTGTGATAGACCACAGACATTAGATATTGATGACCAACGACTTGAGTGTAATGAGTAAATCTTGCTGGTCAACCAGCAATTTTTATGATAATTATGCTTGTGCACCTGTAAAAGTATGCTGATTGCACGCCAACTCGAGCCCCAGATCAAAGCCGCTTTGTTCACCGGCAAGACATTGGTTCTCTTTGGCCCACGGCAGGTCGGCAAGACCACCTTGGCCAAGGCGATCCTCGAAAATCACCCGGACAGGTCCGCTTATGTCTCCTGTGATTTGCCGGAGGTCCAAAAGCTCCTGCGTGAACCCAGGCTGGAAGACTTGCGCCGATTCGTGGCAGACCGCCGTCTGCTTGTTCTGGACGAAGCGCAGCGGGTCGAAGGCATCGGTCTTGCCCTCAAAATCCTGCACGAACATTTCCCTCATACACAGTTTCTGGTGACCGGTTCCTCGAGTTTCGAGCTCGGTCGATCGGTTAAGGAACCTCTGACAGGACGCAAGCGGGAGTTCCTGTTGTATCCCATCGCTCTGGCCGAGCTGGCCACACAATACGATTACACCGCTTTGCGCGAGATGCTCCCCCGGTTGCTGCGGTTTGGCAGTTACCCTGAGGTCATCACGAGCCCGGACCCAGTGGAGATCGTGCGATCAATCGCAGACGATTACCTTTTCCGCGACATTGTCGAGCTGGCGAACTTCAAGTCGGTGGCGCTGCTGCGGAGTTTGTTGGAGGCGGTGGCGCTGCAACTGGGCAACGAAGTTTCGACCAATGAACTTTCCCGCTTGGTTGGCATCAGCCGAGAAACAGTGGAACGCTACCTCGATTTGCTCGAACGCTCCTTCGTCGTCTTCCGGTTGCGCGCCCTGAGCCGCAACTCGCGCAAGGAAATTGCCAAGGGACGCAAGGTGTATTTCTACGACCTTGGCATCCGCAACGCTCTGATCAGGAACTTCAACGACCTGCACCTACGCAACGACGTGGGTGCGCTGTGGGAGAACTTCTGTGTGGTGGAACGTCTAAAACACAATCAGTACACCGGGCGACTCTTTAGCCCGTGGTTCTGGCGCACCTACGACCAAAAGGAGCTGGATTTCGTCGAGGAAAGCGGCGGCCGGTTCGCTGGCTTTGAATTCAAGTGGAACGGCGGCGTTGCCCGTGGGGCGAAGGCATTCCTGGCCGCCTATCCCGGCAGTTCTGTCGAAGTCATCGAGCCGGGTAACGTCTGGGATTTCGCGGGCGTGCCGGTGCATGGAAGCAGAAGCGTGAGTGGCTGACACCGACCTGCCCACCGCATCGCCAACGGATAACCGCCTCCACCGCGACGTTGAGCGCGCCTTGACACGGCCAGCGCGGCGCTTAATCCTCGAACTTGTGCAAAGAAAGGATCCAGGAAAATGAATGAGGCGGAACAGAAGAAATGCCCCTTCTGTGGCGAGATGATCAAGGCCGAAGCAATCAAGTGTCGGTTTTGTGGCGAATTCCTCGAGTCCCAATCCAATGGTCGCCTCCCGCAATCCGAAAACGCACAACAGACGCCGATTGGCTATGCGGTGAGTTCTGACACGGAGGTGTTTTTCGAGGGAAACCTCTCCCGCATGGCACTGCTTGGCCCTACGCTTACAATGATTATCTGGATAATTGCCGCCGTGTTGATCGGGATTGGCGGGGCCGCAGCCTACAAGAACTCTGAAGCGGCCCGCATACCCGTTTTTGTGGCCGCAGGAGTAGGTCTGGTCGCAGTACTTTATTGGATTTACAAATGGCTGAATTTCAAAAGCCGGGTCTTTCGCATCACCAACGACCGTGTGGAATATGAGCACGGCATCTTCGCCAAGACAGTTCACAACCTGGAACTCTGGAGAGCACAGGACATCACTTACAAAGCCAGTTTTGCTGAGCGAATGTTTGGACTGGGCCGAGTCATTATCCTGTCGTCGGACAAAGATACTCCTGTGATTACGGTCGGCCCTGTCCGTAAAGCTCGTCAGCTATACGACACTTTGAAGAAAGCTCACTTTGAAGCGGACCGCCGCAGGGGAGTCGTTCATGTTGAAAAGTGAACGAGATTTGCAAGACGGCCTGCTCGGGGTGGCGCAACAACCCTGCATCCGGCCCAGCAACGTTCGTTGTCAAGACCCCGTCGTGACTGTCAAGCGTTGGCGCGCTTGACTCCAAAGCCGGGGACAAACCGCTACGGCATTATTTCCGCAGAAATGCGACCATGAAACCACGAGGTCATCTGTTAATGTTTGCTCTGGCTGTCGGCCTTGCCACCACGGCGCTGGCCGCATCAAAACCTTTGAACATCATTTTCATCCTCAGCGATGATCATCGGTGGGATTGGCTCGGCTTCATGCCGGAGTCGCCGAAATTCCTCGAGACACCCAACCTTGACCGCCTTGCAAAAGAAGGCGCGCACCTGCGCAACGCGTTCGTCAGCACGTCGCTCTGTTCCCCCAGCCGCGCCTCGATCCTGACCGGCCAATACATGCACCATCACCGGGTCGTGGACAACCAACGTCCGGAGCCGCCCGACATCCGGTTCTTCCCGGAATATCTCCAGGCTGCCGGTTACGAGACCGCTTTCTTCGGCAAATGGCACATGGGCCACGACAGCGATGAACCGCGCAAAGGCTTTGATCACTGGGCTGGTTTCCGTGGTCAGGGCGACTACTTTGACCAGCTCGTGAACATCAACGGCAAGCGTCAGCAGTTCAAAGGCTACAACACCGATATCATGACCGATCTCGCTCTTGAGTGGCTGCGCCAGCCGCGCAACAAGCCGTTCTTTGTCTATCTCTCGTTCAAAGCGCCGCACTATCCGTTCGAACCAGCGCCGCGCCACCGCGGCCGGTACGATAACGCGCCAGTACGGTATCCACCGACAATGGCCAACACCGAGGAGAATTACGCGACGCAGCCCCGCTGGGTTCGCGAACGCCGCTACGGCATCCACGGCGTGGACCACATGGAAACGGGCCGGTTCGACAACGACCCTGTGCCATCCTTCGAGGACCTGTTCCGCCGTTACAGCGAAGCAGTCCATTCGATTGATGAGAATGTCGGTCGGGTGCTGAAGTATCTTGACGATTCAGGTCTGCGCAACTCGACGGTGGTGGTCTATATGGGCGACAACGGTTTTGCGCTCGGCGAGCACGGGTTCTACGACAAACGCGACGCTTTCGAAACCAGCATCCGCGTGCCATTGCTCGTCCGCATGCCGGGACTGATCAAGCCGGGCAGCGTCGTGACACAGATGGTGCAAAACATTGACATCGCCCCCACGTTGCTCGAAGCCGCCGGGGTCTCGCAGCCTGCAAACACGCCGCGGATGGACGGACGATCCTTCTGGCCGCTGTTACAAGGACGGGATATTCCGTGGCGCGACCATATCCTGTACGAGTATCATTGGGAATGGAACTTCCCCGCCACGCCCACCATGTTCGCCATCCGAACCGATCGCTGGAAGTACATCTATTATCACGGCCTGTGGGACAAGGACAGTTTTCATGACCTTCAGACCGATCCTTACGAGCGTCACAACCTCATTGACGTGCCGTCGTACAAGGAGCAGATCGCGAAACTGAAAAAACAGCTTTTCGACGAACTCGAAGAATCCGGCGCGCTCAATCTGCCCGTGCAACGACCCGCAGGCGACCCGCTCCATGACCGCAAACTGCCACGCTGATTACGGGTTTGGCACCGTCTGGAGGTGGAAGACCGCCATCGATTGTGTGGGTTGGATGGGCACAACGACGTTGGTTGGCCCGCCGAGGCCAACCAGTTCGACTACGGTCGTCCAAAGCTGCCAGTCGGTTGTGATTTCAAGCTGATTGGTGGTTCCAACCGGTAAGCTCAGCCAAAGGTTCAGTTGGTTGTCCTCAGCTTTGCTCACGCTGTTAAAACAAGATTTCGGTGGTGCGGGGTGCGACCATTGGGCGGTGCGCCGGTTGTTCCCTCGCCGGGTGTACCAGCCGCTCGAGTCAGGACGCAGGTTGGAATCGTGCACTCCGTGTCTGTCCCCATATCCCGCCAGCCATCCCTCCTTTCCGCCACCCAGTTGAAAGTTGAACGTTGAAAGTTGAACGTTGCACGTTGCACGTTGAACGTTCCCAACCGGTATCCCGGTCAAGTAGTCCTGCTGATAACGCTCAACGTGAAACGTTCAACGTTCAACGCTCAACGCACAACGTTCAAAGGCTGACTGGTCGTTGGGATGAAAACTTGGACATCGAGCCTGGCACTCTATTTGCCTTTCAGCCCACAATGCGCCGCCGTATCAGGGCTCGAGCACTGGCGCTAGTGCAGGGTCCACAGTGAGAAGTCCCTCGACAAACACCTCCCGCAGCCGGGGATGGATTCCGGACAGCTCACGGGCGCGTTCGGCCAGTTCCTGTGGCGAGAGGTCCGCCGCAGTTCGGACGAACTCGGCAATTCGCGGGCGTTGTATTACTATATTGAGAAATCGATCATATTTGCGAAGATTTTCAGACTGCGAGTTTTCTCAGGTTGTCACCAGAGTGCGGCCTTTGGAGTGGAGTATAATATTGCATAATCTGCTCGGAAATTGCAGATCAGCGCGTGCTTCGAGGCTTTTGCCTTCGAACTTTTCGGCCACCGATCCCACTCGCATCTCCCCATTTGGCGACGAAGTCGCCCCGTTCAGCGCGGCGCGGCGAAGTGCCAAGTCTGGAACAAACGCGTTTGTCTCGCCGCGATCCTTCGGCTGCGGCTGCGCCGCGCTGAGTCTGATCTAGAACTCGGGAAAGTTCAGCGGCTTCGTCGGAGAGTTTCCGCAGGGTTGGCAGTAAATCGTCCCGCTCGAATATCGGCTTTGGAGACGTTGAATCGATGGCTTTGATCGCGTTCGCCAAGTAATGAATGTGGCGCTGGTTGGGCAGTACCAGCGCTTCCCGGAGTGCCGGCAAAGCCTCAGCGGCGGACGGCCCAATCTCCTCGAGCGTCAGGGCCGCCTCCCATGCAACTTCGGGGTTAAAGAGACCCTTGGCATGAGCGGCGGCCGGGTTTGACGGTACCGCCTCCGCAACGCCACGAAGGGATGTCTCCGGAATGCCAAGCTGGTGCAATACGTCAGCAATGTCTTGCCACAACTCGCCTTGATCTGTCGAACGCAGCACAGCAGCAAGTTCCCCTGCAATGTTGGGAACAAGCCGGGGTGTGGCATCTCCCACCAACCACATTGCCCAGATCGGTCGAGTCCGCGCCCGACACGCATCCCGGCTGCGTCTTCGCTGATACCGAGTCGGCGCCCCACTTCGCGCAGAGATTCCCGTCGGAAGAACCGGTGCAGAATCACTTGCCGGTCCGATTCGCTCAGTCGTTGGAGCGCTTGGTCTAGATGTGGTGCCAATTCCGTCCAGAGATTCGAGTCGGGGGCAGGATTCTCACCCATGGCGACAGCCTCCTGTTCATGAAAGAGCATGAAAATGGGGACAGACACGCTATTTGGGGCGCTCCAGATTTCCGCCGGTGTTCGGCAGGCGCTGGGCAGTTTCGATGATTACCGGGCGCTGATCCGCCGGACGTCGTAACACCAGAGGACGTTGTGGTCACGAATGAACAGGCAACCGCCTGCAACGACGGGATACGCCCAGGCTTTTTCCATTTGGTTCTTTTTCTTTGGCTGATCGGGAGGAGAGAACCGGCCTTTGAGCGTGTAGGAGTTTGGTGACGCTTCGACCAAAGCGACCTCGCCATTTTCGCCGTGCAGGTAAAGTTGGTTGTCTGCAAGGCAAATTGATGCGGCGCCCAGAGCGCGTTCCTGCCATTTTACCTTGCCGGTGAGAAACTCGAGGCAAACCAATGACTGGTCAGTTGTACCGTAAAGAAAATCACCGTGCTTAACGACCCCGCCGATTGCAGTGGGGAACCGCGGGCCGAAATACAACTCGCGCACCTCTACCGATCCTGAGTTCGGTTCAAGGCGAATAGCGCCGCCGCCTGTTCCCGCCGAGGCCACGTAGATACATCCGTCGCTGAACAGCGGCGTGGGGATATTGGCGTCGTATCGGCTGGTTGGTTTGGCGTACCTCCAGAGAAAGCGCCCGGTGCGAGCTTCGACGCCGAACAGTCCTTTTTGCAGGAGCTGCACGTATTGTTTGATATCTCCAGTTTCAACAGGAATAACTGAGGCATAGGCGGCGTCGCCTGCCTCGGGCAAGGGGGATTTCCAGACTGTTTGGCCTGTTTTCTTGTTAAGGGCGACGATGGTGGCTTCGGGGCCGCCCGGTGTGCAAATGAGAAGATCACCGTCAACGAGAGGGGACTCTGCGTATGCCCACGTTCCAGGTTTGCCGGCGAAATCAGATCGGAGATTACGCTGCCATTGGATCGAGCCGGTGGTGAATTCCAAACACGCGAGGTCGCCGTCTGATCCAAGCGCCCAAAGGAGGTTGCCTTCCACGGTTGGGGTCGAGCGTGCTGCTGGGAAGTTCGGGTCTTGTTTTGGGTTTCCGACGTTTCCCAAGCGTGTTTGCCAGAGGCGACGACCGTCGGTGGCGGACAAAGCCAGCACGAACTCGTTTTCCATCCCTTCGTTGGCAAGGATGAATACGCGGTCGCCGACGACTGCCGGGGCTGCATATCCGGAACCGATGTTTGTGATTTTCCATCTCAGTTTCGGGCCGTTTTCGGGCCACTCTTGGAGCAAGTTGGTTTCGGGGGAGATGCCGTTTCTGTTAGGGCCACGCCATTGTGGATAATCTGAGGCCGCGAGCAGGCATGGCGAACACGCGATCAACACGGACAAGATGAAGCTTATGATGCAGGGTTTCATGGTCGCACCGGATTCTTCTGCACCTTGTTGGCAATTCTGTCAAAGAGATTCATTTTCTTGGCTTGCCAAACGCCAGTGATAGGAGAGTGTTGGTTGGTTCGGGTGCATCATGGGTTTTCGGATGCTGGGCAAGGCGGGTGTTTTGCTTGGTGCTGAGTGCGGAATGCGAAGACTCAGGACGGTCCTTGAACAGGAACGGAAAGGAACATAAATGACAAAAGCGGAACGAGCGCGTTCTTTCAGCGATTACCTCCAGACGGAGGGGTATGCGGCGACCACTGACGAAGACTCAGACATTGTGTTCAAGTACGAGGGTGCGGTCTATCTCGTTGTGATGGATGACACCGACATCGGGTTTTTCCGGATTGTCTTTCCCAACTTTTGGCCGATTGAGAGCGAATCGGAACGGGCGAAAGTTGAGAAGGCGGCTTTGGCTGCCACCGCGGGCATAAAGGTTGCCAAGGTGTTTCCGGTGTCGAACAACGTGTGGGCGACGATCGAGATGTTCACTACCGACATTGAACAGGCAAAGGCGGTGTTCAAACGGTCGATGCTGGCGTTGCGAGCGGCGGTGAACAAATTTGCGCAGGAGATGTTGAACTGACCGGTTTTGCCGGGGTGTACGCGAGGCATTTGGCTCGAATTCACTTTGCGCCGAGGCGCAAGATGATGGAACACGCACCCTGCCTGGTACAAGGTTCCTTGCAAGGCAGGGTTTGCGGTTTTCCCAAGCCGAAATCAGAAAGAAAGAATCACATTCGGCCCGCTATGGCCTGCGTGTCCTATCGTGAGTAAGTTTTCACGAAAGGCCGGGCTCGCAGTCCAAGCGCTACGGTGCGAGGGCATATTTGATCAGATAAAACCTCTGTTCAGCGGTGTTTGGCGAGGTGTCGATCCACCCTGCGGTATCACCGTTGCTTTGGATGGTTTCCGAAACTTTCTGCCAGTCTCGAGAGGCGAGGTCGGCGCACGCATGGACTTCGTAGAATCGGCCGGGCAAAGCGGACCATGTGATTGCGACGGTGCCGGCCTGGTTTATTGAAACGCTGACGATTCTGATGTGTGGCAGGGTGGATGGCGTGGCAGTGTTGGGGGCTGCGGGTGTTGGCGGCCACAAGCTGAAGAACGGCTCTGGTGCGCCATCGGGCCATCTGCCCTGGGAAGCGTTATCGGGCTGGCTGTCGAAGTGGACCACATCGACCAGACGTCCATCCGGGTAGAACAGGGCGATTGTTTCGCCGTTCTTTTGCAACTGGAAATTGGTGTGCAGTTGCCCGGTTAACATTGATTGTTCAGGCTGGTTGTCGGCCCAGACGATGATGAATCCGCGGGGTGGCAGGATGAATCCGGAGGGTATGATAAAACGTGCCGGCTGGTCCAGAGAATCGGTCAGGAACCACCCTGCGAGTGAGACGGGTTCGTTGCCGGGATTGTACAACTCGAACCAATCGTCGAACGCGTTGTCGGCGGGATCAACGACCAGGTCGCGGTTTGAAGCCATCCACTCGTTGATGCGAACGGCGGGGATTGGTGTTGGGGTGCCGGTGTACGTCACGGACAGCTCGGGCAAAGTTCCGATGCGACGCCGGTAGTAGTCGTACGCGGCGATTGAGATTTTGTTTTGACCGGGGTTCAAGGGTATTCGGAGTTCCCAGCTTGTGACGGTTGTCCACGTGACGGGGTATTCGACGCCGTTGACGGCGAGGGTGCGTACGCGGACCGGGGCTTTGCCGCGGAGGACGAGCGGGTTTTGGTTGGTGGATATCGTGGTTGCGGGGCTTGTGAGGACGAAATCGGCGCGCACAGACTTGATCTGATTGAGGAGGAATGCCCGTCGTTGCGTGATCCATGACTTGATCGAGTCAGGGGGAGCGAGTGCGAGGCCGTCTGCTCGAAAGGCTGCGTATCTGGAGTCGAGGAACGAATCGATGGGCGAACCTTGGCCGACGTTGAACCATGTATCGAGGGCTTCTTCGAGGGCGGCCCAGTACAATCGAACCATTGCGGGTGTCTGGTACATGCGTGCGATGGTGGGGTCGTTGACATCGAAGAGCGGAGCGTTTGGCGGGTCGTTGAAAACGCCGAGGCCGACGTCGAAGTCCCAACACATTAACTTCCAACGATCGCGTTTGGGTTTGTAAAGGAAGGTATTTTTTGCGTTGGGGTTGCCAAAGGCATCCCAGAAAGATGCGAGGTCGTTCATTGCGAAGGTGCGCATCCAGTGGTCCAGGTCGATGACGGACTCAACGCGGGAGATGTAATCTGATTTGGCGTTGACGGTGTCCACAAGGGCGAAGAGATCGGTAAAATCGTTGGCGGAGCCGTGGACGGCGCGTGGGCGCCAATTCCATCTGTAGCGTGCGATTTTCTTCGAGCCGTCGGCGGAGGTGAAATTTTCGAGCGTGTTAAGGATGCAGGGATCGATTCTGTTGCCGGCGTCATCGAATTCGTTCCAGCAATCTGTTTTCCAGAGTGTGCCTTCGGAATCGTGCGAGAACCATTCTTCGACGGTGTCAGCGCCCGGTTGTTGTGCGTCGTCGTAGATGACACCGCGACGGAGGCCGTTGACGAACAGGAGAACATAACGTCGGTACATGTTGGGTAGTCCGAACCAATCGAGGAGCCGGTACATGAGAGCCTCCCGTTGGTCGGTATCGTCGCGTATTGGCCAGTCGAGGGTTATGTGTGTATCACCGAGGAATCGGTCGAATTTTGGGAGGGTGACGTCATATCCGCAGAGGTTGCCGGTTGGGGAGTTATAGCCGGGCGCTGTGTAGGAACTGCCGCTGTATCTGGCGCCGGCGGAGTAGATGACGCGGTGCGAACCGTACACGAAAGTTACGGGGACATCTTCATTGCTCATTTTTTCGCGGTTTGCCCAGAAATCGTGGTTTTCTTTGGCAATCCAAATGTGGTAGGAGCCGAAGGCGCTGTTCGGGGTTGGTTCGCCCCATCGGATCAGGCACTCGTGGGTTTGTGGTCCGGCGGGGAAGACTGTGGTTGCCCTGGGTGTTGAAGCATCTGCAGCTTCGATTGTAAATGCGACGATGGTACCGGAGGTTTGGCCGGGAATAGCTCCGGTATAGATTCCGTCGTTGGCGAGCTCATCGGGACCCGAGCCATCATCAACCATGGAGACGGAAACAATCTCGCGATCCTGATCGCGGTGAAAGTGGAGTGTGACTGTGGAAATGCCGTCCGGGTCATAGACGCGGGCCATCACTCGGACCGGCTGCTGAGGCGCTGGAAGGATTGGCTTGTGTAAGACGTCGCGTACGGCTGGGCCGGCATTTGTTGTGGTGCGGCTGTTCTGTTTGCCGGGGGTGCCAGGTGAATTCGGCGTGATCAGACGCCCTGATGCTTCGAGTCCGCCACCTCTGAGGCGGAGCAATATTTCAGGGTGCCCCGCGAGCCATTTGGCGCGAGCGCGAATTGTGGCGACCTGCCCCGCCGAGATTTGCGAAGAAAGCCTGACGCGGATGCGGTTTGCGACGTGGTCGCCGCGTTCGGTGGCGACAATTCGGAGGCTGCTCGAACTGTTGAATCCTGTGTTGGGTTCGCGGCGGCTCAATCTGTGTGTGCCCTGAAAGACCCACGGTGAGGTGGTGAACTCGAACTGGCCGTTGCCGATGAGGTTTGGACCTGCGATGGTGCGGACATCGACGGCGTCGAGCAATGCTTCGCCTGCGCCGAGCAACATCACCTGCAATTGGTCGGTGGCCGGGAACGCAGGGTGAACATTGTCGAGCACGCCGGTTGACTCGATCAAAGTCCAGTCGGCTTTGGCGCTTTCGTCGCTGTCGATCCAGTTGTCGGGGTCGAGGGGATCGGCTCGCAGGTCGATCAACTCGAGGCTGCTGCCGCCGCCATCGGCCCAGCGGCTGCCGGGTGCGGCGTCACGGTAGTAAGCTTCGGCGGCGACGCCCCAAACAGGGAAGTTGCTACCGGGGTGGTAAACCGGTTTTGCAAGGGCAATTCGCTCGCCTCGATCCGACAAAGCGCCGCTGAAATTGCCGAAAACTGCCGACTCGGGAACGTCAGGGTATTTCGCTCGGAATCTGTCAATGTCAGGAACAACAACGACCCAACCGCCGGCGGGCAGTGTGGCGCCGGGCGGGAACACAAACTCGATGCCATCAACGAATCGCCAGCCGCTCAGGTCGATTGCGTTGGTTCCCCGATTATGGAGTTCGACGAACTCGTCTCGGTTATCGCCTGACAGTGGATTAAACATGATTTCGCTTATGACAACATCGGGCAAGCGAGGTGGGGCATTGGGCGCTTTGGGCGTTGGCGATTGCAGCTCGCGGAGCGCTCCGGGCGAAAACGGTGATCGGCCCTGACTCGATCCGGTGGCACACGCGCCGAATCCCACTGCATCGAGCACGCGCGTCCGATCAGGAGTGAACAGGAACAGCCGTCCACCCGACCGGCTCAGGCTCAAACCGGTTTGCGTTTCTCCAAGAACGAGGAATTCATTTCCGCCGAGAACGGTTCCTGCGGGGATGACAAATCCCTGGGTTGCCGGGTCTGTTGTGAGAATGCAATTTGAAGCGTCCACAGGCCTTGCTCCGGCGTTATGCAACTCGATCCATGAAGTTTGATCTTGCCCGGGCACCGAAAGGACCTCGTTGATCACCAGATTATCAGCCGGGTTGGTGGAAGTGGGGTCCTCGGAACCCGGCGATCCGCCAGAGGCTGCGCTTGCTGCCCATGCCCGTGGATCGCCTTCGCCAAAACTCGCTCGAGCCAAGACAAGCGAATGGCCCGCGCCTGCAGCGGCGAGCGGCCATGGCGGTTTGCTTTGATAATTGATTTCGAGCAGGACAGCGCCGGATGCTTTGCAAAGCTTCAGCGGGCCGCCTTCGTTGGCGAGCTTGCCACTCCAATTGCCGACGACATTTGTGATGCCATAGACGGCCTTGATGTCGGCAGCTTTTGCTGCAACGATAAGGTAGTTTGTGCCCGGGATGACGGTGCCATTGGGGAAAGTGAATTCGATTTCACCAGTGAGTCGCCATCCGCCGAGGTCTTCGGAAAACGGGTTGGAATTGTACAGTTCGATAAATTCAATGTTGCGCCCGTCCGTGCGCGGCGTGGGATGGTACATTATTTCGGTAATGACAATGCCTGTGCGGCGGTTCGAAGGACCGGGAGGTTCTCTCTGCATCCGAGTTGGATTTGGGAAAGTCAGAGCAAGTGTGGCTGGTGCGCTTGTTGCCATCCCGAAAACGTTTGTCACCACAACGTCGTACAGTCCGATGTCGCCAACGCTTGCAAATGGTATCAGGAGAGCAGCGTTGGTTGCGCCCGGTACTGACCGGCCTGCGTGGCGCCACTGGTAGGCCAGCGGCCGGCTTCCATAGACGCTTACATTGAAAACAGCGGTTTCCTTAAACGAGACGGTGGTTGATTCAGGCTGGCGCGTGATTTGTGGTGGCGTGCCCGGTGGCGCCACGAGGTCGGCTGTGCCCTGAAGTTCGGCACGAAAACCGGTCGGATTGACTCCGTCGCCGGCGTTGTTGACAACGAACTCGATTGTGTTGGTGCCATCGACGAAACCGGAGCTGATGGTGAACTCGGCTGAAAATGCGCCGAAATTGCCGTCGTATGTGATGCCCGTGACTTGGCCGTTAATGCGAACTTGAGCGCCGGTATTGTCAGAGGACCAACGTCCGGTGATTCGGGCGGTTCCGGGGTCGAACCCCGTCAGGTCAAAAGTCAGGCGGTAGATGTAATCGCCGGGGAAGTTGCCGTTGGATTGGTCTGCTTTTGGGGCGATCCATTTCGAGTGCGGGCCATTGGCGATCCATGGCGGTATTGGCCATCCTTCGTTGACCACGTAAGCGTTTGGTCCCCGGGCGGACGGATCGGCGCTCTGCACAAGTTTCCAATGCGGATCGACAGCACCGGCAGGCAACAAGTTGCCGGCGTCGTCCACACCGGTGGCGAATAATCCTGGTATTACTGCTGCGCGAGCCGTGCACAGGCTCACGCACCATGCCAAAACAAGCAGGCGATACTCAGCCGCAAAAACCATATAACCCGGACTGAGATTGCCCGCAGAGTATCCCCGGGGTCAAACAAAACGACCTCGGTAGAGGCGATCAATTCTTCAGTTGATAGAACCTTGCCGATTCACTGGGCGTAATTGTGACAGTGAGCCTGTCCCCATTTTGTGTTGGCGCGATGCCGGTATCAGTCCAGGTCGCACCCGCACCAATCACTGGTGATGTTACCAGCTTGAAACCCGTTGCACTGGCAGGCCATGAAATGATCACGGCACCGCCCGATCGCTGGATTTGGAGCGAGGGAGTTTGGACCGTGACAGGCAGCGCGCCGACGCGGAGGTTCTCGACCCGCAATCCTGTGCAGCCTGTGACGGCGTCGGCATTGTTAAGGTGGAATTCGATCGTGTTCAACCCTGCCACGAAACCGGACGTTATCTGGAAGGACGTCAGAGTAGCGAACTGATTTCCATTTTGGATGCCCTTGCTCACGCCATTGAGGATGATATCGGTTCCAAGATTGTCTGTGGCCCATGACCCCAACAGGACCGCAGTCGCCGGATCAAAGCCTGTCAGATCGAAAGTTGTCCGATAGGCGTAGTCGCCGCCGGCGGCCTGCCCCGAGTTGAACAAAGGAGCAATCCACTTCGACTTTTCAGTGTTGCGGACCCATGGACCATCCACAATCGGGAAAACGGTGGAATCGTGAACGATCGCATCCTGCGAACCTGGGTCTGTTGCATTGACAATGATCTTGTAATGGGGATCGACTTCGCCGTCGGCGAGGACGGTGCCGGTGTTATCGACGCCGGTGTTGAACACATTGGGGACGCGCTCCAGAATCGTGATTGTTGCCACAACACTGGTGATGGAGCCGGCGAAGTTGCTCACAACTACGTCGTAATCACCCGCATCGGCACGGGTCAGGTTTGTGAGCGCCAAGTTGGGTGCGGTTTTGCCGGCCAGCGGAGTGCTGTTCTTGCGCCATTGGTAATTCAGGGGCTTGGCGCCGTCGGCGACCACTGCCAGCTCGACGCTTTCCCCGGTGAGGAACAGACCGCCGGTTGGTTGTGAGATAAGTCGGGGCTGATCGCCTACCACGCCTTTTTTGGCGCCACCGCGAATCCCCTGCACGCGCAAGCCGGTGTAGCCCGGTGTTGCGTTGTTGACCTTGAACTGGACTTTGTTTTTGCCTGCAAAGAAACAATTTTCGAGCCTGAAAGCGGACAGCGTGTCGAAGTTGCCGGCGTTAAGCACGCCGGTGGGGGCGTCGTTGATCAGAATTGCGCCGGTGTTATCGGTCGCCCAATAGCCGGTGATGAACGCGGTTGCGGGATTGAATCCTGTGAGGTCAATTTCGAGTTCGTAGATGTAATCGCCCTGAGCGGCGGCGCTGGTTTCAAAACGCGGTCCAATCCAAACTGAGGTCAGCGAATTGGCAACCCACGGACCGCTGACGATCGGGAACGCGCCGGAGTCTTGGACGATCGGAGCGGTTACAGACGGATCATCAGGGTTCACGGTCAATTTGTAGTGAGGGTCTTCGTAGCCGTCCCAGAGGACAGCGCCGTTATCATCCACGCCGGTGTTGTAAAGCCCTGGGATCGGTTCAAGAACATGCTTCCTCGACGTTTTCAGTGGAGTGATGGTTGGGAGCAAGCCGTTTGCCAGGAGAATGCGGGGTTGTTTCGCACGCGTTCATGGCGCTATACCTTCTCCTTCCGCCATTCGAGAAACATTATCT
>Ga0315298_1002806_pt1 | contig 28696 bp, 20 predicted proteins | sample WHS_1_MG_FD_203077 | JGI IMG/M metagenome (GOLD analysis project Ga0315298, IMG submission 203077) | Extremophilic microbial mat communities from Washburn Hot Springs, YNP, Wyoming, USA - WHS_1_MG | ecosystem: Environmental > Aquatic > Thermal springs > Hot (42-90C) | place: USA: Wyoming... | reverse complement strand
TGGCCAGCCTCTTCGAGACCTGGCAGGCGCGTGGCCTCAACCCTTTGCGCGAATGCCTGAACCTCCTCAGCTAGCCCCCACCCCTTGCCAACAAAACTCCCTTACCCCAACTCTGAACAGTCACCTGGAGCCGCCCAATTGCCGAACCAGAGCCTGGGTGTTATACTGTCCGGGCGATGATACCGGTTCGCTTGCGGCTCCGTAACTTCATGTGCTATCGGGAAAACGTGCCCCCGCTGTTGTTCGACGGCTTTCGTGTCGCCTGCCTCTCGGGCGATAACGGTAATGGCAAATCCGCCCTGCTCGACGCGATCACTTGGGCTCTCTGGGGTGAAGCCCGCTCGAAAACCGACGACGAACTGATCCACCTTGGGCAAAGCGAAATGGAAGTCGAGTTCGAGTTCCTCCTTGGTGACCTCCGTTACCGCGTCCTGCGCAAACGGGTCAAGCCACGAAGCAGCCGTGGTGCTGGCCAGACGGTGTTGGAACTACAAGTAGCCAGTAACGGCGAGTTCCACCCGATCACCGGCAACAGCGTGCGCGAAACTGAGCAGAAGATCGTCGACCTCCTGCGCATGCAGTACCAGACCTTTATCAACAGCGCCTTCCTCTTGCAGGGCCGCGCCGACGAGTTCACCACCAAATCACCTACCGAGCGCAAGAAGGTCCTAGCCGATATCCTTGGTCTGACCTACTACGATTCCCTCGAGGAGTGCGCCAAACAGCAAGCCCGGCAGAAGGACGCAGAGCGTCGGGAGTTGCTCGCCGCGCTGGCCGAGATCGATCGTGAGCTGGAGCACCGCCCGCAGTATGAGATGGAACTGGCGCAGATTCGTGCCGAACTCGACACCTTTGAGACCGATGTCGAACTGCAGAATGCTCGTGTCTCGGCGTTGCGGGAGCGCCAGCACGCTCTAGACCTGATCCGCCAGCAGGTTGAGGCCATCGACGCGGGATTGACCGCACGAAAGCGGGAGCTGGCAGAATCCTGCACGCTGGAGGCGAGCGCCAGGCGCCGGATCGCGGAATACAGCATGCTGTTGGACAACCGCCAAGAGATCGAGGCCGGATATCGGGAACTGAAGCAACTACGCGCGGACCTCGACCTGCTCAGTCAGAAACTGAGCCAGTACACCGGCATCAACGAGCATCTCAGCAAGGTCGAGCGCGAGATCGAGCGGGTGAGAGGGAAGCTCCTTTCCGAGACGAACCTACTGGCGCATACCATCGCCGAAAACGAGGCTAAGGCTCGCACTAGGCCTGAGCTGGAAGCTGAGCTGATCACGCTGAAGGAAAAGGGCAAGGAAGTGGAGGCCCTCGAGGCACGGCTGTCAGAAAAGCGGGAGCAGATGGCCGAAGCGATCGGGCGCTTACACTCGCTAAAAGCCGCCAATACTCAGTTCCGGCAAGAGATGGAAGATCTCAAGGACAAGATATCCCAGCTCGAACAGGGCGGTGAGAAGTGTCCGCTTTGTGAGACAGATCTAGGAGTAGAGGGAAAGCAGCGTTTGGCCGAGAATTACCGTCTCCAAGGCGAGGCCAAACGCGATGCCTATCGCCGGAACGAGGGAGAGGTCAAGCGTCTTGCCGCAGAGGCGGCCAAGCTCCAGCGGGAAATCGACGAGTTGCAGGCCCGGGTCCAGAGGGACCGGGGCACGATCCAGCGGCAGGAGGCGATGGCCGAGAAGAGCCTGTCCGAGGCCAAAGCGGCCAGCGAAAGACTGGTGGTTGACCGGCAGAAGCTAGCCGACCTGGAATCGTCTCTGACCAAGGAGAGCTTTGCGCCCGACGCACGTCACCAGGAGGTGCTCTTGCGGCATCAGTTGGAGGAGTTGGGCTATGACTTTGTCGAGCACGAAGAGAAGCGCAAGCGGGCCAAGGAATTGCAGCCTTTGGATGATCGGCACCGCCGGCTTGAGGAGGCAGTCAAGCTGATCACCCAAGAGCAGGAGGCTCTCCAGCGAGCCCAAGCGAGCATCGACCGTCACCGCGAAGCAATGGTTGCCGAGGAGCAGCGGCGGGCCGCGCTACAAGAGGAACTAGGAAAACTGGCCTCCGCAAGGGAAGAACTGGAACAGGCTCAGCTCGTTCTGGCCACCCTGATCGACAAGCAGTCCCATAGCCGGCAACTACTTGGCGCCGCACGCCAAAAGCTGGACCACTGTCTCTACCTCGAGAAGCAGAAGAAGGTGAAACAGGAGACACTCGAGCAGGTCGTAGCCGAGAAAACGATCTACGACGAACTGGCCGTGGCCTTTGGGAAGAAGGGCATTCAGGCAATGATTATCGAGGCCGTGATTCCCGAGATCGAAGCAGAAGCCAACGCGATCCTTGCCCGCATGACCGACAATCGTATGCACGTGGCGATCGAAACCCAGCGTGACACGAAGAAGGGCGACAGCGTCGAGACCTTGGAGATCAAGATCTCCGACGAGGTGGGCACCCGCAACTATGAATTATACAGCGGCGGCGAGGCCTTCCGGGTGAACTTCGCGATCCGCGTCGCGCTTTCCAAGCTCCTGGCCCGGCGCGCGGGCGCCCGCCTGCAGATGCTCGTTATCGACGAGGGCTTCGGCACTCAAGATGCGGCCGGCCGCGAGAAGCTGGTGGAGACCATCAACTCCGTGCAAGAGGACTTCGAGAAGATCCTCGTGATCACCCACATCCAGGAACTGAAGGACGCTTTCCCCGTCCGCATCGACGTGGTCAAGACCGCCGACGGCTCCACTCTCTCCATCTCTTAAGTGGACCTACCCATTCCCCCCGCTGTCTGCAAGCTTGACGTCTACCTGCATCTCCTTACCGTTGCGTAGGATGGTCAGGCGGACAGTGTCGCCGACCTGTCTCTCTTGGTCCAGATAGGAGGTAATGTCTTCCAGTTGCCTGACCTTGTGGCCGTCGACAGCCAAGATCAGGTCACCGCCCGTAGTGACTATGGTGTTTCCAATGCTAACACGGCGGTTCCCTCCCCGCAGTCCGGCAAGTTCGGCCGGCGAGCCTCGGTCCACTTGGGCCAGCAGCACGCCACCTTCCGCATCGTAGCCTAATTGCTTCAGTTGGGCGGAGGTCAAGGGCCGCGTTACCGTGATGCCCATGTACGGATGGCGCGCCCGGCCGAGACTGATCAAGTCTGGCAGCCAGCGCTTGATAGTGTCGACAGGTATAGCGAAGCCGATGCCTACGGAACCGCCACTAGGACTAAAGATCGCCGAGTTGATACCAATCACTTCGCCATGCGAGTCTAGCAGCGGGCCGCCCGAGTTGCCAGGGTTGATCGCCGCATCGGTCTGAATCACACCAGAAATCTGCCGCCCGTTGCTCGCGTCTAGGGTGCGGCCAAGTGAAGAGACCACGCCGGTGGTGACCGTCCGCTCGAGGCCGAACGGATTGCCAATGGCGATGGCCATCTGGCCCACCTGTAGGTTCGAGGATTGCCCGAGCTTGACCACCTGGATCTTCTCCTTCGGCACGTCGACGCTGATCACGGCAATATCGTTGCTGGCGTCTCGACCGACCAGTTTGGCCGGCACCTTTGTGCCATCCGCCAGAGTCACCTCGAGCTTATCGGCATTGCTCACCACATGGTCGTTGGTTACGATGCGGCCCTGGTCGTCGACGAAGAAGCCCGAGCCCGTTCCTTCCTGTGGCACTGGTTGGAAGAAAAAGCCGTACTCCACGGTCACGCTGGTGATGTTGACCACGGCGGGGCTGACCCGCTTGTAGACGTCGATGACGATCTCCTCGACGGAGGCCAACAAAGACTGCTCACTCGGTACGGATGTTGGCGACGCCGTGGCTTCTAGATTGGTGGCTGCCGGTCTTGTCGGCGTCGAGGTTGAGGCAGCAGACGGAGACGAGGCCTTGGCTACCGGCCGCAGACAGGAGGCGCTCGACAGCGACGTGATGATCATAAGCACGACACCGATTGTCCAAGCTGTTCTGTGTGCCTTGGCATGAAGCGTAGCCATGGTTTGCGGTCCTCCGATGGTGCTCTGGGCTTGGATTCTGGCTTTCGCCGGGATGACGACCTCCCGCTAAGAGGCTAGTATAGCGGCCCAGGCTGGCGCTGGTCAATCTGGCGAACGAGGGAAAAGACAACCGTAAGGAGTAGACCCGATTCCGAGGCCGCCCGGCCCTTACCGACCGCGAGTGTTAGAGTGCTCGGGTGTACCGTCGTTGGCGAGCATGTCACGTAGGTAGAGCCCGGTGGCGGATCCTTCGACAGTCGCGACTTCTTCCGGCGTACCCTCCGCGATGATGTAACCTCCTCTGTCGCCGCCGCCCGGACCAAGGTCGATGATGTGATCAGCGCTCTTGATCAGGTCGAGGTGGTGCTCGATGAGCACCACCGTGTTGCCGGCGTCGACGAGGCGCTGGAGAACGCGCAGAAGCGCAGCCGCATCTTCAAAGGAGAGGCCGGTGGTCGGCTCGTCGAGGATATAGAGAGTCTTACCTGTGGCTCGTCTGGATAGCTCGGTGGCCAGCTTTACGCGCTGGGCTTCGCCGCCGCTCAACGTGGTCGCCGGCTGGCCCAGCCTCATGTAGGAAAGGCCGACGTCGTGCAAGGTGGCCAGCTTGCTGCGGATGCTGGGAAAGCTTTCGAAGAACTCGTTAGCTTCCTCCACGGTCATTTCCAGCACTTCGGCGATGTTCTTCCCCTTGAAGCGGATCTCTAGAGCCTCGCGATTGTACCGTTTCCCTTTGCAGACCTCGCAGGGGACGGTGATGTCGGGTAGGAAGTGCATCTCAATCTGGACATAGCCCTCCCCCCGGCAGGCCTCGCAACGGCCGCCCTTCACATTGAAAGAGAACCGACCGGGCGAATAGCCACGCATGCGTGCCTCCGGAACCGTGGCGAAGAGTTCGCGGATCGGGGTGAAGGCGCCAGTATAGGTGGCCGGATTGCTGCGTGGCGTGCGGCCAATCGGCGATTGATCGATGTTCACCACTTTGTCAATGAATTCGATGCCACTGATACCATCACACGCACCCGGCCGGTCCTTGGCTTTGTAGAGTACCTGCGCGAGCTTCTTGTGCAGGATTTCATCGACTAGCGTGCTCTTGCCGCTTCCCGAGACGCCGGTGATGCAGACAAGCTTGCCGAGAGGAATCTGCACGTCGATGTTCTTGAGATTGTTCTCACGTGCACCGTGGATAGTTAGCGTTTTCCCTGAGCCGGGTCTACGCCGTTTGGGCACCGGAATGCTTTTCCGACCGCTCAGATAATGGCCGGTGAGCGAAGTTGGATGAGCCATGATCTCTTCCACCGTGCCCTCGGCGACGATCTCCCCGCCGTGCTCTCCGGCTCCCGGACCCATGTCGATGATGTGATCGGCGGCGCGCATCATCGCCTCGTCGTGCTCTACAATTAGTAGAGTGTTACCGAGGTCCCGCAGTTTCTTCAGAGTACGGATCAAGCGTGACCCGTCAATCGGGTGCAGGCCGATGGATGGCTCGTCACACACATACAGGACGCCCATCAACGTGCTGCCAATCTGAGTGGCCAGGCGAATGCGCTGCGCCTCGCCACCGCTGAGGGTTGCTGCGGCGCGGTCCAGGGTTAGGTAGTCCAGGCCGACGTCGACCAGAAAGCCGAGCCGGGCGCGGATCTCCTTGAGGATTTGATGGGCGATGACTAGCTCTCGCTCCGTGAGCGGCGATCTGGTAGCCGCTTCTCGAGGGTCGAAGGCGTCACGGATGTCCTCGCTGCCGCTCAAGAAGGCCATGAACTGCTGAGCTTCGATGATTGACAAACTAGTGACCTGCACGATGTTCTTGCCGGCGATAGTCACCGCCAGTGATTCAGGTTTCAGCCGCGCTCCCTGGCACACCGGGCAGGGCTTGGTCGACATATACCGCTCGATCTCCGCGCGGATGTAGTCGGAGTCAGTCTCCTTGTAGCGGCGTTCGAGGTTCGGGATCACGCCTTCGTACGTCATGTCGTACTCGTGGATCCGTCCAGTGGGAGCTCGGCGCTTTACAATGATCGGCTCGCCCTTGCTGCCGTAAAGAAGGATCTGCATCTGGCGATCGCTCAGCTGACGCACGGGCACGTGAGTGGAGAATCCATAGTGCTCGGCAACCCCTTCGATAATCTGGTAGGTCCAAGCGCTAGTAGTAGCCATTCTAGCCCATGGTTGGATCGCCCCTTCACTAATGCTCAGATCACGGTTGGGAATCACCAGCTCAGGGTCAATCTCCAGCTTAGTGCCTAGTCCAGTACAGGCCGGGCATGCGCCGTGTGGGCTGTTGAAGCTAAAATTGCGCGGAGCGATCTCGCCGAGGCTGATGCCACAGTGCACACAGGCAAAATGCTCGGAGAACAGCAATTCCTCGCCATCGACGACGGAGATTAAGACCACTCCTGCGCCGGCCTTCAACGCTGTCTCTACCGAATCGGTGATCCGGCCTCTCTCGGAATTGTCGCCGGCCGGGCTCTTGCCGTTGCCCGTGATGACCCCGGATGTTTGCGGCGCATGGATCATCAAGCGGTCGATGACAAGCTCAATGGTATGGCGCTTATTCTTGTCGAGGTCGAATTCCTCGGCCAAATCGTGGATCCGGCCGTCCACCCGTACCCGCACGAAACCAGCGCGGCGCATGTCCTCGAACAGAGCTTGGTGCTCACCCTTCCGGTCGCGCACCACCGGCGCCATAATCATGATCCGGCTGCCATCAGGAAGGCTGAGGATGGCATCGACGATCTGTTGCACAGTCTGTTGAGTAATCTCCCGGCCACACTTTGGACAGTGCGGATGTCCCACGCGGGCGAAGAGCAGGCGCAAGTAGTCGTAGATCTCGGTGACTGTGCCCACTGTGGAGCGAGGGTTGCGGCTGGCCCCCTTCTGATCAATGGAGATCGCCGGCGATAGACCCTCGATGTAGTCTACGTCTGGTTTCTCCATCTGCCCAAGGAACTGGCGGGCATAGGCCGACAGGGATTCGACATAGCGACGCTGTCCCTCGGCGTAGATGGTGTCGAAGGCTAGCGAGCTCTTGCCCGAGCCGGAAATACCCGTGATCACCACTAGCTTGTCCCGAGGGATGACGACGTCGATGTCTTTCAAGTTGTGCTCTCGCGCGCCCCGCACGACGATCTTATCCAGCGGCATGGGGAACCTGCTTCAAGCGAGGAGTACCCATCGACCTACGCCGAGCCTACATCCACAGCGCCGGAGCCAAGCCCCCGCGCTCGGACCTTGGGTAGGCACCAACAGCGGTCGACAGAGTACAATTTTAGCACTTGAGATCGGTCGCCGCAAGGAACCAAGCAGAGAGAGCCTCTTTCAACCCCTGGTTTTGAGCGTGAAGAGTGGTGGTGCTGGAGAGGGTTTACCCCAAAGTGGCGACGCGCTGACGCTTGAAAGCGATGGGGAGGGAGGGTGAGGACGAATTTTCACCCCAAAGAATTAGGCTTTCCTCTCCCGTATCGGGTATACTAGCCCAAAGAGCATATAAGCCCTAGAGATGTTGTATTGGGGACGGGATGGTCACTACCTGAAGTATCGCTGTCCGGAGAAGTCCGGCCTGTTCTGTTGTCTGAAACAGCACGAAGCCGTCTCTCGGTGCAGCACCTCGGACTATGGCTTGATGGTCATTTTGTCCTACTCCAGCCCCCGTAGTCACCCTCAGCCTCCCCTTCTTCTCCCTTTTTCTCTATTATCCAAGAGGCTCCGAGCGGGCCATTTGGCGCTAGACCCAGAGATTGCTGAGAGCGCCGAGGCCGTTGAGCACGACGGTGATGATCAGCAGGGCCTTGGCCAGGCCGGGATGGTTAAGACGCAGCAAGAGAATCGCCGATCCAATCGCCAAGGCCGAACCGGCTAGTTTGGCAACCGAGATGCCGATTGGCCCGTATGTCGCCAGGATGCGCGCCGCAAAGGGGTTGGCTTCGGCCGCCAAGCCCATGTAGGCATAGTTTCGAAAAAGGGTTAACAGGTCGAGCGAGGCCGAGAGGACGACCAGCATCGGCAGCAGCGCACCACGCCATTGAAGGGTCGATTTTCGCGGGTGCTCCAGCATTAGGTGCCGACCTCCTGTAGAGATGGAAACGCTAGGTGTCAATCGTTCGCATGCAGAGTGCAGGCTGGACGCAACAACGCCTGAGTGCGGACTACATATCTGTGAGCGGGCACCAGCCCAGGCGCTCGAAGGATCATTTCTCATATCTTAGCGTCACTAGGTTAGAGAGTGGTTAGCAGCCGGTATGAGGAGTGTAAGAAACCTGAAGACGAACCCATGCTCCCCGCAGGTTCCGGGTTCCGGCGAAAGCCGGAGTAGTGATCGCCCCTCCACTGCCACCCTGGCTTTCGCCGTGATGACAAGGCCGGTGACCTGAATTCCGGCTGTCATCCCAGTAACAACTGGGGCGGAATGACGGGGCAAAGGGCCCGTACGGAAGTCTCTGGAAATGACTCCTGCTGGCTCTACTCTAGTTCCGCTGTTAGCCGGTCTAGCTCGGCACGAAGCAACCGCATCTGCCGGTCCATCTCAGCCAGGCGCTCGCTCATTCGCATGATCACTTCGGCACCGGCTAGGTTGACGCCCAAATCGTTTACCAGGCGCTGGATCTGGCGCAGCCGGCGGATATCCTGGCGCGAGTAGAGGCGAACATTCCCTTGAGAGCGGGAGGGACGTACAATGCCCACCTTCTCGTAGTACCGCAGCGTCTGCGGGTGTATCCCCACCATGCTGGCCGCTACGCTAATCACGTAGCATGGTTCTTCATCTTCGACTGGAACGGTTACGTCTTCCATCACTTCCTCAGCCTTGCCAGTTCTTGGAACAGCTCCTTCTCGTGTGAACTCAAACCAGTTGGGAGAACGACACGCACCTTGGCGAAGAGCTCTCCATGGCCGGCGCTACCTAGTCGCGGCATGCCCTTTCCGGCGAGGCGAAAGACCCGGCCGTTCTGAGTCTCCGGCGGCACTCTGAGCATCACCTTTCCCGCCAGCGTGGGCACCTCCACCTCGCCTCCGAGTACGGCCTTGACTAGCTCGACCGGTATCTCGACGTGAAGATCGTCACCACGCCGTTCGAAGATGGGATGAGGCTTGACCGCGATCACCAGGTAAAGGTCGCCCTTTGGACCCCCATCGATGCCACTGCCGCCTTCGCCGGCGATGCGCACCCGCGAGCCGTCCTTCACCCCGGGTGGGATCTTGACTTCCAGACGGCGAGGCTTGGATATCGAGCCTAGGCCAGCACAAGTGGCACAGATGCGGCTCGAGTTTCGGCCGGTACCGCCACAGGTCGGGCAGACTTCTTGGGTCTCCATCTGGAGTAGCCGGGTAGTACCGCTATAGGCCTCTTCCAGCGAGATCTCGACGGGATGGTCGATATCCTGCCCTTTCTGGGGGTGTTTCCGAACCCTGGTTCGGCCAAACCCCGAGCCACGCAAGATGCTGTCAAACAGGTCACCGAAGTCTCTCGAGGCAGAGGTCGTGCCGCCGAAATCGTAGCCAAAGTCGCGAGCGAAATCCTTGGTGCCGCCAAAGCCCGTACCGCTTCGCCACGATTGCTGGGCGTGGGCAAATTGGTCGGCGTGTTCCCAGTTCTCGCCGTAAAGATCGTACTTCTTTCGTTTTTCGGGATCGGAGAGAACTTCGTAGGCTTCGTTGATGGCCTTGAAGCGTTCTTCCGCCGCCTTGTCTCCCGGATTTACATCTGGGTGATATTTGCGCGCCGCCCGGCGATATGCTTGCTTGATCTCTTTGTCGGTTGCGTTCTTTTGCACACCTAGCGTGGCGTAGTAGTCTTTGCCTGCCATCAGTGCTCCACCTCGTTTGCTTACCGGACCCATTATACCGGCCTAACATGCTATTGTCAAGAATTATGCCAAGGCAATGTAAGTAACGGGCCAGGGTAGGCAGTCTTTGGTGCCGAATCGCACGATGTGAGCGGGGGACTCAAGATGGCCCAGGGCAGAAGGGAGGATCGAGTGCCGTTCAGGCACTTTCTGCTGAACGCCCGAGGGCCCGTTCGATCTTGCTGATCAGTTGATCGAAGTTGATTGGCTTGGTAATGAAGTCGTCAGCGCCGGCGCGCACAACCTCTTCTGCTTCTTCGTACGAGAAAGCAGTGATGACGATAACGGGCACTTTCTCGTCGCTGCCCTTGAAGAGGCGCAACAGCCTAAAGCCGGAAATGGTGGGCATGTTGAGATCTAGGGTGACGAGGTTGGGCTTTTCTTCCTCGAATCTGCGCAGCGCCTCCAGACCGTCGGCAGCAGTGACTGCTTGGTAGCCGCTCGCTCGCAGATTGAGTGCCAGGACCTCCAACAGCCCTGGCTCGTCCTCGACGACGAGGATCTTTGCTTTCCCGGAATCAGTCATCCCCTACCTCCAAGAAGGCTGCAGCATGGGCAGCCAAGACTTCGCCAGAAAGCGAAGACCAGCAGCCAGGCTGGCCATATTAGCGATCTCCAGTGATTATCGGCGAATCGTCGCCATTGATCAGTACAGAGGCTGGCTCGGCACCACTGGGTAATCGTGCCCGGTGATCGCCGCAGACCACTGACCGAAAACCGTTCAGCGCTTGGCAGCCTCCGGCACAGCTTCCTGGGCCGGGAGACAATCATCGCTCAGAGGGAGCGAGAAATGAAAGACACTCCCTCCCGCCGCGAGACTTTCCACCCAGATTTCCCCGCCATGAGCCTCGACTAGGCCCTTGGATAGAAAGAGGCCCAGCCCCATTCCTGATGTGCGCCGCGAGAGGCCGCCTTCGGCTCGGTAGAACTTCTCGAAGACATGGCGTCGCTGTTCTTCGGTCATGCCAACGCCTTGATCGGCGACGCTCACGATCACTCGCCTGCCCCCCGGCTCGTCTTTCGTCTGGCCGCGTGGTTTGCGGCTCGCCTTGCCGGTCGCGAGGGTCTTCGTGCCAGCCTGTCTCGCATGGAAGCGCTGGATGGCTGTCGTTTCAGAGACAGCCACTACACGGGAGGAAATCTTGACTGTGCTTCCAGCGGGGGAATACTTCATTGCGTTATCGAGCAAGTTCTGGATCACTTCTTCAATTCTGACCCGATCGGCGCAGATGGTAATGGCGGCAGGCCAGAGGTCCAGTTCTAGATAGTGGCTGTTGCTCCGGCTAAAGGTACACTCCCCGGCGACCTTTCGGATCGCCGCATTCAGGTCAAAGTACCCTAGGTGCAATTCGAGCTTGCCCATCTCGATTCGTGAGATGCTGAGTAGATCGTTCATCAGCCGGGTCAGCCGATCAGCCGCTTCGTCGATGCTGGCGATAAACCTCCTTTGGGACTCTCGGTCGAAGCTGAGGTCCTGCCGAAGCATGGTCGACGAATATCCCTTGATGATGCTCAACGGCGTGCGTAGCTCGTGGGAGACGATGGCGACGAAATCGGACTTGAGCTGCTCGACGCGCTTCATTTCGGTGATATCGCGCATAATGGAGACCCAAAGCCAGGTGCCTCCGGCTGGGGAAGGGATCTGGCTGTAGCTTGCCGCTACCTGAACCGGCTCTCCGTTCCGGCGACGCAGCGAAAGCTCGACGTAGGGCACGGTGTCAGCGACGCCAACGAGGCCGGCCATGGGACATCCTGTTTGACAAAGGGTGTTCTCCTTCAAATCCTGGCACTGGAACACTTCTTCACAGGGGAGCCCGATGACTTCGTCGGTTTTCCAGCCAATCATCTGCTCGAGGGCTAGGTTTAGGGCCAGGATGCGCCGGTTGGCATCCATCATCAGAATACCATCGGTGCTATTCTTGAAGATCGCTGCTAGCTTTTCTTTCTCTTGCACAACCCCATTGTAGAGGTTGGCGTTCCTCAGGGCTACCGCCGCCTGGTTGACTAGCACGGAGAGGATATCCCGGTTAGCTTCGCTAAAATGGTGCGGACGGCTAGCGTTCAAATAGAGGACGCCCATGATGCCCTGATCGGCCTTCATCGGCATGCCGAGCAGCGAGCGAATGCCCTTCTCTACCACCGCTGGGTTCACGCGCGGGTCATCTCTGGTATCTGTAATAATGACCCCTTCTCCGGTGGAGATAATCAGGCTGGTCAACCCCGCGGGACGGATCTCGGTGCCATATCGGCGGTCGGGGGGAACAGTCACTTTTTCTACCAGGGTTCCCGTCTCCTCGTCGATGACGAAAAGGCTGCCAATGTCGGCATCTGTCAAGCGCATTGCGGTGTTGACCACCACTTCGAGTACCTTGTCCATCTCTAGCGAGGAGTTGATCGTGACGCTGGCGTCATGGAGCAGGGCTAGGTCGTGGGCTCGGCGCCGAGTCTCATCGAAGAGAGCAGCCTTCTCGATCCCTACTGCGGCTTGATTGGCGAAAGACCGCAAGAGTTCGAGGTCTTGTTCGGAGAGTTGCCTAACCTGCGTGCTGTAGACACCGAGGACCCCCATGGGCCGGCCCTTAATGAACAAGGGAACACCAATGTACTCTTTGATCCCTAGCTGCTTGGCGGCAGGTGTAAAGAGTTGAACTTGTTCGTCCGCGGCCTCCACGCGCAGGGCGTGGCCAAGCGCCAAGACCTTCCCTCCGAGGCTCCGGCCGAGCTTAACGCGGCTATCCCTCATCAACTCTTGGGGGAAACCTCGCGAAGACCGGAAGGTGAGGTCCATGGTGTTTTCGTCCAGTAACTGGATCCCACAGAATGGAGCGTGGAGAAGGTCTGCCACTGCATCTACCACCAGTTGCAGCATCTCGTCGGTATTCGTAGTGGAGGCGAGAGCCGCACCGATCCGGCTAAAGGCTTTCTCTAGGGCTTCGCTTTTCTGGCGACTTTCTTCGTAGAGCTTGGCGTTTTGGATGGCCACCGCGGCTTGGCTGGCAATGGCGACAATGCTCTCGGTTTCCTCGTTCGTATAGTAATGTTGCTCGCGAATATGATTGAGGAACAGGGTACCAAGGGGTGTATCCTTATAGACCAGGGGCACGACCAGAATCGAGCGGTCGCCGAAGAATTCCACTGCTCTCTTGTCTGTGCGCGGATCGTTTCGGGCATCGAGCACGACCACCGGCTGCAGGGAGGCAAGAGCTTCACGCGATAGAGCTTCGTCGGCGAGCTCAATATTTCTGCGGCGCCAGGCGCTGGCAAATCCCTCGTCGATGCCGTAGATCGAGGCCGAAATCAGGTGGACGCCGTCGCGGTCCAAGAGCCAGATGCTGCAGCGGTCTGCTCCTGTAAGCGTGGCTGTCTTCTCCACGACTCGGTCGAGCACCTCTTCCAACTTCAACGAGGAGGTGGTGGCCCGGGCGATTTCTAGCAAGATGCCCGTTCGCCGGTGCTGCTCACGCTCGATCTGCGAGAGTCGGGAGTTCTCGATCGCCAGCGACGCTTCCCGGGCAAGGGAGTTGATCACCTCGATGTCCTCGGCGTGAAAAGCCGGCACCCGCGCCCCGCTGTACACCTGCAAGGCGCCAACCACCTGATCTTGTGTCACCAGAGGGATGCTCACGCAGGCTTTGATCCGTTGTTCTCCCCCGACGGCTCCGGCATCGGGAGGGCCGAGGTCATTGTGGATGCTGGGTTGCCGGGAATGGATGCCTTCGTCGACAATCTTCGCTCCCTCTTGCCTCAAGAAGGTGTTGACGTCAGCAGGAGCGAGGCCATGGACGGCTTCCAGGGTGGGCTGTGGTTGGTGGGGACCGAGGAGAACCACTGCGCCGCCGTCGGCCGAGAGCACATGGACCGCACTCTCGACGATTGCGGCTAGGCGCGCTTGAAGATCCTGAGTGGTGCCGAGTTCAGCCGCGCTCATGAATCACCGATAGCTGAGAGAAAGGAGGGTGACAGTCTCTCGTTTCACCGCGCACTCACTATCTCAAGCCCCGTTTCCCGTAGGGCAGGGGGCTTGCCTCCTGCCTAGGCGAGGGATAAGCGCCCTGCGCTACGTTGTGAGATAGCCCTGTAAGCTAGGGGTCGGCATGGAATTTGCAATCCGCGTTACGAGGTAGTTGGTCTCTAGCTCTGGTAAAGAGCAGCCAGGAGGGGACGTCTATTGAACGATTGACTAACGCCGCCGAACCCGAGTTTCGTTTGGGTAATTCTAAGGGGAACGAAAGTGGTTTGTCAAGGTAGACAATGTTGACAAGGCGAGCGGTTCATAGGATAATCTAGCCAAGGATAAGCTGCCGATGGTCTGATTGCCCAGCCGGCAGAAGGTTGAACAACTCGGTGGGCATATGGATGGACGGCCCTCCACCAAAGCAATTAGCAGTCCGTAGGTCGACATCGCTTCTCACCCCTTGTCCTCCGGCGCTGCAGTGGCCGCAACGGCCTGTTCCCCTACTCGCTGCTGAGTTACCAGTATGCCAATCGTCATCTGACCGCCCGAAAGGAGATCCATCTTGGAGAAATCGTTGACGGTCGCCGAGAAGGTGATCACAAATGTGGAGAAGGTTGTGGTGGGTAAACGCGGCGAGGTAGAGCTGGCGCTGATCGCGCTGTTATGCCGCGGACACATTCTGATCGAAGACGTCCCAGGTGTGGGCAAGACGATGCTGGCTAAGAGTCTGGCTCGCTCAGTGGGTTGCAGCTTCAAGCGCATTCAGTTCACTCCCGACCTTTTGCCAAGCGATGTCACGGGAGTTTCAGTGTACAACCAGAAGACTGCTGAGTTCGAGTTTCGTGCTGGGCCGATCGTGGCTCAGATTGTCCTTGCCGACGAGATCAACCGCGCCACGCCCAAGACTCAGTCCGCCCTCTTGGAGGCGATGGAAGAGAGGCAGGTCACCGTCGACGGCATTACGCACGCCATGCCCAAGCCGTTTCTTGTCATGGCCACCCAAAACCCAATCGAGTATGAGGGTACCTTCCCTCTGCCGGAAGCTCAACTCGACCGGTTTCTGATGCGGATTGGCATTGGCTACCCATCTAAGTCAGACGAGGTACTGATTTTAGACCGCCAACAGCACATGCACCCTATTGATGAGCTGGGACAGGTAATCAGCGCCGACGAGCTGCTGGAGATGCAGGAAGCGGTGAAGGATATCTACGTCGATGCCTTGATTAAGCAGTATATCGTGGCGATCATCGACGCCACGCGGCACCATCCGGATATATACCTCGGGGCCTCGCCGCGCGGCTCGCTGGCCCTCTTCCGTACGGCACAGGCGCGAGCGATGCTGCGAGGGCGCGATTTCGTCATGCCCGACGATATCAAGGCGTTGGCGGATTTCACGCTTGCCCACCGGCTGATCGTCAATCCCTCCGCGCGGATCAAGAATGTTACGACCCGGGCCATTGTGGCCGATGTACTTGACATGACCCCGGTGCCGGGCACGCGGGTGAAGACGGGTTGAGCAGTTGGTTGTTATCCGTTATCGTTGGCAGGAGCCTATGCCTGACAACCGCTAACAGATAACGGTTACTGCTTATTGACGAGGCAAAGATATGAGAAGCGGGGTCCTTCTGATTCTCCTCATCGTGTCCCTGGTGGCAGGATTATCCACTGGATTTCACCTTCTCTTTCGACTGACGTATGTGCTGGGAATAGTTCTGGTGGTTAGTTTCTTTTGGTCGTGGGCGAATGTGCGCTGGGTGACGGTCACGAGGAAGACCCGCATGATCGGCGCTCAGGTTGGGCAGCACATCGAGGAGAGGTTCACCGTCACCAATACGGGGTTCCTACCCAAGCTGTGGCTCGAAATTCACGATCACTCGGATGCGCCGGGCCACTTGGCCAGCAACGTGGTCAACCTCCCCAAGGGCCGCTCCCGCAACTGGAAGGTGAGCACGCTCTGTCTACAGCGCGGTCGTTTCACGCTAGGGCCGATCACACTGGTGAGTAGCGACCCGTTTGGCTTATTTCGGCGGCGCCGCAAGCTTAACTCGACTAGCACCCTCTTGGTCTACCCGAGGGTGGTGGACCTCAGCAGCTTCGAGCTGCCGACCGGCGAGCTGCCTGGTGAAACTCGGCTGCGCCGTCGCACGCATAATATCACGCCAAACGCTTCTGGCATACGAGAATACGCTCCGGGCGATAGCTACAATCGAATCCACTGGCCCACGACGGCGCGCATGGGGAAGATCATGGTGAAGGAATTCGAGCTGGACCCCAGCAGCGACGTCTGGATCTTTCTGGACATGCATCGAGACGTACAGGCTGGCTTTGCCTTGGAAAGCACAGAGGAATACGGCGTGACCATTGCCGCTTCTTTGGCCAAGAGGTTTCTCGACGCCAACCGCTCGGTGGGGATGGTGTCGTACGGACAGCACCATGAGATTATCCACCCCGACAAAGGGACGCGGCAGTTGTCGAAGATGCTAGAAAGCCTCGCCGTGATCAGGGCACTAGGCGATGTGCCGGTGGCGGAGATGATTGTCGCCGAAGGGCAGCTCTTCGGCCGGAATACAGGTTTGATCATCATTACTCCGTCGACTGACGAAACCTGGGTTGCGAGCTTGCAGCAGCTCGGCTCCCGGGGCGTGAAGGCGGTGGTGATCCTGCTAGAGGCGAGTACCTTTGGCGCGGCCGAGAACTCGCTGATGGTCGTCAGCAGGCTGGCGACTGGAGAGGTTCCCACCTACCTCGTCAAGCAGGGAGATTCGCTGGAGCAGGCGCTGAGCACGCCGAATGCAGGGATGGGGCAACGGAGGTGAGATGAATTGACTAAGTGGCTGAGCCGCCTGCAACCGGCTGAGGGATGGGTAACGGTAGGACTAGTGGCGCTGACGATCCTGACCGTGGTGTGGTCGGTGGTTGGGTCTGGTTGGGTCGAGCCGCTGCCCGATCTGGGCTGGATTGCTTTGGCGGCGACGTTGATCGGGCTCTTGCTGGCGAAGATACGGGTTCCGAGCATCTTGCTGCACCCCCTAGCGCTGCTAATCGGCGTCGCCATGGTCGTCTGGCAGGTCTGCAGCGTTTTGCCGCAAGACACCTGGCGAGAACGCGTGATCAACTTTGCGTTGCGGCTCTACGCCGGGGGCAATGCCATGGTTAATGGTGGCATCAGCAACGACCCTTTGCTCTTCATCGTGTTCCTCACTGGCATGACATGGCTAGTGGCCTATGTGTCGGCCTGGTTCATTTTCCGTTGGCGGCGGGTGATCTGGGCGCTAATCCCCAGTGGGGTCTCGATCTTAGTGAACCTCAGCTACGCAGCGCCTTCGATGGCGGCCTACTTCGGTCTCTACCTCTTGTCGGCGATGCTTCTGGTGGTGCGTGTCAACATGTTCAACCAGGAGCAGGAATGGAAGCGCTCGCAGGTGCGGGTCGGATCCGAAGTCCGTCGGGTTTTGTACCGAGATGCTCTGGGGTTCTCGGCCCTCGTTCTGCTACTGGCGTGGTTCATCCCGACGGCTGCGGCCTCACCGGCCGCTAGTGACGCTTGGCAATGGGTCACCAGCCCTTGGCAGAACGTGCAAACAGAGTTGAACCGGGTCTTTGGCACGATAGGCAGCAAAGGGAGTGGCACTACGGCGAGCTTTGGGCGGTCGATGGTGCTGAAAGGGGCGATTTCCCTGCAACCGCGGGTGATCATGACCGTTCGGTCGTCGGAACCTCACTACTGGCGGGCAGTGTCCTACGACGAATATACGGGCCATGGCTGGCTGACGGCCGATAGCGTGAGCCAGCCGATAGACGAGGTGTTTGCGGCTAGCCCGCAGAAGGAGTATCTCCAGCGCGAAGAGATTACGCAAACCTTCCGGTTGAACGAGGTCCGTAGCAACGCCTTCTTCACGGGGGGGCAGCCCGTGAAAGTGAGCAGACCGGCTCAGGTGGATACGGAACAGCAAGGGGTGATCAGTCTCAACGTGCGGGATCTCTTACGGGGGACCGTCCGCCAACCAGAACTGGGTGGGGCTGTCGACATCATCCGCTCGACGATTAGAGACAATTCCCAGTTGTTGAACCAGTCAGATGCGATAGTCAACGCCATCAATCAAAGATTGCCATCGGATTTGCGGGTGACGAAGGCAACCACGTCCGGCGGCAGGGGGGCGGTCTCGGACCTGGAGCTGGCTCGGGTGAATGAGTATCCGGCGGATGTCATCGCCCTGCGGAGCAATGTTCAGTTGAAGAGCGGGGACATCTACTCTGTGGTTTCGTCCGTGTCCACCGCCACTGAAGCACAGCTCCGCGCCGCGGGGACGGCCTATCCGACATGGGTGAGAGAGCGTTTCCTGCCTTTGCCATCTTCTCTGCCAGAACGGGTAGGCGCTCTGGCCAAGAGCCTAACCGACAGCGCCTCCAACCCGTATGATAAGGCTGTAGCCATCGAGACCTATCTCCGCAAGCTGAAATACAACGAGAATATCAAGTCGCCCCCTCCGCTGGCAGATGCGGTCGACTATTTTCTGTTTACGGCACCGGAGGGCTATTGCGACTACTTTTCTTCCGCGATGGTCGTGATGCTGCGCAGCGTGGGGATTCCAGCGCGCGTGGCTGCCGGCTACGTTACGGGGGACTATGACTCCCAGCGGGATGCGTATGTGGTGCGGGGCACCCACGCGCATTCTTGGGTAGAGGCGTACTTCCCTCAATACGGTTGGATCGAGTTCGAGCCCACGCCAATCCGGAACCGTCTAGTGCGTCCGCAGGGAACGCCGGAGGCAGGGACGCAAACGATTCAGTTTCCGCCCACCAGTGCCGAGCCGATGGACCCGCTGTCCGGGGAGTTCTTCCCCAACGAGCCGGTGTTTGGCGGGCTTGGTGGAGGGATAACCCCTCCATCTGGCTCCCGGATCTCGCTCACGTTCCTATTGTTCGTCGCCTCCGCCGCTGTGGCTGGCATGCTGATGTGGCTTTTCTGGCGGCGGGGCCTGGTAAGGCTGGCGTTGATCCCCCAGACCTACGAGAAGATGTGCCGTGTGGCCTCGCTGTCGAATCTGGCGCCCAGACCGACGCAGACACCGGAGGAATATGGATCGCTGCTGAGTCGGCTCTTGCCGGAAAGTGCCGCGAACGTTCAGCTGATCGTCAGCGCCTATGTGCGCAATCAGTTCGGGAGGAAGGATTCGACCGGTGAGGAGAAGGCGAGCGTGCAGCAGGCTTGGCGCAAGCTGAGGCCTCGCCTGATCTGGACCTTACGCTGGCGGAAGAGGTAGTGATCAGCAGGCCAGCGTGGTGAAAACCGGGGGCCAGGCTCCAGGTGAGGCCTTGCCGACGGGGGCCTGAATTTCGGCTTTGGCCGGAATGACGGGGGCCTGCTGACGGCGAAAAGTTGTCTACTCGCCACCATAGAGTGATAGAAGGTTGCCGATCGTCTGCCGGAGGTCGCGCCGGTGCACTACCATGTCGATCATGCCGTGCTCCATGGCGAATTCCGCCGTTTGGAGTCCTTGAGGCAGCTTCTGTCTCGTGATCTGCTCGACGACCCGCGGACCCGCAAACCCCACGAAGGCGCCTGGTTCGGCAATGATCACGTCGCCAAGGCTGGCAAAGCTGGCCATTACCCCGCCGCTGGTAGGGTCTGTCAGCACGGAGATGAACGGCAGCCGGTGCTCGCCGAAGCGCACCAGAGCGCTGGCGGTCTTGGCCATCTGTAGGAGGCCGAGGACCCCCTCGTGCATGCGGGCGCCTCCGGAGGCTGACACGATGACCAAGGGCAGCCGCCGTTCGATCGCTTCCTCGATGATCCGTGCAATCTTCTCGCCGACGACCGACCCCATCGAAGCGCCGAGGAAACGAAAGTCGAGCACAGCGATTGCCGTCGGATGGCCGAGGATTTTGCCGAGGCCGCAGACAGCCGCATCGGGCAGGCCGGTCTTCTGCTGCTCTTCGGCCAGCTTCTCCCTGTAAGGCTTGCCCATGGCGACGAAGTTCAGGGGATCGGTCGGTCGGAGGTCGGCGAGAAGCTCGACGAAGGAGTCGGGGTCGAGTAGCTGGGCGATCCGCTGCTGAGCCGATAGCGGAAAATGGTAGCCGCACTTGGGGCAGACGTGGTAGGTCTTCTCCAACTCTTTCACGTAACATAGCTCATGGCAGCGCGTGCACTTCGCCCATAGGTTGTCTGGGATATTGTCGAAGCTGTCTTCGGTCGACGTGGAGAATCGTTTTGGTCTTCTCAAGCGGTCCAATATCAGCTCTCCGTCTCGTCCGGTTCTTCCAATTCACCGAGGATCTCTCTCGCCCTTTGCGCGTCGGCCGCAGGCACCAAGAGGCCGACCGGTCTGGCCGAGATACCGAGGAAAGAGGACACATCACCTGGCTGAAGCATGGCTGGGATTCCCTTGTCCGTGAGGATCTCACGCCACATCTCCGCGGTCAGTTGGTCGGGCGCGACCGCCACCTTTTCCCACTTCATCGTCGTCGCTTTCCCCGGTAGGTGTCGCCAGGCGATCCAATCATGGGCAACTGATCGCCTTTGGGTAACGCTTATGGTGAATGCAGTGAAGAGTCTTCTGGGTTTGGGCGAGGAGACTTCTCGCTGCGATCAAGGGATCATACCTGAACAACTGCGATTATAACACATGTGAACGCAATGCTCTTCCGAATTAGGTGGTAGACATTACCGCCAGGCCGTCCTCACCCACCAAGGCGTCTAACGCCCGTCGCAGTAGAGGGCAATAACAAGTGTGGAGCTCGGGGAAATCGATATGGACGGCGCCGCCTCCATTGACCACGACTAGCCGTACGGTGTCTGGCCCTTCGTACTGCCGCAGCAGGGTGATAATCTCGTGGACCTTTTGCACGTCGGCCTGCTCGTCGTCTGTCCGCGAGATCGTGATCACCAGATGATAGACGGGCCTCGGTTCCCCGCCGGCGACACGGTCTGGCTCTTGGCCCTGAACCCGATGGGTGCTCCCCCGCGGGTGGAATAGCAACACGTTACCGGGCAGATCAGTGGTCGGCTCATCAGTGGCCGGGGAGGCCAGGGGGTCTGCCCCGTTGGGCGAGGCCTCGTCTGTCTCTTCCAGACGATAGGGTATGGCGCTTTCGCAGGAGAGCTGGGCACGCCCGTCGCGCATCTTGACCTTGCCTTTCACCAAGAGGATGTTGCCCTCGACCCAGAGGTCTTTGGTGCGCTCATAGGTATCTGGCCAGACCGAGACCTCAACCGAGCCGTCCAAGTCTTCCAACACGGCGGAGGCAAACATCCGCTTGTCACGGGTGAAGAGCTGGCGGCATGAACAGACCATTCCCGCTACCTGCACGGTCTCGCCCGCGAGGTCCTCGCCTATTTGCCCACAGAGGACGTCCACTTGCGTCGCCAGACTCCGTTGCGCGGCGGCGAAGGGGTGCTCGGACATGTAGCAACCCAACAGCTCTTTTTCCCAGGCGAGCTTCTCTTTGAGCGGCACATCGCCCGAGCCAAGGTCGAGTGTGGGCATGGGAACGGGCACAGACTGACCCCAGAGGTCGAACATCGTGGCTTGCCCAGATTCTTTCAGGCGCTGATGTTGCTGAGCGAGGGATAGGATCCTTTCGACGCTCTGCAGCAAAGCGCCGCGGGCGCCGAGACAGTCCATGGCGCCGGCCTTAATCAGGCTTTCCAACACTCGGCGGTTGATTACGCGGAAGTCGACCCGTCGAATGAAGTCATCGACATTCTTGAAGGGTCCCTTCTGTTCACGCGCGGCAACGATCATCTCTACCGCACCCTTGCCGACGTTCTTGATTGCCGCCAAGCCGAAGCGGATGGCATCGGGCGTTTGCGCATCTGAACGTTCTAACGTTTCCACGTTTGAACGTTCGGCGGTGAACTCCTCGCCGCTTAAGTTGACGTCGGGAGGCAAGACACGGATACCCAAGCGCCGGCATTCGGCGATAGCGTTGACGACCTTTTCGGTGGTCCCGCTGTTCGCGGTCAGCACGGCAGCCATGTATTCGGCCGGGAAGTTGGCCTTGAGGTAGGCTGTCTGGTAGGCTACCATGGCGTAACAGGCGCTATGTGCCTTGTTGAAGGCGTAGCCGGCAAAGGGCTCGATCAGGTCGAAGATCTGGTTAGCCACGTCCTCGGCGATGCCCTTGTTCCTGGCGCCCCTCAGGAAAGCTTCCCGCTGCTCTTTCATGATCTCCGGGATCTTCTTGCCCATGGCCTTGCGGAAAATATCGGCTTGGCCAAGGCTGAACCCGGCGATGGCCTGCACGATGAACAACACCTGGTCCTGATTGACGATAACGCCATACGTCTCCTTGAGAATCGGTTCCAATAGGGGGTGCAGATAGGTGATCGGGACACGCCCAAACTTGGCGTCGATGAATCGCGGGATATGGGCCATCGGGCCGGGGCGATAGAGCGCGATCATGGACGCCAGTTCGCTGACGCTCGATGGCCTCAACTCGCGGATGTACTTGCGCATTCCCACGCTTTCCAGTTGGAAGACGCCGGTGGTTTGACCTTCTGAAAGCATGGCGAAGGTCTTCGCGTCATCCTTGGGCAGGTTCACTAGATCGAGGTCCACTTTGCGAGTCTTGCGAATGATTTCGACGGCCTTGCCGAGGATGGTGAGGTTCCCGAGGCCGAGGAAGTCCATCTTGAGGAGGCCGATCTTGGCGACGATCTCCATTGGGAATTGGGTCATGCAGATGCCCTGCTCGCCCTGCTTCGCGGGCTTCTGGAGTGGCAGATGGTCGGTAAGCGGCGATTCGGAGATGACGATGCCCGCTGCGTGAGTGCTGGCATGGCGGGCCACGCCCTCCAACTGCTGAGCGGTCTTGACCAAGTGGGCGACACGGCTATCGGCGTCGATCAATTGGCTTAGCTGCGGGTTATCGGTGATCGCCTGCGCAATAGTGATGTTAAGCTGGTTGGGGATCAGCCTGGCCACGCGATCGACTTCTGGATAGCTCATGCCCAGAGCGCGGCCTACATCGCGGACCGCCGCTTTAGCGCCCAGAGTACCGAAGGTGATGATCTGGGCGACGTGATCGTATCCGTACTTTTCGGCGACGTAGCGAATCACCTCGTCGCGGCGATCGTCGGCGAAGTCCATGTCGACATCCGGCATTTCCTTGCGCTCGATATTCAGGAAGCGCTCGAAGACCAGTTGGGTGGCGATCGGGTCGATATCTGTAACCCCCAAGCAGTAGAGCACAATGCTACCGGCAGCGCTGCCCCTGACGCCGAGGGGAATGTGTTGGCGGCGGGCGAAGGCCACGAAGTCCCAGACGACGAGGAAGTACTTGGCAAATTCGGTCTTACGGATCACCTCCAGCTCGTATTCGAGGCGCTGGCGGATCTCTGGAGTGACTTCTGGATAGCGCTCGGCCATACCTTCCAAGCAGAGCCGACGCAGATACTCGTCGGCATCAAGGCCATCGGGCATGGCGATGCTAGGCAAGTGCAGCCGGTTGAATTCTAGGTGAAGGTCGCACAAATCCACGACGCGTTGGGTATTGGCAATCGCCTCCGGCAGGTCAGGAAAGAGTGCCGCCATCTCCTCGGCGCTCTTGAGGTAGAACGAATCGTCGGCCATCTTCATGCGTCGCGGGTCGTCCATGGTGGTATTGGTCTGAATACAAAGCAGGACCTCTTGGGCGTAGGCATCGGCTTGGTGGACGTAGTGCACGTCGTTGGTGGCAACGAGGGGCAAATCCAGCTCGCGGCTGAGGGAAACGATCCCCTTGTTGATCGTCTCCAACTCGGGAATGGCGTGCTGTTGTATCTCGAGGAAGTAGTCCCCAAAGACTTCCTTGTGCCAGAGCGCCACCCGGCGGGCCTCGTCCATATTGCCAGCCAACACCAGGCGCGCCACCTCTCCCTGAGCGCAGGCGGAGAGGGCGACCAGTCCGTCGCTGTATTTCTCGAGGAGCGCCTTGTCCACCCGTGGTCGGTAATAGAAGCCCTCTAGGTGAGCGGCCGTCGTAAGCTGGAGAAGATTCTTGTACCCGGTCTCGTTCTTCGCCAAGAGGATCAGGTGAAAGGAGGTCTTGTCGGCGGCGGTCTTGCTGGTGTGCGCTCCCGGCGCCACGTAGACTTCACAGCCGATGATCGGCTTGATCTTGGCTTGCTTGGCGGCGAGGTAGAAGTCGATCACGGCATACATCGAGCCGTGATCGGTGATCGCCATGCTCTCCATCCCCAGCTCGCGGGCGCGCTGCAGGAGATCCTTGATCCGGCATAGGCCATCAAGAAGGCTGAATTCGGTATGGACGTGAAGGTGGGTGAACAAGCGGTCTCCTCCTCGCTTTCATTATAGCAGAGAAGCGCGAGTCCGCCCTCCAAGAGCGCTGAGGGAGAACCGAATGAATAAGGAGATCTTATGGATCACAGATCTAGGCCACGACTGCTTATGGTGCAATCACGCGGATCGTCGCATTTTGACAATTCATTCAACAGCGGAAAAGGCTCTGACCGCCGCCAAGTCCATGTTGGGCCAAGGCTTCGACCGTGAGGGCGGTATCGCGCTGCGACTATTGGCGGTCTTCACTGCCGCTGAGCGGCCAAGCGTGGTCGAGGGGCGCCACGGTCGCAGCGGGGGCGGTTGAGGGACGGCCGGTTGATGGGGTTGGGCGATTCGCGAACCGCCCCTACACCCGACAGGCCCTGTAACGAACAGGCCCTGCAACGACCAAGCCCAACGGCGACCAGCAGGCCTGAAGTTGGTCGATTCCGCCTTCGTCCTGCCACATGCCGACCTTTGACTTCGGCGTTCCGAGAATAGTATCATTGGCCATCTGCTGCGGTCGAGCGGGGGAACGGGACGGCACATCGGATACATGGCAACACCTCCTATTCTCGGGTGAGCGGGGAGCTGGACGGATGGTGGACCCCAAAGACAAACGGGCCCAGCGACGCAAACGAAAAGAGCGCAAAAAGCCTGGGCTGATCACATTTCTGCAAAAGGGCGGGCTGAACTGGCTGCTGGTTTTCGTGCCGGTGAGCGTTGTCGTCGAGCTGTTGGGCCTGCCAGAGCTCTGGCTGTTCATTACCTCGGCGCTGGCGATTATTCCGCTCGCGGGTCTGATTGGGCAGGCCACCGAGCAGTTGGCCTCGCGCGTCGGGCCTGGGGTTGGCGGTCTGCTCAACGCCACTTTTGGCAACGCCACGGAGTTGATTATTGCCTTGTTTGCGTTGCGGGCCGGGCTCTACGAGGTGGTGAAGGCCTCCATCAGCGGTAGCATTATCGGCAACATCCTGCTTGTTCTCGGATTGAGCATGGCGGTTGGCGGCTGGGGACGCGTGAAGCAGAGTTTCAACCGCACGAGCGCCGGGGCGAGTTCGGCGATGCTCTTCCTCGCAGTGGTCGGGCTGGTAATGCCCGCCGTATTCGACCTCGCCGTCTTCGGCAGCCTTGAGCGCACCGCACCAGATATCGAGTCGCTGAGCCTGCTGGTCGCCTTCGTGCTCATTGCCACCTACCTGGCGAGTCTCGTCTTCTCTCTGAAGACCCATCGAGATCTGTTTATCTCCGTACCCGAGGAGCCAGAGCCGGAAGAGGCCCACCTTAGCGTCGCCAACTCGCTGATCCTGCTGGCCGTCGCTACCGTGCTGACGGCCGTGGAGGCCGAGTTTCTCGTCGTCGGCATCAGGGAGGCTACGAGTGCGCTGGGCATGACCGAGTTCTTCGTCGGGGTGATCGTTGTCGCCGTGGTGGGCAACGCTGCCGAGCATTTCGCCGCCGTCTCCATGGCGATGAAGGACAAGATGGACCTTGCGGTGACGATTGCCACGGGGTCGAGCACCCAGATCGCCCTCTTCGTCGCGCCGGTGTTGGTCTTTGCCTCGTTCCTGTTTGGCCGGCCCATGTCGCTGGTCTTCAATGCCTTCGAGATCGTGGCGATCGCCCTTTCTGTGCTAGTGCTGGCGGTGGTCTCTCTCGACGGCGAGTCCAACTGGTTCGAGGGCGTTCAACTCCTGGCCGTCTACGTTGTTCTGGCGATCGTCTTTTTCTTCGTACCCGCAGCTTAGCTAGTATCAGTAAGTGAAAGGAATGATTATCGATGAGCGAGGTTAAGGCTTCTTGCACCCGGGGGATGCAGTTCGTGGTTACCGACGCCAATAAGCACGCGATCGTGCTGGACTCTAGCAAAGAGCTCGGTGGTGAGGAAAGTGGCTTCAACCCCAGCGATCTCCTGTTGGGCAGCCTGGCCGGTTGCACCGGCACGGTCGTGCTCAGTCTCCTTCGTCGTGGCCGCCAGAACGTCACCAGCCTCGAAGTGACGGTCAATGGCGACCATGCCAAAGAACCCCCGTTCGCCTTCCAGACCATGCACGTGAACTACGTGTTCAAGGGTCGCGGCCTGGATGAGGAGGCAATCAAGCGGGCCATCGAGCTCTCCGAAACCAAGTACTGCCCGGTCGGAGCGTCTCTCTCGGGGTCGGTGAAGATCACCAGCAGCTTCCGGATCGAGAGCGAGGAGTAAGGAGGAGCCGGTTAGGCGGGGGTGATTACGCTCCGATGACCTCTGTCGCTTTCTTCCCGGCCCGCAGCGCATCGAGGGGGCGTGCTGATCGAGCATGGCCAGTTTGCGCTTGTGGCGCACGGCTAGTCCCGCCAGATAGACGTTGGTAACGTGAGCAGGAGTGAGAATTGGGTGATTGCACCAGGCACTTGCGAGGGCTCCCTAAATGAGAGAGAATGAGCGAAACAACGATGAATGAGGGGGGAGACTTGACGATTCACAAACGACCGCCGATCAAGATCGATTCGACTAAGTGCACCGGCTGCCGGATCTGCGAGCTGCGCTGCTCGGTGCGCTTCGAGCGGGCTTTCAGCCCCGCGCGGGCGGCGATTCAGGTGCGTCGCCTCGTTGGCCACGCCACGGAATATGGCGTCGCTCTCACCGACCGCTGTGACAACTGCGGCATCTGCGTCCGCTTCTGCGCCTACGGCTGCCTGACGCAAGATCGGGAAGAGGAGGTGGCTTGAGATGAGTATCCCTGGCTTCGCCGGTACTATCCTTTACGTCGACCTCACCAGCGGGAGCATCAGGAAAGAGCCTCTGGACCCGCGACTGCCGGAAAGGTTCATCGGCGGCGATGGGATCAATACCCGCCTCGCCTACGACCTCATCCCGCCGGACGTGGACCCCCTGGCACCGGAAAACTGCATCATCGTTGGCGCCGGGCCCTTCGTCGGCACCGATATTCCCGGCTCTGCGAAGATCATGATCACCACCAAGTTTCCCCTCAACGGCGCCTTCGGCACGGCCTCGGGAGGGGGCGCCTTTGCGCTGATGCTGAAGACCGCCGGCTATGACCACCTGGTGATCAGCGGCCGCGCGCCGCGTCAGGTCTACCTTAAGATTATCGACGACGACGTGGAGCTGTGCGACGCCTCCGCCTTCTGGGGACTGGACATCTTCGAGACCGTCGACGCCCTCCGCTCCCAGTACGAGCCCTGCAGCGTGATCCCGATTGGCCCGGCTGGGGAGCGGCTGGTCAAGCTATCGCTGACCTCGATCGACAAGGGCGGCACCGTTGGCCGCGGTGGCCTCCCGGCGGTAATGGGGTCCAAGAACCTCAAGGCGATGGTCGTCCGCGGCACCGGCAAGGTGACCGTCGCCAACCGGCCCGCCCTCGAGCGGACGGTGAACCAGATTATCGAGCGGATTATGAAGTGGCCGCCTCGCCAGGCGCTCCTCAAGGGCGGCATGTATGGCATGGCCGTGGCTGCACAACCGGATGAGCCACCAAGCGAGGGCCAAACGGGCGCCGAAGCCACGCCGAGTCGGGGCCAGTTGATCCGCCGCATGCTGCAGATTCATCTCCGCAATCGCCGGCCGCTGGCCTGCCCGAGCTGTCCGCTGGCCGAGAAGGAACGGGTGCACGTCGCCGAGGGCGAATATGCGGGAATGACCACCTATATGACCCACTTCTCCCCGCGCCTATTCGGTTCCACGGACCCGTTGGTCGAGTACAACCGGAACGTCAAGTTCATCGACAATCTGAACCGGCTGGGCATCGACTTCAGCACCTTCCCCGCCCTTGTCTCCTTCGTTGCCGGGCTCTACGAGCAGGGGGTGATCGACGAGGCGGAGACGGGGAGCTTGGTCTTGCGCGACGACTTCGACACGGCGATGAAGCTCCTGCACCTCACCGCCTACCGTGAAGGGCTTGGCGACCTGCTGGCCGAAGGGATTTCGGCCACGGCACAGCGCCTCGCGCCGAGCCTGGCCCACCAGGTCGCACACGTCAAGGAGTACGGTATCGTCTACGACCCTCGCCTGCGCGGGCTTGGGACGATGGAGTTCAGCGAGGTGGTGAACTTCCGCGGCTCGCATGTTGCCGCCGGTGGCTCGCCCTCCTACGACCCAGGGCGCTCCCGCGAGGATTTTCTCCGCCACGCCGAGCGCATGGGCGCCAGCCCGGAGATGATCCAGCGCGTGGTCGGACCCGAGGGCTTCAACCCCGGTCGCTACACCCGCATCAGCGAAAACTGGTTCTCCCTCTTCAACAGCCTGAGCCTCTGCAACCGCGCCTTCCTCAATCGCTTCTGGCACGTCAAGACCCTGGCTAGCCTTTATACGGCGGTGACGGGGCGGGAGACGGCGCCGGCCGCGCTGATGGCCAGCGCCGAGCGCGTCTGGACCCTCGGCAAGCTGCTCAACGTGCGCGCTGGCTTCACCCGCGCCGACGACAAGCCGCCCGAGGCTTGGTTCACGCCGTTGAAGGTCGACGGCGTCGAGTACCCGCTCACCGACTACTACCGAACCAAGCAGCTTACCCGAGAAGACTTCGCGCACTTCCTCGACGAGTACTACGATGAGCGGGGCTGGGACATCGCCAAGGGGATTCCGACCGAGGAGGCCCTCGCGCGGGCCGGACTGTCAGACCTGAACGTTGGAACGTTCTAACGTTTGGACGTTAGGGTGTCGGGTCCGGCCTC
>Ga0315298_1002802_pt1 | contig 28753 bp, 29 predicted proteins | sample WHS_1_MG_FD_203077 | JGI IMG/M metagenome (GOLD analysis project Ga0315298, IMG submission 203077) | Extremophilic microbial mat communities from Washburn Hot Springs, YNP, Wyoming, USA - WHS_1_MG | ecosystem: Environmental > Aquatic > Thermal springs > Hot (42-90C) | place: USA: Wyoming... | reverse complement strand
GCAGGTTAGAGTTAGGGGTAAAGATAAGGGATCGTTATACTCTGAGTCTTTCTCCGGGGATGACCTATAATTCGGATTATAAAGCTTATGGAGGTCAGGCGCTATTCGGGATAGCGTTTTAGGAAGTAAGCAAGGTATTTATCCGAAAACAAAAAAGGGACTAATCTTTAGTCCCTTTTTTTGTTAGGAATAAATATTAAGTCATTTTCTTCGGTAAAATTTAACTTTCGGTAGACTCTTCTTCTTTAGAAAAAATTTTATCTACTGATTCTCTGAGCTTACCACAAAGTTCGGAAGACTTTTCTTTACCGGCAGTTAACAGCTCTTCGGATTTCTCCCGGATAGTCTCCACTTTATCCCGTAATTTATCCCGTACTTCTTCTGCCCGCTCCTTTATTTTTTCCCGGGTCTCAATCCCAGAACGCGGGGCGAAAAGTACTCCCAGTGCTGCTCCAAGTAATCCTCCGGCAACAAAAGCCAGAGTTAGAGCGGCAAAGCCATATTCGGTGCGATCTGAACTCATTTCCTCACCCCCTTTCTTTTTAAAAAGTAACTAAATTTTTTTCTCACCTAAATACTCCTCCAATTTAACCTTAAGCGGATTTCGGTTTTCTTTTACTTCGGAACTTTTTCCAGGCTTCTTTTAGTGCCCAAAAGCTTAAGTTGCGAAAAAACCGGCTTCCGATTTCCGATAAAAATAATTTAGCCGTAGCTGAAGGGATATGCTGCGCTTTTTCAATGATTAAGGGCTGAATTTTTTCTTCCCAGCCGGTGAGAACTTTTTCTCCCCGGTTTAGCCAGGCTTTAAAATCATTGTTAATGACCTGATTTAAGTTAAAAGCAGTAGTTTCCACCTGCTGGGCGGTTTTTTTTAGTTGCTTTATCAGGGGGAGGAAGCAGGTTACCATAAAAATAAATATTCCCCCCAGAATAACCGCAATTAAAATTAGTAAGGTTAGTTCCCAATCAATGGTAATTGATTCTATCATACTGGATACCTCCCAGTTCTAATTTAATTGGCTCACTTTTAGTTTACTCTTTTCTTTAAAAATTTCCCAGCTTTTTAAAATTTCAATTGCCCGGTTAAGCTGGGGGTCATCCTCTTTGCCCTCTTCTTCTTTTTTCTCCAGAGTTTCTTGTTCTGGTTCAATCTTTTCCTTATCCTCAGACTTAAAGTTACGGTAAAAGTTCTCTAAATCTTTCTCCCGCATTACCCGAATTTTTTGGGGAGAGGACTTTTCAGCAAGAATTTTTTCCGCAACCACGATATCCGGTTCAATCCCCTTACCGTGGATAGAGCGGCCCTTAGGGGTAAAATATTTTGCGGTAGTGAGGCGCAAGCCACCTCCGTTATCCAGGGGCATAACTGTCTGAACCGAGCCTTTCCCGAAAGTAGTAGTTCCTAATATAAGAGCTAATCCATAATCCTGAAGCGCACCTGCCACTATTTCGGAGCCACTGGCACTTCCGGCATTAACTAAAACCACCATCGGATAATTGTGCTGGGATTTATTAGGCTTCGCTTTAAACTCCATCCGGGATTCCGGGGTTCTGCCTTCAGTATAGACAATGATCCCGGAATCAATAAATTCATCACTTACTTCTACCGCTGATTCCAGTAATCCTCCCGGATTGTTCCGCAAATCGAGGATCAGTCCCTGGAGATTAGGAGTTTTAGATTCAATTTCGGTTAGCGCTTTATGGAAATCCTGGGCGGTTTGTTCCTGGAACTGGGTAATCCGGATATATCCTATTTTATCTTCTAATATTTTTGACTTAACGCTTTTTACCTGGATAGTAGCCCGGGTAAGGGTAAACTCTTTTGGTTGAGTAAACCCTTCCCGCATAATAGTAATAGTTACAGTAGTACCCTCCTTACCCCGCAGTCTTTTTACCGCATCAAAGATAGTCATCTTCTTGGTAAATTCATCATTAATTTTGATAATCTGGTCACCTGATTTGATTCCGGCTTGATAAGCAGGAGTATCTTCAATCGGAGCGACCACGGTAAGAATACCATCCTTAAGGGTAATCTCAATCCCGATTCCTCCAAACTTCCCTTTAGTTTCTACCTGCATTTCTTTGTACTCTTCGGGGGAGAGATAGGCAGAATGGGGGTCTAAGGTGGCTAACATCCCGTTTAACGCCCCTTCGATTAGCTGATCGACCTTGGGTTCTTCCACATAATTTTTCTGAATAAGGTGAAGGACTTCACTGAAAATTTTCAGATTTTCATAATTTTTGTCAGTAACTGCGGAAACAATCCTTTCTCCTTGGTCACCTAAGAGGTAACCGATAAAAAAGAAAATTAGAATCATTAGATACCAGGATTTAAAATTACGCCACTTCACTTTTTACTCTCCTTATCTTTCTATGGGTTATTTTTTTAACCAGGCCAGCGGGTCTAAGGGCTGGCCATGGTAGCGAATTTCAAAATAAAGGCAAGGACCCTTAAACGAACCAGTATCTCCCACCAAAGCGATTGCCTCTCCCGGAGTTACCGATTCACCAACTTTTTTTAATAACTTGGAAGCATGACCGAAAATAGTGTAAAGACCAGCGCCGTGGTCAATAATAATAATATTTCCATAGCCCCGGAACCAGTCCGAATAAATTACTGTGCCTGCTAATACTGCTTTTATTGGAGTTCCGACCGGCGCAGATATTTCAATCCCCTTGTTAAAAATAGGGGCAGCCAGCTCCGGGTCTTCCCCTTGACCAAAAAAAGTAATTATTTCCCCTTTAACCGGATAGTCGAGCTTTCCTTTTAACGAAAAAGGATAGCCGGAAGGAAGGTTGGTGGGGGAGGTAATCGTTTTTTCTTTTTCCAATTTTTCAATCAAACTCTGGAGACGCTGGGAAGCTTGTTTAAGTTCTTCGAGCCTTTTGATTTGAAGCTCTTTTTCTGAGCGGAGCCGGGCTAACAGTTTAGCTTTTTCTTTTTGATAGGTAATGATTTTTTTTTGGGCAAGGCGGTTTTGCTCAGTTAACATTTCTAGTTGTCTTTCGTTTTCTTTTAATGTTGCTTCTTCTTCCTGGAGTTGAACTAATTTTTGCGAATAGTTGCTTAGAGTGGTTAAATTGTGATTAACTAATCGATTAAGGTAGCCATACCTTCGGATTAGACCGGAAAAAGATTCCGAAGAAAATATTAGCTGAGCAAGGCTTAGCCGCTTTAGCTGATAAAGAATTTTTATCCGCTCGGCAAAAAGCTTTTCTTCTCCGGAAAGGTCTTTTTTAAGCTGGGTTATCGCCTGGTTTAACCTATCTATTTCTTCCTTTTTTTGCCTGAGCTGAGTTTGATAAAGATCCACTTCTTGTGCCTTCTGGAAAAGTTCTTTTTCAATCCGCTCTAATTCCGCTGCTACCTGGTTCTCGGTTTTTTCAACTTTTTGAATCTGAGCCTTTTTGGCTTCAATCTTTTTCTGAATTTGTTTTAGCTCATTTTTTTTTGCCGGTAAAGTTTTATCACTTCCTTTGGTAAGGGGTAAACACCAGGTAAAGCTTATTATAAATGCCAATCCCCAAATAATTATCAATACCTTATTCATCCCTGAGATAACGTCCTAAGGAAAAAAAGCTTCCTAAAAGTCCGGTTGCCATTCCCCCTAAAATTACTAATATAATCCAGGGAAAAGGGAGAAAAGCGATAGAAAAGGATTTTAAAGTCATATAAGGGGATTGACTCAGCCATTTAATAAAAAGTTGGGAGCTAAAATATAAAAGAGCGATGGCTACCAGTGCACCAATCATTCCTTGGAATAAGCCCTCCAAGTAAAAAGGGATTTTTATAAAAAAGTCGGTTGCTCCTACAACCCGCATAATTGCTATCTCTTCTTTCCGGGCGAAAAGAGTAAGCTTGATGGTATTGGAGATAATAAAAATAGTGGCGAGTATAATCACTATTCCTACGCCGCTCCCGACTGATTTTATCAAATTTAAAAAATTACTATAACCTTCTAACCAGGCTTCTCCGTATTCTATCCCGGTAATTCCAGAAATTTTTTTAAGCTGAGAAACAAATTTTTTTATCTCTTCAGGAGTTCGGTATTCCTCTTTAATTTGAATATCGATTGAAGCAGGAAGAGGGTTATCTTGCAAACTTTCTAAGGCACTCTTCTGGTCGGGAAAATTTTTTTTGAAAAAATCCAGTGCTTCCTCCTTAGAGAGAAAGTTTAATTTCTTTACCTGAGGGAAAAGACTAATCTTTTTTTGAATTTGGGAATTTTCCTCCGGAGAATTGGTATCTGCCAAATAGACCGAAATCTGAATTTGTTCTTTCCATCTATTAAGGTATCCCTCGAGATTTAAAAAAGCCATAAGAAAAATACTTAATACCAATAAAGATAAGCTGATAATCCCAATCGTAATCAAATTAATAAGCCAGAAATGTCTTAAATTTTGAAAAGTTTTTTTAATGAAATAAACCACCTGACCTACACTTTTAGCTTTGCAACGGTGTATTAGCGGAAATAAAATCTTCCCCGGGATTTTTTCGGGGAAGAAGGACTCCTTTAATTTTTCCTCGTTCCAGGGCTACTACCTTAGTTGGAGTAAAGTTTAAAAGATTTTGGTCATGAGTGGCAATCACGATCGTTGTTCCCCAGGCGTTGATGATTTTAAAGAGTTTGATGATTTCCTTAGTTAACTCCGCGTCTAAATTGCCAGTGGGTTCGTCGGCAAGGAGAAGGAGCGGTTCATTGACAATTGCCCGGGCAATAGCTACTCGCTGTTGTTCCCCACCAGATAAAGCTGGTGGCAGAATATTCATCCGACTTAAAAGCCCCACATGTTTTAGCACTTGTTGGACTTTTCGTTTAATTTCTTTAGGCTTAGCTCCGGTTACCTCCAGAGCTAAAGCAACATTATCAAATGCGGTGCGATAATTTAATAGTCGGAAGTCTTGAAAAACAAACCCCATTTTCCGGCGTAATCCGGGAAGATAAGATTTTTTTATTTTTCGCAAATTGACGCCGTTAACAATTACCTCTCCTTTAGTTGGGCTTTCCATCCCGAAAATGAGCTTAAGCAAGGTAGTCTTACCCGCACCACTCGGACCATAAATAAAAACGAATTCTCCTTTTTCAATCTTCAAATTGATATCAGTTAGGGCAGAATGTCGGGAAGAATAATTTTTGGAGACCTGAATCAGTTGAATCATCGGTTTTTAATTTTTTTTGAGTCCAAAATTTGGTGCGCTGCTTCAATTATTTTTCCTGGTTTTAACCCTAAATATTCAAGTAAAGCCGAAGCACTTCCCGAAATCCCGAAGCGATCTTCAACCCCTATTCTCCGAATAAGGGTAGGACTTTTTTCTGAAACTACTTCTGCTACCGCACTCCCCAGTCCTCCAATTATGGAGTGTTCTTCGGCAGTGACAATACCCCGGGTGTTTGACGCACACTCAATTAATAGCTCTTCATCTATCGGTTTAATAGTAGATAAATTAACTACCTGGGCTGAAATACCTTCGGTTTCAAGAATTTCTGCTGCCTCCAGACACTGCGAAACCATTAAGCCGCATCCAATCAGGGTTATATCTTTACCCTCCCGTAAGATTTTCCCTTTTCCTAATTCAAATTTATAATCTTGATCCAGAATTAAAGGAAATTTAACCCGGGAAGAACGAATATAAAAAGGACCGGGAATTTTTACTACGGTTTTGATGACTTCCCTCATCTCCTGGGCATCCATCGGAACAATCACCCGCATCCCGGGAAGCACCCTCATAATAGCAATATCTTCCGCACACTGATGCGAACCACCATCTTCTCCTACTGTGATTCCGCCATGGCTGGCAACAATTTTAACATTAAGGTGATTATAAGCAATATTGTATCTTACCTGTTCCCAAGCCCGTCCGGAGGCAAAGATAGCAAAAGTACTGGCAAAAACCGTCTTGCCACTTGCGGCCAAACCAGCCGCGGTTCCCATCATATTTTGTTCCGCCACCCCCATATTGAAAAAACGGTCAGGAAATTTTTTGGCAAACAGGCTGGTTTTGGTGGATCCTGATAAATCAGCATCCAGGACTACAATATCGGGATAAACCTCACCTAATTCCGCTAAGGTTTCTCCGTAAGCTTCTCTTATTCCCGATAATTTCCAGTTTTTTTCTCCTTTCATTTATTATACTACTCCTAACTCGAATAATGCTTTTTTCAATTCCTCATCAGTTGGGGCAACTCCATGGTATTCGACCTTGCCTTCAAAAAAAGATACCCCTTTACCTTTTATGGTGTGGGCAAGAATCAAGCAAGGTTTATTTTTAACGGTCTCCGCCTGGTCTAAGGCGGAAATAATTTCCGCGAAATTATGCCCATCGATTTCGAAAACCTCCCAGCCAAAAGCTAACCACTTATCCCGGATTGGTTCAATTTTCATAATTTCATTGACCGGGCCGTCGATTTGGAGGCCATTATAATCAATGATTCCGCAAAGATTGTCTAATCGGTAATGGGCAGCAGCCATCGCTGCTTCCCAGATTTGGCCTTCTTGATTTTCTCCGTCTCCCATCAGCACATAAACCCGGGCTGCCCGCTTATCTAACTTCAAAGCCAGTGCCATTCCATTTGCCATTGAGAGTCCTTGTCCAAGGGAGCCAGTAGAAATTTCTACTCCCGGCGTTACTTTCATATCAGGATGCCCCTGGAGGATACTTCCTAATTTTCTTAGATTGTTAAGCTCAGAAAGGTCAAAATATCCACTCCGGGCAAGGGTGGCATAAAGGGCAGGTGCACCATGCCCTTTGGAAAGAACAAATCGGTCTCGGTCGGGCCATTTAGGATTTTGGGGATTATGGTGCATTTTATAAAAATAAAGCGAAACTATTATCTCTACCGCGGAAAGTGAGCCCCCAGTATGTCCTGAACCAGCTTGATTAAGCATTTTTAAAATATCAATCCGGATCGTGCGGGCTAAAGATTTCAGTTTTTCTATTTCCTCAGCAGTAATCATCCTGACTCCCCTTTTTTAACTTTCATAAGGTACTTTTTTAATTGTCTTAAATTGTCCTCAGCTTAACACTTTTCGCCGGGATTGTCTAATATTATTTCCGCGGTTTTTTTTCATAGAGTTTGCTGGTAATTTTTAATCGGAAGAAAATGACTTTACTGTACAAAGGTCGAGATAATGGAAACATAGCCCCCAAAAAAGCAAAAAACCAATAATCAGGATTACCTTTAAGTAGGGCGGTATAGTTTTATCTGGGCACCGACGGTAATTTTCTTTATCCCAGTTCCGCTTAAAGCGGAAGAGCGAGATAAAATTATAAAAAACAAAGGCTTCTATGGCGAAAGGAGGAAAACCGAGAAATCCTGCCAGCGGCATCTCAAAGATCTTAAACTTATGGAAAAAAGGTATAGTATAAGCCCACTTACATTTTGCCCAAAAATTCCAGAATTCCCAGAGAAATCCGCAGATTAACCCCGCAGTAAGCAGGAGCAAAAGTCGGCGGAAGTTTCCTTCTTCAAAATCTCGAAGCAGGGAAGGGCTTCCATAACGGTAGTTTATTGGTTCAAGGAGGAAGATAAGGGCTAACCAGATAAGGGGGAAGCAATATTTAGGAAAGGTAAGGGGAAAAACAATGCCCATAATGCCGATAAGATAAAATCCGGTAAAGTAACGAGGGGAAATAGTTAAAGGTCGGGTTTTTGCATTAGAAAATATTCTCTGGCAATTAAGGAATTCATAAGTCTCAAAAATTCCAGGTAAAACCGTCCCAAAGGAAATAAAATAACCTATCCACCGGAGACTGAGATTATCAACTACATTTATATAATGCCAGTTTTTTAACCGGAGGTTGATTAGCTCAAAGAAAAGCCAAAAGCTTACTGACCAGGGAATCATTATCCCTAATTCCCGGGTTCGGCTTAATATGAGGGAGTTTCCTTGCAGTCGAAAGATGATACCATCGATAAGAAAGATATAAGACCACCAGGCCACGGGATAAAACCAGGAAACCCAGGGCTCTTTTTCCCCGAATAAAAAGATTTCTCCCAGAATAAGGAAAGTTAAAGCAAAGACAATTTGGATATTGGCAAAAAAGTTTTTTCCTGGCCGAATAATTATCTCCATAAAAACATCAGTTTGCTAATTTCTTATACTTATCCGCAACCTTTTTAAACCCCGAAAGAGACCGGATGATAGTCTCTTCGGGTACGCAATAAGAGATGCGAAAGTATCCCGGAGTACCAAATCCAGAACCAGGCACGGTAAGAATTCGTTCTTGTTGGAGCTCACGAATAAATTGAAGGTCATCAGGAATAAGACTCTTGGGAAAAAGGTAAAAGGCTCCTTCGGGTTGGTAAAATTGATAGCCACAGGCAGCTAACCCTTCACTTATAAGGTCTCTTCTTCTTTTATATTCAGCAACATCACATATTAACTCCGTAACCTTAGCAATTACCCGTTGCATAAGGGCAGGGGCATTTACAAACCCCAAGATTCGATTGCAAAGGATAATGCCATCAATAATTTCTTTTCCATCTTCAATTGCGGGATTAACTGCAATATACCCAATACGCTCTCCTGCTAAAGAAAGAGACTTAGAATAGGAGCTGGCAATAAAGCTGTAAGGATAAAGAGGAAAAATCGGAGGGACAGTAACCCCGTCGTAAACAATCTTTTTGTAGGGCTCATCGGCGATCAGATAAATCGGTTTACCGAATTTTTTGCTTTTTTGTGCTAAAAGCTGAGTTAAATCTTTCAAGTTTCTTTCGGAATAGACTTTTCCAGTGGGATTGTTGGGTGAATTGATAAGCACCGCCCGGGTATTGGCAGTTAAAAAATTTTCCAGCTTATCAACATCGATGGAAAAATCATCTCTGGTGGGGACGAGGATTGGCTTTCCCCCGCAGTTGTCCACATAAAAATAATATTCGGCAAAATAGGGAGTAAAAAGGATAACCTCTTCTTCCGGATTTAATAAAGCTTTCAAAATAACATTTAACCCGCCGGCAGCTCCGCAAGTCATAATTATGTTTTCCCCTGGAACCCTTATCCCTTGATCCTGAGAAACATAGTCCGCTAATGATCTCCGTGTTTCCGGGAAGCCAGCATTAGGCATATATCCATGCCGTCCCGGAGTCTTATCCTTAGCTACCGCAATTAGAGCCTGACAAAATTTATCGGGTGGCTCCACACAAGGATTACCCAGACTGAAGTCAAAAACATTTTCTTCTCCGAACTTAGCTTTCATCTGCCGTCCTTCTTCAAACATCCGGCGAATCCAAGATGCCCGGTCAATAAACTCACGAATTTTATTAGCAATTGGCATAGGTTCAATTCCTCCAATTAGAATTATTGCGGAGAAATACTTTTAATCCTCCGGCTAAACCTGAAAGAAAGGATAAGTATTTAAAAGATATAAACTCAATCAAGCCATGGAGCAAAATTACTGCCGTAAAACTACAAAAACAGGCGTAATATAGCAATTTAAGCTCTTCCGTAGGTGAATGGAAAAACCCTTTTAATATATAAACGAAAGTTATTCCTACAAGTAAGCTAAAAAAGATTAAGCCGATTATTCCCTGATAAAATAAAATACCCAAGCCCAAGTTATGAGGTCCAAAGTTAGCAAAGCATTTTTTTGCAGTGGACTCTCCCTTTACCCGGGCGGGGGTTATTTTACTCCCATATCCCCAGCCTACTAAGGGAGATTTTTTAATTGCCGTAATATATTCTGACCAGATTTTGGTTCGGTTGGTAAGGGTACTTGCTTCTTCCTGGGTGGATAAAGTTCTCACCTTAAACGGTGGATAAAAGATCCACACCACTATTATTATTAACCCAAAAATTAATGTGATTCCAACTGAAGAAATATATTTTCTATATTTTACCAGATAAAGTAATCCCCAAAGAATTAAAATCACGGATATGCATGCCCACCCTCCCCGGGAAATATTTAAAAACATAACTCCGGCAGAAAAAAAGGACAAAAAGAAGAATACTATTTTTTGCTTAATTCCCGAAGCAACTAAAACTCCTGTCACCATAAAGGGAAAGATAAGTTCCACTTTGCGGGCGAATATATTGTGGTGGGCAGTGAAATGAAATAATTTGCCATCAAATTGAAGAACTTTAAGCTCATCTACTGAGACTAAAGAACCAACCGTAGTTAAAATTGCTAAAAACCCCAATCCAGTAAGGACGAGAAGGATTATTGCCAGGTTATTTAATCCAGGAATAAAATCCGGGGGGTGATTATTTTTGGTTTGGGAAACAATTAGATAAATTCCCAGAAAGAGAGAAAATCCTCCCAGAACATCTTTATTTAAATCCTTAAAAGATAATTCCGGCACAACCGAGAAAGGTAAAAGTAAGTAACTTACTAAAAGATAAATTGCCATTCCATAAAAGACAGGATTTTTCAGCCGAGAAAGTTGCTGGGTGGTAAATAGGTAGGTGAGAGCAGTAATGAGGGTCACTGCTGCGGCAACATCATTTGCATCTCCGGTTCGAATACCGGAAAAATTAAAAAAAACGGTTAAAAAGGTTACGATTTTTAAAACCGAAAATAAGTGACGATTATAATTCGTAAGACCAGTAGACCTTAATCCCTTTTTCCAGTGCATATCTTTCCACTGCGGGCATCACATCATAAGTTACTACCACTAATACTTTTTTATCTCCTGAAAGCACTCTTTCCAGCCGGTTCACTACCTTGAGGAAATGGTCGATATCCTTCTTACCTAACTTTGCTTTACATTCTCCCAAAATCCAGACTACTTCTCCGTTCCTTTTCCCGCTTCCGTAGATATTTATCTCATCCATTTTCCCGTCAACATACTCTACATATTTTCTTATTAACCTGCCGTCAACCTCAATCTGGAAATCCCGGCGCAAAAGATTAGGCAGAGATTTATAAGCTTCATCTTCGAGGCGATGCCCCACGGTGGCAGAAAGACCACTGACCATTTGCCGTGTCTCTCCTAAAGCAACCGCCAGCTTTCTTACTTCCTCTTCAGTTTTTTTCTGCGCCTGGGCGAGTTCTTCCACCCGTTGTTCGGTCTTCTTCTGGGCCTGGGCGAGTTCTTCTACCCGTTGTTCGGTCTTCTTCTGGGCCTGGGCGAGTTCTTCTACGACTGTTTCCAGTCGTCCCAGCCGTTCTTCACTTTTTTTCTGGGCCTGGGCGAGTTCTTCTACGACCCTTGTAAGTTCATCAAAATCCTTCCGGGTTACTTTTATCTCTTTTACCCGATCGTCTACTACGGTGATAATTGCTTTATATAACTCTGCAGTAAGTCCCCCACTGATTTCCCCCATAATTAAACCTCCAGGAAAGGTATAAATAAAATTAATTTTGCTATAATATCAAAATAAAAGGAGGTTGTCAAAATCCCTTGATTTTCACTACATTGCTCCCTTTCCCGATAAAACTGCCGGGATAGTTTTGAATAATATCTTAAAATCCAGTCCTAAGGACCAGTTATCGATATATTCCAGGTCCATTTTCATCCAGGTATCGAAATCTAATTTGCTTCTTCCACTTACTTGCCAAATACAGGTGAGACCTGGCTTCATGGATAGTCTTCTTCGTTGCCACCATTCATATTTTTCTACCTCCGAAGGTAAAGGTGGCCTTGGACCAACCAGACTCATATCTCCTTTTAATACATTGAAAAGTTGGGGGAGCTCATCAATACTGGTTTTGCGCAGGAACCTTCCAATTGAAGTAACCCGAGGGTCATTTTTAATCTTAAAAACTGGTCCGGTAGCTTCATTAAGCTCTTCTAAGTTAGGTTTTATTTCTTCGGCGTTAGCTATCATGGAGCGGAATTTATAAAAGGTAAATTTTCTTCCGTTTAATCCACAGCGAATTTGTTTAAAGATTACTGGTCCGGGAGAAGAGATTTTTATCATTATCGCTATTAGGAGGAAAAGAGGAGAAAGGAGAAGAACTAAAAAAAACGCTCCCAGGTAATCGAAGAGTTGTTTTACAAACAGTTGTGCCATATTTTTGGGTAGGGTTAAAAAGCTTAGCAGGGGAATTCCTTCCAGTTCTCCCAAGGAATATTTAGCAATCAAGGGGTTAAAAAAGTTTAAAGTTATTCTTACGGTAATCCCTGCCTCCTCACAAGCAAGAATTAATGGGTTTATCTTACTTAACCAGGCTTCGGGAACCGAGAAAATTACTTCATCGATAACATTTTCTTTTATTATTTGGGGAAGGTCAGTTAAGGTGCCGATTGCTTTAATTCCCTCGATTTCATTTCCTACTATATCGGGATCATCTACTACTAAACCAACAATCCTAAGACCCCAGTTTTTAAGCTTCATAACTTTGGGGATGAGATTAGCCGCGTGCTCTTTTTGCCCAGCAATAAGTATTTGCCGGTGATTAGATTCTTTTTTGCCTAACATTTTAAAAATAAATGGACTAATCAATAAAAGCAAGGTACTGATAAAGACCAGAAGAAAGATAAAAGTTCGACTGATATAGTTTAACTTGAAGGTAAATATTAATCCCCCTAAACTTAAAAGAACCATTACCCCACTTCTTATAATAATTTCAGGAGATTCAGTTAAAAATTTATTTCCCGGGAGAGAATAAAAGCCTTGAATCCGGAGTAAAAACCACCACGAAAAAAGGAATAATGGAAATAACCCGAGGTATCTTTCTAACGGGAAAAGAGGAGGGAATAAGTTAGGAAAACTATAAGATAAATAGTTTCTTAGAAAGTAACTAAGCAAAAAAGAAAAAGAAATAATTATTAAGTCAATTCCCTGCTTAATTTTCGTAGCTAACTTTATTTCTTCTTTTAACATTGCGTTTAGTAATTATTTAATCAGTTCCCAAGCTTCCCGGAATGCTCGTGCACCGGCTTCAATTCCGGCCGGATGATGGTCAACTGCAGTGGCAACGATTAACATAAAATCTTTTGAACCGACTTTTTGTAAATAATTCTTTAATTCTTCCGGATTCTTTCCTCCCGCAAGAACGGGAAGGGAGGGAAGGATTTTCCCCCAATTGGAAAAACAAGCAGAGATGCACTCCTCTTCTGATTCTTGGCCGGAAAAAGCAGTGGCGAAGTTTCCCGGCAGCATTACCATATCTGCTCCTGCAATCCGCTGAATCTTTATCAAAAGAGGTTCGCTTATTCCAAATTTGGGATGACGGGTTAAAAGATCAGACCAGCTGGAATGGGAAAGAACCGGAACTCCGGTCATACTGGCAATATCTTGAGCAATCCCTAAGCCTTGAAGAGCGGGAGCTACTAACAATCCATCAACTTCTGCTTTTACTGCCAGCTCGGCCAGTTTAAAGGTTTTTAAAGGTTCATCGATTATATTGGCAAGGTAAAATTTTTTCTCTCCGGTTTCATCCTCCACCCGCTTTACTATCTCCACCATTTTATTGATTCGCTTTAGAAACGGAGCGAGTGAATTATCAACGGTAAGTTCATCATCTTTAACTCCATCAAACCCACCTTTTAGAACGGAATAATTTATTTTCGCCATTTCCTCAATAGTTAATCCTACTGCCGGCCGGGTCGATCTTATAAATAGCGGACGATTTTCTATTTTGAATTTATCCCTTATCCCCTTTATCCCAAATAGCGGACCTTTTAGCGCTTGGAGATAGAGGTCGGGAAAATCAAGGTCCAGGATTTTTGCAGTATTGATAAAACCCATTCTGTAAACCTCTCCTCCGACACTGTTCCAGAGGTTGGTTATGCTCTTCCCAAAATTGGCAAAAGGAAAAGCAATTTTTATAATTGCCGAGAAATAGCCGCTTTTTTTATAATTTCCCTGGTATACACCAGTTTTTAATCGATAGAAAGGAAGGAAAGTATCTTTAGTTTCACCAGTTATCTCAACTGATATTACCCGGGCAGTAAAAGGCGAGAGGTTAAAGCTTTTAAACCCGGGCAACTTAGTAGTAGTGGCGCTTTGCTCCATCGCGATGGCAACAGCAGTAAATTCTGCATCTAAGCAGGTCTCAACATAGTAAGTGGCAATCAGATAATCCTCAGGCTTAAGAGAATCCTGCCAGATAAAAAGAGATTTATCTTCAATCGCAACAATTTCAGTTCCCATTTTTATTCCTCCTAAAAGTTGGCGCAATTACTTTTTTTGCTATTTCCCAGTCAAAAGGAGTGGTTAATTTAATGTTGGTCTCTTCTCCTTCTACGATGTAAATTTTTATCCCAAGCTTTAGCACCAGCTCATAAGTGGTTTGCTCTTCGCTACCCTGTTCCCGGGCAAGTCGATAGGCTTTTTCGAGGATTTCTCTTCGGAATGCCTGAGGGGATTGGGGGATTAATATTTTTTTGGCTGGAATGGAAGAAATAACGGAATCTTTTTCAAAGAAAAACACGGGAAGGTGGGAGTGAATAAAACTACCGCAGGCAGCAAAATTAGTGGCACCGGCAATAATTTTATGAAGAAGTTTTTGGCTGGCAAAGGGGCGGGCAACATCATGGATCACTATAATCTGTTCTTCACTCCTTTCCAAAAGAAGCTTTATAGTCTCCTGGCGGCTTTTACCACCTGGATAAACTTCAGCCATATTTCCTACTTCCTCTTTTGCCTCTTTTAGATGATCGGAAGGAACTCCTACCAGGATTCGATCTACCACTCCGGCAAGATTGTTAACTACTTGCTTAAGGAGGGTTTTCCCGTTTAATTTAAGAAACCCCTTTGGTCCTTTTCCCAGCCTTTCTCCTCTTCCACCGGCAGGAACCAGACCAGCAATTAAATCCCGCTTTACTTTTTCTACCATCTTATCACCTTCTTAAGAAAATACTTAATCACCGGAAAGCGATTAAAGAATTTTCCGATTTTCGCCAAAAAACTCCTCACTTTCCAGTGCCTCCAGCCTTTATCTTCTGCGCTCATAACTTTTACTTTATCCCAGCAGATTTTCACCCATTCCCGGTTAATTTCATCCGGCTTAAGTAAAGTGCGCACTTTTTCGGCAATTCTTTCACTCGCTCTTCCGTCGGTTAAGTCTCCAAAAACCAGTTCGCGGTAAAAAGCTCTTCTTTCGGCTTTTTCCTGAGGATAGAGGAGGGCTCTTTCGATCGCCGCGATTAATCCTGATAGCGATTCTACTTCAATCCCCATATCTCGCCAGGTCCATTCCGGAGCAGAAGGGTCGTAATACTCTTTTTCCTGAAATCTTTTTGGGTTATTAATGAGGATAATCGGTCGGTCCATTGCCAGAAAATAGAACATAACTGAAGAAGCATCAGTAATGAGGAGGTCAGCGAAAGGGAAAAACGGGTAAATGTCATCTTCAAAATTTTCTACTAAAATTACCCGTTCGTCTTTATGCTGTCTCCATTGTTTTATTATTCCCGGATAAGTTTGGGTTAGTTGAGGATGGGGTTTTATTATCAGGTTAAGCTGGGGAAAGTGGTTAAAGATTTTTTCAATTACTTTGGGGCGGAGTAATTCTACTGAGGTGAAGTATTTATTCCAGGTGGGCGCGTAAAGAACTGTCTTTTTCCCCCACGGAAATCCCGGCGGAAGGATGGAGGGTAATTCTTTTTTTCGGGAAAAGATTTTATCCATAGAGATAAAACCCGTAACCCAGAAATCCAATCTTGGCTCCCAACCGCGGTGAATAAATTCCTCCTTTACCCAATTACTGGAAACACAGGCAAAATCTGCACCTGCGATTGCTTTATTAATTGAATTTTTAGTAGCAAAACCGTGGCGAGTCCAAACAATTATAGTTTCTTTAAGGTTTCCCCGGAAATAATGGTAATGGTGATTGGCAAGGATAAGTACTTTAGGTTTGAATTTAATCACTTCTCCCACACTTCGGGTGAAAAGGCAGAAGAAATCTTCTTTTAAAAGATCATAAACTGGCTTTAGAATTGATTTTTCAAAATTAGCGTAACAGTGGAAAGCAATTTTTCCCAAAATATAATTTCCCCTGCTCTTTTAAATTCTATTCTTTATATGATTTTAGCTTCTTTAAACCTTGCTCCTGAGAATTGCTTTCTTAAGTAATTCTCTTACCACCAGCAAAATAAAGATTGGGTTTCCAATTAAATACCGTTTCCAGAGTCGTTTTGGTTCCTGAATTAATCGAAAAAACCATTCCAGTCCACTTTCTTGCATCCATTTTGGTGCTCGCCTTACTATCCCGGAAATGAATTCAAAAGCAGCACCTACACCGATACTCACCGGAATATTTAGCTCTTGGTAATAGGCATATATCCATTTTTCTTGTTTGGGTGACCCCAAACTAACAAATAAGATATCGGGTTTAGAGTTTCTAATCATCTTTAAAATTTTATCATTTTCGGTTTTGTCTTTTTCAAAGCCAAAGGGCGGGGAATAAATCCCTACTATCGGTAAACCGGGGTAACTTTTTTTAAAGTCTCGGCTGATTTTAAAGCAGCATTGGGACGTCCGCCTAATAGAAATACTTTAAATCCTCGTTCTGCCGCCACTTCGCATAACTTAGGAAACAAATCTGATCCGGATATTTTCTCTTTTAATGGAACTGCCAAAAGTCGGGATGCCCAGATTAAGGACATACCATCAGCTAAAACCAAACTTGCCCTTCCGTATATCTTCCGAAATTCTTCATCTTTCTGTAAGGTAACAATATGGGCAGCATTTGGAGTCACAATATAAGAAGGTTTTCCGGTCTGGATCATCCCTTCAATTTTATTAATCGCCTCTTCCATAGTAATATTATCAATCTTTATGCCCGCAAAACTAAATTGGGTCATTTTATCGATTTATATGGTAATTTTACCAAATACTTTCTATAAAATAAGAATAAAACGGCATCAAGACATTTCTTGCTCGGTATGGTTCAACACTTGCTAAACAGTGCTCCGGGCTAAATCGCGTTCGGTGGTTTAATACCTCAAGCACCGCGGTTCCAATCTCGGCAGTTCCTCCTTCCACCACTCGACCGGAGAAACCATCTTTGACTACCAGTTTTACCTCACCCACATCAGTGGTTATTACCGGAAGCCCGCAAGCAAGGGCTTCGAGGACTGATATCGGCATACCTTCAAAGGTTGAAGTAAGCAGAAAAACATCACTTATTCTCATAAGGTGAGCAACTTTTTTCTGGGGAAGGCTGCCGAAAAACTTAACTACCTGTTCTAATCCCTTCTGTTTTACTTTATCCTGGACTTCTTTGAGTAAGCTTCCGGTGCCTACTACTACCAATATTGCCCTGGAATCGCAGAAATGAACATAGTGGAAGGAATCGATGAGAAGAAGGGGGTTCTTTTGCCTTTCGATCCTGCCCACAAAGAGGATCAATTTATTTTGCGGGGTTAAACCTTCCTGGCGGGCAAATTCTTCTCGCCTCTGCTGCCGTTCATTTTCCGGGAGGGGATAAAATATATTCTCATCCACCCAGGTAGGAAGAAAAGTAAAGCGACTGGATAAAGCGGGATACCTTTTTTGGTAAAATTTAACTCCATCCCTTCGCACCACAAATATTTTCTTCATTTGGGTAATTAGTCTTTCCTCCAGCTTAAAGTAAAGATAGGGGAATCTGCTCCATCGGATCTCTGAAAATGGGTGGTATAGCTCCTTCATATGACTATGGATGATCAGGAACTTTGGGTTCAAGTGTTTTTTAAAAGGAAGAGAGGGCTCAATCCGATGGAATAGCATCATCCTATCATTAAGGGGAATTTTTGCCTTATGTTTAAATAGGGAAAAAGTGAACTTTGCGCTTAAGGGAATGGTCGTTTTGGTATTTTCATCTTTTACATAAAGAACCGGGAGAAAATAGAATTTTTTGCCATAAAGTTCTACCTCCTGCCACTTCCCCACCTCCCTTTCTTTATTCGAAGTTATCCCGACAAACTCGATCTCGAAATCTTCCGGGGAATATTTAATAAAATTCCGATTAAAAGTTTCAATCCCTCCGATCTTATTGCCTAAGGGGTCCATCTGATAAATGATTAAGCATTTGGTTTTAGAAAGGCACATTATTTAAGCCGTCGATAGTCATATTTTTCCTGGCTTTTAGGGCAAATCCGGTAATTGCCCAGAAATAAAAAAGAAAAGCAGTCCCACTGATCATATTACCGGCTAAGCTTCCTACCTGCCAGGCAACCCAATTTATAAATAGGGTATAAAAAAGATGTTTTAGCTTATCATCTTTTAATTGGCGATAATACTGGAATAAAGTGCTGGCAGTAATTAAAATAAAATTTAAATAAAAAATAAGCCCCACTAAACCCGTTTCAACTAAATAGCGGAGAAAATCGTTATGGGGAAGATAACCCAGCCCTTTTTCCTTTTCTTTTTTCGGATTGATAAAAATTGTACTATTTAGTCCATATCCTAACCAGGGTTTTTCTTTCCATAAAAAAAGCAACCCTTGCCAGTTAAAAATCCTCCAGGTAAAAGAATCGACCTCAACTTTTTTTTCTAAAATTGTTTTAGGGTCAATCTGTTTAATTTTTTCCATTCTTTTTTGAAATGGAGTGGTAGTTATTAATATTGAAATATTCAATATAACTACTGTGGCGACCAGAATTTTCTTTTGCCAATCAACAGCTAAAAAAGTCCCGATAAATAAAATCAATCCCATTATATATCCAGTAAGGCTAAAAGTAGCAGTAAAGCATGTTATCTGAATAAGTAATAAAAACAGCCATAATAGTTTTTTCCGGGAAAATTGATACTTCCAAAAAGTTAATCCCATAAAAAGAATCAAATAAAAGGCAAAGTGGTTAGGGTGGACAAATGTTCCATAGACTCTGACAATACCGATAGGGTCTTTCCAGCCAGTATGGGTTACTAACTGATATAACCCAGTTAATACCGGAATTAAAACCGACCAAAACATCATATCAATGAATTGATAAGCCTCTTTTCCCTTAGGAACAAGGTGATACGACATAATCAGGATTATCAGGATAGACCCTAAGCGGATCCATTCTCGCAGGGCTACTACTCCTCCTTTACTACCAAAATTAAATAAACTCATCGGAACCGAAAAAAACAGAAGGAATAACAGCCAGATTCCAAACCATCGGGCAATCGGGGGGAAATCCAATCGGTCGCGAGAAATGAAATAAAATCCTCCTAAGCCTAAAATTAGAATGCCTATTACTGAAGATAGATTAATGGTTATTGGGCCTAAAGTTACTCCAAAATCAGTAAAAATATCTAAGGCACTTCTAATAATAAGGAGGGTAATAAAAATTTTTTTCATTGAAAATGGGTCGTTTTACCGTTATTAATGAAATATATATTAAATTAAAAACAAGCGGTCTGTAAATAAAAATTAATTAAATTTAATCAAGGGTAAACTCATCAGATTAAATTAGCTTTCTCTTTTTGGGGGAGATATGTGGGTTAAACCTAATTTTTTTATAATTGGGGCACCGAAAGCGGGGACTACTGCCTTAAGCGAATATCTTCGTTCCCATAATAATGTGTATTTTAGCCAACCCAAAGAGCCAGCCTATTTTGCAACTGATTTCAGAGGAAGAATTATAAATAGTTTTAATGGCTATATGAAGTTGTTCAAAAATGCCGATTTATCCACCCATAAAGCGATTGGCGAAGGCTCAACTCTTTACCTCTATTCCAATGAAGCAGTGGTAAATATTCTGAAATTTCAACCAAAGGCAAAACTTATTATCAGTGTGCGTAACCCTGTTGATTTGGTAATTTCTTTACATGCGGAGCTTTTAAAGAATGGTGCAGAAAATGAAAAATCTTTTTTAAAGGCCTGGGAATTAGAAAAGGCCCGTAAAAAAGGGATGCATATTCCCCTTTCTTGCCGGGATGTTAAAGTTCTTTTTTACTCGGAAAGAGGGAAATTGGGAAGCCAGATAAAAAGAGTATTAAGTATTGTGCCGCGAGAACAGATAAAGATGATTTTATTCGATGATTTGGTTACTAATCCGGGAAAGGTTTATCGCGAGGTATTAGATTTTTTGGATTTAGCTGATGATGGACGAAAGGAATTTCCGATAGTAAATGAAAGAGTATGGATTAAGCATTTTACTTTTCATCGAGTCTTAATTACTTTATGGAGGTTTTGGCTTCCTTTACGTCGGAGGATTAACGGAGGAAAGGGATTGGGAATAGTAAGTTACATTACCAACAAATGGAACTCAATCCCCAGCGATAAAAAGATTGATCCAGAAGTATACGAAAGTTTAATATCTTTTTATGAAGATGAAGTAGTAATTTTAGAGGAGCTATTAAACCGGGATCTCGCTCATTGGCGGGAGTTCCCTAAAGTTTCCTTTCCCTAACTATTTGCTTTTTGGTATTGTGCCAGAAATCAAATGGTTTTTATACCTTAGAGTGGCAGTAACAAATTTTCGGATATTTTCAAGAGTAACTTTTAGCTACCCCTAATTTTATTTGAGCTTATGGATTAAAAAGATACTTCTTAATGATTTTTCCGTAATTTGGTAAGTTATGAAAGATTTTTTATTTTATGGCTTTGACAGATGATATTTTTTCTGTTATTTTAGTTTCTGAAATTGAGGGGAGTTATTTTTAAAATAAACCTTGAGGAGAATTTAATGGATCATATTCAAAGAGAATGGGGATTTTTCTTGATCGGCTTAATAGCATTTTTCTTATCTACTTCGGTCCGGGCATCTGATGGGTTTACCCAAAAGGACCGAGAACTTATTATTACTTTGAAAGTAAAGGTTGAAGAGATTGACAAACGGTTTGAACAGATTGATAAGCGGTTTGAACAGATTGATAAGCGGTTTGAGCAGATTGATAAGCGGTTTGAGCAGATTGATAAGCGGTTTGAGCAGATTGATAAGCGGTTTGAACAGATTGATAAGCAGTTTGAACAAGTGGATCATCGCTTCAGCGACTTGATATCGTTTCTGTGGATGATTGTGGGGATCTTCACTGCGATTACGGTCTCAACGATTGGCTTTGCTCTCTGGGATAGAAGGACTATGATCAGACCTTTTGAAAAGAAAATAAAAGAGCTTGAGGAAAGTAAGATAGATAAGATAGATAAAATTACGGCTTCTCTCCGCACGCTTGCGAAGACGGATACTAAGTTAGCGGAAGTGCTAAAAGAATATAATCTGTTGTGAAAAAAATTTACTTTTCTTTCGTATTAATCCTTCATAAAGAGAACTGTGTTTTGACATCCTCCCTAACTCGTGATGCTTAATCGACTTCGGCATAACATTTACCGCATAATTGTTATTTTGAGCTCAGCTCAAGGTATCTTAAACTGTTTATTAGATTCTGAAACAACTTCAGTACAAAGCTCAACATAAGAGTTTTGTTGCTGGATTAAAACCATAATCAGTATGCTTTTAACTGCAGGCTGAAACCCCCAGCCAAACAATATAATATAGTAGTTTTCTATCAATTGATTTGAAGATGAGCCTAAGACCAGAAACCTGGATGTTTATAGTTTTTTAATATAAATTAAGTTCAAGTAAATTAGAATAAAGGATTATATGGTAAAGCTGGAGATTTTTAATATCTTATACCAGGAGGGAGATATAAATCTGGTAGTGGATACCAATGTAGAAGGAGTAAGGGTTCCTCCTTACCTTTATGGGAAAATTACCAATTTTATCTTAGGAAACAGCCCTTCCCCTCATCTTCAGGCAGATGAAAATGGGATTACTGCTCCTCTTCGTTTTGGTGAAACCCGGTTTACCTGTTACTTTCCCTGGTCCTCGGTGCGAGCCATGATTTCTCGCCTGGCAGTAGTAAATTTCCCTACCTCCGGGGAAAAAGAAGGGGAAGAAAAGGCTAAGGATGAGCCACCCCGGCTAAAATTGGTTAAATGAAAGGTAAATTTCCGGATCAATATACTCCCCAAATTTTTCTTTTGTTTTTAATAGCCGCTCCCTTTGAGCTTCTAAGACTTCGAATAATATTTTCGGAGTATCAGTTATTGTGGTTTCATAAATTTTTTTTATCCGGTCAATTTTAGCTAAATTTTCGGGAATTCGGGTCATAAATTGCTTTTTATAATCGGCAAGAGAATATTCTTTTTTCAAAACTTCTTTAAACAATCGCTTCAAGTCATCATATTTAGGGATTAATCCGGTTGGAGTTTTAATTGCCTCTACCTCATTGTGCACTCGTAGTTCCATCCATTTATACCAAACTTTTTTATCGGTTTTTTCATTGAGAAAATTTCCGGTTTCCCGATCTCTTAAAAAATAATTAACCGAAAAAATCTTAGGTATTCTTTTTAATCCCTGACCAAAATCCAGATTTTTTTGGATATAAGCACCTACCGGGATAGAGAGGAAATCCAGATTGGACATCGGGTTGAATTCCCGGATCCCTTCCTGACCCAAAGTAGCGGCAGTAGTCTCAGATTCGAGAGCAGCACCTTTGGTGATAATTCCGTGAATCCAATCAAATGATTCCTCTACTGGCACGCAGGTATCCGAGTCCCTTCCTCCGTATACTATGCCTCCTACTTCTACTCCTTCGGGATCATTTAGTCGAGGGTCTAAGTTATCAAACCGGGCTAACTCGATAGTAAACCGCGCATTAGGATGAGAGCAAGGGATCTCTTTACCTTTAGCATCCTTTTTCCCAATAAACCATTCCCCCGAGAAGTTTTCTCCCCGGGGAGGAATATCGCCATCTTTGCCAATCCAATGCACCTGTTTATCCGGAGTTACTAAGACATTGGAAAAAATGATTTCTCCCGGGTTATGGAGAGCTTTCCATTGCAGCGGGTCATCTTGAGAGTTAACCCCTTGAATAATTCCGAACATCCCCTTTTCTACATTTACTGCCTTTACCTCTCCCCCTATCTTACGTAAATAAGCAATATCATCTCCCACAATAGTTTCGCCATCGAGCATGGCAGTAGAGGTTTTACCACAAAGGGAGGGGAAAGCACCAGTAAAATAAGTTACCCGGTTTTTAGGCCCATGAACTCCCATAATTAACATATGTTCGGTTAACCAGCCTTCTTTTGCCGCTTGATTGATTGCCAGTCGCATGGCTAATTTTTTTAATCCAATGGTATTCCCTCCGTATTGGGTATTAGTGCTATAAACAGTTTCTCCCTCCAAATCAATATAAATTCTTCTTTTATCAAGGTTTTTTGATACCTTCCGTTCGTCCACTTCTCCTTGGGAGTGGACAAATTTGTAAAAATGCGCAGAAGGTCCTCGCCTTACAAATTCATCGTAACCGGGACGATAAAGGATATACTCACTATGAGCTACATAGCTGGAATCAGTAAGCTGGACACAAGGAATAGAAAACTCTGAGTTAGTGGGACCCAAGCAAAAAAAACAAACATAAAGTTCTTTCCCTTTCATAATATCTTTAAGGATTTCATGAACTTCCTGCAGTCCGGATTCTCGGTCTCGGGTACTTATTGCCTCTCCCAGTTCTATTCCCTTAGGAACCAGGATATTAGTATGTTCCTTATCCCTCCCTTGATCTCCGGGGGCATCAAAATGGACAGTATGACCAGGAATGGCTAAAGGTTTTTCTTCGCCGTTTTTTAAAGCAGTTTCCCGAATATAGTTTATATCGGAGGGGGAATCATCGCTAACGAACACTCGTTCGGGAGAACAAAGTTCGATATAATCGCAGATAAATTTATGGAGGGTAGGGTTGTTAATTCGGATTAATTTTTGGTAACTTTTTTCTCCGAGTTGGACTCTTAATCGGTTACTTTCAGTTTCCATAGCTTTGCTCCCTTAGATTTGAAAGATTATAAAAAGTGCCTAACCTTTAATAATTGATATTAATATTTTTTAGCTATATAAAAAAGTCAAGCAAAAACTACGGGGAGAAGATAATTTTTACCATTTGAGATTTAAGTGAATTTTTTTCTTGACCGAAAGCAGAGTTTTGTTTATTTTTTTCCTTTTAAAATTTTTTATTTTGGAGGTCGTAATGAAAGTTATATTATTGGGAGCGCCGGGAGCGGGTAAAGGGACGATTGCTAAGTTACTAACTGAGTTTGATGGTTCGGTGCCTATTTCCACTGGAGATATGCTGCGCGCGGCAGTTAAAGCAGGGACCGAACTGGGTAAAAAAGCCAAAACTTATATGGAAGCAGGCAATTTAGTCCCTGATTCCTTGATTATGGAGATGATGGAAGCCCGATTGCAGGAACCTGATTGTCAAAAAGGTTTTATCCTTGATGGATTTCCTCGTACTATCCCCCAGGCCCAAGAATTAAAAAAGCTTTTACAAAAATTATCAATTGCCCTTGATTTAGTGATTAACTTAGAAGTGCCGCGGGAGGTAATCCTGGATCGGCTCACTACCCGCCGAACTTGTTCTAACCCTTCCTGCCAGGAGATATATAATATAAAAAGCAATCCGCCTAATCCAGATGGAACTTGTAAAAAATGCGGCAGCTTGACTATTCAACGAGATGATGAGACTGAGGAAGCAATTTTAAACCGACTGGAAACCTATAATCAAAAGACTGCTCCACTTATCAGCTTTTATCAAAACGAAGGGCTGCTTGAGACTTTTGTCTCCTTAGACAGCAAAAAAACTGCTCAAAGTATCCTTGAGGTTTTAAAAAAGCTTCACCGTAAGTGTTATTGATTGGGAAAACTTTCTGGAGCGAAAGAGATAAGATTTCCCAGCTCCTAATTACCCTTTGAACCTGAGGAAGCATCATTTAACAGAGGGTCCACAGAATTCCAGATTTCAACTCCGGCTTGTTTCATTTCTTTTATCGCTTTTCTGGTGGTTTCGGGATCAACACCCCGACTTAAATCTTTAACCATTACCACTTGATATCCGAGCTCTATTCCATCCAAGCAAGTTGCCCGCACACAGTAATCAATAGCGATCCCATAGGTGATAATCCGGGTAATGTTCCTCGCTTTTAAAGTTGGATGAAGTGAAGTTATATTTTCTCCTTCATCCTTAAAGCCAGAATAACTTTCCAACTCCACTGCTTTCCCTTTTTGGATGATGGCATCAAATAAGGTTTCCTCAATTAATATCTTTGCTCCATCACTACCCTGAACACAATGAGGAGGCCAGAGCACCTGCTTTTTCCCCCGGTATAAGATAAGGTCAAAGGGGTTTTTCCCGGGGTGGGAAGTATAAAAAGAGATATGGTTATGAGGATGCCAGTCCTGAGTAGCAAAAATAGGATAGCCAATTTCTTTTAGTTTTTTGGTAACTTTCTTGACCTTATCAACATAATTCGAATCAGTTCCTTTTACTGCCAGCGGACCAGATTTAAGCTCAGTAAAGTCCCCCTGGAGGTCAATGACTATAATTCCGGTTTTTTCTTCCATTTTTTCCCCTTTACTATCTTTGAATTTAGCTTATGATTATATTCCCATTGGTTTAAAAGCGGCAAGAAAAATTTTTATGCTCAATTATTTTCCCGCTAATTTCTATTGACGCCCCTTTTTTGCTTATATATAATTTTTTGGGAATAGAATAAATTTAAAAAATAATGTTAGGCGCAAAAGGGAGATTATGAAACTGATTGACCTTGCAACCATTTCTAGAAGACATTTCTTTTTCTTTGTTGACAAGTGCAACGAGGTCTATCGTTCAGGACACGGTCTGGCCTTTTATCGAGAGATAATCGGTATGCATAGAAAATATGGGAACTTAGACACATTGCTTAAAAATGACGAATTTCTCCGCTTAATATATAGAACTCTTGAAGAGTGGGATATGAATAAAAGGGGAGCAAGGCTCACAGTATTTGAAAACTTAAGAAATTCTGTTCTCTTTTTCAAAGACTCCTTGATCAAACTTTATGAGTACAAGTTGTATGATGATATATATGATGAGATGGCAACAATAAGAAGGCTTGTTGAAAGAATATTCTGCAATTTGGAGGTAATGGAATCACAAAGAAGAATTGTCGGAGTTTCTAAGGCTTTACATTTCTTATTGCCCGATTTAATAATGCCAATTGACAGCAAGTACACAATGACAGCTTTCTATGGATATAACAAGTATTCAAATTCCGCAAAAAAGGAGTTCATGGATTTCTGGGAGATTATTGAGAAGACCTATGAGATTACCGAGCGCTTAGAATTAAGCCCAGATGATGCAGATGGTGAGTTATGGAAACTTTCGGTTCCCAAGCTGATTGATAATGCTATCATTGGTCTCTGGAATTGCGAGAAAGAGGAAATCTTGTCACTGTCTAATGGAGATTGATCAGATAACAACGCAATCCAGCGGATGCCTTAAAATCACCGCTGAGTTCAGCGTTATCCCCCCCATTATCACATAACTTGTTGTTGGGGAAGATAAGTAAAGTTGCTGTCAGGACTTGAAAAGTGACAGATTCTCTCCTTCTTGATATATTCCTATTCACGGGGAGGCCAATCCGGATAGAATATCCTGACACTTCATACCACATTACCAGCAGAGGAAACGAAAGAAAGAGCATCTTCCTGAACCATGGGGAGCGGCTGAAATTCCTTCAGATCCTTAAGGATTGCCACTATCGTTACGGAATTATGTTAATTCCCATTTCAAGGCTTTACACCTTTTCTTATGTCCTTAGATTTCAGCCGGAAGGTCGGGCATCAATATTAATCCTTTTTGATAAAACCCAGGACCTTACTGGTCATTCTGGCTCTTTACCGCCATTGTCCTGGCTTATCCACCCGGAGGTAGATGGGGTTTCTCCTCTTCCGGCGATACTGGCATGACTGGGGGCTCGGCCAACTCCTCATAGCCTACCTCGGCGAGTCGCTGCCGCATCTCCTGTCTTAGCCTGTGATAATCCATCTGGAGGGTTTCATAAAAGTGTGCACTTTCTAAGGCGATGGCACCGAAGTTAGCCGCTACCGTAGCAAAAGAAATATCAGCATCAGTAAAATGTCGAGGTTCTGATGTATAGACCCGCATCACTCCGACTATCTCTTCCCTCAGCTTTACCGGCACACTCAAAATAGAAACAATACCTTCCTGCTTAACCTGCTTCTGGTACTCAATCCTGTCATCCGTTGGGGCATCCAGGACAGCTACTGGTTTACCCTTAAGAGACTCAGAGATACTCTTATCGGCTGATACCGGGCCTTTTCTAACGAACCAATCACTTAACCCATAAGCTGCAGTATGAAGGAGCACCGCTTTGTCCGGGGTTAGCAGCATCAATGAGCAGCCCTTTGCGTTCATCGCTTTTGCCACTCCTTCAACGATAGAATGAAGAATCTCATTCTGCGAACGGGCTGAGTTCAATATCCCTGCCAATTCGTAGAGATTCTGATAGTATTTCTCCGACTTTTCCATCTCGCACCTCCTTCTCCTGATAATGACCGCCTAAACAGAAATAGCTTCTACCTTTCTCAGCAGAAGCTATCAGCCCATTAAGGCAGTTTAGGCAATTTTTGCCGGGTGAGCTTTCTCACCATAACAGCTTAGTTTTTTTCAAAATGATAATTGTATTTTATCATCCTTCTCCCATCTGTCAAGAGGTTTTTTTGTGTATCCCCCTAAAATCGGTCGCCTGTCCGCTCCAAATTGTTCAGACCAAAAAAGTGGGGGAGCGGGAAATCCACCTTTCAATGCTCAACACCCTGGTTCCCCTTATTACCAAAAATCAATAATTTTCCCGCTAAGTTTTATTAACGCTCCTTTTTGCTCAGATATAGTTTGAGGAAGACAAACATGAGATACAAAGTATATAAGGCAATCATAAAAAAGGCAATAAAGGACGGAAGACTGATTGAGCCGTTTACCAAACCGGACTTTCAGATGTGCTATCCCGGCTTAGGCGACGGAACATACAATACTTTCTTGCATAAACATGCTAAGGAGAAACCTGGAGGCAGTTCGGAATTGTTCGAAAGAGTTGGAGCAGATCAATTTTGGTGATTCTGTCCGTTCAGATATGGATTCTAACGGAGGCGGCAAGATGAAAGACCCAAGACCCAAGGGATAGGCCAACTGAGCGAGGGGAAAAGACTGGGCCATGCCCAAACTGTGGTTATCCCGTAGTTGTAGCGCGAAAATCTCGGAAAACAGGCGAGCTATATTTTGGGTGCGCGAGACCTAAGCGAGGCAGATACAAAGGTTAATAGTAAACCATAACGAGTTTATAAATAAGATTCACTCCCCAGCAGAAGCTTCAGATTCTCAAAGAATGGGAGCTTACCGGAAACGGTGTGGAAGTAGCTTGAGAAGCATCAGATTCATCCTTTAACGCTTTCTCGGTGGCGGAAAGCACTTCAGCAGGGAGCCCAGATGTTTTTAAGTGGCAAGCGACCAAAAAAAGATGCCCGGATCAAGGAACTGGAGGAAGAAAACCGGAAACTGAAAGAAGCACTGGCCTGCCAGACCCAGGAGCTGATGTTGTTAAAAAAAAGGATGAACTTGGTTTAACGAACCGCCGTAAAGGGGCCACTTACAGTGGCACTCAACGCATACGGATCATCGCTCGGGTGGAAGAGCTTAAGGCTTCGGGGATTTCTAAAATAGGTTCTTCTCCCGAAAGTGATCATGGAAAATAAATTTCCCTAAGAGCTGAAAACGTATCGGGAACTCTGATACAACTCCTTTTATTTTTTGAAAAGTAACGAGAAAGGAGGTCAGAGGCCGATGCGTAGGGAAACTTATATCAGAAAAAGTCTGGGAATGAAAGCCCATTGGGTTACCGAGGTAGTGGAGACCGAAGAAGGGTAGGTGGCACGGGTCGATCGATTGGGAAATCGTCGTTTGAGGTGTGGGAAGTGTAGAGGAGAAGTGAAGAGAATTGCATGTCGGTAGCTTATGGCAAGTAACCTGGTTGCATCTTTTAAAGTAAGCCTTTTTTCAGTAACCTCCCTTAAAACACTATACCTTTTCAACTCTACCTCCGTCATTATAAACTCTT
>Ga0315298_1002798_pt1 | contig 28759 bp, 23 predicted proteins | sample WHS_1_MG_FD_203077 | JGI IMG/M metagenome (GOLD analysis project Ga0315298, IMG submission 203077) | Extremophilic microbial mat communities from Washburn Hot Springs, YNP, Wyoming, USA - WHS_1_MG | ecosystem: Environmental > Aquatic > Thermal springs > Hot (42-90C) | place: USA: Wyoming... | reverse complement strand
ACATACTTTCAAGGATGCAGTTTCGGCCTGCTGTTTCTCGCGAGGTCAAGATAATGGATGCAGCGCTCTTTATGGAAAAACCTATTGGTTTGAAATCGCGAATGAAGAAAACATAACACAGGAAAAGGATATGGAAAAAATTATCATCGCAGGAGCCGCAAGGACTCCTATTGGCAGGTTTGGCGGAGCATTTGCTTCGGTCAGCGCCATTCAACTTGGGACTTCGGTTATCAGTGCTTCGCTTGCAAACTCAGGAATAAAACCCGAACATGTTGATGCAGTATTTATGGGAAATGTGCTCCAGGCAGGGCTTGGCCAGAATCCTGCGCGCCAGGCAGCGCTTGCTGCCGGGCTTCCTGTTGAAGTTTCATGCACAACAATCAACAAGGTCTGTGGCTCAGGGCTTGCTGCTATTGTTTTTGGGGCACAGTCAATTATTTCACAAGATGCAGAAGTTGTTGTTGCAGGCGGAATGGAAAATATGAGCAGGGCTCCATTTTTGCTTGAAAAAGCAAGATACGGTTATCGGCTTGGCAATGGACAAATTATTGATGTGATTATGCGCGATGGGCTCCTTGATACATACACAGGCATCCATATGGCTCTTACTGTAGAAAATCTAGCCATAAAATATGGGATCACGCGGCAGGAACAGGATGAATTTGCTTTTTCCAGCCAGAAAAAATGCGCAGCGGCTATAAAAAACGGGTTGTTTAAACCTGAAATCTCACCTGTGAAGATTTGTGAAGGAAAAGGGAATATGGCCTGTGAATCAGATGAGTTTCCAAGGCCTGATACAAGCATTGAGAAACTTGCAGCACTCAAGCCCGCCTTCAAGAATGATGGCACGATTACTGCTGGAAACGCCTCTGGCATAAACGATGGCGCGGCAGCAGTCACTCTTATGGCAGAAAAAACAGCAGCAAAATACAGCGTGGAACCAATGGCTGAAATTATCTCATGGGCATCCTGCGGAGTTGAACCGTCTCTTATGGGGCTTGGTCCTGTCCCGGCAATAAGGGAAGCGCTTAAACGCGCACAGATAGGTATTGAAAAGATAGACCTTATTGAGGTGAATGAAGCGTTTGCAGCACAGATAATAGCGGTTAACAGGGAGTTGGGGCTGAATCTGTCGCGCCTGAATGTCAATGGCGGCGCTATTGCACTTGGTCATCCTATTGGCGCAAGCGGCGCGAGGATTCTTGTGACTCTCCTCCACCAGATGCGCAGGCAGAAAGCAAAATATGGGCTTGCAGCACTTTGTATCGGCGGAGGAGAAGGAATTGCAATGGTTGTTAAGGGCAGATAATTCTTGCTTCATTTGCTTTCTATCACGGCATTTGTTAAAGGCTTTGAACTAACGTTTCTTATAAGTATTGACAAATATTGATAAGTGTTGCATTATAATAGAAAAGTACGATGAAGTCAACGGGCACACCTCGTAAGAGGGGGGTAAATATGGAGGGAAAATTTTTCTATACGACCAGAGAAGCAGCCAGATACCTTGGCGTGAGCACTTCAACGGTCTATCGCATGGAGAAGCAGGGTTTAATAACCTCCAACAAGACACCTGGAGGACAGAGACGTTTCAATAAAGAAAACCTTGAAAGATACCTACAAGAAAGTCAAAAATTTGAAGCTCCGCAAAATCCAAGCAGGTATAAAAAATCTACATTTATTGCAAGAGAATCTGAGGCGCTTTACACTGCAAAATCAAATATCCTACGAACAGAGGAGTTGTTTTTTCACGCTGATTCAATACTGATATACCACGCTGATATTTTGAAAACCAAGAGCATTGAGGAAAATTCCATCGATTTGATTGTAACTTCACCACCATATAATATTGATATAAAATACAATTCTCACGATGACACCATGTCGTACGATGACTATCTTTCATTTACAAGAGAATGGCTAACCAAGTGTTTTACACTTATCAAGCCGGATGGAAGATTTTGCTTGAATATCCCATTAGACAAAAACAAGGGTGGACAGCAGAGCGTATGCGCCGATATAACGACCATTGCGAAACAAATCGGTTACAAATACCATTCAACGATTATCTGGAACGAACAGAATATTTCAAGACGTACCGCATGGGGATCGTGGTTATCTGCTACAGCTCCTTATGTGATAGCGCCCGTTGAAGTTATAATTGTTCTTTACAAAAAAGAATGGAGAAAAACAACCGGCAGTCAAAAATCGGATATAACAAAAAAAGAGTTTATGGAATGGACAAACGGCGTATGGAATTTTAGTGGAGAAAGCAAGAAAAGAGTCGGACATCCTGCGCCCTTTCCAGTAGAATTACCTCGGAGGTGCATAAAGCTTTTCAGTTTTGTAGGCGATACCATACTCGACCCATTCCTCGGCAGCGGCTCAACATTGCTTGCCTGCTTAGAGACGGGCCGAGTAGGAATAGGGGTTGACATTGATAGAAAATATTGCGAATTAGCAAAGAACCGTCTTTTGACCGAGGGCCAGATTAATCAACTCACTATGAACATTACCGGGAGGAGTGATAATGACAAAAAGTATTAGCGAACTAATAATGGATTATTTTCAAAAACATCCTAAGAAAGACATCAAACACGGTCCTGTCGTTGACTGGGTGACAGAACAGTATCTCAAAGTCAACCCAGAACCACCAAGAGATCCATGGAGGGCCATCCGTAAACTTCATCAAGAAGGAAAACTGATCAAGGTCCGTAAAGGCGTTTATCGCTATGACCCCGATTCTGTTAGAAAGATTGAACTATTTGATTTCCCACCTGAGGTCAAGGAAGAAATTTTTAGACGCGATAACTACAAGTGCGTGGTTTGTGGACGCGGTGAAAAGGAAGGGGTTGAAATATGTGCAGACCATATTAAACCCAAGGATAAAGGAGGCGACAATTCTGTAGACAATGGTCAAACTTTATGTATGGAGCATAATCTCATCAAGAAGAACTTTTCGCAGACCGAAGCAGGTAAGCGGTTCTTTATCAGGATTTATAAACAAGCAGTCGCGACTGGTGATGAGAAAATGGTTAAATTTTGTAAGGATGTTTTTGATGTCTACAATAAACACGGGATAAATGGGCATATTAGAAGACCGAATGGGGAATGACTCCAAGCGATTTGACGCCAATGAGCCTTTGCCCCACTTGTATTGGCTGCGCCGACAGAGAAGTGAATGATGCGACCAATAGTGGATGGAATTGGAACCGCACTTCTCAGTTCGGCCCTCGTAGTTAAGAATACAGGAGAAGTATCTGAAATAGGTTGGGACGACAATTTCGCTGATGCTGGATTAGTATTTAAGAAATTAAGAAAGGTTTGTAACATCTTTTCTGCCAGATGAATAAAGTGAACATATGTTAAGCGCCCTGATAACTACAAATTGTATAACCACGCAGGTGGCTTTCCTGGAGGAGAAATGAGCATGGAGACAAACATAGTACTGCGAAAGGTAAAATTTCCGAGAATAGGGCATCCAGAAGAGCCGAGGCCTGAAATTCCAGCAAGTGTTTTTGCAGGGCGACTAAGAAAGGCCCGTAAGCGAATGGCTGAGCGCGAACTGGATGCATTGGTCGTTTATGGAGACCGTGAGCATTTTGCTAATCTTGCATACCTTACAAACTATGATCCGAGATTTGAGGAATCCCTTCTGATAATATTTCCCTCAGGAAAACCAATACTTTTCGTGGGAAACGAAGGATGGGGATATTCAAACATCGCGCGGCTGGATATTGAAAGGCGGTTGTGTCAAACCCTGAGTTTACAGGGCCAGCCAAGAGAAAAAGTACAGCAGTTCCACCTGATGCTAAAGGAAACAGGGTTGAGAAAATGCAGAAGGGTTGGGGCAGCAGGATGGAAGTACTTTTCAGAGGATGAGGTAGAAGGTGGTGCTAAAGTCCTGGACTTGCCGGAATATATGGCGACATCATTGCGCAGGGCGGTGTCAGCCAGGGCAGTGATTACGAATGAAACTGCCATATTTACTGATGCAGAGAAAGGACTGCGCAACATAAACGAGCCGGGGCAACTGGCATATTTTGAATGGGTGGCAACTAACAACTCAGAGAACCTCCTTCAGGGGATTCGTGCGCTCAAACCCGGAATGACTGAATTTGAAGTTTTTGAAAAGATGCCATCTAACGGCACACCATTTTCATGTGGCCCGGCAATAGCCGCCGGTGAGAATCTGCGTCGTTTCTTCATGTCAAGCGCAACGAACCGCAGGGTCAGGTTGGGGGACCCGATGCTGATAGGGTACTCATACCAGGGCGCATGCACCTGCCGTCTCGGTTATGTTGCGCATGGACCGCGTGACTTGCCGAAAGATGCAAGTGACTATTTTGATGAAGCTGTGTTGCCTTACTTCGTCGGGCTTAAGGCATGGTATGAAACATTTTGCATAGGCGCTACGGGTGATGATTTGCACCACGCGGTGATTGACAGGATGGAACCCCTTGGTTTTACATTCAATTTAAACATTGGCCATCAGACCGCAATGGACGAGTGGACCAATAGCCCTGTTGCGCCGGGCTCCATGCAGAAAGTTCATAGCGGGATGTACTGGCAGGTGGATTTTTATCCAGTGCTTCCAACCGGGCATCCGGGAACATATGCAGAGGATGGAATTGCAGTTGCAGATGCTTCCCTTCAGAAAACACTCGCAGCCCGGTATCCGAAAATGTGGAAAAGGATACAGGCGCGGCGGCAGTTTATGGTCAAAACCCTGGGTTACCGATTGTCCCATGAAATCCTGCCTTTTTCAAATATCTGCGGCGCTGTAATTCCCTATCTTCTATCTCCTGATTTGTGCCCTGTGGCAGTTAGATGATAATGATAAATTAGGGAAATCTCTGCACCGTTTTTTATTTGATGGGGAAAGCAAGGGAAAATTGGTGCGTTACTTCTGAATGCGCCGGTAGTTTACAATGGGTAAATATCCACCCATGACACAGGAGGTATCGTGGAAATAGACAGGGTGCTTGTTGCTGGAGCCGGGACTATGGGCAGGGGAATTACCCGAGCAATTGCTGAGGCAGGCATCAGGGTGTTACTTTTTGATATATCGCGAGAAGCCACAGAAAAAGCAGTGAAAGGTATCAATCAGGAACTGCAGAAACGGGTTGAAAAGGGTGAATTGACTGAAGAAACAAAAGACGCAATTGTTTCTCGCATCAGCATCGCTGAACAATTGTCAGATGCCGCAGATGCACAGATTGTCATTGAAGCAATTATTGAAGATGCAGAAAAAAAGCGCGAACTTTTCACAGCGCTTGAAGGTATCTGCGACAGGAATGCTATATTTGCCACCAATACTTCAGCGCAAAGCATAAGCGACATAGCGAGCGCCGTGAAAAATCCTTCCCGTGTTATCGGCATGCATTTTTTTAATCCGGTTTCACGAATGAAACTCGTGGAGGTTGTAAGAAGCATATACACTTCTGATGAAGTGGCTGCCGCTGTGAAAGGGTTTGCGCTGCGGCTTGGGAAGACACCTGTGGAAGTGCGGGAATCTCCGGGGTTTATTGTTAACCGGCTCCTTATACCGATGATCAATGAGGCAATTTTATTGCTTGGCGAAGATATTGCATCTGCTGAAGCGATTGACATTGCAATGAAACTTGGTGCAGGTCATCCAATGGGTCCGCTAACACTGGCAGACCTTATCGGGCTTGATGTTTGCCTGTATATTATGGAAACCTTTGAGAAAAAACTTGGCGCAAAATATTCGCCGGCTCCACTATTAAAGAAAATGGTGGCAGAAGGAAAACTCGGCAGAAAAACCGGCAGGGGATTCTTTACCTACTGAGAAATTGCACAGGTTGTCTGTGAAAATCCTATCTTAAAAATGCACTTTCAGTGTTGCTATGGTAAAGGGTTTCATCTCAAACCGCACGCAATTGTCTGAAAACGCAAGTTTGTTTTTTTCCTCCTCAAGAATGTTAGAGAGTGTGATATGTTTTATCCTGCGTGCAAAGGATACCCTGACCTGTTCGGTTTTCCCCATTATTTCCGCAAGCCGCAGTATAACAGATTGTCCATCAAGAGAGGGCTTCAGGCAACTTACAAACACCTTTCCTTTTATTTCAACTGGCGAATATTTGATTTCACGGGAGACACCGTCACAGTGTACAAGCGGCATATTGAATTCTGCAGCGCTTTGTGAAAGTGACAGTATATCCAGTTTGCCAAACACGAGCCGATAAGAAACATGGTGTTTGCCGGCATCTGAACTTGAATCTGGTTCATAGGTATTGCGCATCAGCGTGAGTGCGAGAGCGCTTCCGTTCGGGCGGTACCCGTGCTTGTCTTTGTTGATAATGCCTGCCCACCAGTTCCCCTGGCGCATTGCCGCCCAGCGAAGTGCCACATATTCCCTTCCATCACACGGCCGTTTTACTGCGCCAAAAGGAATCTCAAACCATGCCTCGGGTCTATTCTGACTGAACATGAAATTGACGCGCAGCATCGGCACCCCGTCTCTTGACGAGCCATCTTCATTCCAGTCAATGTCCGCCTCAAAATCAATGAATGGAAAATCAGGATACATCACGATCCTCTGAATGATTGAGGAATTTCTGTAGCGGCGACTGGCAGAAATAACCGTTTTCAGTTCATTTTGTGTAACTGTGATTTTTTCAGCGCTGATGAGATTTTCTGTCCGGGCGATATTGCCGATAATCCAGGCGCTCATACGGTGCGGCTGTTCCCAGTTGACTGTGATAAGATTACCCGCATTTTCCGCCCACCATGATTCCGGGTCCTCGCCGACAGCTGTGCATGGGACAAGGACATCCCTGCGGTTTTTTAAGTCATAAAGAGAACGGATGAGCCCTGTTTTTTCATCCAGATGAATCTTGTAGAAAGGCGTCTGCCAGAATCCGCCGCCAAGTTTTTCCACTCTGTTTTGAGAGGTTCTTATAAGTCCTGCAGTGTCAAGCGAGACAAAACCAAAAGCAGGTATGTCAGAGACGCACGCAGTATGGGTGTTATGCGGGTCTTCAGGCAGAGAGTACTGGATTAATCCATTCCGGCTCCATCCAAGGGGATTGAAAACAAGGATTTTTTTTCCTGGTTTGCCTCCAATCTGCGCAAGGATTCTGTTAAGCAGGTCTCTGGCTTTCTGCAATCGCACTGAAGCGATTTCTCTTGAATATTCGTATGATGATTTTATTGCAGAGCCATCAAAGATATCGTGGAACTGGTTAAACATCGCAGTCCGCCATAAATCTTCAAGTTCGCCGTTTGACGGGATAGAAGTTTTCTTATCCTCCATAACAGACAAGGACGCCATTGCGCTTTCAAGCCCGAGAAAAGAGTTTTCACAATCACGGTTTATTCTCTTGATATCGGCATGCGTGGTATAACAACCCTGAAAAATCGGATTCAGTTCGCCTTCCACAACTGGAAGGAGATTTTTTATTGGTTCAACTGCATTGAAGAATTTTTCTGTTGTGGAAAATATCAAATCTGGCATGACCGGTTTTGATTCCATCATTTTTTTGCGCTGGATGTCCATTCTCGTTGGACCTCCTCCATGGTCTCCAACGCCGTAGGGAAATAGCATATGGGCTGAAGGGGATTTTTCTCTAAATTTTAACAGGGCAGGGATTACTGTTTCTGGCGCGATAAGATTATTATAGGAAGTTGTAAATGCAGTAACCTTGCTTCCATCAGGCCCCTTCCATATGAAAAGGGGGTGTCCTTTCCCGCATCTCATGAAAAAATAGTTTTTGATTCCGGCATCTGTAATAATTGTAGGAATTGTTGCAGGATGCCCAAAGGTGTCAGGCGACCACATGATTGGAGAAATTGCACCAAGTTTTTCTCTGGCGTACTTTCGCGAATAAAGCATATGGCGCACAATAGATTCGCCATTTGCCATGTTGAGGTCGCCCTCAGTCCACGCATTTGCGGTTACTTCCCATCTACCTGCGCTGATAAATTTTTTTACTGCTTCAAATATATTCGGTTTCAACCGTTCAACTATTGAGTAAACATGGGCTTGACTTTGTGCAAAGGTCAAATCAGGGAATTCTTCCATAAGTTGTGTCACAGTAGTAAAATCCCGCACACAGGTTGCCTGGGTATCCTGGTATGTCCAGAGCCAATTCATGTCAATGTGGGCATGCCCAACAAGGTGAACAGTCATTTTTCTTGCAATTTCCCGGAATGGTTCAAGCGCTAGTTCAGCCCGATGTATCTGTTCCAGTAATGCATCCCACCTGCGGTTTTTAATATCTTCATACCGTACTTCATTCACTGCCTTTTTCAATATCGGAATAAGATCGCGCCGGCCCTGGCGCCTGATAATATCCTGAGCGTATCTTAACTGGTATAAAAGTGCCTGGATTTCAAAAAGAGCATCTTCCACCTTCCCGATAACAAGGCCGCACCACAGCCAGCATGATGCCCCATCTCCGTCAGGCGTACGCAACACAACCAGATGTTTTTCTTCTGGCTTGAGTTGTTCAAGCAAGCGCAATGGATGGGGCCGCATATCAGTCCAGAACGGCTCTTCATGGATCTTTTTCCCATCCAGGAATACTGTGACACCTGAAGGAAACAAGAAGAGAATATCAACAGGTTCACCTTCCACCTTTATTCCCTCTACCCGGTCTGGAATTTGGATCCAGTACCGCACATATGCCGGTCCGTCTTTTGGTGCCCAGGCAAAATCAGTTTTCTCTTCCCACGAGGAATCATCAAATTCTGGCGATTCAACATTTCCAACAGCATTCTGTTTGAATTTTCCTGTGCGTATTGTTAATTTAGCCCTGACCGCCTCAATGATATTTTCAATCTCACCAGCAATCTGCTTGATTTTTTCCATGAATCCCTCCGGTTAACGCGATAATTATACCTTATCCATGTAATTATTTGCCATTCAATAAGAGTTGTCTCTCCTGAACTAACGCGCTAAAATAGTAACCGAAATTACGTGAGGAGACATTCGTAGGGGTAGTTAGCAGTGGGAGGTGGGATATTTGTAGGGGTCGGATTCATCCGACCCGGGGCAGTTAGCATTGGAGGCAGGATATTAGGGAGGAGTCCACTCCTCCCTAAAGCAGGTCTGCGGGCTTGATAAATCAAGCCCCTACAAATTCAAATGTAAGGGGCATTCATCCAACCCGAAGTAGTTTGCAGTGGGAGGTGGGATATTCGTAGGGGTCGGATTTATCCGACCCGAAGCAGTTAGTATTGGAGGCAGGATATTAGGGAGGAGTCCACTCCTCCCTAAAGCAGGTCGGATTTATCCGACCCGAAGCAGTTAGTATTGGAGGTAGGATATTAGGGAGGAGTCCACTCCTCCCTAAAGCAGGTCTGCGGGCTTGATAAATCAAGCCCCTACAGGTTCTTATCGGGTGTGATGGGAATCACCTTCATCCGGGTCCTCTCCTTCAAGGGAGAGGAGAAAAAGAATGATCAATAAGGTTTTTGGCAGAACTTGAAACTATGGGAGGAGGAGGGGGATATGAAAAGATATCGCATAAGGACAAAGAAATATCTATGTCTTTCACCAGAAGAGGCGGTGACGACAGGCATCACTCTTGGAGAGCAGACGATAGAGGAACTTTCGCTTGTTTCGCTGGTGCAGAATCCGGGATTCGGATATCATGAATACGCAGCGTTGCGGAAGGAGCCAGAAAAAGTTCTTTTGAAAATGCCTGTAAATGAACGGCTTGAATTGAGTTTTGAGAACAGGGCAGAAGCGGTCCGTTTCGTCAAGGGGCATACTGATACGCACGAACTGTGCGGTGTTACTGAAACGCGAATCGTCAAGCGCGAGGAGTTGCATCTTGAAGAGCCAGGACTGGCAGGACCCGGCGGCCTTATGGATGAACTAAAAATGTTTGACAGGAAGCCGAAGAAATAACAAACCGGAGGAGCCATGCTGAAGAAGAAATTGTTCAGAGGGTTGTTACTAACCTTTTTTCTTGCATCTTCATGTATTCTGTTTGCAGCGGACTCTGATTCAAGCAGCCCAAAAAGGGTGAGCGCACTCGTTGCCGACTGGTTCAAATATTCTCATCCTGATGTCATTGTGAGCAGGATCTTCAAGACATATACGCTTGATGGCAAGGGAGAACCATCAAAACTCAAACTTGTTTCGGTTTATAGAGACAAACCATCAAAAAAAGATATCAGTGCAAGGTATGCTGAAGAATACGGCTTCAAGATTGCAAACAGCGTTGAAGAAGCGCTTACATCTGGCACTGGAAAACTTGATGTGGATGGTGTAATCATTTCCACAGAATGGGCTGACTATCCGGTATCCCAGACAGGTCAGACCATTTATCCGCACAGGCGTCTTTTTGAAGAATGCGTGAAGGTTTTTGAATCAAGCAAAAAGGTAGTCCCGGTTTTTATAGATAAACATCTTGCGGATAACTGGCAGGATTCAAAATGGATTTATGATACAGCAAAAAAGATGCACATCCCGCTCATGGCTGGCTCATCAGTTCCTGTTTCGTGGCGCCAGCCACCGGTTGATGTTGACCAGCACGCAAAACTGAAAGAAATTGTGGGGATTTCCTATCATACGCTTGATGGTTATGGATTCCACGGCATGGAAATGGTTCAGTGCCTTGCCGAACAGCGCAAGGGCGGAGAGACAGGCATCAAATCAGTGCAGTGCCTTGTTGACGATGCTGTCTGGCAGGCAGCAGGCAAAATATACGATGAAAATCTTTTTGCCGCGGCAATACAACAGCAGGGCAAGCGGATTCCTGAAGGAAAAACGATAAAAGAGATTGTACCCCATCCGGTACTTTTTGTTATTGACTATTACGATGGGCTTCGTGTCAACCTGTTCACGCTCAATAATTTTGCAGGGCAATGGACTGCAGCGTGGAGATATGTGGATGGAAAAACCGCTGCAACGCTTTTCAAACTTGACGAAAACCTTTCAACCCTGATGCATTTTGCCAACCAGATGAAAGGAATTGAGGATATGTTTCTAACGGGTAAACCCGCCTGGCCAGTTGAAAGGACGCTTCTTACCAGCGGGGCTCTTGACGCGGCGCTCATTTCAAAGAAAGAAAACGGAAAGAAAATCCAGACGCCATACCTGAAGATATCATACAAGCCCTTCTGGCGATGGAGCCAGCCAGGTGGTCTTCCTTAAATTTTTACTTTTTGCTAAGCAAGAAAACTGATTACCTTTGGCTCAGCAAGCCGCTTAAAGTCCTTATAGGACATCCTGATTAATTCTGTGTGCGAACCGGCATTAAAAACAATCTCTTCATTCTCTTCAAGTGCATCTTCAGCGTACAGGTCCATCCCGTACAGATTCCCGAATGGGGGCATGGCCCCTATTTCACAACCCGGGAATTTATCCTTGAATTCTTTCTCTCCTGCAAGTTCCACGCTTTTTGCCCCCAATGATTTTTTTAATACTTCAAGATTGACGTGGTAATTAGCCGGAAGCACTGTCATCGCAAGTTTCCCATCTATCTTCACTATCACTGTTTTTGCCAGTTGCTTGCCGTGGATGTGCGCTGCTGCGGCGATTTCTGGTGCAGTGTAGGCAGGCGAATGGCGTATACTTACATACCGGATTCCATTGCGGTCAAGAAACTCCTTTAGTTTCTGGGCTGGCATATAACCTCCCTGCAGGCGGTTGTTGCCTGCTACTTCAACCGGTCAATGAATTTATCCACCGGTGTGGCTGCCAGTGTTGTAATTTTCACACTGCCGCGCGAACTTATTTCAAGAGAAATTCTTGCTGCAGTTTCGTTATCCGGCGCCTCCAGTATTGTTATGAAATCGTATGGCCCGAGGACCGCATACTGGGCAACGATTTTCCCACCCATTTTCTCAACTTCTTTGTTCACCTCTGTAATTCTCTGCGGTTTAACCTGGATGGTCTTGGCGCCGCGCGAAGTCAAATTGCTGAGCATAATGTAAGTTGGCATTAAAATCACCTCCCCTTTCTGGACTGGAGTCGTCTTGGAAAAACCCTTAAGCCAGGAATCCCGTGCGTAAATACTGACGGCTCATGCATCTTCTTTGTCTTTCTATCCTGCACGTGCGGATTCTGTCTTGACGGTCTGCTCATTGGCATCACCTCCTGTGATTAGTTATACTCATTTGGACTGAGAATGTCAACGGTTTGTGCAAATTGGATGCCTATGTAATGCACCACTGGTGGGTCACCTGTGTCTGGTGGCTGTTTCATTTCTTTTTCACTTTTACTGCAAAATCCTTATTTGATTGCGGAATGGCAACTGCGAGCGTGCCATTGTCACAGCGCGCTGTCTTTTTTTCAAGGACAATCCCTTTGTATGTATCCCAGAATTCTACATCATAATCACCTGCCTGCATTTCAGTAAGAGAAAACGATGCATTAACAGCAAGCGGCGCGTCATCTGGTTTTGGTGGCTGTGTAAGTCGGTCTGTGCCATAGAACCATAACAGAACATAATGGTCGTTTCCCATGCCAAGAACATCAAGATTTTTGATATTTTCACCTGAAATGATGCAGTTTTTTGGATATAATTTCTCATCCAGCCGGTTTTCACCTTCATTGTATTTCGCAAGCGCCCTGTAATAGAAATAAAGGTCCTTGTCCTCAATGTAATTATGCCACCAGTAAAGTGGTGTTGCCGCAAGCGGAAGGTGATAGCCGGCCCAGATACCATTATGGATATCTGCCTCCAGCATTTCCTTTGGGCCTGCGTTCCAGTTGCCGCCAAACTCAGATGCAAACTGCGGTTTGTTAAATCTGGCATTGAAATTTGCAATTCCCTGAAGCGTTTTAACAATATTTCCGGCGCCGCCGTAGTATGCATTAGTCGTTACATAACTTACCTGAGGCAACTTGAACACATCGCTGTCATAAAGAATCGTGTAATGGCCTGTGATAAGGTGCTGCCATGGGTCAATCTGCGCAAGGTAGTCGCCCATTTCACGGTACCAGTTAGCAAGTGCTGGTGTCTGGTAAAATTTGTTGCTCGCTCCAACAAGGTTCATTTCATTTATCATTTCCCAGGATAGAATGTTTGGACTGTATCCCCACCTGGCAACAATGTACCTCAGGCGGTCCTTGAACAACTGTTTGGCACGATCATCCGTAAAAAATTCCTCGGGTGAGTTAAGAAAGCCGCCGTTTTTTATGTTGTACGGGTTATCCTGCCATTCCTGGTCGCAGAATGTGCTGAATGCGCCATGATTAATTACCAGCAACTGGATATAAATGCCCCTCTTTGCTGCCCGTTCAAGTATCCAGTCAAGTTTCCAGGCATTGCGCAGATTATACCGGCCAAGACCTTCGTAATAATCGCTGTTGGCTTTCCATTCCAGCGCAAGCCACCATGCGGCCATCCATGTTTCAAAGAATGTTTCCCCGTTTTCCTGCATCTTTGAAAGCCAGGTTTCAAAGTTGATGGTGCCGCTGAGTGCCGGCATAGGCATTTTGAACATCTGCACATAACGATTGTCGTTGAGTGAACGTATGTTGTGACCTATTGGATAAAAAAAACGCCCATCATCAAAAGCAAAGTAGCGGTTATCTTTCACGCTCACACGAACAAATCCCGGGTTTCTGGACTGGACCGCTTTGAACGAAAGACGGTTTGTGGACATTTTCTCCTTGCCGCCATCTATCGCAACTGTGATATAGTATGAGTAAACACCTGCTTCTGTCGGCGAGAAACGCACCTTCCATTCTGGAGGTCCCTGTGGCGCGAGAAAGTCCTTTCCGTCTTTTCCCGGAGCCGAAAAATAATAGTCCTGCGTGAAAAACGCCGGCACAGTTATTTCCTTACCTGACGGTAAAAAAAAATGGGCATCAATCGCAACGCATTTGGGATCAAATGGATTTTCAAAATATCTCGGCATCGCGAATGTGATTTCAAACTTTTCGTAAAGCCCTATTTCAGACCCGTTTGTCCTGAAAGATGAAAACAGCGCTGGCGAAAGCCGGATATTATCCACATAGAACACTTCCTCGCGAGTATCCTGGGAAACAAAGATGATGCCAATTTCGTTGACTTCTTCAGCCGTATATTGATTCCACGGTTTCTTATGCCCGCCCGGCTTCCAGTCAAGGCTTGTGCCGGACAGATTTAATACAATCGTAGTTTTTCCAGGATTTGCAGGAAAATCTTTTGACTGGTACCAGAGCCATTCCTTTGTCTTCAGATATACAAAGAATTTCACATTCTTAATGCCGGTGTCAGGGATTGTAACATCAAGCATCAGTGTCTGATAGGCAATCCAGGATTCGTGCAGACGCGCGTACGCACCTGCCTGTCCGGGAAATTCTGCGATAATCTTGAGTGCCGACGCACCACTTGTAGGATACGCATTTTCCACCGCAACACTGCTTGTCGCGGCGCATTCCTCAATTTTCATCCAGCCCTGCACCCCTTCTTCAAAATCATAGAGTGTCCTCAAAGCCGCATCAGATTTCGCCGTCCAGGTGCAAAGAAGCGCGCCGCAAATAAGGAAAAACAACCTGTTTTTTTTCATCATATACTAATTATACTGTCAATCAAGGCCTGGCAGAAAGTCCCTCGGTATTCTTGCCGCATGGACATGGCAGATGCCAGATGGATCCGCATTGAAAATGACATTGCGGTTGTCTGCTGTAAAATATGGATGCGGATGGGATACAGCCGCACCGCCGCCTTGAGCCCCGCAGTTTGACACAAGTGTTCGGGATTTTCCTGTTTTGATGTTACCCACGACAATTTCTATTGGGCCAGGAATTCCATTGCGATAGGAATCACAGACAAAGTAAGTACCGCACCGGGAGATGCAAACATGGTTGAACAGGTGGTCAGGAGCGGGAAATACATGTGGTTTCTTATCTTCAGGCCCGACAACCACAAAGTTACCCTGCGGATGCCTCTTGTCATGAACTCTCTGGAAAATATGTCTTCTGTCCCTGGATGACATGCCAGGCCATCGGACAGTAAGACCAACCTTTCCAGTATCTGCTATCCAGGCAGAGTGCCCGGTTGAACCTGCGGTATATGGCGTCCCGACCCGAAGTTTCCTCAGGTTCTTCCCATCCCTGTCTATAATAAAGTGCGTGGTAGAATCTTCCCAGTTTTTCTTTGAAACAATGCGCTCTCCGCTCTCATTTATTGTCTGATACCGATTCCACTGTATCAGGATGTCTCTGCCGTGAACAGGGTTAAACTGAACATGACTCAGTGATTCCCTGTGCCTGAAAATCTCCTGGATATTCTTTTTCTTCAAATCTATCCTGATGATGGCATAACCATTCTTATCACTAGAAACCCCGACAAGAAATCTGTGGTCAGGCGAGACCGAATCAAATGTCAGTTGCCTGTCAAGATTACAGTGAGTGATAATAATCTCTTTTTCAAGAGTGGTGAGGTCTACTCTGATAAGTTCTCCATTAGGCCTCAGATAATAAATAAGTCCTGACCATGCAGAAGTACCAACCAGAATGCTTGCGACTTCAGGGTCAATCAGGGCAACACGCAGTGTTTCAAGGTCTGCAACGCATAATTGATATGGTGGGATTCTCGGGTCAGGACCGGATGAGCGCATATATGCGATGCGTCTGCCGTCTGGCGATGTGTAGGGCTGTTCACAATAGATGTTGATATTATGCATACAGGACCCTGTCAACCGCGTAATAAGTGCGCCGCTTTCAGGGTCAAAGTTCAGGTCACATGCTTCGGCTACCCAATGGATTGCCATATCATTCCTCCTCGTTTGTTATGGAAAATGCCTTATAAATCAGGTTTCATTTCATATCCGATAGTCACATTCAGCATCAGGCAAATTCTTCTGCGAGATCCATTGCAATTTCCGACCATTCCCAGAGCCGATGCGGCTGGTGCCTCACGGTGCTTATATCCTTCATAACAATTTCAACAATACAACCTTTTGTTTTGTTCAGTTCATCTCTCAGAATTTCACGGGCTTTGACAGGGTCCCAACTATTAGTCGCAAGGACAGCCGGGTTTGGTTTAAGAGATATAACATAGTCGGTTCCAATTTCTTCTGCTGATTTTGCTTTATCCGCTTTTGGGCTCACAGAGATTTTTCTCAGATTTGGAATCGTGCGCAGAAGCGAAATTTTGTTGTGAAGCGGTTCGCAGCAGCCATAATATGTAAGACCGAATTGATTCAGCCATTTTTTCTCATACCTGAGTGCGAATTCTTCATGCATTGCCGGGGATACTTCTGAAAATATCTGCGATGTTGAACATCCCCACTGGTCAACCGTGCGGACGCAAGCCCCATCAAATCCAGGAGCAGGCAGTTCATCAATAAACCCCGGGCCTCCTGAACCAATTCTGAAATTGCCGTTGGACAGTGAGAGAAGATTTAATTTCTTGCATTGCTCCTGCCTCTCAATCCAGGCAGAAACAAGCCGGTCAATCGCTGCGTGTACAAGGTCGGGTTTCAAAATCAAATCATAAAACAATTCAGTGACTCCCCACCAGGTGACCAGCATATCCCATGGGGCAAACCACAAACAGCCGATGCCATATTTTTCCACAGAAAGGATATCGCCGAAAAGAGAGCACAAAACCTCGTAATTCTGTTCGGTGGCAATGTCGTCCACTTCAACATCCGGCGTATGTATCTTCAGGATATCATCCATGGTTTTTATCTGTGGTATGTAGTGCCGGCTGCATAGGCCGTCGCCCTGAAGTGACTCTGTTCGCTCTGTCATGCCAAAATCGTTGAACTTCTTGAATTCAGTCCATGAGTAGAATTTTGGCTCATATACCATATCTCCTTTAATATGCCGCCACTGATAGAGCGCAACACGAAGTTGCATTTCCACGCTCTGAAGAAAATCAGTTTCAGTAGAGAGCGTAAGTTCATCATTGACATTCATCTCCTGCCAGGGCACCTCAGTAATCCATACGAGTGGCCTTACCTTCTTCAAAGAATTCAATTTCTTCCACAGCGCTATTTTTTCCTTCTGAACTGGCAATGAAGCGATTTCTGCAACCTGTATTGCAAGTGTTCTCAGAGTTTCCCTGTCTTTTGGGCGTATGAACATATTTTCTCCTGCCATGATATGCAGTTATTATTTACCCAGGATATCAACATTCTGCACCAGAACATATGGAAGACAGCCCGCAAATGTGGGTTCTTTTTCGTAAGAAACCGCGCATATCCCGTTGAAAAGAGAATCCAGGTTAAGATGAATCATTGTATCGGTTACAGGAAATATGGCAGAACCATCTTCTATGTATCTTCCGCCTTTCACAAGTCCGGAAATTATACCGCTTACAGGGTCTGCATTTCCACTGAACCTGCGAATATATACCCCCCTTTCAACCATTTTCCAGAGTTCAGAAAGATGGTGTGTCGGCATCAATTTTGGTGCATGCAGAGAAATTGACGGCGCAGATGCGGCGCTTCCCGAAGCATGACCTGTTGATTTTCTGCCGTGCTTACGGCCGGCATAGGTATCATAAATGAATGTATCCAGCACGCCCCCTGTTATGATAGGCATTTTTCGCGCCGGAACGCCTTCCCTGTCAAATGCCCGCGACCAGACAGTTTCTGGCTCTTCAGGGTCATCTATCAATGTGAACATTTCTGACGCAATCTTCTGGCCGAGTTTTCCAGCAAACCTGCTGCGCCTCTCCTGAACATTGCGCGCATTCACCAGAAAGTTTATGAGAGAAGGTATCATGACAGAGGTCTCCGGGCTCAGCAGGGCAAATCCTGTAAATGCAGGCACCGGGCGCGCTCCAAGTGAATCTTTAACTGCTTTTGCAAACCTGATGGCATCCTTTTCAATGTTTTCAGTTGTTTGATCCCAGCGGATACCGATATTTTCAGAATAATCAAAAGAAGAGACATCATTGGCTGAAACAGCAACACCCATAATGAAATAAGAAGTCATAGTGCGCTGCTGCCGGCATGCAATACCCTGAGAACTCACTATTTCCACCTCATATTTCTCCCAGGAAAAAGCCGCAGAGTCAACTGAAATCCTTGCATCGTATTTTTTTGCTGTTTCTACAAGTTTTATCCCTGCAGATACAATTTCAGAAAGGGACACTTCTTTTTCATCAACGAGCCCGGAAACAGGGTAGACCCTTTCAGAGGCAGGAAGCCCATTAAACGGGTCGTCATCTGAAGCCCTTGCAATCCTGGCTGCTTCATCAACGGTCTCCTCAAGCATAGAAACATCGTTGGTGGATGCAAATCCAGCCCTGCCTCCGATGAAGGCGCGTACGCCCCAGTCGGTTCGCTCGTCCGCCCTTATGCTTTTGATTTCATTTTTTTCAAAAAAGACCTCTTTTCTTATTATTGAATCCCGGCAGATCTCTGCGTCTCTTGCTCCAGACGAAAGTGCCCGCTCCACAAGTTGGTGTGCAGTTATCATAGAGCGCCCCCGATTTTCATTCTGCACCTGATATGCGGGCCCCCGCCGTCAACCTTTGCTGGCTGGTGTTTTCCACAATAACCGGCGCCGGTGGGAAGCAAGAAATCTGTCCCCACCATGTCAGCAGACGAGAGCACCTCAAATGCCTGACCTGAAATCGTCACGCCCTTCATCGGCTTTGTCCGTCTTCCATTTTCTATTTTCCATGCCTGCTGAATCCCGAACATGAATTCCGCATTCGCATCTGCCTGCCCGCTCATACCAAGCCCCTCTAAATAAAACCCTTCCCTTGTTGAAGAAATCATTTCTTCCAGAGAATCCTTCCCTGGTTCCACATAGGTATTGCGCATTCTTATCAGCGGCTCATCTTCATATGTATAAGCCCTTGCGTTTCCTGTATTGTGTACGCCAAAAATACCAGCCGTTTCAGCATCATGGAGGTAACTTTTCAAAACGCCACAATCAATGATAGTTGTTTTTTCGGGCTTGTTCCCTTCATCATCCACAAGCAGCACGCCCGCTGCAGCATAGTCGCGCGAAGGAAGCGGGTCGTCCACAAGCGTTATTTTATCGCTTGCCAGTTTTTCTCCGATTCTGCCCCTTACAACAGAACCCGAAAGAACCATATCTGCCTCAACTGTATGCCCGATGGCTTCATGAGCAAGAATCCCCACAAGGGATGGATGCAGAACAACCGTATAGATGCCTGCAGACGGCATTTCTGCGCCAAGTTTGTCAATTGCGCTCTTTACAGCGTGCTCTGACATTTCATCTGGTTTCATCTGTCTGAAAAGCTCGCCCAGGCCTCCTGTTGCTCCGACGCTTGCTGTTCCATACTCCATTTCATTTCCATCCGCAGCAACCACATTCACACGGAATTCAATTTTTACATCATGGACACTGACCGAAGAGCCGTAACTTGTAACGATGATTTTATCGTCCATCATTTCAAGATAAGAAACCGCGCTGCTTACAATTTTAGGGTTAAGATTACGCGCAATGCTGTCTGCCTGGCGGACAAGGTTAATTTTCTCTTCAAGTGAAACGGTGTTGACAGGTGTTGTTTCTCTGACAGACAAAGTTCCCCTGACCGGAAAAACCACAAGATTCGCGGAGGACGCTTTTAGTGTACTGCCGGAGTGCGCGGCATCTGTTGCGTCTTTCAATGCCTGAAACAAAGAATCTTTTGAGATCTTGCTTGTGCAGGAAAAACCCCAGATACCGCCATTCCTTACCCTGATTCCAGCTCCTGCCACTAAAGAGGAAGATACTGTTTTCAGGACACCATTTTCAATGCGGACATTACGCATCTGCCTTCTATGGTATCGTATTTGCACTGCCCCGGTACGAGGGGCAACACCTATCATTTCTTCAAACAATTCCTTAAGATATTGGTCCATCTTCCATCCTTTTCATGCATTTGCCAGTAACTATTCCTTTACTGCCAGCCCCAGTCCATCCGCATCGCATACTCTTTTGCAATTGGCTTCAATTTCTTGCAGATTTCCTCAGGGTTGCTCTCTGGCGGAAGTGGAATGATTGGGATTACGATAAGGTCTGGCGCCATGGTTTCCATTATGTTTCTATACCATTGAACCGGCTCAATGCCGCTATCCCACAGAAGATAAACAAATGCCTTTTTCTTAAATGAGCGCTTCAAATTCTGCAGGTCTGCATGGCTGTATCTGTCTGAAAGGTCTATTGCCCTTGGAGAGTATTTGTGCGCAAGGTAAACGTTGTGGCAGGGGTTTGGTCCGCAGTTATGAAGCCCACCTGCGCCGAATTCCTTAAATATGCGCGCATGGTAAGGGGCAGAGAATTCCAGGTACATTTCAGGACCAATCATGGCGCATATATCATCGCTCACATGCCCTTTGAAATTTTCAGGAAACCAGGTGTCAGGGAAATCGGTTGTTGTGATGTTTTCCTCGCCGCCTGCAGCCCTGATTCCAGCGCGTATCAATTCTGCAAAAAGTTCTTCAATTATGTCAAGCAGGGCGTGCACCTCGTCCGGCATGGTACGCATGCACACAAGAAGTTCTGAAACGCCCAGCAAATCCGCAGCAACATTCAGCCCGCCGGCTGCGTCAAGAAGAGAAACAGGAATAAACCCTTCTCCTGCTTCAGCAAACATTCTAATCCGTTTAATTCCCTCTGGAAGCCAGCCGTCCTTTTCAGGGTCGGGTTTTTTTATCGCGGGCAGTTCCTCTTGAAGGTCGCCAATCAGCGGACTTCGTACCCACGGCGTCTGCTGGTCACTCTCGCCCCAGTAGTACTCCATTCCAAACGCGCTCGCCAGACACGAGCAACCAACATCAGGCCGCATCGCTGGTATTGCATCGCTTGACGGTACCTCTTTCCATGTCGCCATGGCGGCTTCAAGCGCAACCTCAAGTTGCTTCTGCGCGCACAGAAATTGTTCGCGGACACTGTGCCGTGCTTTCGGAACAAGGCGAACATCCAGAGGCACCTGCTCAAGCGGTTCGCCTGCCCAGAGCCGCCGGTAGAGTTGTTTCCTCCTGGCAAGTTCATCCTGCATCCATCGTTCAAAAGATAGTTTTTTCACAGGACAAAGTTTTGTATGATTTCTGCAAGGCGGGCCCTTCTTTTCGTATCAAGTGACGCGGTTTTCTGGCGTGAAAGATTTCTGGCGCGTTCTCGCGCAAGAACCGCAGCATCCCTGCATCCTGCAGATTCCCAGATTGAAAACGGCCCATTTGTTGACACAGTGGTCCTGTAAAATTCCCCGGCATGAAGCCGCTGAAGGGTGTGTTCTTCCTGGAGATACAAACCGCCCGGTCCGACCCTCTTGATAACGCCAGCCGCAATGGTTTCAGGTCCGATTTCAATTCCCGAAAAAACCCGGAGCGCCATACCCGAGATTTCGTCGTCCATCACCAGTTGTTCATGACTGCATGTTAAGCCAGTTGCAAACATTCCGCAATTGACAATAAGGTCTGCTCCTGCTCCAACCGCGCAAAACATGCTGAGCATTTTTTCCCATCCGTTCTGTTCGTCGTGGGCGTGGTTATCAGAGTTTGGTGCAGTGGTATGGCAGGGTATCCTGTAAAATCGTGCAATCTGCACCCCTGCAATGCGGCAGGCGCTTGTTTCAGCCGAACCCACAAGCGCTGCCCCGTTGCGCATATCGGTTGTTGTCCAGGAAGTCCCGTAGATGACCTTTGAACCCGGAGCAAGAAGTTGAATCATTGCAATGCCTGAGAGGCACTCTGCATTATTCATTACAAGAAGGCCTGCAAGCGTGTATGGACAGGATACACCTGTGTTCGGTTCCGGAAGTATTGTGATGGGAACGCCGGTTCCAGCAGAATCCATGATTGCCTCCAGCGCGCCTTTTTCCCAGGAGAGAGGGCTTGTAGGTGAGATTTGTCCAATGCCATAGACACGCTCCTTGATATTGCCTGCAAATGCCTCAGAAAGCATTGAAATAACTGCTGTGTGTATGTTTGGATTATCAGTGGAAAAGAAAATAGGTTTCCTGGTATTCTCAATGCACGCTTTCACACCGTAAAGGAGCGACAATCTCGCATCAGGCACATTCTGGGGCATCACCGGAACACCCACCATCTTGATATTTGGCAACTGTTCGCAGATGCTGGCAAAAATTTCCACATCCTCAACGGTTGATGCCCTCACTTTTCCTGTGTCCCAGTCAAGCCAGAATACGGCGTTATGTCCTGCAGCAGGCGCGGGGTTGCCATCCCCAAGAGTGAATGCTAACTTTCCCTCGCGATCATAGACATCAAATTTTGCAGGACACATAGCGATTGCGTCTTCAATCACGCTGCGCGGAAACCGTACGACCTGCTTTTCTTCGTCCACAGGCAACCCTTTTTTCTTGAGAAACTCCAGCATTCTCCGGCTGCCTGTTGCCACACCGCATGCTTCAAGAATATCACAAGACGCCTCATGAATACTGCGTATTTCCTGTTCAGAAAGAATTTTCAATGGCTGGAGTCGCATGGATGCATCCTTGTAAAGGATTATTTCTCCGCGATATACTTGCGCACCGCCTTCAGGGATTCATTGTGGTCTGCCATTGCCGGAACATACTCAAGGCCGAAACTGCCCGAATACCCGAGCCGTTCAAGCAATTCCAGAATAAAAAGATAATTGATTTCCCCATCAAAAAGTTCATGCCGTCCGGGTACACCTGCTGAATGGAAGTGGCCGATTATGTCAATGTTTTTTTCAATAAAACTTGAGAGATTTCCTTCCATAATCTGCATGTGGTAGATATCATAAAGAAGTTTCAGGTTTGGGCTGTTGACCTTTCTTACGATTTGTGCGCCCTCATTTGCTGAATCAAGAAAATAACCTGGATGGTCAACAATCGTGTTCAGCGGCTCCAGAAGAAGCGTGAAATCATTCTTTCCTGCGATAACCGCTGCTTCAGAGAGCGTTTCAATAACCGATTCTTTCATCTTCTGGCGTGAAAGACCCTCCACGCAATTGCCGGTGCATGTTATCGCCTTTGAACATCCCAGGGACTTCGCAACCTTCATAACCTCTGCAAGGCGCTTCAGGTATGTCTGCCTGTCTTCACTTTTTACAAGATATCCGCCAGTGCTTCCATCAGGTGAGTTTACGACAAGGTTGTTGAGCGCAACATCGTTATTTTTCAGGGCTTTTCCAATTGCCGTGAGGTTTTTGTTGCCAGAATCGTGGAACCACATTTCCACGCAATCGTAGCCGAGCCGGCTTACCCTTTTTATTCTTTCCTCATATGGAATATCCGGATACACTGTTTCAATACATACATCTATTCTAATCATAATGCCTCCTGTGCTTTCTGGTTTCATTGTAAACCAAAACGCGCGTGTTTGTAAACAATTCTCTTGACAATCTATGGCTGCACCTGTAATCTTTGAAGATAAGCAAACCGCAAAATCCAATGATTTATTTTGTTATCATGGCAACCTCGTTCATTATTGCACTCTCAGGCGCTTTGACGCCAGGGCCGCTGCTGGCTGTTGCTATTCGCCAATCCCTGAAGGGCGGATTTAAGACCGGGCCGCTTCTCAGTGCAGGGCATGCATTCCTTGAGTTAATCCTTATTTTGCTTCTTATTCGGGGATTTGGCAATTTTCTTCATAAAACCGAGGTTTTCATTTTGCTGAATCTTTTTGGCGGTGCGATGCTGGTGTGGATGGGCCAGGGCATGGTAAGAAATGCAGGACAGATAGAAGCCATCAAAGACAGAAGCGATTCCATCGGTTCGCCGATTGCAAGCGGAATTCTCGCCAGTTTATCAAATCCTTACTGGAGCATCTGGTGGGTAAGCGTTGGGCTTACATGGCTGGCATACGCTCTTCCGTATGGTACAAAGGGCATTTTCTGCTTCTTCATAGGCCATATCTGTGCGGATTTTCTCTGGTATTCGTTCGTTTCTTTTTCAATCAACAGGGGAAAGTCCTTTCTCAAGGAGAATACCTATCGCTATATTGCTGTCGGATGCGGATTTTTCCTCATTTCCTTTGGTTTGTGGATTTTGTCGCGGCCGTTCTGGATTCTAAAGACAGGCGCTTAACATATGTAAAGATATCGCTATATCATCAGCACCATAATTTAATCCAAAACTGCTTATGAATATGTCGCCCGGAACATTCTTTTTGATGATGGCATACGCTGTTGGTTCGCCATTCACAACAATTTTCCAGAGGTATCTTACCTTCCATGTGGATAACCTGACCCAGAACTTCTATCGCTCTGTTTGTGGCACTGGTATGCTTTTGCTGATTTCTTGTCTTTTCTTCAAAAAGGATTTCAGAACCCTGCTTGCAGATGTGCGCGCCGTCAGGCAGGCAGCCCTTACCGGGGTGTTGCTGTTTTTCTCCATGGTCCTTCTCATAAGCGGCATGGCAAGGACCTCTGCTGTGCTTGCTGGATTTTTCTTCACACTGACGGTTCCTATGTCAATAGTCACCGCTGTTTTATTCTTTCCCCAGGAAAAAGATGTGGTGAAAGGGAAATACTTTGCGTCTGGCGCTGTCATGGCACTTATCGGGACATTCGGCTTGATTTTCGCAGGAAGCCGTGTTTCTTTCACATTCTCAATCGGCACATTGTTCCTTCTTCTTTCAGCCGTCTTTGGCACTGCCGCAACTGTCTATGGGAAACACGCAGTTATGACTGCGAATGCTTTCTGCGTCAGCGCACTTTCTGGCTTATGTATGACAGTGCTTTTCCTAACAGGAGGGCTTTTGCGGGGAACGATTGGAGAAGTTGCCCGGGTTCCGGCTATTACAAACATAATCATGTGCTTCTCAGGAGTATACGGAGTGTTTTTTGGGATGGGGCTGTATTTTGTGCTGATAAAACGGGTAGGCGTGATAATTTTTAAGTTCATTGATATCACGCAGCCGGTGTTCACTGGAATCTACGGGTACCTGATATTCCGCGAGACATTGACACTGCCTCAGGGTATTTTTGCTATCCTGCTTTTGTGCGGTTGTGGATTGATTCTTTCTGGCGTGCACCTGCAGAACCAAGAAAACGCTGAAATTGCATGATTGAAGGATTGCGCAGAACGATATCTGCTTCACCGAGCATTTTGCCCGGCAGGGTAAACGAAATAGCCGCACAAAGCATTCCTGCTGATTTTGCTGCGCGAATGCCAACCGGGGAATCCTCTACCACACAGCACTGGTCAGGACATACGCCAAGACATCTGGCGCACAAAAGATAAATGTCAGGCGCTGGTTTTGGCCTTTTCACATCCTTCCTTGTCAGAACGCAGGAAAACATCCTTTCAATTCCAGCGTTTTTCATAAGTCGCTCAATAAACGGATGGTCAGAATTTGATGCGGCAGCGAAAGCATACTGTTTTGCAAGGGTATGCAGAAACTGTCTCATGCCTGGCTGAAGACGGGCACCCTTGTCAGCAAGGGAAACAAGCACAGGAATTTTTTCAGCAACAAGTTTTCTGACAGAAAGAGATGCTGGAATCCTGCCTGAATTCCTTAGTGCTACGAGAAAATCTTCATCAGACACGCCAACTCCACCAGCATAGTCAACTTCAGAAAGCGTAATCTGCCGCCGTTTGAATACCTGTTCCCATGCTTTTCTGTGAAGTTTCTCAGAATCAAATAAAAGGCCGTCCACATCAAAAATGATCACGCTGATTGCCATGAATAAGGAATATAAGGGGAAACTGGATTTATGTCAAATCAAACCTGTAGTTAATTGAAAAAACAGGAAAGTAACAGCGCCTGATTACTTGAATGGACAGAGGACTTCAGAATGCAGGAATAAGGCCTAAAGCGACTGATTCCCAACCAAAACAAATCTCTTGACAAAAAATCTTTGGGGTGGGTAGAATTGGGGTGTAATAGAATTTGCCAGGCAGAGGGTTAAAAGATATAATTCAAACGAGAGATAAACCACTTTCTTATGGAAAAACTATTAGAACCACCGGGACATCAGGAAGTATTTCACACCCACAATCCAGCAAGACCTGTCAATTATAAAGAGTCGACCCCCTCTGTGACCTACTGTAACACCTGCATTCATCTTTTTTATTCCAGCGGGTTTTGACGGGCTGGATTTCCCGGGTACAATACAGGCAAGGGTATTGTATTTCGCGGAGGATAGATGCTTTTGTTCAGACAGGCCGAAGACCGCGACGCCGCAATATGCGCACGCATCCTTGCTGCGGGCTTTGCCAGGCCGCTTGAAAAACTTTTTGGAAGTGGCGATTCTTCACCCATGATTGCTGACTTCTTGCGATTATACAGGAAGCGTGAAAACCGGGGTTTTATTGTTGCGGCAGTTGATGAAGAAACCATTGGATTTATTCTCATCACAAAAAATCTCAAGCGCCTCCTTTTTAGATTGATAGTCCCGGGGATTTTGTCTATTGCATGGAAGGTATTCACCAGGAAATACCATGGACTTGCAGTCCGGCCGCTGCTTGCCGCGGCATTTGGTTCTTTCAATTATTATGGCAAGAGTTTTGCGGTTGAAGAGAAAACAGGCGCTGCAGCCCAACTGGTCATTATGGCTGTGGACAAAAGATTCCAGGGCAGAGGAATTGGAAAGCAACTCCTCTGGAAAGGATATGATTACCTGAAAAGTTGCGGTGTTTCTTTATTGAAACTTGAAGTTCGGCAGGATAATGCTCCTGCCATGCACATCTACCAGAAAGAAGGATTTGTTGAAACAGGCCGCGTGGCATCCGCGGTAGGCACATCTATAGTAATGGTAAAAACACTCTGAGTGTTGTTGCGCAATTTCTGCAACGCCCTATTACAAAAGGATAAGCATGTGTTGACAGAGAAAACCCGTGAAAAAATCATGGTCATTCACGCTCTTTCGGTCAGGAAAAACAAGAACCGCAGAAAAAAACATATTGATACGCTGCTTGAGATGGTTCAGGAACATGCAAAAGAAATCCGGAAACTCCAGCAGAAGAATGATTCCCACTTTGTCATTGAAACCGGGGATCTTCTTATCCTGTGCATGGAAGTCATACTTGAAAGCAGAAAGTCAGTAGATGAAATTATGGAAATATGCATCAGAAGGTTTGAAAAGAAACTAACTGAAAACCGCGATTAATGGAAAACGGGAATGAAACAGAAAATAGGTATTCGCGGTTATCCAGCAAACCATGCACCAGTATACCTGATTATTTTAGAGAGGCATTCCTGAATAGATAAATGGTTCTGGTTTTCCATCCAGTTGGAGTACGATGACCGTATCATAGGGATCAGGCGGTGCAACAGGCATCTTCTTCAGGATTACCTTCCCATCATCTGTCTTCTCAAATGAAACATGTTTCCCTGTGGCGAGGAAATACGCCGCAAGAATGTTGTTTTTTATGCCTGTCACAGTGCCGGTGCCCCCAGGCCAGCGGAAGAAATGAAGATATGCAGTGCTTCCCTTTACAGTGACCTGGCCGAGAAGATTTCCACTATCCCACTGGCTGCCGAAAAGCGGACTTCTCCGGTCTGTTCCGTACACTGACTCGCCGTTTGCTTTCATCCACTTCCCAATTTTCTTCAACCTTGTCGTGTATTCTGCCTGAATAGAACCATCAGGTTTTGGCCCAACATTCAGAAGGTAATTCCCACCGCCTGCTGCCGCATTGACAAGGTGCTGGATAAGTTGCGGCACGGTTTTCATATTCGGGTTGTTCTTGATGTAGCCCCAGCCGCAGGAATCCCCGATTGTCATGCAGGTCTCCCAGTATCTTCCTTCTTCTGCTGCCTGGACAACCTGTTCTGGTGTGGAAAAATCCTCTTCAATGCCCGCCCTGTTATTGATGATGATTTCTGGCTGAAGTTTGCGCACCATGGTGTTCAGTTCCACACTTTTCCAGTACCCTGGAATATCTTTTGCTTCAACTCCAGGAACCCAGCCGCCATCATACCAGAGGATATCTATCCTGCCGTATTGTGTCATCAGTTCTCTAACCTGTTCATGCGCCTGCTGCACCATCGCTTCAACACTTTGAGGGTCTTTTTCCCTGCCGGTAAAATACCCGGGGAAGCGCCAGTCAAGGAGAGAATAGTAAAAACCAATTCGCATGCCGTATTTTCTGCAGGATTTTACATACTCTGCGACAAAATCCCTTCCTGCGGCTGTCTTCACTGAAGTGAAATCGCTCGCTTTTGAATCAAAGAGACAGAAACCGTCATGGTGCCTGGTTGTAAGCACCATATATCTCATCCCTGCGTCGCGCGCAAGTTTTACCCATGAATCAGTGCTGAAACTTTTGGGCGGCTTGAACTGCTGGGCAAGTTTTGCATATTCTTTCGGGGGAATGCGCTCCATGAGCATCACCCATTCTCCGCGCGCTGGAATTGAATAAAGTCCCCAATGAATAAACAAGCCAAAACGTGCTTCAATCCACCACTTCATTCGCTGCTTCTGGTCCATCTTCTCCTCCTTTTTAACAGAGTTTTGCAGATGTCAGTTTTTTACGCTTCATCTCTCATCCCGATTGCCTCCACCTGGAACTTATCCTCATCAGCAGTAAACAGGGTGCCGTTTTTTTCAATAAACAGACAGAGCGCTCCTGTAAGCAACAGTAACATCCCGCTTGTAAGAAATGTGAATGCAAGTGAAAAAGTGGATATGAGCGCCCCGCCGAAAGCAGGTCCGAATCCTGCACCGAGCGCCGAGATACTGCCCGCCACACCGAAGTTCTTGCCTATTTCGGATTTTTTTGTCGCAAGATGGATTCCTGCGTTAATCAAGGGAATTACACCGCCTGCTGCGAGTCCAAAAGCAATGCGGATGACAAGCAATTGGGCAGGGTTTTTCGCGAATGCGCATAGAATGGTAAATATGCCTGCTGCTGCAATAAGGCCGGCAAGTATATCCTTCTGCCTGGAACTGTTGCCGGTTTTGCCGACGAGAATTGCAGGGACTACGCTTGCTGCGCCCGAGATT
>Ga0315298_1002796_pt1 | contig 28764 bp, 27 predicted proteins | sample WHS_1_MG_FD_203077 | JGI IMG/M metagenome (GOLD analysis project Ga0315298, IMG submission 203077) | Extremophilic microbial mat communities from Washburn Hot Springs, YNP, Wyoming, USA - WHS_1_MG | ecosystem: Environmental > Aquatic > Thermal springs > Hot (42-90C) | place: USA: Wyoming... | reverse complement strand
TTCCTATCTAAAGACCCGGCTTCCAGAAATTGATGATAAAATAAGGTTTGTTATCCCCATAATGCTGGATAAAGTGGCTGTTGAGCTGGGCCCCTGGAGTGGATACCATGTCTTGGCACAGCACCAACTTTTAGCCGCTTAACTTGACAAGCCCTGAAATATTTGCTACCATACCCTGAAATCTTCAGCCCAAAAATCCAGCAGGGCAGGGTGCGCAGACAAAATATATTACGGCAAGCAAAAAGAAAAGACCTAGAACCGGCGTTTTCAGGCGCAAACAGGACGGATAGAAGCAGTATCTGGTGGTTTCGAATAAATAAGCGGGGGAAATCGATATGCTTGCTACAGTAGGTACGGTCTTTGTTTACACCTTCTTACTTGGTTCCCTTTATCTTTTGGTCTCCCTGGGGTTTTCCTTAATCACCGGCGTGCTCAAGATATTCCATTTCGGGTATGGCTACCTTTTTATCGGCGCCATATATTTCACCTGGATGTTCATGGATGTATTCCACCTGCCTCTTGGCTGGGCTATACTCGCCATGTTTGCCTTGCAAGCAGTACTGGCATATATCCTGTACAGGTTCATCCTCGTGCCATTCAGGTTCAAGCAGGACGAAGAATTCATGTTTGTGATGACTGTTATTTTCATAGCGCTTATCCTGCAACTTGGCGCCGACGTCTTCTATCCGATCTACAAAGGAGTTTATCTGGAGACCACCGTCATTCCCGGCACTTCCCAGCTTGGTGCCATAACAGTATCTAACCAGCTCCTCTTCGCCGCTGGTGTGGGAATAGTGATGACGCTCCTGTTCGTCCTGTTCTTCACCAGGACAAAGATGGGTTTGGCTGTCCGGGCTATATCCTATGATGTATATTCCAGTCGCATACTGGGGATAAATGTGGAACAGCTCTTTATGATCGTCTTTCTAATGACCATCGTCCCGCCCATAGTCGCCATCCTTACCGTAGCACCCATCTGGGCTATAGACTCCAGCATAGGACAGGCTTATTTAGGTATTGCCATTCTGATAGCTGTTCTCGGTGGTCTGGGAAATCTTAAGGGCACCATCATAGCCAGCTATATAATCGCCTTCTGCCACTCCTTTGTCGCCTTTGCCATCGGAGAGCCACGGCTTATGAGCCTGGCAGCACTGATCGTTGTCTTCATAGTGTTGATTGTAAGACCAGAAGGCATAATCAAGACCAAGAGCATCTGGTGAGGTGAACCGACATGAGCATTATTGAATGGGAACGAGATCGAATAGTACTCCGCCTCTTTGGTGTCAAGTGGGACTGGGCTATCGAGCCGAGATATTGGCGCCCCCACATCATCGGCATCAGCATACTTGTTTTAACTCCCATCGTCCTGTACTTCGTGTACCCATCATTACTGGCAACATTCATTGAGGGCAGCCTGCTTCCCTCTATTGTCCTCCCCGTCATCATAATGCTCATCGGCACAGGGAGATTTAACTTCGGTCCCCAGTTCTTCGTCGGCGTCGGTGGCTTCACTGCCGGCTTGCTCAGCATCCATTTCGGGCTGGGCCCTGGCATCACGCTCATAGCCGCCGCGGTTGCCGGGCTGGTCACGGGGCTCATTTTCAGTCCTTTAACACTGCTCGCCGGCGGCATCTACTTTGCGCTGCTCACACTCCTTCTCCCCTTGATATTCCTTGAAATCACCTTCGTCTTCGATATCTTCAAAGGTGACACCGGGCTATCGGGTATTCCATTTCTGGTCAACTTTCCTAACTTCACACTCAACCAGCTCCTTTACGCCTTCATGGCGTTAGCCCTGATGCTGATATACCTGGCGATCACCGATAGAGTTCTCAGGTCGCGTTACGCCCTCCAGATGGCAGCCATCAATGACGACGAGGAGGTAGCCAATGGTCTGGGGGTAAACATAAATCGCATTAAAATAATCTCGTTCGTCGGACCTGCGGTGATGATCTCGGTTGTAGGCTGGTTTTACGCCCACTACTTCGGCGCCTTTTCCGGCGTCACCTATCTTCCCATGACTTTCATGATGAAGGTGTTTATGGCGCTGGTCATCGGCGGTCGCGGCGCCTGGGCGATCGTCCTCGGTGGCTATGTGGTAACGCTTATCGAGGTGCTGTTGATACGCTTCGCCGGTGAGTGGTCACCGATCCTGTTCCCCCTCATAATGTTAGCTTTGTTACTCATATTCCGAGAAGAAGGACTTTTTGGACTCTACCGCAAAAGGCATTACCGGGACTACAAGCCGCACTTCAAAATCACAAAGTAAGAGGGCAGATAAATGGCTAAGGAACTGCTCAAAGTTACCGGCGTATCTAAAAGCTTCGGCGGTCTTACCGCAGTAAACGATGTCAGCTTCACCATCTACGAAGGAGAAACAGTGGGACTCATGGGACCCAACGGCGCTGGCAAGACAACGCTTATCAATCTGATATCCGGCGCTCTTCCAGTGGACTCGGGCAAAATCGAGTTTATGGGTACCGATATAACTAATTTGCCGCCTTGGAAACGTTGTAAACTAGGGCTTGCCCGTACCTATCAGACACCCAGACCTTTCGCCGGGTTGCTGACCTCAGCCAACATTGTTGTGGGCGCACTCTGTGGCAAAGATATGACGGAGCGTAGTCTCATGGATGCTTCTGCAGAGGCAATGCACTATCTGGAAATCGTAGGCTTGTTCCCTAAAAGGAACATCAAAGCCGAGGAGCTATCTCTCTTTGAACTCAGGCTTCTGGAGCTAGCCCGAGCTTTGGCTACAACCCCAAAACTCATCCTCCTCGATGAGGTCGTAGCCGGTCTAAACCCTGCTGAGGCTGATGAAGCCGTAAAGCTCATCGAACGCATAAAAGACTATTTTGGCGTCACCGTTCTCTGGATCGAGCATGTTATGGCAGTACTGATGAAAGCCGCCAGCCGCGTAATCGTTCTGCATTACGGTCAGAAAATCGCCGAGGGACCTCCCCAGGAGGTAGCCCAAAATCCTCAGGTAATCGAAGCGTATCTCGGAGAAGAAATCAATGTTTGAAATACAAAATCTCAATGTGTCACATGGACTCATCCCTGTGCTTCACGATGTCAGTCTCAATATTAGCGAAGGTGAAATGGTAGCCCTGTTAGGCTCAAACGGCGCTGGCAAGACCACATTGCTCAATACGGTTTCTGGGATTTACAAAGCGTCATCCGGCAGCATAATATTCCAAGGGGAACACATCGAGAATAAACCACCTCACGAGATTGTCAAACGCGGTATCATTCAAGTCCCCGAGGGAAGAAGGACACTTCCCTACCTTACTGTGGAGGAAAACCTCTTCCTCGGCGCTTATACCAACGAGGCATGGCGGAAAAAGAAGCAGTCCATTGAAATGGTATACACCCTGTTCCCGGTACTTAAAGAGAGACGAAAGGTGCTAGCCGGGAGCCTCAGCGGCGGCGAGCAGCAAATGCTGGTCATCGGCAGAGGTCTCATGGCACACCCCAGACTGATGATGTTCGATGAGCCGTCGCTCGGTCTAGCCCCTAAACTGCTCTCGGAAGTCTACAGGACGCTGGCAAAACTCCGTGATGAAAAGATCACTATCCTGCTTTCAGAACAGAATGTCCGCCAGGCATTAGCTATAACCCACCGGGGGTATGTGCTGGAAAACGGCAGGATAATCCTAAGTGGTGATAGCAAGGAATTGCTGAATAACGAGATGGTCAAGAAAGCTTATTTAGGGGTGTAATTATGGAAGACTATTTCCGCTTTACCCAGACCCTGTTCGACCCGTCCAGAGCAAAGGACAAGCCTGAGCCGCTCAAGGGCATCAGAGTGCTGGACTTCACCCACTTCATTTATGGACCTACCTGTACTGGCATACTGGCACGCTATGGTGCCGACGTCCTCAAAATTGAGGAGCCCGGTACCGGGGATATGCTTAGACTGGGCGCTTGGTGGGGCAAATACTGGAAACATACTAACCCGCTGGCGCACTCCCTGCACCACAACAAATATTTCGTCACCATAAACTTGAAGAAGCCCGAAGGCAAGGAACTCGTCTACAAGCTCGCCGAGAAGGCTGATGTCGCCGTGGAAAACCTGGCTGCCGGCACCGCCGAAGCCTGGGGGGTAGGCTATACCCAGCTACGCGAGGTCAAACCAGATATCATCTACTTGAGCTGCTCAACATATGGTCAGTACGGTCCCTTGCGATTTTTCCCCGGCTGGGACCTTTTAGCCCAGGCTGCTGCCGGTACTATCACCATAACCGGATACCCGGGCACAGACAAATATTACAAGCTCCCGGACTACCTCGGTGACTTTTACCCCGGCACCCTGGGTGCTCTGGTAGTCCTCTTCGCCCTCTACTACCGGAAAAAGACAGGTAAGGGACAATACATAGACCTCGCCCAGGTGGAGACCTTGACCCGGCTGCTACCCCACTTCACCTATTTCAGCATAACCGGGCAGGACTGGGAACGCACCGGGAATGTTGACCCCTCCATGGCACCCGCCTTCATCCACAAGACCCGCGACGGCAAATTTGTCGCCATAGCAGCAGGCACAGATGAACAGTTTAAAGCACTCTGCACAGCGATGGGACAGAATAACCTGGCAACAAAGTATCCCACAGAACTGGAAAGGCTGAAACCAGAAAATGCCCGGGAACTCAACAGGATCGCTCAGGAGTGGGTCAGCCAGAAAGACGCCGCTGAGATAGTTGACCTGGCAAAGCAGCATGGCTTCCCTGCGGCTGAGGTAGTAGACGACTACCAGATTACCCACGAAGAATGGCGCCGGGAAAGGGGAAGTGTTGAAACCTTCTATGACGAGATGTACCATGAATTCATTCTCCCCGGTCCTCAGGCTATCCTCAGCAAAAGCTCGAGTAAGGTGAAGTGGCTCTGCCGCCCTGTCGGCTACCATAACCGCTACATTCTAAAAGGATGGCTGGAGCTGTCAGACGAGGAACTCCAGGAGCTGGAGAAAAAGAAGGTTATCGGGTACTGGGATGATAGACCAGGAGCTAAACCTCCGATATATTACGACATAGGTACCGACCCGATATTCAACTATCGGGGCAATGGAGGAGGCGCAGCATGACGACAACTCAGCAACCTAAGGAACAAGTCCTCATCCGATACGGTGGCGTGGCTGCCGCCAAACGGGAGCGTGAACAGCTCCTCGCCAGCATGATGAACCCCGAAGGCAAACCGGAGGCACTGGAAGGTGTGGTCGTGCTTGACGCTAGCTATGCCAGCTTTGCCGGCATCATAGCTGCCAGCTTCTTCGCCGAGTTCGGTGCTGAAGTTATCAAAATCGAACCCCCCGAGGGTGACCCGGCAAGAAAGATGACACCTTTCGGTGTAACTGCAGGCGGTGTCGGTATTCCTTTCCTTATGGAAGCCAGAAATAAACGCTACTTCACCCTTGACTTGCGCACCGAAGAGGGACGAAAGGACTTCGTCAAGCTGGCAAAGAAAGCGGACATAATAATCGAGACCTTCCCTGCAGGGCAGATGGACTCCTGGGGCACTGGCTATAGACAACTGAGCCAGCTCAACCCGCGGTTGATTTACATCGCTATCACCCCATACGGCCAGTATGGCAAAAGAGCCGAGGAATTTGCCCGTATGCCCGATTCAGATATCACAGCACAAGCAGCGTCAGGTCTGGCTGCTATAGTCGGTGACCCAGAAAGTTCCACCGAACCTTACAACTGGCCTACCAGGACCGGCACCTGGATGGCTTGGTATATGTCCGGCACGCAAGCCGCTATGGGTGGTGCTTTAGCTTTACTGTTCCGAGAGCTTAGCGGTGAAGGACAGATGATAGATATCGCCACCGCAGACAGCTATGCAAATCTGGCGCAGTATCCGGTCATCGCTGGCAATACCTGGCGCAAAGCTCGCCCTCGCCTGGGACGCTACGACTTCTCCATGTGTCCTTACGGCATATTCAAGACCAAGGACGGCTTTGTAGCCATAGCCGCTGGACGGGACAACGATTTTAGAGCCCTGCTCAAAATCCTTAACTTATTCAAACAGGAGGTCGAGGAGGAGTTCAAGACCATCTCCGACCGCATCACCGACAACCTGCCCCGTATAGACCAGCTCACTGAAATCCTCGAGAGCGCAACGACGAAACACACCTCGGATGAGCTGGTCACCAAGACGATTAATTACAGCCTCAAAGCAGTGCGCTCCAAACTCAGTGGTGGCGGCATACCTTTCGTTATGAGGGTGGAAAGCCCGTCCACAGCGATGAAAAACCTGCACTGGTACGTCCGGAAATCGTTCCAGCAATTCGATGACCCCAAATTGGGCAAGTTTGTCCTGCCGGTCAACTTCGCCAAGATGTCGGAAACGCCACCCAGGGTGAAATGGGTCTCCTGCGAAATAGGGAAGGACAACGATTATGTCCGCCAGAAATACCTCTCGGAATAAGGGGGCATTTCCCGGTGGCAGGAAAAATAACAAGGGGCTCTCAAATTGAGAGCCCCTTGTTTGGTTAACAAACCACACTGCTACTTGGTGTAGGTAAGCTCCACCGGTGGTACAGTAACCACACCTTTGCTGGTGAGCATATCAAACGCCACCTTCACCACATAGTCGGCAGGAGGACCAGAGGCAGCATCCCACGCCTTGTCTATCACCGCCTGCAGCGTAGTGTAGGACGGCTTCTTGGCACCAAGAAGCTTGTATACCTCCGTTGCACTTGCAGCAGCAGCCAGTGCAGTACCACCAGCCAAAGTATATTTGGGCACAAAAAGCCCCTCATACCAGGAAACAAAGAAGGGGAGATTTAAATCAACTTTGCCCTTGGCTGGGACGTATATCTCCGGTAGACCGATCTTCTCATAAATCTTGGTATTCCCTTCCTTGCCCTTGACCCATACCGAGTAGGTGAAAGAACTCAAGGCAACAGGTGCACTGTTGGGATTGGTCACCGTAAACGAGACCTCACCGACATAGACCTCGCTCCCCTGCCAGAGGTCAGATATGTAGTTCAACTTCACAGCGCACGGCTCCTTCGCACTGCCAGCACAGCCCGCCAGTCCCACTATCCCTACAACTGCCAGAGCCGCTGCCAGAATATAAATGCGCGCTTTTCTCATGCTATCCTCCTTAACCTCATATTTAGCCCAGCATCACTTCCAGCCAGCCTATTTCCTTAACTGCGCCGGGGTCTTGTATTTCTCGGGTTCAGCATAGTTTCCATGATAGTCCGGAGGTGGTGTGCCATTGCCCGTGCACAGTATCGGGATGTTGTCTGGACCCTGGAACTGAGCGATTATAGTCCAGCGGTCAACCCACTTCCTCTGCTCCCGCAACGGGTGGTCCTTCCGCGGGTCGTTCGGGTCAGCCAGAATGCCGGAGTGGAAGAACGGCGCCACTTTCGTTGAGCACTGTCCCGAAAGGGTGGAGATCACATAGCCGCCCACGTTGGTATTCTGTCCATAATGCCGGTTCTCCTCGGTAAGCACCATCTGCTCCATCACTGGGATGATCTTCTCGGGGTCGAGGCTCTGCGCCTTGTTCACCACCTCCCACAGGAACCAGATGTCACCATAGGCTAGACCGGTGGAACCTTGAACCGCCAGACCGCGTCTTCTGCATTCCTTCACCCAAGCCGCAAAATCAGGCCCATAAGGCACCTCAGCCTCGTAATAAGAGGTGACCACTCCAAGACACTTGCCGCCCGTTATCTGCCAGAAATAAGGGCCCTGCGAGAGGCCGCCGAAAAGGAAAATCGGTATGTCTTTGGCACTTGACTCACACCACTGCTTCACAAAGACATCCGTATCAGTAAACCAGCTGCTCACAAAGAAAATAAGGTCGGCACCGCTGTTAGCAATAGCTTCCAGAATAGGTAGATAGCTCCCTGCCCTAGGACGGACCGGCTTGGAATATGCCGTCTCTAGCCCGTACTCCTTAGCATAGTCCTCCAGCTTGGGTAAGTTCTTTTCAGGCAGACCATTGCGCCATACCAGCGTCCAGGCAAGGTCCTCCCATAGCCAGGCTACTTTCTTTACCCCCATCACCTCCTTCCAGAAGGTAAAGTAGGTGGGAAATACCGAGCCACAGTAAAAACTGTCCTCAGGCACGTAATCACGGAACAGAAACTTGTAGGTGTTATAGTCCTCGACCACAGGCAGAGTTATCTCCCTCCCCATAGGAGCCTGAGCGATCATGAGGTGGGGCTGTTGTTTGTACAGGGCTGCCGACTTGGGCATGATCGCCAGGTTCATCTCAGTCCTGCCCTCTACATAGTACACCAGGGCTTTGTGACCCAGCACCATCCTGGTGGCAGCAGCCACTGCCAGCGAGGTCTCACCTTTGCTGTCCTCGGTGACAAACCTGATGGGTCTCCCCAGAAGCCCACCGGCAGCGTTGACCTCGTCTATCGCCCACTTCATGGCATCCATGGAGGGCTTGATCGCCGAGGATGAGACCTGCCCGATGTAGCCGATTACCACCGGCTCCTTGCCCGCTGGCGCTGCCCCTCCAGGAGCACAACCAGCAACGAGCGCTAAAATGAGCACAGAACCAAGAAACGCAAAAATCACCCGCTTTATCATAAAAACACCTCCCGCTGCTTTTTGCCCTAGTATAACAATTTTTTCCCCCATGTCAATACCCTGCGCAGCTTTGTCGACCAGAAATTTTTTACTGTCACACAACATATTCACAACCCCTGACAGCAGGCTGGTCATGACCAATAGCCCCGACAAGTCTGGCAATTTTGCCCCGGCAAAGTTATAATAGGCACAGCAAAGACGAAAGGAGGCGGCGATGGCTGTGTATCTCATGCTCACCACCCTCACCGGGGAAGGGCGAAGGAAAATGGAGGAGTACCCGGAGTGGCTTAAGGAACTGAACAAAGAGGTCGAATACCTTGGAGTTAAGATAATCGCCCAGTACGGTCTTCTGGGACCCTACGATTTTGTCAATATCATCGAAGCACCAGGTGACGAGGTGGCAGCCAAGGTGGCGATACATCTCAGTGCCCACGGTGGTCTTCAGACATTGACCCTCACCGCTATACCACTCGACAGTCTTATCTCCACACTGAGGAAAAAACCAGAACCGTTGTGAAACGCTACCTCTTGCTGGTCGGCGACACAGGCAGCGAACCTGACCTGTAACATCTCCCCCGGATACACTTTGAAGACATCGCTTGAAAGGAGAAACTAAAGATGGTGCAACAAAAAAAGGTGCTACTGGATATCAGCGACAAAATAGCCACCATAACACTTAATAGACCCGAAGTCAGAAACGCCATCGATGGTGAGGTGCTTCAAGGGCTAAAACGGGCATTCGAACAGGTATCATCCGAGCCCGAGGTACGCGTGGTCATCGTCACCGGTGCCGGCGACCGCGCTTTCTCTTCCGGCTTGGACCTTAAAGCCGCAGCATCAGGGACGGGACTTACAGCCCAAGCCACCACCCGCTCCGGGTTCGAAGCCCTTCAGATGGGTGGGCAAATCTACAGCACAATAGAAAACTTCCCCCTGCCGGTGATAGCCGCCATCAATGGCTACTGTCTGGGCATCGGTATGGAGTTAGCCCTGGCTTGCGATATAAGGCTGGCTTCAGAGAACGCTGTCTTCAGTCTACCAGAGGTACAGATGGGCACCATCCCGGACACCGGCGGCACCCAGCGCCTGACCAAAGTCGTCGGTCCTGGCAAAGCCAAGGAACTCATCCTTACCGGTCGTCGCATAGATGCCACAGAGGCTTTAAAGATAGGACTGGTAGAACATGTCTATCCCCAGGACAGGCTTATGGAAGAGGCAAAGAAGCTAGCCCAGGAGATAATTTCCGTCGCCCCACAACTTATTGAAGGGGCAAAAAGAGCCATAAACGTGGCGGTCTCCTATCCTCTGGAAATAGGTCTAAACTATGAAATAGCGACAGCCATCGCTACCCGCCAGGATATCAGACAGGGCTCAGCTTCCCTGTTGCAAAAGTCCAAGTCCTGAGAGTCTGCCCGTAACAACGGTGTACTTCGGCTTCGGTCACGAGACGGGAAATTACTCAAACTCTTCCCGTGACAGCGAGGTAAGCACGATAGCCGGAATGCCCAGAATCCAAGATGGGAAGAAGGCGGCAATAGAGGCTGCCAGAGCAAGCCCCCAGTTTTTTCTCTGTAAGGCATGCACTCCACCGACGATCGCCAGAACGCCAAGGGCAACTAAAGGCACTGCCATTCCTATTAGCATAGGTGGTAACATCATGGGCATACGGGGCAAAGACCTCATCACCATACCACCAACAAGCATGATGCAGAACCACACTATGCCGACACTACCGCCAATTATGTCTAGAATCCCAGCCACAATGGGCATCCACGTCCTTTTCATCTCGTCCTCCTCTGTCCCTGTTGTTTTCAGTAACGGACTTAACCGGCTTTGTTATCCAGAGGTAAATTAGCATAAACAAAGTCCGCTGTCCAGCCTGCGAACTCACAACTCCAGCAGACAAGACTATATTTGACTTGGGTTATTATTTGCTATTATCATTGTCTGCAGGTCTCAGGACTGGTTGCGCCAGCGTAGCTCAGTGGTAGAGCAGCGGTTTCGTAAACCGCCGGTCGTCGGTTCGAATCCGACCGCTGGCTCGATTTTAGTTTCGAGGTCCACAGATGAAAAGGCTTCTTTCAGGTAATGAGGCTCTGGCACTGGGAGCCTATCACGCCGGCGTTAAAGTAGCAGCAGCTTACCCGGGCACCCCCAGCACCGAAATACTGGAGACTCTGGCAAACTTCAAAGACATCCACGCCGAGTGGTCGACCAACGAAAAGGTGGCTCTAGAGGTAGCTCTGGGAGCATCCTACACAGGAGTCAGGGCAATAGCTTCGATGAAGCAGGTTGGCTTGAATGTCGCCAGTGACCCCTTTATGGCAGCAGCTACCACAGGAATCGCTGGAGGACTGGTAATAGTTTCAGCCGATGACCCAGGCATACACAGCTCCCAGAACGAACAGGACAACCGCCACTACGCTCGAATGGCTAAGGTACCCATGCTGGAACCGTGTGATAGCCAGGAGGCATACGACTTTGTCGCCCTAGCTTTCGACCTCAGCGAAGAATTTGACACGCCAGTTCTGGTACGTACCACCACTCGCATTTCCCATTCTAAATCAGTGGTGCACATTAGCCGCACCCGTGTTGAGCCCAAGCCAGCCAGCTTCACACACAATACAGCAAAATTCGTTATGTTGCCCGTAAATGCCCGGTCGAGGCGCCCGCTCATAGAGGAGCGATTGGTCAGACTGAAAGCCTATGCCGAAACATTCCCTTACAACATGGTATCCTGGGGTAGTAACCGCCTGGGTATAATAAGCAGCGGTGTAGCCTATCAATACGCTAGAGAGGTCTTCCCCGATGCCTCCTTTCTCAAACTGGGCATGACTTACCCGCTTCCTGAAAAGCTCATTCGCCAATTTGCTTCCAAAGTAGAAAAGCTGATAGTCATTGAGGAACTGGACCCTTTTCTGCAAGAAAACGTTGCCGCATTGGGGATAAGAGTCCAGGGCAAGGAGTTCGTCCCAAGGTTCGGTGAGCTTAATCCGGACCTGGTTAAAAAAGCCGCTTACCAGGCAGGCTGGCTGGAACCAACCGCTGCCGAATCTAAAAGAATAGAGCTCCCTCCCGGATTACCACCACGCCCACCGGTGCTCTGCCCCGGTTGTCCTCATACCGGCATATTCTTCGTCCTCAGTACCATAGGGCAACGCTCAAAACTGCTTGACGACCAGGGTAAGTCAGGGAAAGAGGGCACTTTGATAATCACCGGCGACATTGGCTGCTATACTTTAGCAACCTACCCACCGCTCCAGGCTATGGACACCACAGCATGTATGGGTGCCGGCATCGGTCAGGCACTGGGCATGGAAAAAGCTGGCGTAAATGCCAATGTGGTAGCAGTGATCGGCGATTCTACCTTCATACACTCAGGTATCACCGGCTTGGTAAATGCCGTCTACAATCAAAGCAAAGGCACCGTCATCATCCTCGACAATGGCACTACAGCCATGACAGGGCATCAAGACCATCCCGGCACCGGCATCTCGGCACAAGGCGAAAGAACAAAAGCGGTAGACCTGGAATATCTAGCACACGGCGTAGGCGTGGAAGATGTCGTGGTGGTCAACGCTTTCGATATCAGGGCACTGAGAGATGCCGTCCGAAAAGCCATAAGTAGCCCCGCGCTTTCGGTGATCATCGTTCGGGGTGCATGTTCAGTTCGGCTTAGAACACGCTCCGGGCAAAGAGCCATCGACATAGAGAAATGCGATAAATGCGGGGTTTGCCTTAAATTAGGTTGCCCGGCGATACAAAAGCTGGACGAAAACCTGTACATCGATTTCACATTGTGTGCCGGGGATGCTTGCACCTTGTGCGAACAACTCTGCCCTAAAAAAGCCATAGCTCCGACTGCGCCATAACTCAATGGGGGAAAACATGGAGAAAAAATACGACTTGATCATGGTAGGCATCGGTGGACAGGGAATCGTGCTTGCCAGTGATATTCTGGGCGAAGTGGCGATGACTGCCGGCTATGATATAAAAAAGACAGACACCTTAGGCATGGCACAGCGTGGCGGTAGTGTGGTTAGCAACATCCGTATAGCTGAACACGTCTGGTCTCCTTTGATTATGCAAGGTACCGCCGACTTCCTTATTGCCTTCGAAAAATTGGAGGCATTGCGCTGGTGTCCTTACTTACGCCCCAACGGCACTGTAATCCTCAATAATCAGGTAACACCACCGCTTTCTGTCAGTCTGGGAGTAAATCGCTACCCCGACGACCAGGAAATTTACAGGACCATCCGTCAGGTTACTGACCATATCTATACCGTCCAGGGAAGCCAGAGCGTAATAGGACTAGGAGATATTAGAACACTTAATATGTTTATGCTCGGTTGCATCTCACACTTTATACCAATAGAGATCAAAGTCTGGGAGGAATGCATCAGACAACGGCTCCCGGCGAAGATACTGGGCATAAACCTGACCGCCTTCAACAAAGGCAGGGAGGAGATATCTTATGTCAATATCTGACAATGTCCGTGCCCGCATGCAAGAAGGCTCCTGGATTCGAAGGATGTTCGAGGAGGGTACAGAGCTTAAAAAACGCTACGGAGAGGACAGGGTCTTTGACCTGTCGCTGGGAAACCCGGTCATGGAGCCACCCCCCGAATTCCACAAGGAATTGAAAAGACTCGTGGAAAACCCGACCCCCGGGATGCACCGCTACATGGAAAACGCAGGCTATCTCGAGACCAGGGCAGCCGTTGCTCAGCAGCTATCCCGGGACACTGGGATTAACTTTACCCCAGAGCATATAGTCATGACCTGCGGTGCCGCAGGAGGACTAAATGTAGTACTGAAAACACTGCTCAACCCGGGCGAAGAGGTGATCATCTTCGCCCCTTACTTCGCAGAATTTCTTAACTACATCGACAACCACGGCGGCATAGCAAAAGTGTTGCCTGCTGACGAGAATTTCCTCCCGCGGCTCGATATTTTAGACCAGGCAATCAGTTCTAAAACCAAAGCAATATTGATTAACTCGCCTAATAACCCGACAGGCGTTGTTTACCCTGAAAATCTGGTCCGACAACTCGGTGAACTACTGAAAGCGAAGGAGGCTGATTTCAAGAAGGCAATTTACCTCATTAGTGACGAAGCCTATCGCAAGATCATCTATGACGGGCTAAAGTGTCCATCGGTATTCCAACATCATCACAATAGCATAGCGGTCACCTCGCACTCCAAAGACCTGGCACTTCCCGGCGAACGTATTGGTTACATCGCTGTACACCCCAACTGTTATACCAAGGATGAACTTATAGCCGGGCTGATTTTCAGCAACCGCATACTCGGGTTCGTAAATGCTCCAGCACTGATGCAACATGCCGTACGCCGGTTACAAAATGTTACTGTTTCAGTAGCTGACTATCAAAGGAAACGCGATTTCCTTTATTCCAACCTTGTGGAAATGGGTTTCTCAGTGGTAAAACCTCAGGGCGCTTTTTACATGTTTCCCAAATCACCCACCGAAGATGAACTCATCTTCATCAATGAGCTGAAAAATCACAACATCCTGGTGGTACCAGGGCGAGGCTTCGGCACAGCAGGATACTTCCGCATTTCCTATTGTGTCGAAGACAGAGTCCTCGAAGGTGCTATGAAGGGCTTTAAAAAGGTAACTAAAAAGTATAGGCTGACCACAAGCCGCTAACGGAGGGGTAGGAAATGCAACCGGAAGAAACACAATTGTCCATTGTAGAAACTATCAAGGCAAAAGCAGACAAAGAGCCAGTAGCCAGATTTCTCGGGACGGAGCTTAAAGAGCTATCAACTGGTTACGCAAAAATAACCATGAAAATGAAGCCGGAATATCTGAATTTCAATGGCGTCATCTTCGGCGGCATAATTATGTCCCTGGCAGACCAGGCATTTGCCTATGCTACCAATTCAGTCTTCACTCCGAATGTTGCCTCACAGTTCAACATCCATTTTGTAGCCAGCGCTGGGACTGAGGATGAGCTTATCGCTGAATGTCGTGTAGTAAAAGCCGGCAAACGCGTTTGCATCTCAGAGATGACAGTGACCAACCAGAATGGTAAACTTATAGCTAAAGCGTCAGGGACTACCATTCCACTATCCTGAGTCACCAACGCAATACTCCTTAGTGAACCCGGAATACAATTATGCATTGTTTTAACCTATTGAGGAGATAGATAGATGTTCCATAAGGTACTGGTCGCTAACCGTGGCGAAATAGCGGTAAGAATAATACGGACATGCAAAGAGATGGGCATCCGTACTGTGGCAATATACTCAGATGCAGATGTCAACGCCCTCCATGTGAAACTGGCTGACGAGGCTTATCCCATCGGTCCCGCCGAAGCCACTCACAGCTACCTTGATATGAAGAAAATACTCGAGGTCGCCAAGCGCAGCGGCGTCGATGCTCTTCACCCGGGCTACGGCTTTCTGGCTGAGAACCCGGATTTCGCCGAGATGTGCGAAAAACTGGACATCGTCTTCATCGGTCCACCCAGCGAGAGCATGCACAAAGTCAAACCGAAGCACAGGGCACGGCAACTGATGAGACTGCTGAATATCCCGCCTGTGCCCGGTTCTGAGGAGCCCTTACATACCTCGGATGAGAAAACTCTGGCGCACGCTGAGGAGGTCGCCGAAGATATCGGCTATCCAGTAATAGTCAAGCCTTCCGGCGGTGGGGGTGGCATCGGCATGAGCGTAGCCCACAACAAGGTTGAACTGAGAGATGTTATAAAGTCAGTGGCAGAGAAAGGGAAAAAGGTATTCGGCGTTTCCGGGTTCTATGTGGAGAAATTCTTCTCCGGGGTGAAACACATCGAGGTGCAAATCCTCGCCGATAAGCATGGTCATGTCATCCACCTCGGTGAAAGGGACTGCTCAGTACAACGGAGATTCCAGAAATTGGTCGAGGAGACGCCCTGTCCTATTCTGTCACCCCATCTCCGTATGAAAATGTACGTTGCTGCTTTAGATGTCGCTGTCGCCCTGGAGTACGTTAATGCCCTCACGGTTGAATTCCTTTATGTACCAACTACTCAGCAATTCTACTTCAACGAGGTCAACTCCCGCCTTCAGGTAGAACACTGTATAACCGAGCTTGCCCTCGGGATAGATATAGTAAGAGAACAGATAAACATCGCCGCAGGAGAACCTCTGAGCATAAGCCAGGACGACGTCGTCTTCCAGGTCTGCGCCCTGGAATGCCGTATAACCGCTGAGGACCCGGTTCGCAATTTCTTCCCCTGCCCTGGTACAATTGCCGCGCTCAGACTGCCCCATGGTCACGGGCTGAGAATAGATGAGGGGATTTACGAGGGCTATGAAGTCCCTCCTTATTATGACTCCCTGCTGCTAAAACTTATGGCACGAGGGAAGACCAGAGAGGAAGCCATAGCCCGAATGAAACGCGGGCTTGGTGAACTGAAAATCGAAGGCGTAAAAACCACAGTCCCCTTCTATGAAGTAGTACTCGATGACCCGGTCTTTAAGTCCGGCGAGTATACAACCGACTTTGTTACCAAACGGAACATAGTGCAGAAGGTTAAAGAACGGGCTAGAATCCTGCAGAAGTTAGACAACACAGAAGGGCAAAAGGTATGACGCCTTTCAGATAGAAAAGTGACGCACCACACATGGCAGAACAGGAAAGACACCAGCTGTTTTATCTCACCCTCACCTTAGTCCTCTCCCGTCAAGGGAGAGGAAAAAGTCCCTCTCCCCTCCGCGGGGGAGAGTTGCCTTCCTTTGTCCTCTCTCCCCCTGCGGGAGAGAGTTGCCTTCCTTTGTCCCCTCTCCCTCTGCGGGAGAGAGTTAGAGTGAGGGGGAAGTCCCCTGCCCGTGCATGAAAGAAAGGTGGACTCCGCCATCAATCACTGTCCTCTCTCCCCCTGCGGGGGAGAGTTGCCTTCCTTTGTCCTCTCTCCCCCTGCGGGAGAGAGTTAGAGTGAGGGGGAATCCCTCTCCCATCGAGGGAGAGGCTAGGTGAGGGTAATCTACCGGACGAGTACAAGGTATTGACAGAACCTGACTGTCGTGATACCATTTAGACTCGTAGGTCGAGATGATGAGGAAAAAGGTAACAACATTCTTCTTTTTCGGCTTCTTCTTTAGCCCCTCAGGAACAAGCCCCGGGAGGGTTACAATTTAACAGCCCCGCAGCAAACAACCAAAAGCCTCCCGGGAAGGGAGGCTTTAAGTTTTCAGATAAGGCTGGAAAATGTGACCAACAATAGGATAAGCAGACTGGAGACCGCTGAGACGATACCTCAGCTCATCTGGAGAAACTGCCAGAAATGGACAGACAAGCCGGCAGTATGTGTCAAGCGTCGCGGTATCTGGCAGAGTTATAGCTGGCAGGAATACTACGAGAAGGTCAAGTATTTCTCCCTCGGTCTCATAAGCCTCGGCTTCGAACCTGGCGACGTCATCTGTATCATCGGTGACAACGAACCAGAATGGTTCTGGGCAGAATTTGCTGCTCAGGCTGCAGGGGGTCTAGCCACGGGAATGTTTGTTGACTCCATCCCTGCAGAAGTAAAGTACATTGCTTCCCACTCCGGCTCCAAATTTGCCGTGGTCAATGACCAGGAGCAGACTGATAAATTTCTGGAGATAAAAAGCGAGCTGCCACTGCTCAAAAAAATAATTTACTGGGACCCGAAGGGGCTGAAAAACTACGACGACCCCATCCTTACCAGCTTCAACAAGGTGCTGGAGATAGGGAAAGAGTATGAGAAAAGCCATCCGGGGCTGTTCGAAGAAAATGTTCAGAAAGGCAAAGGCGATGATAAAGCCTTCATCTACTACACTTCAGGGACCACCGGACTACCCAAAGGCGCTGTGCTCACCCACAAAGCCTTGATCAATACCGCCAGAGCATTTCTGAGCCGCTTCCCACTAGATGAGAACGATAACCTGGTATCCAATTTCCCCCCAGCATGGGTCGGCGATAGTTTCTTCGCCACCATCCCCCACTTGCTCACCGGCGCCAGGCTCAACTTTCCTGAAGAACCTGAAACTGTCTCTGAAGACACGAGGGAGGTAGGACCGGACTTCGTAATCTATGGACCACGACAGTGGGAAAGTCTGGTAAGCAGCGTCCAGGTGAAAATGGCAGACGCTGGGGCACTCAAACGCCTTATTTACAACCTGTTTATGCCCGTGGGCTATAAGATCGCAGACATGAATTTCAGGAATGAAAAGCCTGACCTTTTCTGGCGAACACTGCATTCCATTGCTCATGCTGTCCTTTTCCGTCCGCTTAAGGACAAGCTGGGACTGAGCAATGCCAGATTTGCCGTGACCGGTAGTTCGGTGCTAAGCCTGGACAGCTTCCGTTTCATTCATGCCCTCGGTGTGGAACTGAGACAAAACTATGCCAGCACTGAGGCTGGCTTCATCTCCTGCCACAGCAAAGGCGAAATCGATTTCCAGAGCGTTGGGCGCCCGGCACCGGGAGTGGAGGTAAGGATAACTGACGAAGGAGAACTGCTGGTCAGAAGCGAATGCGTGTTCACCGGCTACCATAAGGACCCCGAAAAGACTGCAGCCGTTCTAAGCAATGGCTGGTGCCGCACCGGAGACGCGGTGCATGTCAACGAGGAGGGACATCTCATCTTCCTCGACAGGCTGGAGCATATGGGAGAGCTTGCTTCGGGCGTGAGGTACGCACCCCAGTACATCGAAGGCAGGCTCAGATTTAGCCCCTACATAAAGGACGCTATGGTCGTCGGTGGTAAAGACAAAGAGTACGTCTGTGCCATCATTAATATCGATTTCGCTATGGTAGGTAAATGGGCAGAACACCATAGAATACCATATACCACCTTCGTTGACCTTTCCCAAAAAAAGGAAGTCGCTGAGCTTATTCAACAAGACCTCACCCGTGTCAACAACTACCTGCCTGAAGGTGCCAGGGTAAAGAAATTCGTGTTGCTACACAAAGAGTTCGACCCCGACGAAGCCGAGCTAACCCGTACTAGGAAGCTACGCAGAGAGTTCATGGAACAAAGGTACAAAGAGCTTATCGATGCCATGTATAACGGTGCTGACAGCGTCACCGTACAGGCTTCGGTAACTTACCGCGACGGCAGAAAAGGCACGGTAAGCACCTCTGTGCAGATAAGGAGCTTATGACATGGCGGAACTGCTCCAGTATACAATCACCGGCATAGCCGTAGGAATGGTCTATGCACTGATCGCCCTGGGCTTTGCCCTCATCTGGAAGTCAAGCAGCGTAGCCAACCTGGCGCTGGGACAGCTAGTCCTGATTTCATCGTGGTTCACCTACGGCATGCTCGTCCAGGCTAAGTTCCCCTACTGGCTCGGCTTTCCCCTGACAGTCCTGTTCGCCATCTTCCTCGGCTGGCTGATAGAGCGCCTCACTCTCCGCCCTTTAATCGCACAGCCCATACTCTCTCTGATAACCGTGACCCTGGGCATAGCGTACTTCCTGGAGGGTATAGTGACCTTCGTCTGGCCCATGAGTGTAGCTGCGCTGCCGCGCCTTTTCCCTCAGGAACCAGTCCACCTTGGTCCAGCAGTGGTCTCGCAGGAATATATCTGGGCAGCAGTCACTTCACTAGCCCTGTTCGGCTTGCTATCGCTGTTCTTTAAATACCACAAAATGGGCATCGCCATGAGAGCCACCGCCGACGACCAGCTTGCCATCCAGGCTTGTGGCGTACCGGTGACCAGCGTCTTCTCCACATCGTGGATGTTCGCCTGTGTGGTCGCTGCCATCGGCGGCGTCCTCATCTCCTGTATCGGTGGCATCACCTACGGTCTCGTGGAGACAGGTCTGAAATCGTTCTCCGTGGTAATCCTGGGTGGGCTGGACTCCTTTGTTGGTTGCATTGTTGCCGGTCCTATCATCGGGCTGTGTGAAAACCTCGGCGGCGGTTACTTAACGCCGCTCATCGGACCGGGAATAAAAGATATAATCCCGTTCATCATTATTATCATCGTCATGGTATTTAAACCATATGGACTGTTCGGTGAGGAACGAATAGAGAGGATATAGTATGGACCTACCTTGTGGTACCCGGAACTTCGACTACGCCAGTGACATGGCGGTCCTGCGAACCAGGACGCACTGGCTGCTCTTCTGCCTGCTTCTCATCCTGGTATTCACTGCTCCTTTATACTGGAGCAATTACTGGCTCAGCGTTGCCAATCTTATCGGCATCACCATAATTGCCATCACCGGCTTAAATATACTTATCGGCTACTGCGGGCAGCTCTCCATCGGGCATGCCGGCTTCATGGCTGCCGGCGCCTACACCACAGCAGTCCTCACCGGCAAGCTTGGCTTGCCCTTTATAGCGAGCCTCCTTTGCTCTGGACTCAGCGCCGGGCTTATCGGTATCGTCTTCGGTCTGCCTTCAGTGCGGGTCAAGGGCTTCTATCTGGCTATCACCACCATAGCCGCTCAGTTCATCATCATCTGGGTCATCAACCACTGGACAGGTGTCACTGGAGGCTTCGTTGGCATCAAAGTCCCGCCTGCCACTATCGCCGGTTTCTCCTTCAACAGTGAACCCAGACAGTTCTACCTTATAATGGCTATAACCGCTGTCACCATATTCTTTGCCAAGAATCTCGCTAGAGGCAGGGTGGGCAGAGCCTTCATTGCCGTGAGGGATAACGACCTGGCTGCCGAGGTCATGGGCATCAACCTCACTTATTATAAACTCCTCGCCTTCTTCATTGGCTGCTTCCTCGCCGGCATAGCCGGAGCCTTGTTTGCCCACTGGTCACGCTTTCTAAACGCTGAGAACTTCACCCTTGCCGATTCCATACTCTACATCGGCATGGTCATCATCGGTGGTCTGGGCACCACCATCGGTCCCATCTTTGGGGCTGTCCTCATCAGGCTACTACAACAGGGGATAATGTACATCAGCCCTGTCCTTGAGGGTGCTTTCCCCACACTCCCCGCCGGCTTCACCACAGGGCTCGGCCCCATGGTCTTCGGTCTGGTGATAATTCTATTCCTGATACTCGAGCCACGCGGTATCGCTCACCGCTGGGCACTGTTCAAAGCTGCTTACCGTCTGTGGCCCTTCTCATATTAACAGCGAAGGAGGTGAAACAGGGAAATGTAACTTGTCATAGGGATTGAAAGGCAGGATCAATTAACAAGACTTGAGAAGGAGGTGTTGGTAATAATAGCGATGAAGAACCTATGTTTGATAGGCACAATTGTATGTCTGGCATTGCTGATAATCGCAATGCCACTTGCCGGCTGTGCCCCCAAACCGGAAGCCCAGCCGACCAAGGTACTTAAGGTGGGTATGATGACTCCCACCACCGGCGCGGCTGCGGAAAAGGGCAGGGTAATGGGACATGCCAACCTCGATGCTATTCAGTACATCAACACAGAATTGGGTGGCGTTTCCGGCCACCCGATAGAAGTCCTCTGGCTGGACAGCGCCTACGATGCTGCCAAGGTAGTCACCATAGTCAAAAGGTTTATGGATGAAGGCTGCCTCCTCTTCACCACTGCCTCCTCCAAAGAGATGTCCGCCGCCATGGAGATAGCCAATGAAGCCGGCTTTCTCGGCATCGCCTGCTTCAGTTCACCGGTACTTTACCGCCCGCCGAAGCATATCTACGGTCAGACCCCCGACTACGGCGATGATGCCCTCGCCTTCGCCAACTTCTACCTGAAGAACATCTGGAAGGGAAAGAGTGGAAAGCCCAAGTTTGCCCTTCATCTGCTCAACAACCCCACAGGTTATGGTGCCAGGGACGCCTTTAGAGCCAAGGCTGACGAGCTGGGTATTGAAATCATCTCCATAGACGAGCATGCCGCCACCACGACCTCTGAGATAGAGTCACTGACACGCATCAAGGCAAAGAACCCTGATGTGTTGTTCATCTCCAGCACACCAGCCCCCACCGCAGTTATCATCAAGAACGCCTACGAACTCGGTATGTACCCCGGCGTCACCATCGGCTGTGCCCACGCCAGCTTCACTAAAGCCCTTATCGACATCGCCGGAGCAAAAATCGTGGAGGGTGTCTATGGTACCTTCCCCACCGTGCTCTGGGGTGAAGATGTGCCGGGCATGGCTAAGATGACCGAATACTGCAAGAAGCTGCACCCCGAGGACTACGGCAATATGGACTATATAACCTCCTGGGCACAGAGCCTCATCGTGGCTGAAATACTTAGACTGGCAGTTAAGAACGCCGGCTATGATGCGCTGGCAAAGGGCAACCCCGAGTCATGGAAGATAGTGGAGACCCAGGGCTTCCATAAGCTTAAGAACTACGATGTGGAGGGACTCCAGGGTCCGGTGAGCTATACCCCGGGCGATAACCGCCTCACCAAATACAACCGCATCTACCAGATAGTCAACGGGCAGATAGCTAGCCCGAGCAAGTGGGTCGAGGCGCCACTGGTAGAATACGAAAAGTACGAGTGGTTCGGTAAATAAGAAGCAGGGGAGCCTCTGCCCTTGCAGAGGCTCCCCTCAGCACTAAAGACGAATATGCTCAGGTTAAATAATATAGAGGTCACCTATCTGAACGTAATAAAGGTGCTCCACGGTGTCTCTCTCACCGTAGAGGACTGCTCCGTGGTAGCACTTCTCGGTGCCAACGGAGCGGGTAAGACTACTACACTGAAAGCAATCTCCGGACTGCTCCGCGCTGAAGAAGGCGAAGTGGTGGATGGCTCCATCGAATGGAATGGCGAACGAATAGAGAAAAAGAACGCCATAGAAATAGGTAAGCTGGGCATCGTCCAGGCATTGGAAGGAAGGCGCGTCTTCGGTCACCTCACCGCCGAGGAAAACCTGCTGGTGGGCGCTTACAACCGCAAAGACCGCCATGCCATCAGAGAAGACCTCGATATGGTCTATAACTACTTCCCGAGGCTAAAACAGCTCCGCCGCCACATCGCTGGCTACCTCTCCGGCGGTGAGCAACAGATGCTGGTTATCGGCAGAGCGATGATGTCAGCCCCGAAGCTGATGATGCTCGACGAGCCCTCTCTGGGACTGGCACCAATACTGGTCAGTGAGATTTACGACATCATCAAGCGCTTTAACGAGGAGAGAAAGACCTCTATTCTGCTGGTGGAACAGAATGTCAGAATCGCCCTGAGCATCGCACATTACGGTTATGTAATGGAGAACGGGCGCGTCGTCCTCGATGGCACCGCTGACTTTTTGAGAAATAATGAGGACGTGAAAGAGTTCTACATGGGACTTTCAGCCCTGGGTACCAAGAAAAGCTACCGTATGGTCAAGCACTACAAGAGACGCAAACGCTGGCTGTAGGACCCAGAGCTAGTCTTCCTTCCCCAGGTAAGCAGAGATAACATGGGGGTCAGCCCTTACTTCCTCAGGCGTCCCCTCGGCAATCTTGCGCCCGAAATCTAGCACGATTATCCTGTCCGCCAGGTCCATCACCACACCCATATCATGCTCCACCAGGACAATGCACTTCACCCCGTCTCTCAGCACCGGGGTCTCAGGATAGGACTCGCCCTGACCTTCAAAAATATCAACGATAAACCTGGCGATGTCCTCCTTCTCCTCGGTATTCATCCCCGCCATCGGCTCGTCGAGAAGCAACACCTTCGGCTCCAGTGCCAGCGCTCTCCCCAGCTCCACCCGCTTCCTCATCCCGTAAGGCAGCGTGCCCACTACCTTCTTCCTCACCGGCTCTATTTCCAGAAAGTCAATGATGTCCTCCACCGCCTTGCGGTGCTCGATCTCCTCTTTATGTGCCCAGCCGAAATACAGAGAGCTGCTGAGCACATTTTGCTTCATCAGCACATGTCTGGCAGCCATCAGGTTGTCCAGCGTGGACAAGCCCGTGAATAGCTCGATATTCTGAAAAGTCCGCGCAATGCCCAGTCGGGCTATTCTGTCAGGTCGCATGCGCGTTATCCTCTTCCCCTCAAAATATATCTCGCCCTCCTGCGGCTTATAAAACCCGTTTATACAGTTAAGGACACAGGTCTTGCCAGCACCGTTGGGACCGATGATAGCCAGTATCTCACCCTCCCGTACCTCCAGGCTCAGATTGATGAGCGCCCTCACTCCACCGAAGGAAAGCGATATGTTCTCAATCCTCAACTTTATGTCTGTGCCGACGCCTGCAGAGCCCTCTATAGGTTCTAACTTGGCAGTATCCAATCTCCTCCTCGTCCGGACAAACTCATGCTATCAGGCAAAGTCCTACTATTATAGTCACCATCAGCGGCACAGTTCAAATTGCTTTTCCCGATGATTTCACCTACAATATGTGGCAGATAAGATAATACACCACCGGGCTACTATAGTGAGCAAGTTCATAGACAGACTGCAAGACACCTTCCGCGGTTCAACCCCACCCATCGGTTTCAGAAAGGTCTCTGAAATAGAGAGCCCACCATTGTTGATAGCAGTCAGTCTAACTGACTTGAGCCACAAAGAGCTAAAACAAATACCCGCAGCGGACATTAACGCCGCTGTGCTGAATGCACGGGGGCTGGAGACCGCCACCTTCGAGCAATTGGACAAGGCATTCAGTAACACCCCAATCGGGCTGTTGATAGGCGATGATAGTGATCAGACCGATATCGCCCAATTTATCAACCGCGGCTGTGACTTCATAATCTTTGACCTCAAAGCCCCGTTCGAGGTTGTCAACAGAGAAAAAACGGGCAAAATAGTCCGTGTAGACCCCTCGCTAGAGCCTGGACTCATCAGGAGCCTGAATGACATCCCGGCTGATGCAGTGCTTATCAACGAAATGGAGCCCACCCTTACCGTTGAGCACATCCTCATCTGCTACCGCTTCGCCGGGCTGCTTAACAAACCGCTACTGCTGACAATCAAAGCCCCGCTGACGGTAGAAGGACTTGATAGCCTGCGCCAGGCTGGCATCAACGGGCTGTTTCTCGACCGCGGCTTCCCCCCGGGAGCAATTGCCGACCTTAAGAAAGCCATAGACAGCCTGCCCAGGACGCCCCGAAAGAAGACCTCCGCCGTTCCCTTGCTGCCCCGCCCCACCACGGGAGCACAGCCAGAAATAGCAGAAGAGGAGGAGGAAGACTGACCGGCAGGTCATGACTGAAAGCTTCGGTTTGTTCTTGCTCTCCGCCGCAGGAATCTCCCTTTCCGGTGTTATGCTGCCCGGTCCCCTCACCGCAGCTACGATAGCAAAGGGCTATCATAACGGCAATGCCGGCATCTTTATTGCACTGGGACACGGCGTGGTGGAAATCCCGCTTATGGCTGTCATTTACCTGGGCTTTGCCCGCTTCTTCACCTACCCCGAAGCCAGAACAGCTATCGGGCTGGCAGGTGGCTTGATGCTCATTTTTATGGGGGCTATGGTGGTGCGTAACCTCACCAGGTCCCAGAACACCGCTCTCGATCTACCTTATAACTCGCTGGTCACCGGGATAGTGATGACCGGTGCCAACCCATACTTTTTTATCTGGTGGGCGACCATCGGCATCGCGCTCATCGCCACCGCGGCTGGCTTTGGTATCCTGGGGCTGGCAATCTTCGCTGTGGTGCACTGGTCCTGCGACCTTCTCTGGGAACAGTTCATCTCCACAGTTGTATTCCGGACAAAGCGCTTGTGGACACGCAAGGTGGAGATTATCGTTTTCAGTATCTGCGCCCTGGTGTTAATCGGCTTCGGTATCTGGTTCTGTGTTTCTGTATTCGCCTGAAAGCCTTACCCCCCACACAACCCCTGCATCGCCTGGAAGTACTTGCCCTCCGTCTTTATCGCCGGCGCCACTACCATCCTGACTTTATGCATGTCCTTGATGGTAAGCGCCCCGCAAACCCCCATGCAGGTACGCAGCGCGCCGACGAGGTTCTCCGTACCATCGGTCACCGAAGTGGGACCGAAGAGAAGCCTCTTCAGCGGACCGCGGACCCCAGCCTTAACTCTCGTCCCTCTGGGTAATGTGGGGTGTGAATGAGCCATGCCCCAGTGATAGCCCTTGCCCGGAGCCTCCTCAGACTGTGCCATCACCGAACCCAGCATCACAGCATCGGCACCGGAAGCAAAAGCCTTGCATACGTCAGCCCCGGTACGCATACCACCATCGGTGATCACCGCTACATATTTGCCGGACTCCTTGAAATACGTCTCCCGCGCCGCAGCGCAGTCTATAGTAGCCGTGACCTGCGGTACTCCCACCCCCAGCACTTCCCGCGTGGTGCACGCTGCTCCGGGACCGACACCCACCAGAATTCCATCGATGCCAGTGCGCATAAGTTCCAAAGCTGCGCTATAGGTGACACAGTTCCCCACTATTACCGGCATTTTCACCATCTCGCACAACTCGGAAAATATCAAGCCCCGATAGCTTTTAGAAATATGTCGCGCTGTGGTGACGGTTGATTGCACCACAAGAATATCAGCTCCAGCCTCCTTAGCCAGCGGTGCCAGCCGCTTGGTGTTGGCTGGTATCACCGAAACAGCGCAGATCGCCCCGGCTCTCTTAATCGCCTGAACCCGCTCACCGACCAGGTTCTCTTTGATCGGAGCGGAATAAATCTTTTGTAACAGCGAGGTCACCTCGGCGTCAGAAGCCTGCACAATCCGAGCCAGCGCTTCCTCTGGCTTCTCATACCTCGTTTGCACTCCGTCCAGGTTCAAGACAGCAAGCCCACCGAGATTGTGCAGCAGGACAGCAAAATTCGTATCCACAACGGCATCCATCGCCGCCGCCAGTATCGGTATAGAAAACGTAAAGTTGCCAATCTTAAAATCTATGTTCGTCTGGTCAGGATTTATCGTCACATCGCCCGGGACGATGGCGACCTCGTCAAAACCGTAAGCTCGTTCCAATTCCCTAAATTTAGGAGCAGCCACAGGACACCTCCCCGATTATTAGTCGAGACTATAACAAAGGTCAACCGCTAAAGTCAAGGGTACTGGAGGTGAAATTCACCACACACCAATACATGGTCTCGCTCACATAGACGCCTGACACTCGGGACATAGCAGGGCAGGAAGGACTTCGACTGCCTTATTTCACCCTCACCTTAGTCCTCTCCCGTCAAGGGAGAGGAAAAAGAAAATTTCTCCCCTTGCGGGAAAGGACTACCTGCAAATCGGGAGCCATCGAGCGCGGCTGCTATCTCTCTCCCCCTGCAGGAGAGGACTACCTTTTTTATTTTTATCCCTCTCCCCTTGCGGGAGAGGTTAGGTGAGGGGGAAATCCTCCAAACAATTAAGCACCCGCACCACTAGCCTGCCGCACAGCGGCAATTTGACCCCGCCTCGAGTCCCTGTTAGAATACAGTCCTCAAAATCACAGCAAAGGGGGGTAACATGGCAGTAGTTGAAGTCCAGAAAGAAGGCAGAACCGCCATCATCACCATTAACCGTCCGGAGGCGATGAATGCCCTCAATGCCGAAGTGCGTCAGGGTTTGAATCAAGCTTTCATCGAGTTCCGCAACGACCCTGACCTCTGGGTAGCCATCCTGACAGGCGCCGGCGATAGGGCTTTCTCAGCCGGCGCAGACATCAAGGAATTTCGCCCTGGACCGGTAGCTGGCGCCATCGGCGAGACTGTGCGACCGGACCAGATATGGAAGCCCTTCATCGCCGCCATCAATGGTTACGCTCTTGGCGGAGGTCTGGAGCTGGCGCTGGAATGCGATCTGAGGATAGCCGCCGAACACGCCCGTCTGGGACAACCGGAGATAAACATCGGCTTCATGCCCGGAGCCGGCGGTACGCAGAGGCTACCGCGCTTTATCCCTCGCGCCCTAGCGGCACAGTTGCTTTTGCTCGGCGAACCGATCGATGCCCACGAAGCATACCGCATCGGTCTGGTAAACAAGGTCGTGCCGCTGGCTGAGCTCCTGCCCACGGCTAAACAATGGGCAGAGATTATATGTCGCAAAGGACCAGTCGGGGTGCGTGCCAGCAAAGAAGCCATGATCCGCGGCTATGACCGCCCCCTGGAGGATGGTCTCAGGCTGGAACGGGAACTGGCTAACCGTGTCAGAATGAGCGAAGACTTCGCCGAGGGTGCCCGGGCTTTCGTGGAGAAAAGACCACCGCAGTACAAGGGTAAGTGACCCGAAGTCTGCTCAAGCACAGCCCTGAAATCAACCGTCCTGTCGAGCATAGTAGACACAGAAGGACTCCGGAGGAGTTACTCCGTCCCGACGCTTTGTGCTGCCAACTTCAAGAAAGATGCTCTGGCACTCAGCCGCCAACCGGCAAGGAATCCTTAAACACACCGAGGAGTAAAAATGGGTAAATTACTCTGGGAACCATCCGAAGAACGGAAAAAGCAGGCGAACATCACCCGTTATATCGATTTCGTCAACAAACGGTACGCAAAGAATTTCCGCACTTACCAGGAGCTGTACCACTGGTCCGTAAGCGAAATCCCGGACTTCTGGGCTTCAGTGTGGGACTTCGTCGGTATAAAAGCGTCGAAAAAGTACGATACCGTGGTCGATGATGCCTATAAAATGCCCGGTGCCAGGTGGTTCACAGGAGCCAGACTCAACTTCGCTGAAAACCTGCTCCGCTTCCGGGACGACCACACCGCCTTTATCTTCAAAGGCGAGGCACAGGTAACCAGGAGGATGAGCTAGGCCGAACTTTATGACACCGTGGCGCGCCTGGCAAAGCCCCTCCGTGATATCGGGTTGCGCCCGGGTGATAGAGTAGCTGCCTATATGCCCAACATGATAGAGACGGCGGTAGCCAAGCTTGCCAGCACCAGCATCGGTGCCACCTGGTCCTCGTGCGCCACCGACATCGGTCCCCAGGCTGCCATCGACCGCATCGGACAGATCGAACCCAGGATATTGTTCACGGTGGATGGCTATTACTACAAAGGAAAGCGCTTCCAGACGATTGACAACGCCGCTGAAATCGTTAAAGCGGTTCCTTCTATCGAAAAGGTGATAGTAGCCCGATATGGGGATCGGAAAGCTGATATCAGCCCCATCCCCAGCTCGGTGCACTGGGCAGACTTCCTTGCGCAGGGTAATACGCCGGAACTCAAGTTCGAACAGCTACCCCCGGACCATCCCGTTTACATCATGTTCTCCTCGGGCACCACCGGCAAGCCCAAGTGCATAGTCCAGGGAGCAGCCGGGCTACTGGTCAATCAACTCAAAGAGTTAATAATACACACCGACTTGAAACGGGAGGATGTCCACCTGTTCATCACCACCTGTAGCTGGATGATGTGGAACTGGATGATGA
>Ga0315298_1002790_pt1 | contig 28807 bp, 31 predicted proteins | sample WHS_1_MG_FD_203077 | JGI IMG/M metagenome (GOLD analysis project Ga0315298, IMG submission 203077) | Extremophilic microbial mat communities from Washburn Hot Springs, YNP, Wyoming, USA - WHS_1_MG | ecosystem: Environmental > Aquatic > Thermal springs > Hot (42-90C) | place: USA: Wyoming... | reverse complement strand
TGTTGAAAAAGCCCTTCCAATGTCATGCTGAACGAAGTGAAGCATCTCGCAATACTCGGGAAAATACGGCTAAAGTTACGCGAGACCCTTCGCTTCGCTCAGGGTGACAAGATTTTCAACACTCTCGCCTGCGCTTGCAACTCAGTGTTTCACGTGAAACAAAGGGCATTTGCTCTAATGCTATGTTTCACGTGAAACATAGCACTGTTGAGGAGAGAACGTGTGAAAAACCCTGAGAAGCCTCAACCTCGCTTTTGCGATTACGAGGGCAGCAATTACCGCACTGCTTTCTGGGAAGGCCGAGGCCGCGAATATGAGGACTTGGTGGAACGGATCGCTCTGCGAAGGCTACTTCCACCTGTGGGAGAGCGCATTATTGACATCGGCGGCGGGTTTGGCCGCCTTGTGGACCTATACCGTGGATACAAGGAAATCGTGCTCATGGATTATTCCAGGTCCCTGCTTGAGGAGGCTCAACAGCGCTTGGGGACAGACTCGATTACTTATGTGGCGGCCAATCTCTATGAAATGCCCTTTGTCGCTGGGGCATTCCATGCTGCCGTCATGGTACGCGTCCTGCACCACCTATCCGATGTCCCGGGCGCATTGCAAGCCATACACCGTATACTGCAGCCCGGATCTCCCTTCATCCTGGAATACGCCAACAAGCGCCATCTGAAGGCTATCATACGATACTTGCTACGCCGCCAGCAGCATAACCCCTTCCAGCATGATCCATGGGAATTCGCTGAGCTACATTTTAATTTTCACCCTACATACATCGAGCGCTGCCTGACAGACGCTGGCTTCCATATCGAACGCCAGCTCTGCGTCTCCCATTTCCGTATCCCTTTCCTAAAGCGTTTGGTGCCAGCGCCTATCCTGGCGAAAGTGGATGGCTGGCTGCAGCAACCCACTGCTTGGCTCAAGCTCACACCAAGCATCTTCGTATATACCCGCGCTTTGGGCGAAGAGGCCGCCCCTCCATCATCATCTATCTTCTGCTGCCCACGGTGTGGCAACAGTTCCCTTACACAAGAGACAACGACGCTGCATTGTACAGTGTGCGGCGCGCGTTGGAGCATGGCAGGCGGGATCTATGACTTCAGACAGCCACTGGAATGAGGAGATAAACCATGAATGACGAGCGACCCCCTGAATTTGATCCAGCATTTGCCGCTTTTCAAGAGTTCTTGAAACGCCTGAACCGGGCTGACCCGACTACTGTGCTTTGTCACAGCGATGCCGATGGCGTTGCGGCTGGTGCCATTCTGTACCATACCCTGCGACGGCTGAACTTTCCCAACCTGACCATCCTTGTCACAGGCAAAGGCGCAAATGCATACACGCCTCAGACCATACAACGCGTCGCTAACACGCATCCATCAGCCCTTTTTGTACTGGATCTAGGCTGTTTAGAGCGGCCTGTCCTGCCTGGCATTCCCACCTGTTTCGTCGACCACCACCGACCATTGGGCGTACCCCCTGAAGGCACTTTGATTAGCAGCTACACCTGGCGCCCCATCCCCAATAGCGCGTTATTGGTGTACTGGCTATGCTCCGAACTCATTCCTTGTGAAGACCTTTTGTGGGTGGCTGCCATAGGCACGTTGAGCGACTTGGGTGAGAAAGCGCCATTCTCTGTGATTGCGCAGGCCAAAAAAGTTTACAAAGCCAAGTGGCTACATGAAGCCACTGCCTTGATCAATGCTGGACGTCGTTCATCAAGCGGTGACGCCGAAACTGCTCTACAGGCTATCCTTGCTGCGCAACATCCACGGGAAATCGTCGAAGGAGCTAGCCCAGAAGCCAGGAAACTGGCTGAGTACCGCAATGAAGTCGCTGCGGCATTAGAAGAAGGGAAAAAAGCAGCGCCAAAATTCAGCGGCCAGGTGGCATTGGTGCGCGTCAACAGCCCTTGCCAAATCCACCCTTTGATTGCCCAAATCTGGCGCACGCGACTGCCGAAATACATCGTCCTGGTCGGCAATGAGGGATACCTGCCTGGCTATGTCGCCTTTTCCATGCGCACGGCTACTGATGTGAACCTGCTGGATTTGCTCTCCGGTGTGGAGGTAGATGTTGCCGAAGGCTATTTTGGCTATGGCCATGACCAAGCCACCGGCGGAGTGTTACCCACAGCCTCCTGGAATCAATTCTTGCAGCACTTGGGCTTTCCGCGCGAAACATGGGTAGAAACGGGAGCAAGCCGTTGAAAATGCGCTTCATTGGACTGGACTTGGCTTGGTCGCCACGCAATAATTCCGCCGCCGTAGCCCTCGAAGCAGAGAACGACCGTGCACGGTGGGTTGCCTACCAAGAGCAACTGGGCGATAACAACGCAGTGCTTACTTTCCTACACGAAACGGCTGGCTCTGGCCCCGCCTTGATCGCCATCGATGCCCCGCTGATTGTACCCAATCAGGAAGGGGCACGCCCCGTAGACCGCCAGATCACACGTCTTTTTGGCCGTTATGGTGCTGGTTGCTACCCCGCGTATCGCAACCGTCCCGGCAGTTGCACCCGCGGTGAGGAAATCGTGGCTGCATTGTCAGAGTGGGGCTTTGTACAGGACCCGTATATACGAAAACGAGCAGACATGCGCAGCGTTTTTGAGGTCTATCCTCATCCAGCTATGCTTGCCCTGTTTTCTCTGGAACGCACTATCCGCTACAAAGCTCGCCTCAACCGTAGTTGGGAAGCACGACGCTGTGAATTGGCTAGACTATGCGAATATATAGCCCATATGGAGTACCGTGAACCCGCGATGTTCAGCCCCTGTGAAGTGATGGAGCGTGACTTGAGCGGACTACACGGTAGGGCCCTTAAGCACTACGAGGATCTGCTCGATGCGGCAGTCTGTGCTTATATCGCTTACTATGCTTGGTATTGGGGTCCGGCAGGCTACCAGGTCTACGGTGATACGGCCACTGGCTATATTTTGATCCCTATGACAGACTGGATGCGCCATCTCCTGGCGATGAACTTGCAGAGAACCCCATAGACGAGGCTTGCCTCATTCCAACACCGTGCGCGCACAATACCACTGCTTCTTGACCAAACACGCAAAATGGAGTATTCTATAATTACCTGTGGGGGTGGTTGAGTCCCGGTGGGCTCCGCGGTCTTCAAAACCGTCTGAGGGGTGCTGCAAAAGCGGCCCTGGTGGGTTCGACTCCCATCCACTCCCGTAGAATCCCTTTATCCCACCTTTATTCGGTAACTAAACATAATAATTTGTTCTCCGCTATTTTCCGAAATATGCAGGAAGGCTCAAAATAACATAATATCAAGCGGCCGATTGGGGGTAATACACCCCGAGAAAGGGAGCATCACTATGCAATCTAAGTCATCGGTCTATGGAACCTTGAGTGCGGGATTGCTATTGATTGGCATCGGCGTGATTCTCTTGCTCAAATTGAGCCTATTTCCCGCCATCCTGGCTGTGTTGGGTATCTCGTCTATCGTGGCAGGAGTAGCCACAGGCCGTGGATGGTATGGCGTACAGAGTGGCTTATGGCTCATCGGGTTGTTTTTCCTCTTTCAATTTGACATCCTCTGGCCAGGCATCCTCATTCTAATCGGTGTCTCCACCTTGGTCGGCGCCTTGACCCGCCCTATGCTACGGCGTCCAGCCTCGCCCAAGCCACCAGAAACGGAAAAGGCGGAGGAAAAACCACTGCAGCAATAAAATGAAAAGGGCCGCCTTAGGAAGGTGGCCCTTTTTGGTTCCCAAAAGGGATCAAGTTCATTCGTTAAGCCTGCGGAACAACTCCTCCATATCGCCATCAAATTCTTGGATAAAGCGATGGAAATCCAGCACATCGTCAGCGCTGATGGGCTCCACTTCTTGAAGAGCGACCCCCTCCTCAACCTCCTCCTCAAACAAGGGTTCCAGCTCCTCTGCCTCTTGGCTACGGATCGCGGCCATAATCAGCCCTCGCAACCCACAGGCACTACAAGTTACAGAAGCCAGCCAAACATCGCCGTGGCGTTCGTGAATTTGCACATCGCTGGGCTTATAGCGTCGCCCACAGCCACTGCACTGTGTGTGAGCAACCAGATATTTGATGAGCATAGCCTGGATTGCTCTTTCCTCCTCATCCATGGCTCGCCTCCTGCTTTCGCCCGCCCATGCGCTTAACAACAGCGCCTACACCAACCTCATCCTTATTTCGTCGTTTGTTCTGTTTCTGACAACGGTTCGAGGACAACGGTAACTTCTGGCACCAGCGAAGCCATCAACCGGACGGGAACCCGGTGCTTGCCGAGCAACCTGAGTGGCTCATCCAGCACGATTTTGCGCTTGTCAATCGGACGACCTGTTTGTTTCTCAATCTCTGCAGCAATATCCGCTGCTGTAACAGAACCATACAAGCGGCCCTTCTCGCTCGCCTTTACCTGAAAGGTCAGCGTAAGTTCTGACAAGCGCTCGGCAAAAGCCTGGTTATCCGTGCGAATCCGCTCTTCCCGTTGCTGGGCAATGGCTTTTTGCACTTCGGTGCGCCGGATTGCGCCAGGCGTCGCCAACACTGCTAAGCCGCGCGGTATCAAATAATTGCGCCCATACCCGTCCGCGACCTTCTTGATCTCACCAGCCTTCCCCAGCCTCTTCACATCCTTCAGCAACAGAACTTCCATGCTGCTTCTCTCCCAAATGGATTATGTAAGTTTTGTTCCACAGTTATTGCAGAATTTTGCTCCAGGTGGGTTCTCATGTCCACAATTCGGGCAAGCCGTCGTGCCAGAGAGCTTGGCTCCACAATTATTGCAGAACTTGGCGCCTACTGGATTCGCTGTACCACACTGGGGACAAGCTACGGTTTCTGTTGCCGTGGGAGCAGCCTGTTCTCGCGCTCCCTTCATTGCCTCAGTGATTGCACCCGCCATGGCAGCACCAATGCCCACTCCTGCCCCCAAACCAACGCCAGCACCTGCCAAACTCCCCGCTTCGCCTCCTGCGGCCGCAGCGTCACCCATGGCACGCGCTGCTTTGAACTGTATATATGCCTGCATGTTGCCTATCGCGCCCATCGCAGCCCGCTCATCAATCGCCTTAGCTGTCTCTTCTGTTGGGCTAATCGAACTCACGTACAGCGTCTTGAGCGCAATGCCTGTGTTGGCAAAGTCATCCTGCGCCTTCGCCCTGACACCCGCGCCAATCTCCTCATATAATCTGGGTAGGTCAAACAGGGATGCCTGTACCTCTCCCAACAGATCCACTAATTTGGAGACAATGATACTGCGCAGAAAGTTTGTAATCTGCGTTGTGTCGTACAGCCCTTGCCCGCCGACGATTTTGTTCACAAACAACTGAGGATCAGCAACCTGCATCGAGTAGGTGCCAAACGCCCTCAGGCGAACCAAGCCCAATTCTTTGTCCCTGAGCGGGATTGGCTCGGGTGTTCCCCATTTCTGATCTAGGAACTCTCGCATATTCACAAAATAGACTTCGGCCTTAAAGGGTGTCTGGCCACTGAAGGGAATGCTCAGCAAATTGACCAGCAAGGGGATATTTGCGGTACTGATGGTGTGTCGCCCAGGTCCAAAAGTATCCAGCGCTTTGCCATCCCGGAAAAAGACCGCTGTCTGATTTTCGCGCACAATTAATTGGGAACCTAAACGAAAGTCCCCTGACCCCTGCTCAGGAATGCGATGCACGATTTCGCGGCCTGAAGGGTCAACATACTCAATCACATCAAAAATTCGCGCCATCTTACTCTCCTCTTTCAGAAATATTCTCAAACTCCTGCTCAATACCCTCTAACTACAATGGCAATCACGCCGCGCCCTCTGTTGAAGGGACTGCTAAAATCACATCCTGGCGCTTGCTGAAGGTATCATTGACCTCCTCCAGTGCCTCAAGCAACGCGTTTCCTGCCTTGACCACCTCTTCGTCCGTATCCGCAGCGGCTACCTCATCAACCAATGCTTCAATTTTCCCCACACTATCCAACATAGCAGCATCATAGTTGTAGAGGGCATCCAGTTCCGCTTCCTTGACTTTGACGGCATCAAAAAGGCCAGCATAGCCATAACTGGCTGTCTTCAGCCGGTCAATCAAGAATTGTAACCTCATCAACGCTCGATCCAAAACCATCAGCACCCCAAGCCGGCCAGCATTGGCAAGCTGTGCTTCCACACGGTACAACCGCCGCATTTGCTGCTCAAACCCGCGCGCGACTTGCAACCGGACCAGTTTATCTGCTTCGCGTCGCACCTCTTTGTCCTTGTAACCTTTATAACCGGGAATGTCCTTCGCCATCTCTTCGATCTTGTTATAGGCACTCTGAATGCGCTGTACCAAATCACCTGTCATTGCCCTGCCTCCTTAAATTTTTTATTCTGACTTACTGCGTTGCCCACCAGAACCATCTCTACAGGAAGAGTTCTGAACCACAATAGGGGCACTTGACAATTCCTTTGCCAACCACCTCACGAATTCCACCGCAATTGGGGCATTTCGTCGTCTGCATTTCGGCTGCTTCTCGCGCATACAGAACGCCATCATCCCAATTGATATAACCGGTAAAAAGCCCTTTGCCTACCCAATCATAAATGTATCCTTTGACTTGCTCACGGGTGAGGTTCATTTCCAGTACCAAATCAGAAATGTTCACCTGGCCTTGAGTTCGCACAATGTTCAAAATCTTTTTCTCTTGCGCGGCTTGGGCAAATTGCCTTGCTTCACTGCGTCCGCGGATTAAGACAAACACCCCTCCACCCAACAACGGCACCGCCAGGATGAGCACCACGGCAAGCCCTAACAGAAAACCAGAAACCCTTAGCCCTCCTTCCTTCAGCCCAGAAGCTAAAAAAAGCCCGCCTATCAAGACGATCACCAGGGCAAAAATAATCAGCAACAGGCCTACTATTCTTCCCTGTCCTTCCACGAATGCCTCCTTTATTCAGCGAAACGCTGCGTCATCATTGTACAATACTTCTCCATTTATGCAAATTCTGGTTTGACCTTCCTTGAGAATTGTACAATAATATGCTGCCTTTCTTTTTCAGTTATTGAAAACATGATGAGGTTGATACAAACATGGCAACCAAAATGGATGAACAGGAAGCGATTCAGAAAATACTGAAAGACAGCCGCACAGTCGCGGTGGTTGGATTGTCTAGCAACCCAGAGCGACCGAGCTACGATGTGGCACGCTACTTGCAACAGCATGGCTACCGCATCATACCGGTAAATCCTAATGAGACTGAGGTACTGGGCGAACAGGCTTACCCCGATCTGCGATCTATCCCAGAGCCCATTGATGTCGTGGACATTTTCCGCAGACCCGAAGCAGTTCCGCCTATTGTCGAAGAAGCCATCCAAATCGGTGCGAAAGCGGTGTGGATGCAGAAAGGCGTGCGTAACGAGGAAGCCGCAGAGCGAGCTCGAAGGGCCGGTTTGCTGGTTGTAATGGACCACTGTATGATGGCTGAAGCCAAACGACTAGTTGCTGCAGGGTTTCTGCCAGATAGCAAGCCATGAGCATAGAAAAGCAGCGCATTCCCGAGTCAAAAAGGTGGCATTTACTCACCGGCGGGGCCATCGTTGCGCTCGTCATAGCCTACCTTATCCTCAGTAGTTTACAGGGCACCACTATCTATGCCTTGACTATCAGCGAACTGAGAGCACGCGGGCCTGCTATTTACATGCAGCCAGTGCGTGTCAGTGGTACAGTAGATGGCAATTCCATTTTCTGGGATGCCAGCGCGCTTACCCTGCGCTTCAACTTAGTGGATGGCGAAGAGGTTCTCCCTGTCATCTACCGAGGTACCCGCCCGGACATGTTTCGTGATGGCGCACAGGCTCTAATAGAAGGAAAGTATCAACGCAGCGGTGTTTTTGAAGCGACAAAACTTCTTCTCAAATGCCCTTCAAAATATGAAGCAGCCGCTACGATGACTGCAGAGCATCCCGAACCCGCTTCGAGAAAATAGCATGGAAGAGTAACCAATGGCTTATATCGGCTACCTGGCGCTATTATTAGCCCTCTTTGCATCCATGTACTGCACTATGGCCTCTACGTGGGGTGCTTACACAGGCCGTCAAAAGTGGGTGGAAAGGGGCAAAAATGCTTTGCTTGTTGGGAGCACTGCGATCTTTCTGGCAACGGCTATCCTCCTGCACTTATTATTGTCACGCGATTTTCAAGTGCAGTATGTCTATGCACATACTAGCAGTTACCAGCCCACATGGTATGTTTTCTCCGCCTTATGGGCTGGACAGGAAGGCTCTTTCCTTCTCTGGGCACTGCTGTACAGTGCAGTGGTTGCTATTGTCGTCAGGCAAAGGCGCCACTTGCCTAATGGGATATGGCCGCACATGCTGACCATTTTTGCTGTTATCCATTTCTTCTTTGCTTTACTATTGGTCACCGTGCAGAATCCTTTCCTCTTATACCCAGTGCAGCCAATAGAGGGAGCTGGTATCTTGCCTGCCTTAGAGAACCCCGGAATGGTGATCCACCCGCCCGTGCTCTTTCTCGGCTATGCCGTGTATAGCGTGCCATTCGCTTTCACCATGGCTAGTCTCATCACAGGACAAGTACAGACCACTGGATTGAGTTGGCTACGAAGATGGAGCCTTATGGCCTGGCTTTTCTTGGGGTTAGGGATCCTGATTGGTGCATGGTGGGCTTATGTAGAACTTGGCTGGGGCGGCTACTGGGCTTGGGACCCTGTCGAAAGCGCTTCCTTGATCCCTTGGCTTACTGGCACTGCTTATCTGCATTTGCTCCTGGCTCAGGAACGCCAAGCCATCTTCAAACGATGGGCTGCAACCCTGGCTATCGCCACTTTTTTGCTCTGCTTTTTTGGCACGCTAGTGACACGAGGAGGCATCATCGTCTCTGACCTGCACGGCTTCGCCCAAAGTACCCAACCCATCGCTTACTATCTCATGGGGTTTATCCTGGTATTTGCCGCGCTCTCCGTGGCTCTTTTGTACCTGCGACGAGATCTCCTCAGAGATGAGCAGGAAATTGAACAACTCCTCTCGCGAGAATCCAGCCTTTTGATCACCAACTTGCTCTTTGTGGGCCTTGGGATAGCGGTGCTCCTGGGGATTGTTTTCCCTCATATCAGTCAAATGGTGTGGGGAATGCGTATTTACCTAGATAGCTCGTTTTACAACCGCGTCTTCACACCTCTTGCCTGCGGGCTTATCATCCTGCTCGGCATCTGTCCATTATTGGGTTGGCGTAAATCTTCCCCTCAGAAACTACTCCAGCGCCTGCGGACCCCGCTTGCCAGCACGTTTGCACTGGGCGTGTTGCTGTTTGCCCTTGGCGTACGGCATCTTTATGCTCTCTTCTCCTTCGCTCTTATTGCATTTGCGGCTTCCACAATCCTCGGTGAGTTGGCACACGCTTTTGCTACACGCAGCCGCTTGCATGCTGAGAGCCTATTTACCGCAATCGCTTCATTGTATCGGAGCAACCGTCGCCGCTATGGCGCGCGCCTAGTGCACCTAGCCATCTTGCTCATCGCCATGGGGGTCATCGGTTCGTCACTATACAAAACTGAGACATCAGTCTCTTTGGCACGCGGAGAAACGGCTACTATCCAGAACTACATTTTGCGCTACGAAGGCATAGAGATTATTCCCGAGACCGGGAGACAGCGTCACATAGCCACACTGGCTGTATATCGTGGCTCTTCGTATGTCGGCGTACTCAAGCCAGAGAAAAACTGGTATTGGAATATTGCCAACTACCTGACCGAGGTTGCAATTCGCACCACGCTTGTGGATGATCTGTATGTAGCGCTCGATTGGCCAGAAGAGAACGGCCGTGCGACCTTCCGCATTTATGTCTACCCTCTTGTGATCTGGCTTTGGATTGGCGGAGGGCTGCTGTTGCTGGGCACCCTGATCGCCCTCTGGCCAGGTGCTGATCAGACAAAGTGGACAATATGACGCGAATGGATTCAGAACAACAAAACACCTGGGCAGTGGAGACCAAGGGTCTGAGCAAATTCTTCGGGCACATCATTGCCTTGCATGAAGTGAATATCAAAGTGCCCTATCACCAACTTGTAACCATTATCGGACCAAACGGTGCGGGCAAAAGTACGTTGATGCGCATCCTCTCCACCTTGAGCCGGCCTTCCAGGGGGCAGGTGTATGTGGACGGCCTTGACGTGGGCAAATGGGGAGCAGAAATCCGCCGCCGCGTAGGTTATGCTACTCACCAACCTTTGTTGTACAACGACTTATCGGTGTGCGAAAACCTGCGTTTCTTTGGCCTCATGTACGGGGTAACAGATCTCGAAACACGCATTCAGCAATTGCTTGCCAAAGTAGAGCTGCTGAACCGGCAACACGATACCGTGCGCACCCTCTCGCGCGGCATGCAACAACGCCTGGCAATTGCCCGTGCTGTCCTGCATAACCCAACGATCCTCCTATTGGACGAGCCGTACGCTGGTCTGGATCAACACGCCACAGAGCTCTTGACCCACTTACTACATGAATGGTTGTCCTCCGGATGTACTATTCTGATGACAACCCATGATTTGAACTGGGCAGCAAAGATTTCCGATAAAGTACTCGTCCTCCTGAACGGGCGGCTGGTTCACCAAACTGAAGCCAGTGCCCTGTCTGAGAAACACATCCATGAACTCTATCGCCAGTATGCAGGAGGCGGTCAATGAATTTCTGGCGCGGTATCATCGCCATTCTGAGGAAGGATGTGCTGACCGAGTTACGCAGCAAGGAGACAGTAAGCACCCTGTCTGTTTTCGCCCTACTGGTTGTGGTCATTTTTAACTTTGCATTTGAATTGCGTGTAGACAATGTGCGCCAAATTGCACCTGGGGTGCTATGGGTTGCGCTTGCCTTTGCAGGGGTTTTGGCGTTCAACCGCTCGTTCCTTCTGGAGCGAGAGGGAGGATGCATGGAGGGCTTGCGGCTGATGCCTATGGAGCGCAGTGTCATCTATGTGGGCAAATTACTGGCAAACATCCTCTTTATGTTGCTAGCCGAAGCAATCATCTTGCCTATTTTTGCTGCATTGTTCGACGTACCCATTCTCAATGCTGCGCTATGGATGGTGATTGTGCTGGGTACTATCGGTTTTGCTGCAGCCGGCACACTATTCGCTGCGATGGCTGTGAACACGCGTGCTAGAGAGGTCATGCTCCCTATTCTCCTTTTCCCCATCGCCGTACCAGTCCTTATTGCCTCAACCAAATCAACCGCGCAAATTCTGGATGGGCAGCCTCTGTTTGAAATATACGCTTGGATACGTTTGCTGTTAGCCTTTGATGTCATTTTCATTGTTCTCGCGTTGCTAAGTTTTGAACACGTACTTGAGGAGTGAACAATGGGCAAGGTCAAGGAGAACTCATGGCAACTGCTCATCGCAATGACTGCACTCTCCATCACCATCAGCCTTTATCTCATCTTCCTCTATGTGCCTTCTGAGCGCATTATGGGCATCGTCCAACGCATCTTTTATTTCCACGTGCCTTCTGCCTGGGTCGGTTTCCTAGCCTTCTTCGTTGCCTTTTTATGCGGCATCAGGTATCTAGCACGGCGTGAAGCACGCTGGGATGCAGTGGGAAACGCATCCATCGAAATCGGGGTCCTCTTCAGCACCATTGTCCTTGTCTCCGGTTCCATCTGGGCACGCCCGGTTTGGAACACCTGGTGGACCTGGGATCCACGTTTGACAACTACTTTGGTTATGTGGTTGTATTATGTCGCCTCACTACTGCTACGGCAGATGGTTGAAGACAAGGAGCGTAAGGCGCGTTTCAGCGCCGTCTTGAGTATCGTGGGCTTTATCAATGTACCTGTGGTCTTCCTAGCCATCCGTCTCTGGCGCACTATCCACCCCGTCCTTTTCACTACGGAAGGAGCGGCCATCGAACCAAGCATGCTCCTGACTTTGCTCTCATCCTTACTTAGTTTCACCTTGCTTTACTTTTGCTTGCTGCTGATCCGCGTGGGACTTGCATCCCTGGAAGATGAGTTGAACAACCTCAAACTGCTGTCCACTTTGCATAGACCTGAAGGAGTTGAGTAATATGAAGAACCTAGGATATCTCTTTGCTGCCTACACTTTCATCTGGATTGCCATCCTGGCTTATGTATACATCCTCGCCCAACGTCAACGGAACCTAGAGCGGGAAATCAAGACCTTGCGTCAGATTTGGGAAAGGAAAATCAACGGCAGTGAATAGGACATTGGGGGCAACCCCGTCCACGGCAGAGCACATGCCCAGGACAAAGAACAAAGCCATCGAGGGTTGGGCGCTGCGGATTGCTGCGGTCCTTATCCGCCTCGTAGCAGTCATAGCGCGGCACTGGCTGTTGCTCATTAACACCGCCTTAGCCATAGAAGCCATTCTGCCTATCCTGGCGCCTGTCCTGATGGCAACCGGCCACGCATCTGTGGCACGGCTTATCTACACGCTCTACTCACCACTTTGCCATCAATTACCTGAACGCTCATTCTTCTTATTTGGGCCACAAACTACTTATACGCTCCATGAACTGGAACTCCTGCTAGGCCCTGGTGTGCCGCTGCGCTACATTGGTAATCCTGCCATCGGTTACAAGATAGCCGTTTGTCAGCGAGATATTGCCACATACCTAGCCCTCTTAGTAACCGGCTTGGCATTTATCCCGCTCCGCCGTCGGCTGCGCCCGCTGCCCATTAAAACCTTTATCCTGTTATGCATCCCCATGGCTATAGATGGCCTTGGCCAACTGCTCACGTTATGGGAGAGCACTCCTTATAGTCGTGTTATCAGCGGAGCCCTTTTTGGAATCGCTTGTATCTGGCTGGCGTATCCTTACATCGAAGCCGGGATGCAAGATGTGGTGAGAACCCTGGGACAAGCACCACTTAGTACATCCAATGATAAAGAAAATAGCTCCGTCCACGATGCGAACGGGACGTGAAGAGCAATGGCATAAAAAGAGCCCCTCTTGCGAGGGGCTCTTCAAGTGCCTGTTTTTAGTACTCAGGCATAGGAGGCGCAGCAGGTTCCTTCTTTTCCGGGATATCGGTAACCAGCGCCTCAGTGGTGAGGATCATCGCTGCGATGGAGGCGGCATTCTGGACTGCCGAACGCGTCACCTTCAGCGGGTCAATGATGCCTTTCTCGTACATGTCGCCAAACTCATCAGCGATCACGTCATACCCAATGTTGGGGTTATTCTTCATCTTCTGCTGACGGCGAACTTCCTCGACGATCACGGCACCATCCTTACCCGCGTTCTCCGCGATCATGCGCATCGGAGCCTCCAAGGCCATGCGCACGATGTACACGCCAGTGTTCTCATCAGGCAACTCCATCTTGACGTTGTCCAGAGCCGGCATCGCATTGATCAGAGCGACGCCACCACCTGGCACTGTGCCTTCTTCTACTGCAGCCCTGGTGGCTGAGAGAGCGTCCTCCACGCGGTGCTTTTTCTCTTTGAGCTCTACTTCGGTACCAGCGCCGACGCGGATGACTGCCACACCACCAGCCAGCTTAGCCAGGCGCTCCTGCAGTTTTTCGCGGTCATAGTCCGAGGTTGTGATCTCAATCTGGGCCTTGATCTGCTCAATACGCGCCTTGATATCCTTCTCAGAGCCTTTGCCCTCAATAATAGTGGTCTCATCCTTGGTCGCAACAACCTTGCGCGCCCGGCCCAGATCATTAATCGTAGCCGTCTCCAGCTTGCGGCCCATCTCCTCTGTGATCACCTGCCCACCGGTCAGAATAGCGATGTCACGCAGCATTTCCTTGCGGCGATCACCAAAGCCGGGGGCTTTGACCGCGATGCAGTTCAGCATGCCGCGGAGCTTGTTCAGCACCAAGGTGGCCAGGGCTTCGCCTTCCACATCCTCCGCAATGACCAACAGTTCGCGCTTGCCAATCTGTACCAGTTTTTCCAAAATAGGCACGATGTCGGTCACGGCGGAGATCTTCTTATCCGTGATCAGAATGTAGGGTTCCTCGAGCTCCGCTTCCATGCGCTCTGGATTCGTTACGAAGTAGGGGGAGATGTAACCACGGTCGAGCTGCATGCCCTCAACATACTCGGTCTCAAAGGCCAAGCCCTTGGACTCTTCGACGGTGATCACACCGTCCTTGCCAACCTTGTCCATGACCTCAGCGATGAGCTCGCCGATCTCCCTATCCGCGGCCGAAATAGAAGCAACATGGGCGATGTCGTTCTTATCCTTCACCTCCCTAGCCATCCCTTTCAGGGCCTCGACGACGGCCTCCGTGGCTTTTTCGATACCCCGCTTGATCAGCATGGGATTCGCACCGGCCGTAACATTCTTCAGGCCCTCAGTGACAATCATGTGCGCCAGCAGGGTAGCGGTGGTGGTGCCATCGCCTGCCACGTCGTTGGTCTTAGTGGCTGCTTCCTTGAGCAACTGGGCCCCCATATTCTCGTACGGATCCTTTAGCTCGATCTCTTTGGCTACGGTCACCCCGTCATGGGTAATCGTAGGCGCGCCAAATTTCTTATCCAATGCGACGTTGCGACCCTTGGGCCCTAAAGTGGTCACTACCGCATTGGCCAAAGTATCCATGCCGGCTTTAAGTCGCCGCCGGGCTTCTTCACCGAATACTAACTGCTTTGCCATTCTTACCCCTCCTTCGACTCAGAATGTAGATGATGCAAGGTTACTTCAGCACCGCGAGAATGTCCTTCTCGCTCAGAATGAGGTATTTCTTGTCGTTTCTCTTGATCTCAGTGCCAGCGTACTTGGCGTAGATCACCCGATCGTTGACCTTTACTTCCATAGGCGCGCGCTCGCCATTATCGAGCAGGCGGCCCGGGCCAACGGCCAGGACGACCCCCTCCTGCGGCTTTTCCTTCGCCGTTTCAGGCAAGACAATGCCGCTGGGAGTGGTTTCCTCTTTCTCGATAGGCTCTACAAGCACACGATCAGCCAAAGGTCTGATGTCCTTGACAGTCTCAGCCATCTCTGCAACCTCCTTGTACAGTTTTTGATTGTCAAAATTAGCACTCAAACAATCCGAGTGCTAATTGCGCGTAATATCATAGCAAAATGTTCAAAAAAGTCAAATTTGCATACAGGCCCTTTTGAATGTAGAGAATCCTGCCTGCTATGTGACCTTGCGTATTTGCTATTTCCGGGTATAATAGCAATCGCTTGTTCAGTATTTGGCAGATCAAACACCCTTTACAAACAACGAGGAAAGAGGATGATGCACACTATTCAGAAACACCGTGCCTGTATTGCTGCGTTACTGCTAGGTCTTTTGCTGGCTGCTTGCGCCAAAGGAGCAACTTCACCAACAGCACCAACGCGCCCTTCCTCCACACCGGTCAGCACACCAGTGACCGCGGCGACGGCAACAGTGGCTCAAGGTCAAATAACCACGCCAACCGTCCACACTCCTGCTGTGCAACCCGTGCAGCCTACAAACACTCCCGCTCAGGGCATCGCCGCAGCGGCCATCGTCAATGGCCAGCCAATCTCTCTGCAAGAATATGAAGCTCAAGTTGCTATGGCGGTCAACGCCTTAAGCCAGCAAAGCGCTACGCCACAAACTGCAGAGGAAAAGGCAGCCTTGCTGACTCAACTCCGCCGTCAGATATTGGACGCATTGATTGACCAAGCATTGATCGAACAGGCTGCAGCCCGCGAGGGTATTACGATCTCCGAGGAACAAGTAGAAGCAGAAATGGCACGCTTGATTGGGGATGACACGGCTAAGTTTGAAGAGTGGCTCCAAGCCAACGGGATGACCCGTGAGAGCTTTAAAGCCCAGTTAAAGCAACAGTTGCTCAGTGCCACCTTTCAGGAGCATGTGATAAGTGCCATATCACCTATTGTGGAGCAAGTGCACGCCCGCCATATTCTGTTACTAAGTGAAGAAGAAGCCATGGAGGTATTCCTCAAACTGCGCGCTGGCGAGAATTTTGCTGCTCTGGCCAAGCAATATTCTCAGGATAGGAGCACCAAAGACAACGGTGGGGATCTCGGCTTTTTCCCGCGCGGTGTTATGCCACTAGAGATTGAAGCGGTTGCTTTTGGCTTGAACCCAGGGCAAACCAGCGGCATTGTGAAAACCAGTTTTGGCTATCACATTATTGAAGTGGTGGAAAAAGACCCTGCGAGAAAAGTCTCTGACGAGATGCTAGCCACCTGGCAGCAAAAGAAATTTCTCCAGTGGCTGGCAGAGCAAAGAGCTCTGGCGAAGATACAATATCTCGTTCCACTGGAATAAGGAGAAAGGATATGCCCAAGCTCGCTATCACCGGTAAGGGTGGAGTAGGAAAGACTACACTGGCAGCATTGCTGGCGTACATCTACGCCAGCGAAGGCAACAAAGTATTGGTCATAGATGCAGACCCGGATGCAAACCTGGCTTCCGCCCTTGGCATGCCTAAGGATGTTGCCCAGCAAATCACACCCATCGCCCAGATGGGAGACCTGATTGAGGAGCGCACTGGTGCACGGCCTGGGCAGATCGGTGGCTTTTTCTCCCTGAATCCCAGGGTAGACGACATCCCAGATCGTTTTTCCGCCACCCACCGGGGAATCAAGTTGCTGGTGCTAGGCACAGTACAGCGAGGAGGTGCCGGCTGTATTTGCCCAGAGAGTGCCTTGCTCAAAAATCTCGTGCGCCATCTCTTTGTCGGACGCTCCGAAGTAGTCATCCTAGATATGGAAGCCGGCTTGGAGCACCTCGGCCGAGGCACTGCCAGCGCGGTAGATGCCTTTATCGTGGTCGTAGAGCCTGGCCAACGCAGCCTACAAACCGCTCAGGCGGTCAGGCAATTGGCTGCTGACATTGGCATTCACAAAGTATATGTAGTGGGCAACAAGATACGCAACGAACAGGACCAAAAGTTCATCCTGGAGCACTTGCCTGGCGATGAGGTATTGGGGTTCTTACCCTTTAGCGAGAAAGCCATTGAAGCAGATATGCAAAACATTGCTATCTTTGATGCGGATGAGAAATTGCTTGCTGCAGCGAGAGAGATCAAGGAAAAGCTGCCTGTCTCTTAAAAAGCCATCGCAATAGGAAGGCTTGAGTACCCCTGATTGGTAACGGGTCGTTATGCGCTTTTTCGTATAGGACGAATGCACATGAGAGGCAAGGCTCAACAAAGCGTTCTCGTTCGTTAATGCAACAGCCTATGGAGGCTATTCTATGGAAATCACCTGGTATGGCCAGTCTTGTTTCCGGCTAAAGACACGCAACGCCAGTGTTGTTACCGATCCATGCAGCAAAGGAGTTGGCTACACCATCCCGCGACTGCGTGCCGATCTGGTTACCATCAGCTACAACCACCCTGATTACAGCAATTGTGCCTTAATCCAAGGGGATGCCAAAATAATCAATGGACCGGGCGAATATGAAGTCAAAGGCGTGTTTGTTACCGGCATTGCTACCGACCTGAAGAAAAACAAAGGGCCAGAACGTTTGAAAAATACCATCTACCTGTTTGATTTTGATGGCTTGACGGTATGTCACCTTGGTGTTTTGGACCATATTCCCTCGCAGGCTCAACTACAAGCGCTGAGCGATGTGGACATCTTGTTGATCCCGGTGGGTGGAGTGACAACGATCAATGCCAACCAAGCTGCTGAAATGATTGGCCTGCTAGAACCAAGAATAGTGATCCCTATGCACTACAAGACCAAAGTGATCCAAGCAAAGTTGGATACGGTGAGCAAGTTTCTCAAAGAGATGGGGGTCTCGGAACCGACCCCTAGCGAAACTCTGGAAATTGATAAGAGCAGCTTGCCTACAGAAACGCAAGTGGTGGTGCTCAACCACAAGGGATAAAAAGCGTGGTCAGGAGCGAACAAGTGGCTAGAATAGCGAATTATTACCGCATTTTGCAAGTAGACCCAGATGCAGACCAGGAAGTCATTGAAGCTGCTTACCGGCGACTGGCACAGAAATACCACCCCGACGTAAACCAATCCGCTGATGCGGCGGAGCGCATGAAGAAGATCAACATCGCCTATGAAACGCTACGCGACCCCGTCAAGAGGGCTGCGTATGACCAACAGCGTGCCGAGATGATGAGCACGGCACGAAAACCGCGTACCAGAATTGTTCCGACGAAAACCGCAGCCTTGGAAACGCCCCAAAAACCGTCTTTTCGCAGAATCCCCGTACTGTTGGCTGCAGTAGGGCTGTTAATTGTGGGCATCGTCGTGCTTGTGATTCTTTCGCAAAGACAACAGGCGGCAGAAGTGAGCCCCATCACACCAGGCGATGCCGCAACACATCTCGCACAGGGACGTCAGTTCCTAGAACAAGGAAAAGTTAACGAAGCCATCGCAGAATTTCAGTCTGCTCTGCGCCTAGATGCTAACTCTGTAGAAGGGCATTTTCAGCTCGGCAATGCCTACTTCCAACAGGGCAAATTGGAGGAAGCAGCCAAGGAATTTCAAAAGGCGGTGGAATTGGCACCTGAAAATATCGATGCCCGTTCCAACTTGGGGGCTGCATACTATGAATTGGGCCAGTTTGACAAGGCTGCGGCTGAATTCAAGAAGGCAATCGCGCTAAAGCCAGAGGATGCCGATATCCATTACAATTTGGGCGCCGCCTACGTACAACAGTTCCAACTGGAGGCAGGGATAGCAGAATTCAAAGAGGCGCTGCGCCTCAATCCCGATTTGACACGAGCTTATTTCGGCTTAGGCAATGCCTACAAGTTGCAGGGCAACAAGCAGGAAGCCATCCAGGCGTTGGAAAAGTTTCTATCGCTCAGTAATGAAGCAGACTTGCGCGCGATAGCCGAATCACTGTTGGCAGAATTGAAAAGGCAATAGCCTTGGTATCCAATAGCAATGCTGCATGTGGCACTGAGCGACTCCCCTATGCGGCAAAAGGTATCCTAAAAAGAGGAATAAAAGAGGAATAGACGATGCATCGAAAAACTACTTTAGACAATGGTTTGCGCATTGTGACCACCAGTATGCCTCACACGCGGTCAGTAGGCGTAGGCATTTTCACCGGCGTTGGTTCGCGCTACGAACGCGAAACAGAACGCGGCATATCCCACTTCATCGAGCACATGATGTTCAAAGGCACAGAGCGCCGCCCCACGGCACAGCAAATTGCTGAAGCCATTGAGGGCTTGGGTGGAGTGATGAATGCAAGTACGGACAACGAAGCGACCATTTACTGGGCAAAAGTGGCGCATCATCATCTACCTGTTGCCCTCGATGTCTTGCTGGATATTTTTCAGCACTCCAAGTTCGATCCCGAAGAAGTAGAAAAGGAACGGCAGGTAATCCTCCAAGAGATTAACCGTATGATGGACATGCCTGAGGCATGGGTGCATGTGTTGATTGCCCAGTTGATCTGGCCAGACCACCCTGTGGGCTGGGATACAGCAGGAACCAAAGAATCAGTAGCTGCCATCACCAGGCAGGACATGCTGGATTACATCGCGCGTACCTATACCCCACGCAATACTGTCATCAGCCTGGCTGGCAACTTGGAACACGACGCCGTCGTGGAACAACTGACAACCTACCTTAGGGACTGGGAGGAAAAAACTCCGCCTTCCTTTTTACCCGTGAGCGACGCGCCCACAGGGCCAAGGCTAAAGGTCGAGTATAGAAAGACAGAGCAAGCTCATCTGTGTATAGGCTTACGTGGTTTGCCCATCAATGACCCAGATCGCTTCAAGCTGCGCCTCTTGAATGTCATTCTCGGAGAAGGCATGAGTTCAAGGCTCTTTCTAGAAATCCGCGAAAAGCGCGGCTTGGCTTACAGTGTTGGCTCTTACACGTCCTATCTACGCGATACAGGAGCGATGGTACTCTATGCCGGTGTCCCTCCTCAGAAAGCAGCGGATGTAGTTAGCGCGATGACCGAACAACTTGGTTTACTACGCGCGAAAGAAGTATCAGAAACAGAACTGAACAAAGCCAAAGAATTTACCAAAGGCCGTATCCTACTGCGTTTGGAAGATACTTTCGCGAACGCGGAATGGGTAGGCCATCAAGAGGTACTGGATCAAGACGTTCTAACAGTAGACCAGGTCATTGCAAAGATAGATGCAGTAACGGTCAGCGATGTGCAGCAAGTAGCGCAGAGGATATGCACCACTGAAAACTTGAGCCTGGCTGTAGTGGGCCCGTTCAAACAAGAAAAGCCTTTTAGGGCCTCCCTGAAATTATAGCCTACATAATCAGATACAAATTGCGCTGTAAAGAAATACGATCAAAACATAAAATTTTGAAGGCTTCTTTCGCAATTTGCCAAAATCGCTTTTTCGTTTATAATAGTAAGTAGGGGCAAGTAGCTCAGCTGGTCAGAGCGCCACGTTGACATCGTGGAGGCCGTAGGTTCGAGTCCTATCTTGCCCACTGAAGAATTGTGGCATAGTCGCCGGCCCGCGCCTACATGCAGAGATGCAACAGGTGTGGGCTTTTATTTTGCCCCTTGCGGGATCTTCTCGCTGCGATTTGCTCTTTTAACCATATTATTAAAACTCACGGTATAATGTGCTCAGTCCCTAAAGGAATCAGACGCATGGATACGTCACTCCGTCTGAAAAGTGTACCTGTTTTCGCTGCTCTCTCATCCGCTAACCTAGGATTGGTGGCTAAGTTAGCGGTCAAACGATACTACCCCAGAGGCGAATTCCTCTGCCGACAGGGCGAGTTCGGCGATACACTCTATATCATTGATTCTGGCGAGGCTATCCTGCGTCAAACAGATCTGCAGGGACTGGAAAGGCCCATTGGCTATCTGCGCGAAGGTGAAGCCTTTGGTATTGATGCTCTCCTCTTGGGCGATGCTTACGATTGCAGCGTTCAGGCTACTACTCCTCTCGAGGCATTATGTATCCGAAGGCAGGATTTTGAACGTCTGCTCGAGGAACACCCCGGGATTCAAAAACAACTGACCCTTCCGCGCTTAGTCAGAGAGCGTTTGCGCGCGCGTTCTCTGCCTGCGCAGGATAAGGACGAACCCTGGCTGTTGTTTCGCAGGAGGCATTGGCTCGTACTGGCGCGGAATCTATTGTTACCCTTCTTGATCCTAGTAGCCCTGGTCCTTGGAGCGACCAGCCTGAATGGACTCACACGCCTGCCTTTCTTTACTCTATCTGCAACGGTCATTATGGCCTTTGTTCTGCTCTGGTTCTACATAGATTGGCGCAATGATTTCTATTTGGTAACGACACAGAGAATCCTCCATCGAGAACAAGTCATTCTCCGTTTCGAGACCCGCGATGAGGCACCCCTAGTGAAAATTCAAAACATCAATATCAAACGCGGACTTGTAGGAAAACTCTTCAACTTTGGCACTATGGCGATTCAAACCGCTGGTGTTAAGGGTGCTACGATCACGTTAGACTACCTGCCCGACCCAGAAGGGATGAAACAGGTCATCTTCAAGCAAGTTAGCCATTTGAAATCCAGACAGAAGCAAGAAGAGCAAGAAGAAATTCGTCAAGAACTGGAACGAAAAACTCGCAAAGACAAGACAGAAGAACAATGGCCAATCCCTCCCTTGCCTCCAGAAGAAACGCCCCAAAAACGTAGTGTCTGGAAGCGTATTTGGATCTCGCGACCCCTTTTTGGGTTGCGTTACGAACAGGCCGATCGCATCACCTGGCGCAAGCATTGGATTTTCTTAGTGAAACGGATCTACCTGGCTTTGCCTGCTTTCGTTCTGATTACCATTTCCATTGTGATCATCAGCTCCTCCAACGCGCTTGGACAGCACCGCCTTCCCGTCCTGCTCGCTGCCCTAGTGCTTTGGATAGCCTCCGTCCTTTGGCTATGGTGGGAATGGGAGGATTGGAGAAATGATGAGTACATTGTCACCAAGAATTCGATCATTGACATTGTGAAAAAACCCCTCTTCTTTGCCGAAGAACGCAAAGAAGCATCATTGGACATGATTCAGAATGTTTCATTGAAAAAACCAGGGCCTTTGGCAGCCCTTTTGAACTACGGGGATGTAGTGATACAGACGGCAGGACCTGGCGGCACATTCACTTTTGCGGGTGTCCACCGCCCCTCAGAAGTACAACGCACGATATTCCGGCGCATCGAAGCGTACGAAGAAGAGTGCAAGCGCCAGGAAAGAGAGCAGAGAAAGTCAGAATTGTCCACCTGGTTTCAGATCTACCATGAGATGGAACAGCAAAAGAAAGCCAAAACCTAGCGCGTTGGAATTTTTCATTGGATCTGAAATGGATTTGCGTTGAGGTTTGGCTTATGAGCAATCATATCCAAAGAGAGGAGGTGATCCAGTCCAAGCAACTTGCCTTCACCATGAAAACAATAGTGTATCCAAAAATATCCAATCTTAAAGAGGAGGAAAACGGATGTTAAAGGACAAGAAACTTGCATGGACGATCATCATCTTATTGCTGGCGGCAATACCACTATCCGCCTGCGCTCCCCAAGCCACACCTACGCCCGCCGCACCAGCACCGGTAAAAGAAGTTACCCGTCTTGTAGAAGTGACCCGCGTGGCGCCAGCCCCGGAGAGAAAACTCAAGGCTGGGTTCATCTACGTTGGGCCTATTGGTGATTATGGCTGGACTCACGCCCATAACGAAGGCCGCCTTTATGTAGAAAACAAATTCCCCTGGCTGGAAACGATCTACGCCGAAGCCGTACCCGAAGCGGATGTGGAACGTTTCCTAGACCGCTTCATTGTAGAAGAGAAATGCGATGTAGTGTTCACAACCAGTTTTGGGTTCATGGATGGAACCATCGCCGCTGCGAACAAGTACCCAGATAAAATTTTCTTCCACTGCTCTGGCTTCAAGAGAGCGCCTAACGCTGGCACCTACATGGCCGATTTCTACCAAATCTATTACCTGAACGGCCTGATGGCCGGCGCATTGACCAAGACCGGCAAGGTCGGCTACGTCGCTGCCCACCCCATCCCTGAGGTAGTGCGACATATCAATGCCTTCACCTTGGGCGTCCGCGAAGTGAACCCGAAAGCCACGGTAGATGTGCGCTGGCTATTCGCCTGGTACGATCCCGCCAAAGCTCGTGAGGCAGCCGAAGCTTTGATTGCCGCGGGATGTGACACCCTGGCCTTTACCGAAGACTCGCCGACGGTGCTTCAGGTAGGACAGGAATACACACAGAAGGGCCAGCAGATCTACACCTTCAGCCACTATAGCCCCATGGAAAAATTCGGTCCCGATTCTTGTGTCAGCGGCCAACTGGTCGATTGGGGCATCCTCTACGAGGACATGCTGACCAAGGTATATCTGGGCATTTACACTAACAAGAACTTGGAAAATGTGGATTATTGGTGGCTGCTACGCGAAGGCGCGGTGAAGCTAGGTGGTTCCTTTGAACACCCCATCAATCCCAAGTTCGCGGATGCGCTCAAGGCGGTGAAGGTTACCGATCCTCTGCTTGGTCAGCTCAACGTATACGATCTGGTCATGAAGCGCATGGAGCAGATGAAAGATCCAGCCATGCTGTTCGACCCCTTCACCGGTCCCATTAAGGACCAGAACGGTGTGGAGCGCGTCAAGGCTGGCCAGCGGCTCTCCATTGGTGAGTTGCTGAGCATAGACTGGTTCGTGGAAGGCAATATTGGCACTATTCCGCGCTAACCAGCGACTGTTGTCATATAACTGAAAACCGTCAAGCAGGGGGCACGTGGCATGTGTCCCCCTGCTCTATCTCTGACGTACAAGGAGTCCTGACGTGCCCAATCCATCAGAGCCTCATCTTGCAGTAGCCATGTACGGTATTGTCAAGCGCTTCCCCGGCGTATTGGCTAATGACCATATTTCTTTTGAAGTGCGCGCTGGCGAAATTCACGCTCTGCTCGGTGAAAATGGCGCCGGGAAAACCACCCTAATGAACATTTTGTACGGCATTTACCAACCGGATGAAGGGGTGATTTATGTAAAAGGGAAGCGAGCGACCATCCGCTCACCACGCGATGCGATTCGCTTAGGCATTGGGATGGTACATCAGCAGTATCGCCTGGTATCCACCCATACTGTCGCTGAGAATGTGGTGTTAGGATTGCCGGTGAGTTTCCTTTTTCCGGAACGCGCCGCCCGACGGTGGCTGGAGGAATTCTCCCAAAAATACGGCCTGAGCGTAGACCCCAATGCGCGCATCTGGCAGTTATCAGCAGGCGAGCAACAACGTGTCGAGATCATCAAAGCGCTTTGCCGTGGAGCGGACATCCTGATCCTGGATGAGCCAACTTCGATGCTTACTCCGGGTGAAATTGACGAACTGCTGGGCATCATCCGCCGCATGGCAGCCGAGGGGCATACCATCATTTTCATCACGCACAAACTGGACGAGGTCTTTGCCATCAGCGAGCGGGTAACGGTGTTGCGCCAAGGGAAAGTAGTAGCCACGCTGGAAACAGCACAGACGGATAAGACAAGCCTTGCACGCCTGATGGTCGGGCGGGATGTGATCTTCCAGCTGGAGAAAAAGCCCGCCCAGCCAGGCGAGGTAGTACTGCGTGTAGAGGCGCTGCACGTGTTGGATGACCGACGCTTGCCAGCAGTCAGGGGGGTATCCCTGACCGTTTCGGCTGGTGAAATATTGGGCATCGCTGGCGTAGCTGGTAATGGCCAGCGAGAATTGGTTGAGGCACTGGTTGGGTTGCGAAAAAGCCAACGAGGCCGCGTCTTTCTCAAAGGCCAAGAGGTAACAAACCAGCCTCCACGCACCTTGATTGAGCAAGGAGTTTGTTATATTCCCGGCGAACGCGCAATGGGCTTGGCTCCCGGTTTAAGTGTGGCAGAGAATCTCATCTTGAAGGATTACTGCCAGGAGCCGTTTGCGCGGGGAGCATTTCTCGACTATGCAGTCATCAATGCCCATGCAAATCGCCTGGTTGACCAATACTCTGTAACGACTCCAAGCCCAGCAACACCTGTCAAACTGCTCTCCGGTGGCAACATCCAGCGGGTAATTCTGGCTCGTGAAACATGCCAATCTCCTACCCTATTGATCGCTGCGTATCCAACCAGTGGCCTAGATGTAGGCGCTACTGAATATATCCGACAGCTTATCCTTCAACAACGCGACCAAGGAACCGCGGTGCTGTTGGTCTCTGAGGATTTGGAAGAGATCCTGCAACTCAGCGACCGCATCGCGGTGATGTTTGAAGGCGAGATCATGGGCATCTTGCCCGCTCACCAGGCAGATTTAGGAACGATCGGCATGATGATGGCCGGCGCCCAGAGAATTCCTATGTCGGAGGCAGCATGAACAATTGGCCACACTTCCGACTAGAAAAACGACTGACTGTCCCGCCGTGGTTAGAATTCCTGACCTTGGCTGTTTCTTTGCTCCTGGCGCTAGTGGCGATCGCGGTGCTCTTTCGTGTGTTGGGCGTTAACCCGATTGTAGCCTATCAGCGCATTTTCCGCGGCGCCTTCGGCAGCCTCTATGGGCTTACTGAGACGATTGTCAAGGCTATCCCCCTCATGATGTGTGGCATTGGGCTATCCTTAGCCTTTCGCGCACGGGTGTATAACATCGGTGCAGAAGGGCAATTGCTCGTAGGGGCAATCTGCGCGACCGGTCTAGCCCTATCGCGTCCTGGTTGGCCATCCTGGGCCCTTCGCCCTGCGATGTTCTTGGTCGGTTTTATAGGAGGAGCATTGTGGGCACTGATCCCTGCCTTGCTCAAAGTCCGGTTTCGGGTAGATGAAACGCTCAGCAGCCTGATGATGGTATATATTGCCAGCGAATTAGTGAATTACCTGGTCTATGGCCCATGGAAGGGAGCCAAAGAAATGGGATTCCCTTACACAGATAAATTCTCGCCCTCTGCCCAACTTCCGCGTTTGCTCAATACGCGCATTCACTATCCAACCCTTATCCTAGCCCTGGTGCTGGCCGTACTGGCATATGTGCTTATCCAACGAACCAAATGGGGATTTGAGATCCGCGTTACAGGTGAGAACCCTGAGGCTGCACGCTATGCGGGCATGAACTATTTCAAGACCGTGCTCCTAGTTATGCTGCTCAGTGGAGGGATGGCTGGCTTGGCTGGCGTAGGCGAGGTTGCAGGCATCCATTATCGGTTGCGCTATCCACAAGGGATTTCTCCTGGCTATGGCTTCACCGCTATCATTGTTACCTGGCTAGCCCGCCTCAACCCATTGTTGGTCATTATATCCGCTTTGCTGTTAGGGGGCTTGTTGGTAGGCGGGGACGCCATCCAAGTAGCGCTAGGGCTGCCGGTAGCTACAATCTATATTTTCAACGGCGTGATTCTGCTCTTTGTGCTGGGGAGCGACCTTTTCACGCACTACAAAATCCGCCTGGAATGGAGGCGAGAAAGATGATCGTGGAATTCATTCTGTTGGTACTGAAAGCCGCTATTCCAGCCGGAACACCCCTCCTATTTGGCACTCTTGGTGAAGTTACCGCTGAACGTTCTGGGGTGTTAAATCTGGGTGTGGAAGGGATGATGATCGTTGGAGCAGTAACCGCTTTTGGTGTGACATATACCACAGGAAACATCTGGCTTGGCTTAGCGGCGGCCGCGCTTGCGGGAAGTTTACTGGCATTGGTACATGCTTTCGCTAGTATCACCTTGCGCGTCAATCAGGTCGTCTCTGGCCTAGCCTTGACCATGCTGGGGTTGGGTGTGAGCGGCTTGGTGGGCAAGCGGTTCATCGGTATGCCACCACGTACAAGATTAGCTCCACTCGCCCTGCCCGGATTGAGCGATCTACCCGTTATCGGCCCGCTGTTTTTCCGTTATGACCCCATGGTGTACCTGGCGATCATCCTAGCGCTTGTCCTATGGTTCATGATGTACAAAACGCGCTGGGGTATCACTCTTCGCTCCGTAGGCGAAAGCCCAGCTACTGCCGATGCACTGGGCGTTCCTGTTTTTCAGGTGCGCTACCTGGCTGTGCTATTTGGAGGGTTGATGGCTGGCTTGGGTGGCGCTTATCTATCCGTGGTCTACACTACCGCCTGGATAGAAGGCATGACCGCAGGCGCTGGTTGGATTGTGATTGCCTTGACCATCTTCGCGATGTGGGACCCTGTGCGTGCTATGCTGGGTGCCTATCTCTTTGGCGGTGTGCGGGTCCTACAGTACCGTCTGCAGCCCCTTGGTATTTCGCCTAACCTGCTTAACATGCTGCCATTCATTTTCACTATCCTTGTCCTGATGCTCAGCACTGGCGAAGTCATACGCCGCCGTGTTGGTGCACCGGCAGCGCTAATGCAGCCATATACGAGAGAGGAACGATAGTTCGCGCGCAAGCGCAATGGAATTTCGAAAAATGAAAGGAGGGCACAATGCCCGCAACAAAACCTTCGCTCGATGAATGGGGCAGGCTCTATCAGGCTGCGAGTCGCGTGAAGGAGATCGCGCCTTGGGAGTGGATGGAAGAAACTGACATCTTTGGCGTGCAAGATCCCGAAACGGGGGAGATGGGCTTTGTCAGTGTAATGGGCGCATTGGGTCAGCACCTAGCCATTGCCGTGTACTTAGGTGCCCAAGGGTTATACAGCTTCTGGGCATTTCAACAATTGGCAGATCAGGTACCTGCAGAAGCATTGCTGGGCATCCCCCAACTCCAGGCTTCTTTCGAAAACCGCGCTGATTTGAGCAAGGAGGATCGCCAAACGATCAAAGCCCTAGGACTCAAATTCCGCGGACGACAGTCCTGGCCACAGTTTCGCAGCTTTCGCCCCGGCTTCCTTCCCTGGTATTTGGAGGCGTGGGAAGCACGCTTCCTAACCCATGTGTTGGAACAAGTAGTAGAGGTAGCACTGCAATTCAAAGAGAACCCCACCTTGTTGGAAACAGAAAATGAGGAGGACTACTTGGTACGCTTGCCGCGGCAGGAGGGAGGCAAGCTGGTATGGGAAGGTCAAGTCCTGCCAATCCCACCCCCTGAACCTACACCTATCAGGATCGCCTTGGATCTTGACCTGCTTGAGAAGATGAAGCAACTCCCACAAAGTAGCCTTGTGCTTGAAGTGGACCTCTTCGCGATGCCAACGCCCATGGGAGAACAAGATCAGCGCCCGTACTTCCCTAGCATGTTGTTAATAGTAGACAGCAAAAGTGGCTTGGTTCTGGGTAGTGAACTGCTTACCCCTGAGGAAGGCTTAGAAACCATGTGGGGGGTAATTCCACTGATGTTGCTCTACCAGCTTGCCCAAGCCGAGATTGTGCCACGACAAATCAACGTGCGCTCGCAGCTGCTCAGTCAACTGCTTCAGCCATTGGCTGACCAATTGGGGTTCGAAATCAAGGGGAAACCAACACTGCGCAGCCTGAATCGAGCAAAAGATTTCTTCCTAGAGCGATTTGTCTAGAGGAGACGAGTTCTGGCTACCCTCTGCTGGCGATCTCTTACCCCTCCTGCGCCGCCAGAACAGCCAAAGCGCAACAAAGGGGAGCAAGACTAGGCACGCCACAGGCAAAACATACAAGATAATCCAAATCACAGCATCCACCAGGAAACGTAGTGTCTGCACCAGAGCACGGAGTGCACCGGCCACCGTTTCAGAAGGCCGCCAGCCAGTGCCGGCAATGGGCCTAGCCAGCACATCGGGTATCAATTCAATGGTTACCGCCGACATTGCAGAGGTTCGCTCTAGATACTGCATCCGTCCCTTCAGTTGCTCGATCTGCCCGCGTATCTGTGTCAGCTCACGGTGCACCGCCAGAATATCCTCTGCTTTGCCTGTTTTCTCACGCACTGTGCGCAGTAGCTCGAGAAGCTCTTGTTCTGTTGCCTCCAGGTTGCGCAGTTGTGCGCTGAGGTCAGAATACTCCTCCGTTACATCCTGGCTGCTACCACTTTCACGCTCCACCTTCACCGCAATACCCTTGAAACGGC
>Ga0315298_1002789_pt1 | contig 28814 bp, 24 predicted proteins | sample WHS_1_MG_FD_203077 | JGI IMG/M metagenome (GOLD analysis project Ga0315298, IMG submission 203077) | Extremophilic microbial mat communities from Washburn Hot Springs, YNP, Wyoming, USA - WHS_1_MG | ecosystem: Environmental > Aquatic > Thermal springs > Hot (42-90C) | place: USA: Wyoming... | reverse complement strand
CAGGGCACCCGCGTCACCGGCGTCATCACGCCGAACCTGCGCGTCCGCGGTACCGCCGCCGCCCCACGCGCTTCCGGCAGCATCACCCTCGTCGGGGGCAGTGTGGAAAACGTCACATCCGGCCTCAACCTCACCAAAATCAGCGCCCTGATCACCGCCGCCGGACAGACCGTTACGCTCGATCATCTCGACGCCACCGCCAGTCATGGCACGATCACCGGGCACGGAACCATCGGTCTTCAGGCCCCGATGCCGGTCGATATCCGGATCGCCTTCGACAATGCCGGTCCGATTTCGAGCGATGTCATCACCGAATCGCTCGGCGGCGCAGTCTCGATCACAGGGGCGGTCAAGACCGCCATGCGCCTCGGCGGCACCATCGATATCAACAGCGCCAACATCGAAATCCCCAAAGGCCTGCCGCCCTCGGTCACCACGCTCAACATCATCCGCCCCGGTGCCAAACCGCCGCCCCCGCCGACTCCGGCACCGCCGATCGGCCTTGACCTCAATGTCGTTGCGAAAAATCAGGTCTTTATCCGCGGAGACGGTATTTTCGCCAATCTCGGCGGCGCGCTGCATCTGGCCGGCACTGCGGCGCACCCGGTCCCCTCGGGCGGCTTCCACCTGATCCGCGGCTATTTCTCGCTCGGGGGCAAGAACCTCAAATTCACCAAAGGCACGTTCGACTTCAACGGCGGCGGCTTCATGCCGACTCTCGACCTCGAAGCGACCAACTCGTCCGCGGATGGCATCACCTCGACGCTTGCCGTCACTGGCACGCCGACCGCTCCGAAAATCTCACTCTCCAGCAGCCCGACGCTGCCCTCCGATGAGGTGCTTTCCCATCTGCTCTATGGCACGGGCACGCAGAGCCTGTCCGCATTCCAGGCGGTTTCGCTGGCCGCCTCGCTCGCCCAGCTCGCGGGGATCGGCGGCAGCGGCGGCGGACCGCTCGGCGGGGTGCGCAAGGCGCTCGGCCTCGATGAACTTTCACTCGGCGGGGGTTCCAGCACCAGTTCGTCGCCCACGGTCAATGCGGGCCGCTACGTTGCCCCCGGCGTCTATGTCGGGGCCAGCCAGTCGGCGACAGGGCAGGGGTCCACCGCCAAGGTCGAGATCAATCTCTACAAGGGCCTGAAACTCGATACCAAAGTGGGAACCGGCGGCGGTGCCGGCAGCAATAACGGCGAGAGCATCGGGCTGAAATACCAGTTCAACTACTGAACCCGCGGTCCAACTCAGGTTTTCCGGAATACTCTCCTCAGGCCCCGTCTGCCGCCGCCGCTGCGTTTGACACGACCAGCGTCCGCAGCGCCGCCAACGCGGCCTCGGAACCGGCGGCGATCAGCTTCTCCCTTGTGGCGACCGAGATTGCGGTATCGAAGATCGGCACGTCCACACCCTCCACATACGCGATCGCCGTACAATCCTTGGGAACACTATCGACGACATGGGCGGAATTGGCGAGAAACAGCGTTTCGATGTCCCGCATCAGCAGCCCGATCAGGCTCGGCGTGCCCACCAGCGGCGTCGGCCGCCCGCCGACAACCACGCCGAGGCGTGGCGTGGTGCCGAGCAGATCGACCGGAATGTCATCGAATAATCCACCGTCCTGCAGCCACGCGCCATTCATCTGCACCGGGGGAAACACCAGCGGAAACGCGGCGGAGGCCAGCACCGCCTGCCATATTTTCATCGCCGGGGTCGTGCCGCTGCGCCAGATCTCGCTCGCCTCGGTGGTAAGGTTCGATGCCACGATGGTGCAGGGAATCCGGGTCTGTCCCAGCGTCATTTCGCCGAGCGTCGTTCTCAGCCATGCTTCGAACGGTGCCGGGCTGATCAGTCCCCTGGTCAGCAGCAGCCGCACCGCCGCGACGGCGTAATTCCGGAACGGCAGCAGGGCACGAAAATCGGCGGCGAGATACATCGCCTCCAGCGCATCCGGCGTCGCCCCCGCCGCGTAGCTCGCGGCAACGATCGCGCCACCACTGGTTCCCGCGATTTCCGATATGGCAAACCCCGCCTGCTCCACCGCACGCAGGGCCCCGATATGCGCCCCGAGCAGCAGACCCGAACCCGACAATGCGACTCCGATGCTGCGTGTTGCCATATCGCGTCCCTAACACGGCTGTGCGGGGGGTGGGCAATCACGAAGTCGCGGAGGTCAGCCGAGCAACTGCCCGCCATCCACCACGATATTCTGCCCGGTAATCCAGCGCGCGGCGGGCGATGCAAGGAACAACGCGACGTCGGCGATATCCTCGGCGGTTCCGAACCGGCCGAACGGGATCGAGGCGAGTGTCGCCTCATAGAGATGAGGGTTGTCGCGCTTGCGCCGGTCCCATACCCCGCCGGGAAACTCGATCGCGCCGGGCGAGATTGCATTCACCCGGATTTTCTGCCGCGCCATCTGGGCCGCCTGCGACATGGTGTAATTGATCACCGCCGCCTTCGCCGCCGCATAGGGCCCGCTGCGCGTCGATGCCCGCATCCCCGAGATCGATGCGATATTGATGATCGAGCCGCCTTCATCGGCCTGGAGAAACTCCCGCGCCGCCTGGCTCGCCCGCACGATCGCCATGATATCGACCCGGAACGACGCATCCCAGCCGGTTTCGTCATCGGTCATGCCGAAGCCGGACGCATTGTTCACCAGAACATCCATCCCGCCCAGCGCGCCGACCGCCTCCGGGATGAACGCGGCGATCTGAGCGCCGTCCGCGAGGTCGCACCGGGCGGCAAAGACGGCGCGGCCGTGGCTGCCGATATCCTTGCGTGCCGCCTCCAACGCCTCTGCCCCGCGCGCGCAGATCGCGACATTGGCCCCCTCGGCAGCGAAACCTTTGGCAATGGCGAGGCCGATACCCCGGCTGCCGCCCATCACCACCACCCGTCGATCCTTGAACCGCATTGCTCCATCTCCCCGAAAAAACCGGGGCCCCAAGGCCCCGGCCGATTCCGCCTCAGGCGGCTTTCTGTGCCACCGGATAATCCGTATAGCCCTCGGCACCCCCCTGATAGAAGCTCGCGACACTCAACGGGGCGTTCAGCGGCAGATCGGCGGCGAACCGCTCCGCCAGATCCGGATTGGCGATATAGGCCTTGCCGAACGCGACCGCATCGACTTCGCCCGCTGAAATCGCCGCTTCCGCGCTTTCCCTGGTGAAGCCTTCATTACCGATATAGACCCCGCCGAACGCCGCCTTCAACTGCGGTCCGATCCAGTCCGCCGCCTTATGCTCCCGCGCCGCGATGAACGCGATGCCCCGCCGCCCGAGTTCACGGGCGACGTAGGTGAACGTGCCGAGACGGTCGCTGTCGCCCATCGAATGCGCATCGCCACGCGGGGCCAGATGCATCCCGACCCGGTCGGCACCCCACACGCCGATCACGGCGTCGGTCACTTCAAGCATCAGCCGGGCACGATTTTCCAGGGAGCCGCCATACTGGTCGGTCCGCTGATTGGTGCTGTCCTGCAGGAATTGATCGAGAAGATAGCCATTCGCCCCGTGGATCTCGACCCCGTCGAACCCGGCGAGCTTCGCGTTGGCCGCCGCGACGCGATACGCCTCGATCACCGGCGGGATCTCATCCGTGGCAAGGGCGCGGGGCGTCACATAGGGTTTTTCCGGCCGTACCAGACTGACATGACCCTCGGCCGCGATCGCACTCGGCGCGACCGGAAGTTCACCGTTCAGGAACAACGGATCGGAAATCCGCCCGACATGCCAGAGCTGGGCGAGAATCAGCCCCCCCTTGCGATGCACCGCCTCGGTGATCAAACGCCATCCGGCCACCTGCGATTCCGCCCATAACCCCGGCGTCGCCGCATAGCCCACACCCATCGGCGTGACCGACGTCGCTTCGGACAGGATCATCCCCGCCCCGGCACGCTGCGCATAATAATCCGCCATCAGCGCATTCGGAATGCGCACATCGCCCGCCCGCGCGCGGGTCAGCGGTGCCATGATCACACGGTTGCGGAGCGTGAACGCCCCGACCTTCAGAGGTTCGAACAAAATCGACATCGATCAGCCTTTCAGGATGATTGCACAGGTTCAGAGCTACACGCCGGCTGATCGAGTGCTGCACGCAGAAGTGCCAGCAACCGCTCGACCGCCTCGTCATCACGTTTGAAAAACACGTAGGGACCGACCCGCCGCCCCGATATCAGCCCGGCCGCCTGCAAAGCGGCCAGATGCGCCGAAATACTGGACTGCGACAGCGGACAGGATTGTTCGATCTGCCCGGCACAGACCCCGAGGCTGAGCGGCTGCGCCTGCGCCGCAAAATACCGCTCGGGTTCGCGCAGCTTCGCCAATATCGCCCGCCGTACCGGATGGGCGAGAGCCTTGATTCCCTCGTCTAGCCCACACGCCGGATCCAGAGTACCTTCAATCGTCATGCAGCAATACGTATATCGGACATTTCCGATATAAAGATCGTTATCCGCCGATTTGTGCATTGCACCAATGCAGAAATCGGAGACGGTACCGTAACGGGAACCAATGTCCTCGCAGAGCTTGTCCGAACGAGTTCAATGACGTAGCAAGGCTTCAGGGGACAATCTATCGGCAACCGAGGCTTATCAGGACCATGAAATTGGCCACATGCCGCTATGCGCGATTCATAGTCATTACGGTGGCTGCGATGTCGGGCGTCACCAACGCCAATGCGCAGGCGGTTCCGCCGGCGTCGGTCGTGGTGGTTGCTGCGCCGCCCCCATCGAGCGTTGCTATCCGGAAAATCACGGTCGATGCCTCACCGCTGGCCGGTAGCGGCATCAACATCGCGAAATTCCCCGCCCTGGTGCAGGTGCTCGGCAGTCACGACCTCAGTGCCGGAGGCACCGCCAATGTCGCTCAGGCGCTCAACCGCGAGGCCGCCGGCGTCAATCTCGTCAACAGCCAAGCCAATCCCTACCAGCCGAATATCCTCTATCACGGCTTCGAGCTCTCCCCGATCCAGGGCACCCCGGCGGGTCTCAGCGTCTATGTCGATGGCGCCCGGTTCAATGTGCCGTTCGGTGATCTAGCGATCATGAGCGCCCTGCCGGATGCCGCGATCCATTCCCTCACCGTCGAAGACGGCAACCCTTTGTTCGGGCTCAACGCGCTCGGCGGTGCCGTCGATATCGCGATGAAGAATGGCTTCACGTATCACGGCGGCGAACTCGAACTATCCGGCGGTTCGTTCGGCAAGATCGACGCGAACCTTCAATACGGCGTCCGGCACGGCAATGTCGCCGCCTATGTCGATCTGCAGGAACGGCACGAAGCCGGCTGGCGCGATCTGCAATCCTCCGATCTGCAGAATTTCTATGGCGATCTCGGCTGGCGCGGCACCCATGCCACACTGCACATCAACGCGACGCTGGCGAACTCGGTCCTGAACGGTCCCGGCACGGTGCCGGTCCAGATTCTCGCGGTCGATCCCGCGGCCCAATTCACCGGCCCCAACCTGATCGCCGACAAATACGCCAAGCTCGCCGCGACGCTGAACGACCGGATCAGCAAAACCACCTCGATCCAGGGCGTGCTCTATTACGATTATCTCCTCGAACATCTGGTCAACGGCAACGGCCCCAACGACCTTCCCTGCGGTCCGGGACCCGATGCGGGTTATCTCTGCCAGGGCGGTCCGGGCAATCCGGTCAGCACCATGCGTGGCGGCGCGCCGATCCCGAATTTTCTGCCCCGGCCCGATGCCGCAGGCTATTATCAATATGGCGAGCTCGACCTAAATTCGACCAACACCAACGGCTATGGCGGATCGCTCCAGATTTCGAACACCGCGCCGGTATTCGGCCTGCACAACCACATCATCGCCGGGCTCAGCTACGATGGCGGCTTCACCACATACGATGCCGCCGCCTATGATGGCGGCATAACCACGATCTCACGCGTCTATTACACCCCGCCCGGCATCCCGAATCCCGGATATCTGGTCGACGAACCGGGCACCGTCCCGGTCGGCGTCGTCATCCGCAACGCCTATTACGGCGCCTATCTCTCCGACACGCTCAACCTGACGAAACAATTATCGATCACCGCCGGCGGTCGTTTCAACATCGCCAACATCGCTCTGCACGATCAGGACCCGCCCGACCCCAACGCGCCGGGGGCTGGCCTGTCCGGGCGTCACTATTACGAACATTTCAACCCCGCCATCGGTTTTGCCTACAATGTCACCCCGTTGAGCACGATCTATGGCGGCTATTCCGAAGCCAACGCGGCACCCACCCCGGCGGAACTCTCCTGCGCGAGCCCGCAGGACAGTTGCGCCCTCGCGAATTTTCTCTCGGGCGATCCCGATCTGCGCCAGATCGTCGCCCGCACCGTCGCATTCGGGCTGCGCGGCGCCGCCCTCGGCCCGATCGGCTCAACCTTCAGCTACGATCTCGATTATTATCACACCATCACCAACGACGACATCGAGTTCCTCCAGTCGCCGTACAACCCGACCGGCAGCGGCTATTTCAGCAATATCGGCAACGTCAAACGCGCCGGATTCGACCTCGCCCTCCGCCTCGATGCCTCCCGCTGGCACGCCTATTTCACCTATTCGCGGGTCAGTGCGACATATCAGGACAGCTACACCGAACAATCCAACAACCCCGCCGCGAATGCCGATGGCAACATCACCATCCTGCCGGGCGATTTTCTGCCCGGCATCCCGCGCAACCTGTTCAAGCTCGGCGGCAGTTACGACGTCACGCCGAAATGGTCGGTCGGCCTGTCGGGCGTCGCGCAAACCTCGACCTTTCTCTATGGCGATGAAGCCAATCTGACCTCGCCGCTGCCCGGATATGTCGTGCTCAATCTCACGACCCGCTATCACCTGACGCCCAAGCTCGAAGTTTTCGGCGTGATCGATAACATCACCGACGCCACCTACTATAATTACGGCACGTTCGCCCCGGCTGGCGGCGTCTACGTCGCCCAGGACCCCGGCTTCAGCAATCCGCGCAGCTACAGCATCGCCGCACCGATCGCCGGCGTGGTCGGAGTGAAGGTCAAATTCTGACCGGGCGAAACCTCTTGTGCCGTCATCGGCCTGACCTATGATCGCCCGATGATCATCCTCACCCTGCTCGACCTCGCCGGTGCGGTGGCTCTCCTGCTCTGGGGCATCCGCATGGTGCAGACCGGGGTGCAGCGCGCCTTCGGTGCGCGTCTCCGCGGCTTCCTCGATACCGCTTTGCGCAACCGCGGCTCCGCCTTCCTCGCCGGCATCGGCGTCACCGCGATCCTGCAGAGCAGCACCGCCACCGGCCTGATGGTCACGGGCTTCGCCGCCGACAGTCTGGTCGGCCTGATGCCCGCCCTGGCGGTGATGCTGGGGGCCAATGTCGGCACCACCCTGATCGTCCAGGTCCTGTCCTTCAACGTCACGGCGGTCGCGCCGATCCTGATTCTCGCCGGGGTTGCGATGTTCCGCAAAATGACCCAGGGCCCGCGCGATTTCGGCCGGGTGCTGATCGGCCTCGGCCTCGTCCTGCTCGCCCTGCACCAGTTCCTCAGCCTGCTCGGTCCCTATGAGGCCACTGCAGGATTACGTTCCGCCCTGCATTTCATCACCGCCTATCCCCTGCTCGACGTCATCATCGCCGCACTCCTCACCTGGGCTGCCCATTCCTCGGTCGCGATCGTGCTGATGGTGATGTCCTTCGCCACGCGCGGCGCCATCCCGGTCGAAGCGGCCCTTGCCCTCGTCCTCGGTGCCAATATCGGCACCGCGATCAATCCGCTGGTCGAAGGGGCTACCGGCGACGATCCCGCCCATCGCCGCCTCCCGCTCGGCAATCTGCTCAACCGGCTGCTCGGCGTCGCCGTCGTCATGCCGCTCCTGCCGTGGATCGCGAACGGGATGAGCCGCATCGAACCCGATCCGGCGCGCGCTGTCGCCGATTTCCATACCCTGTTCAACCTCGGTCTTGCCGCGGTCTTCTTCCCGCTGCTCACCCCATACGCCGCGCTGCTCCGCCGCCTCCTGCCCTCGCGGATCAACCCGGCCGATCCCTCCCGGCCGCGCTACCTCGATGCCTCGGCCACCGAAACCCCGTTCATCGCCCTCGGCAGTGCCGCGCGCGAGGCGCTGCGGCTCGTCGATGTTCTCGAATCCATGTTGTCCGGCCTGCGCCAGCTCGTCGAGAAGGGCGACCGGCGGCAGCTTGCTGAAACCAAACTGCTCGACGATGTGCTCGACCGGTTGAACGGCGCCATCAAAACCTATGTGGTCGGTCTCGACCAGGCCGCGATGACCGATCAGGACCACAAGCGCGCGATGGAAATTCTCCGCTTCACCACAAATCTGGAATCCGCAGGCGATGTCATCGACCGCAACCTGCTCGGGCTGATCTCGAAAAAAATCAAACGTGGTCTCGACTTTTCGCCCCAGGGCCAGGCCGAGCTGCTCGGCGCGATCGACCGGCTGCTCGCCAATATCCGCACCGCCGCCGCACTCTTCGTGCTGGACGATGCCCGTCTTGCCCGCCGCCTCGCCGCCGAAAAGCAGGAGTTCCGCGCCATCGAGGCCAATGCCACCGAAGCGCATTTCCAGCGCATGCGCGAAGGCCGCCCCGATTCCGCCGAAACCAGTTCGCTGCATCTCGACATGTTGCGCGACCTCAAGCGGGTGAACACCCACCTTGTCGCCGCCGCCGCCTACCCGGTGCTGGAAAGCAAGGGCGAGCTACTCCAGAGCCGGATTCGCACCACGCCCGATCTGGAGGAGGCGGGCGAGGCCGATGATCCGCACCGCCTCGTCCCATAACCCGTAAGCCTCGAATGCCGCAGTCCGCACCCAGGCGATCGCCGCGACATCGCTGCCCGCCCGCGCCTCACCCCCGGCATAATCCGCGGCAAAATCAATGATGGTGTAATGATACTCGATGCGCCCGGCGTCATCGCGGTGGATCGAATCGACGGTTCCGGCCAGCCATAACGGTCCCACCTTGAGGCCGGTTTCCTCGAACAACTCCCGCCGCGCCGCCGCCTCGGCCGTCTCCCCGAGTTCCTGGCCGCCGCCCGGCAGGCTCCATGCCCCCATCGCCGGCGGCTGGCCCCGCCGCACCAGCAGCACCTCATCGCCCCGCAGCACCACGATCCCGATCCCCACCAGCGGCGCATCGGGATAACGCCGGCTCATCCCGCCACCAGCGCGCGGATCGCGCGGGCCTGATCGAACAAATGCAGCAGGAGCCGCACCGCCTGCCCCCGCTCGCCCGCCAATCCGGGATCGGAGTCGATCAGCATGGTCGCATCCTGATGCGCCATTGGAATTAAATCGGCATCCCGCTCGGCATCCGCCAGCCGATACCCCGGCAGGCCGGATTGCTTCGCGCCGAGAATATCACCGCCGCCGCGCAGCGAAAAATCCTCATCGGCAATCCGGAACCCGTCCTCGGTCTCCCGCAGGATCGCGAGCCGCCGTCGCCCGGTCCGGCTCAGCCGGTCATGCAGCAACAGGCAGAAACTCGCCGCCTTCCCGCGCCCGACCCGCCCGCGCAACTGATGCAGCTGGGCCAGACCGAACCGTTCGGCATGCTCGATCACCATCACATTCGCATCCGGCACATCGACCCCGACCTCGATCACCGTCGTCGATACCAGAATATCCACCGCCCCGCGCGCGAACCGCATCAGCGCATCGCTCCGTACCTCGATCGGCTGCCGCCCGTGCGCCAGTGCCACCCGGTCGCCGAACCGCTCAGCCAGCGCCTGAAAACGCAGTTCCGCAGCGGCGATATCGAGCATCTCGCTTTCCGAAACCAGCGGACATACCCAGTAAACCCGCCCGCCCTGACCGATCATCCGCTCGATCGCCTCGATCACCTCCGGCATCTTGCCCACCGGATGCAGCGAGGTGCGGATCGGGGTGCGCCCGGCGGGCTTGTCCGTGATCCGGCTGATCGTCATTTCGCCCCAATGCGACAGCAGCAGCGTGCGCGGAATCGGTGTCGCGGTCATCACCAGCATATCGGTCGCGGTCCCCTTGGCGCCCAGCGCAAACCGCTGATCGACCCCGAACCGGTGCTGCTCATCCACCACCGCCAGACCCAGATCATGAAACGCGACCGATTTCTGGAAAATCGCATGGGTGCCGATCACGATCGGAATCGTTCCATCGGCAATCCCCGCCAGCGTCCGCCGCCGCTCGGCCGCCTTGAGCGATCCGGTCAGCAACGCCACCGGCACCGGGCAAAGTCTCGAAAGCGTCGCGAAATGCTGGCGCGCCAGAAGCTCGGTCGGGGCCAGCAGCGCCGCCTGCGCCCCCGCTGCGACCACCCGCAGCATCGCGAGCACGGCCACCAGCGTCTTGCCCGAGCCGACATCGCCCTGAAGCAGCCGCAGCATCCGGTGCGGTGCGGCCAGATCGGCGTCGATCTCGGCCAGTACCGCCGCCTGAGCCGGCGTCGGCTGGTAGCCGAACCGGGTGAGGGCGGTCTGCCGCAAATCCTCTCCGCCCGAAAACGACCGGCCCGGTCGCCTGCGCCGCCGTCGGCGGATCAAGGCGAAGGCAATCTGGCGCGCGAGCAGTTCGTCATACGCAAGCCGCCGTGCCGGCTTCTCATCGGGGATATCGGTGGGCGCATGCAAAGCGCGCAGAGCGACACCGAATCCGGGCCATCCCTGCTTTCGCAACACCCCGGCCTGCTGCCATTCCGGCAGATCCGGCAACCGCGCGAGGGCGCCGTTCATGGCGCGCGCCACCACTTTGGGCACCAGCCCGGCGGTAAGCCCCCAGACCGGTTCGACCAGCGGCAACCCGGCCTCGTTGGCGGCAGGCACCACATAATCCGGGTGCGGCAGCGAGGCCCGGTCGTTGAACCGCTCGACCTTGCCCGAAACCGTCAGTTTCGCCCCCACCGGAAACTGAACCAGCCGCGCCGCATGGAACAGCGTGATCTCGCCGAACCCGCTGGCATCGCGGATCACCACCCGATGCGGCGATTTCGCCCGGTCGCCCTTGTCGTGACGCATCACCTCGACCGTGAAGGTGCCCACCGTTCCGGCCACCGCATCCTTGAGCAGATACCGCTCCCGCCGGTCGATGAAATGCTCCGGCAGGTGGAACAGCAGGTCGCCGATCGTCGCCCCGCCGACCGCGCGCGCCAGCAGCGCCGACAGCCTCGGCCCGAGTCCGGGCAGGCTGTCCAGCGGCGCGCGGAAAAATGCGAGCGAATCGGCAGGGTCTGTCGTCACGGGCTGACAGTGGCGCGGCCCTCCTCTATATCGCAAGTCATCATGGAACCTGATCCGACCGACGCGTTGCTCCAACGCCGCCGCCGCCTGCTCTATCGCGCCACCCATCGCGGCACCTACGAGAACGATCTGGTCATCGGCGGCTTCGCCCATAAACACATCGCAACGATGGACGAGGTTGCGCTCGATGCGTTCGAAGCCGTGATGGAACATCCGGACGCTGAACTGGCCGATTGGCTCACCGGCCGCCTGCCGATCCCGGACGATGCCGATTCCCCCATGCTCCGCAGCATCCGCGAGCAGGCCGCCGAAGTGGCGCAGAGCAAGCAGGGACGATGAGCCTGCTGACCGTCTACGGCGCGCCCGAAGGGTTCGACGCCGCGCTGATCGCCCGCCGCGCCGCAGAAGCCGGCGTCGTGCTTCACATCGCGCGCGACGATGCCCGTCTCGCCCGCATCGCGGACGCTCTGGGCTTCTTCGCGCCGGATGCCGAAATCATCCGGTTCCCCGCCTGGGATTGTCTGCCCTACGACCGCGTCTCGCCCAATCCCGCGATCATGGCCGAGCGCGTCTCCGCTCTGGCGCGCCTGCTCGATCCCGCGACATTTCAGCGCATCGTCCTCACCACGATCAACGCGGCGGTCCAGCGCACCCCGCCCCGCAGCCAGTTCAAGGGGGCCAGTTTCGCCATCGCCCCGGGGGCATCGGTCGCGCCCGACGAACTGGCGCGTTTCCTCGAACAGCACGGGTATCACCGGGTCGGCACCGTGATGGAGCCGGGCGATTTCGCGATCAGGGGCGGCATTTTCGATGTCTGGCCCTCCGGCGAATCCGCTCCGACCCGGATGGACCTGTTCGGCGACGTGGTGGAAACCCTCCGCCGGTTCGATCCGGGGACCCAGCGCAGCGGCGAGCCGGTCGCCTCGCTGGTGTTCCGCCCCGCCTCCGAACTCCCGCTCGATGCAGACTCGGTCAGCCGGTTCCGTACCGGGTTCCGCGAGGCGTTCGGCGTCGATGCCCTGAAAGACCCCACCTACCTCGCCATTTCCGAGGGTCGCCGCCAACCCGGCATGGAACATTTCGCCCCGCTCTTCGCGGGTGCCATGGAAACCATATTCGACTACGTCCCCAACGCGGCGATCAGCCTCGACCACCAGTCCGGAGACGCCGCCGCCGCGCGCTTCGAAATGATCGCGGACCATTATCAGGCCCGTCTGGCCCCCGCCCGCCCGGGCGAACTGCCCTACCGGCCGATCAAGCCGGAATTGCTCTATTTCGACGAGGGCACCTTCACCCGGCTCCTGTCCTCGCGCCAGGCCACCGAATTCTCCCCCTTCGGCAAGCCGGATGGTGCCACAGGCGTCGAAGCCGGTGGACGCTCCGGCGCAATCCTGGCGGCGGGCCAGTCCGGTGTCTCGGTTTACGACGAATTCAAGTCGCTGGCGGTGCGCTGGCGCGAAGCCGGTCGCAAGGTGATTCTCGCCGCCTGGAGCACCGGCTCGCGCGACCGGCTCGCCGCCCTGCTGCGCGACCACGGCATGCGCTCGATCCCGATCGACAATGCCGCCGAAGCCCGGATCGCGCAGGGCGACGCCGTCCTGCTCGCCGTGCTCGGTCTAGAACGCGGCTACGTCGCCGATGATTTCGCGATCGTCGCGGAACAGGACCTGCTCGGCGCCCGCATCGCCCGTCCGCCCCGCCGCCGTCAGCGGGCCGACCAGTTCATCGCGGATGCCACCGAAATCGCCGAGGGCGATCTGGTCGTCCATCAGGAACACGGCATCGGTCGCTACGACGGGCTGGTCACCCTCAGCGTCGATGGGGCGCCGCATGACTGCCTCCGCCTGCTCTACGACGGCGACCACAAACTGTTCCTCCCGGTCGAGAATATCGACCTGCTCTCGCGCTTCGGCACCGAAACCGCCGGCGTCGGGCTGGACCGTCTCGGCGGCGCGTCATGGCAGGCCCGCAAGGCACGCGCCAAAAATCGCATCCGCGACATGGCCGCCGGACTCATCCGCATCGCCGCCGAGCGCAAACTGCACGACGCCCCGCTGCTCGCCGCCGAGGACGGCGCGTTCGGCGAGTTCTGCGCCCGCTTCCCCTACACCGAAACCGAAGACCAGGCCCGCGCCATCGCCGATGTGCTGGAAGACCTCGCGTCGGGAAAACCAATGGACCGGCTGGTCTGCGGCGATGTCGGCTTCGGCAAGACCGAAGTTGCCCTGCGTGCCGCCTTCGTCGCCGCCATGTCCGGCACCCAGGTCGCCGTCGTGGTGCCGACCACCTTGCTCGCCCGCCAGCACTACCGCCTGTTCGCCGAACGCTTCGAAGGCCTGCCGATCAAGGTGGCGCAACTCTCGCGTCTGGTCACGGCCAAGGACGCGGCGAAAACCCGTGCGGAACTGGCGGACGGCACGGTCGGCATCGTCGTCGGCACCCATGCCCTGCTCTCGAAATCGATCGCCTTCGCCGATCTCACCTTGCTGATCGTCGACGAGGAACAGCATTTCGGCGTCGCTCACAAGGAGCGCCTGAAACAGCTCAAGGCCGATGTCCACGTTCTCACCCTGACCGCAACCCCCATCCCGCGCACCCTGCAGCTCGCCCTCACCGGTGTGCGCGACCTGTCGCTGATCACGACCCCGCCGGTCGATCGCCTCGCGGTGCGCACCTTCATCATGCCGTGGGACGCGCTGGTGATCCGCGAAGCCATCGCGCGGGAACGCTTCCGCGGCGGGCAGTTGTTCTGCGTGGTTCCCCATATCGAGGATATCGACCGGATGCGCGAGCGTCTGGCCGAAATCGCCCCCGATCTCCGCTGCGCCACCGCCCATGGCCGCCTCGCGCCCACCGAGATCGAACGGGTGATGACCGAGTTCAGCGAGGGCAAATACGATGTCCTGCTGGCGACCAACATCATCGAATCCGGGCTCGACATGCCGGCCGTCAACACCATCCTGATCTGGCGCGCCGACCTGTTCGGCCTCGGCCAGCTTTATCAGCTCCGGGGCCGGGTCGGGCGCGGCAAGCAGCGCGGCTACGCCTACCTCACCTGGCCCGCATCCCACAAACTCGCCGCCTCCTCGCAGAAGCGGCTCGAAGTCATGCAGACGCTCGATACCCTCGGAGCCGGTTTCACCCTCGCTTCGCACGATCTCGACCTGCGCGGTGCCGGCAACCTCCTGGGCGATGAGCAATCCGGCCACATCCGCGAAATCGGCATCGAACTCTACCAGCAGATGCTTGAGGACGCGGTGGCGGATCTGCGTGCCGCCGGCAGCACCGGCGAGCGTGAACGCGCCCGGGACTGGACGCCGAATATCAGCCTCGGCCTGCCGGTGCTGATCCCCGAAACCTACGTGGCCGATCTGCCGGTGCGCCTCGGCCTGTATCGCAGGATCGGTTCGCTCGGCACCGATGCCGAGAGCGAGGCACTCGCCGCCGAACTGGTCGACCGCTTCGGCCCGATGCCGCCGGAAGTCGAAAATCTGCTCGCCACCGTCGCCCTGAAACGCACATGCCGCGAAATCGGCATCGAGAAACTCGAAGCCGGGCCGAAAGGCATGGTCATCGGCTTCCGCGGCAATTCCTTTGCCAATCCCGGCGGGCTGATCGCCTGGCTCGCCACCCGCGCCGGCGTCCTGCGGCTCCGGCCCGACCACAAGCTGGTCCTCGCGCGCGAGATGGACGTGGCCGCCCGGCTCGCGGCGGCGCGGGACATCGTGGCCAACCTCCAGCGGATCATCGGCCAGTCACAGGCGGCATGACAAGGGCGACATTGCGAACGCATGGCCTAATTGCAATTTGAACCCGCAGGATCGTTGCTCATCTCTTCGTGATGAAAGCGTCCTGCAGTGGGGCGTTCCATCAACGAAAGGTCGTTCATGGCACACCGTAACGCAACCATTTCATCAATCCGGCTCGGCGCGGGTCTGCTGGCCGCAACCCTGATCGCCGCTCCCGCCTTCGCGCAGACCATGGCGACGGGAACCACGCCCGGGACATCCTCGGGCACCATGATGCCGGCTGGCCCGGCATCGAGCGCGACCATCGCCAAGGCCGGGCGCGCCATGCACGACGTGATGGCGATCAACCAGCGCTATGCTGCCAAACTGACGGCCTCGACCGATCCGGCAACCAAGCAGCAGATCGTCGCGCGCGCGAAGCAAAAGGCCGAATCGGCGATCACGTCACACGGATTGTCGGTCGGCCAGTACAATCAGGTCCTCGCCTCGGCACAGAGCAACCCCGCTCTTCGCCGGCAACTGCTCAGCGACGCCGGGCTGTCCGGCGCGGCCCCCACCGCCCACGACTGATCCCGTTCGCTGAATGGTCAGGGTCGGGCGATCGTCAGTTGATCGGATGGAGGATCACCGCCGTTCCATAGGCGGTAACCTCGTTCATCGCTTGACCCTGACCCGCATCGAATTCACCTGAATCGAAGCGCATGCCGATCACCGCGTTCGCCCCGAGCGCGGCGGCATGCGCCTTCAGCGCTTCGAGCGCCTCGTCCCGGGTCTGATTGACCATGGCGATGTAACCGCCCTGCGCCCCGCCGAATACCGCCCGGATACCACCGAGAAAATTGCCCACGATCGTCCGGCTTCGAATGGATGTGCCGAATACCGGCCCGATCACGCGATCGATCCGGGCATTTGCCACTTCATTGACGGTGACCACCAGTATATCGGGCATCTGCCTGTCCTTCCCGGACGTTCATGTGAGGTTCGGCTGACATATCATTGACCGCACCGGATTGCATCGGCTTTATGATCGCCAGAGATGGCCATGGATGTAACCACACCCGATCTGCCGCAAACCGGGATGCACGATCCCGCCGCCTCAGCGCCGGTCGCCACCGCTTTCACCATTCGCCGTCCCGCGCGCCAGACGAGTCCGGTCGTGATCGCCTCGCCTCATTCCGGCAACCTCTATCCCGCCGCCTTCATCGCCGAATCCCGGCTCGATGCCCGTGCGCTGCGCAAGAGCGAAGACAGTTTCGTCGATGAACTCTGCGCCTGCGCGCCATCCCTCGGCATGCCGCTGCTCGCCGCCGGATTTCCCCGCGCTTATTGCGATGTCAACCGCGAAGCCTGGGAACTCGACCCGGCGATGTTCGAGGACGCGCTGCCCCCCCACGTCAACACCACGAGCCCCCGGGTCGCTGCCGGCCTCGGCACCATCGCGCGCGTCGTCGCTTCCGGCGAGCCGATCTACCGGCATAAACTGCGCTTTGCCGAGGCCGAATCACGCATCGCAACCTGCTGGCAACCCTACCACGACGCCCTGACGGATCTGATGGCGACCACGAAATCCCGGTTCGGCGCGTGCCTCCTGCTCGATATCCACTCGATGCCCTCGCCCTACGGCCACGCCGCGCCCGGCCATGGTCCGGATATCGTGCTCGGCGATGCCCACGGCACCGCCTGCGGCCGCTCGGTCGTCGGTCTGATCGAACGCGAGCTCCGCGCCGAAGGCTTGAGTGTGCGCCGGAACGACCCCTACGCCGGCGGCTTCGTCACCCGCCACTACGGTCGGCCACGCGAGAGACTCCACGTCGCCCAGATCGAGATCGCCCGGCCCCTCTACATGAACGAAGTTCTGATCACCCGCGCCGCCGGTTTCGACGCCCTGCAAGCCCAGCTATGCCGGGCATTCGCAAATATCGCACAACATAGCGCCGTACTTCTCTAATTTAACGAGCAAAAAAAGACCGTTCCAACGCCCAAGTCCCAGATGAAAAAAGTTTTTTGCTTCTTTTTTACAAAAAAGAAGCCTTCCTACCCCTGCCCACCCCGAACCACCGCTATCTCCGGCGGATTCCGCAGCGTCTGGAGAATGACGCAATATCGCTCCGTGCTCGCGATCAGGCGTTCGACGGTGGCGGCATCGGCGTCGGTATCGAGATCGAATCGCAGCGCAATTTCCGTCACCCCGACCGGTGCCGTCCTGTCGATCGCGAGCGTACCCCGCGCGTCCCAGACGCCCTCGGCGGTGATCGTGCCGCCTTTGATCGGAACACCCATCGCGGTCGCCACCGCCGCCAATGTCACCCCGGCGCAGGCGACCATCGCTTCGAGCAGCATATCGCCCGAGCAGGCGAGTGCCCCATCCCCGCCCGCCGCCGGGTGCAATCCCGCCGTGACACTGCCATGCGGCGAATCGATGACGCAGGCGATCCGCTCCTGATCGATCCGCCCGACAGCACGGGCCGCGATCCGCGCGCTGGCGGGGTCATCGCGATACGATTGCTTCAGCGGCGCCTGGACGGCGCGAAGTTCAGCGGCGTTCATCACAATCTCCTGACGTTAACCGGGTCAAAGGCCTCCGCCGACAATAGCGTCTCTTGCGCGGGTCGCCAGCACATCCACCCTCTCGTTCATCACATCCCCCGCATGTCCGCGAACCCATAGCCATTCGACGGTATGCGGCTTGGCGGCCGCCAGCACGCGCTGCCATAATTCGTAATTCGCGACCGGATCGCCCTGCGCGTTGCGCCAGTTCCGCCGCACCCAGCCTGCGTGCCAGCGGGTGATGCCGTTGCGAAGATACTCGCTATCGGTATGCAGCCGCACCTTGCAGGGCCGCTTGAGCGATTCGAGCGCCGCCGCCGCCGCCGTGAGTTCCATCCGGTTATTGGTGGTCTGGCCTTCGCCGCCCGAAATCTCGCGCTCATGATCACCGAACCGCAGCACCGCCGCCCAGCCACCCGCACCGGGATTGGGCTTGCAGCCGCCATCGGTCCAGATTTCGACGACGCTTTCGGATTCAAAGTCCATAATCGGAAGCCGATCGGGTCTGAGCATGAAAACGCAGGCGGCGATAATAGGGCATAGGGTCCTTTCGGGTCACGAGCGCGCCATCCGGTGTATTGATCCAGTCATACAGCCGGGTGAGCAGAAAGCGGATCGCCGCCCCCTGACACAGCACCGGCAGCGCAGCGGTCTCGCCTGGGGCAAGCGGTCGGATGCTCTGATACCCGCGCAACAACGCGCGCGATTTGGTGATGTTGAATGTCAGATCCGCCTCGAAGCACCAGGCATTCAGGCAGACCGCGATATCATAGGCAAAATAGTCGGTCGCCGCGAAATAGAAATCGATCAGGCCGGATATCGCGCCATCGAGGAAAAACACGTTGTCGGGAAACAGATCGGCATGGATCTGCCCGCGCGGCAGATCCTCGGGCCACGCAGCAAGGATTCGGTCAAGCGCCGCCGCGAGTTCAACACCCCACCCCGGCTGCACCCGATCAGCACTCTCCCCGCACCGATCGAGCAGCGGACGCCAGCCGTGCGGCCCGAGCGCATTGGCTCGCTCGGCGGCATAGCCGGTCCCGGCTTCGTGCAGCCGCGCGAGTGCCGCGCCGAGCGGCCCGCAATGCGCCGCCGTGGGCCGACGCGGCCAGATCCCGGGCAGAAACGTGGTGATCGCCGCGATCCTCCCGGCAAGCGGATTGAGGTTCGCCCCGTCCCGCGCCCGCACCGGCAGCGGGCAGGGGAGGGATTGTGCCGCCAGATGCTCCATCAACCCGAGAAACCACGGCAGTTCCACCGGATCGACCCGCTTTTCATACAGGGTCAGAATGAAATCGCCTTCGGTGGTGCGCAGCGAATAATTGCTGTTCTCCACCCCTTCGGCGATGCCGCGAAACGCCACCACGCGACCGATCTCATAGCGTTCCAGAAACGCCGCCAGCGCATCGTCGGTGACTTCGGTATAAACTGCCATGGCCGCCGGAGATGACCGATCCCGGTTTTGATGGCAAGGGAGGGGTGATGTTCTTTCAGGAGACCCACGTGACCCGATTTGTCCCGCTCGCCGTGCTGCTCGCCCCGCTCGGCCTGGCCGCCTGCACCGGCAGCAAAGCGCCCGATCTGTATTGCCCCCAGGTCGCGGTCCTCCAGCAGGCCAGCCGGGTGATGCTCTACCAGGGTGCCTCGACCGATATTGCGGACCAGACCCTCGATGCCCGGATCACCGGCGTCGCCGGCAAATGCAGCACAGCCGACAAGGACATGGAACGCGTCACCTTCCGGATCGGTTTCGCCGCCACCAACGGTCCCGCCTCGCGCCTCACCGGCCAGACCCTGCCGTATTTCATCGCGATCACGCAGGGTGACCGTATCATCAGCAAGCGTGTCTTCCCGGTCAGCTTCGACTTCCGCAACGGGGCCGAGCAGGCCGTGGCCAGCACCACCCCGATCCGCCTGATGTTCCCCCGCGCCGCCCGCAGCGCCGAGCAGCAGGTGCTGGTCGGGTTCCAGATGAACCAGGCCGAACTCGACACCGCAACCGGCGCCGCCACCTCCCGATGACCGCCGACGTCACCTCACCCGCCCCCATCACCCACGGCACCAAAACGAGCGAGGTGATGCCGTTCCACGCCGGACTCGAGTATTTCGACTGCCTCAGCCGCCTCCACACCGCTCTGGCGCCGTCGCGCTACCTCGAAATCGGCGTCTGGCGCGGCGAATCGCTCCAGCGCGCGAACGCCGCCTCGATCGCGGTCGACCCGCATTTCCTGATCGACCGCGACATCACCGGAACCAAGCCCGCCTGCCATTTGTTCCAGTGCGGCAGCGACGAATTCTTCGCCACCCACGATCCCCTCGCGATCCTCGGTGGCCCGATCGACCTCGCCTTCCTCGATGGCATGCATTACTTCGAGTATCTGCTCCGCGACGTCGCGAACACCGAGCGGGCCTGCCATCCCCGCAGCGCGATCGTCCTGCACGATTGCCTGCCGATCGATGCGCTGATCACCCCGCGCGACCAGTCCGAACATCTCCGTCGCGATGCCATCGTCCCCGGCTGGTGGGCCGGCGATGTCTGGAAAGTCCCCGTGCTTCTTCGCCGGTTCCGCCCCGACCTGCGCATGATCGCCTTCGATGCCCCGCCCACCGGCCTCATCGTGATCACCGGCCTCGATCCCACCAATACCAGCCTGAACGAAAACTACCCCGCGATGGTCGATGCCATGATGCACGTCGAACTCGCCGATTTCGGCACGCGCCGTCTGTTCGACCTGCTCGATCCCCACCCCACCGCCCTGCTGGACGACCCGGATGCCCTCCGCGCCGCCTTGTTCGCGTGACCGCGTCCCCCATCACCGGCGCCGCCCTGATCACCGGCGGCGCGAAACGGATCGGTGCCGCGATCACCCGTGCCCTCGCGGCAGCCGGTCATCCCGTCGTGATCCATTACCGCAGCGCTGGCGGAGAGGCCGGTGAGCTTGCCGCAACCATAACAGGGCAGGGGGGTCGCGCCTTCACCCTCGCCGCCGACCTCGCCGACCCCGCAATGGTCGAAACCCTGATCGCGCGCGCCACCGCTCTTACCGGCCCGATCGACATCCTGATCAACAACGCCTCGCATTTCAGCTTCGACCGGCCCACCACCGTCACCGCCGAATCGCTCGCCGCCCATTTCGCCCCCAACCTCGCCGCCCCGGTGCTGCTCGCGCGCGACATGGCCGCCCGGATCGCCGAAAGTCATGGCGTAGCGGGGGCTCACGGCGAGCCCGGGCGGCGCGGCCTGATCGTCAACATCCTCGATCAAAAACTCGCCAACCTCAATCCCGACTTCTTTGCCTACACCCTCGCCAAGGCCGGCCTCGCCGCAGCCACCGAAATGCTCGCCATGGCGCTGGCCCCGAACATCCGCGTCTGCGGCGTCTCCCCCGGCCTCACCTTGATCGGCGCGAAGCAGTCGGCGGAAAATTTCGTCCGTGGCCAGCAAGCGACCCCGCTGCGTCACGGTTCCAGCGCCGATGATATCGCGCGTGCCGTCATGTTCCTCGTCACCACCCCCTCGGTCACCGGGATCAATCTCCTGGTCGATGCCGGCGAACACATGATGCACCGCCAGCGCGACGTCTCGTTCAGCGTCGAATGACCCGCCGGACCAATCGGGCCATCGGCAACACCGCGCGCAGGGCGCGCGGCCCCTCCGGCCAGACCAGTTCCTCGGCGAGCCGATGCAGCCGCGCAACCTGGCCTTCGAGATGCTCGATCCGCCGGTCCCGTGCCGCAATCTCCGCGTCGAGCTCGCCGATCCGGCGATTCCGCTCCCTGATATGGGCGATTTCGCCATCGAGCGCGGCTTGCACCGCCGTCACCAGCGCATCGAGTTCGTCGACCCGCCGGTTGCGCGCGGCGATATGCGCCTCCGCGTCCCCCAGCGCCGCCTCGCGCGCGGCGATCATGCGGCGCAACACCGCATCGAGCCCGGCCGGCAGCGGCAGATCGCGAACGGCATCATCGGTCATCGCCCTCATCTACCCGATTTCGTCAGTCCGATGAAGCCTCCGGTCCTCGTCGATGCACGCTGCCTGCAACATCCCGGCTTCGCGCGTCGCGGCATCGGGCTGCACATCGCCGCCATGCTCGGTGCCGAACCGGCACGGCGATTCGACATCACCCTCCTGTTCGACCCGCATCTGCCCCCGCCCGCGCCCGATCTTGCCGCACTCGGCGATCACGCGACCACCACCGCCTACGCCGCGAGTCGCAACGGCGCCCTCCTGCTGCAACCCGCCCCGCTCAGCTTCCCGCCCGGCCCGATCCGCCGCCTGCTTCATGCCCCCGCTCGAAGCGCACCCGTCCAAAGCATTGCAGTCGTGCTCGATTTCATCCCGCTCGACCATCCCGCGATCTACCTGGCCAGTCCCGATCAACGTCGCGCCTATAGGGCCGGTCTCGCGGCGCTGCGTCGCTACACCCGTTATCTGCCGATTTCCCACGCCACCGCCGCCCGGCTTCACAGCGTGTTCCCCCGAAGTGCGGGCAAGGCGGATGTCACCGGCGTCGCCCTCCGCGACTCGCTGCGTCCGACCGGCCCACCGCCCGATCTCACCTCACGCGCCGGCACATTGATCGTCAGCGGCGATGACGCGCGCAAGAACCCCGAAATCGTCATCGATGCGAGGCTTCCCGGCCCGATCCGCTTCGTCGGCATCCATGACCCGAGTACCCGTGCGCGCCTCACCGAGCGTCACGCGGCGAAAGGCGGCGCCCCGGACTCGCTCCACTTCCTGCCCCAGCTCGACGATACCGAACTCGCCCGCGCCTATGCCTCCGCCCGGCTCGTGATCGCCCCCTCGCGCGCGGAAGGGTTCTCGATGCCGGTGATCGAGGCGATCGCGCAGGGCACGCCGGTTCTGGCGGCCGACGAACCGGCCCAGGCCGAACTCATCCCGTCCGCTCGGGACCGCTTCGATCCGGACGATGCCGCAACCCTCGCAACGACCGCGCGACAGTGCCTCACCAACGATTCCGCCTGGCACGAAATCAGGGACCGCCAGGCCCCGGTCTGGCGCGATTTCACCACTGACGCCGTCGCGGCCCGGTTCTGGGCCCCGTTCTGGGCCCCGTTCGATCATCTCGCAGCCCCCGCGATCCTGCGCTCCGCCCGCCCGCGCATCGCTCTGCTGTCGCCTCTGCCACCCACCTATTCCGGCTGTGCCGACCACAGCGCCGGCCTGCTCGACGAAATCCGTCACCACGCCGAGGTCACCGCCTTCAGCGACACCATCGCACCGGTTCTCCCGGAAGGCGTGGCGTTCGGTGGCCGGGCGGATGGCACGATCATGACGTCGTCGCGCTTCGATGCGCTGATCACGGTCCTCGGCAATTCGATCTTCCACCGCACCGAAATGCGCCTTCTGCTCGACTACGGCGCGGCGGCGATCCTGCACGATGCGCGCATGATGGGCTTCTACCTCAGCGCCTGCGGGACCGCGCGCGCAAGGGGCGTCGCCGCCGCCGAACTTGCCCGCGATGTCACCGATCGCGACCTCGATGCCTGGGAGCTCGACCAGTTTGCGATGCCCGCCCGGTTCATCGGTGAAATCGCTGCAGCCGCAAGCCCCCTGATCGTCCACGCTGCAGACACCGCCCGGTTCGTCGCCGCGCGGCACGGCGTTCAACCGGTCCTCCTGCCGCTGCCACCGTACCGCCTGCCGGACCCCGCCAGCCTCACCCGGGAATGCCGCGCCGCAGCGCGCGCGCGGCTCGGCCTCGAACCCGATCACCTGCTTGTCGCAAGTTTCGGCCATGTCCATCCGGGCAAGGACCCCTACCGCACCATCGATGCTTTCGCCTGCCTCGCCGCGATCAGGCCATGCCGCTTCGCACTGGTCGGCGCCGGCAATCCCGGTTTGATCGCGGCGCTCGCCGTCCATGCCCACGCGCACGGCATCCCGGCCGGATCGATCGCCCTCGGCTCCGATCAGGTGGACGAACAGGCCTATCGCGACTATCTCGCCGCCGCCGATGCCGCCCTGCAACTCCGGCGCGCCCCGCCCGGCAGTATTTCCGGTGCCCTGATGGATATCGCCGCCGCCGGCCTTCCAGGCGTCGCGGCGGCCACGCTGACCGAAGCGCTCCAGCCGCCCGCCTATATCCACCCGGTCGACGATACCGCCGACCCCGCCGAAATCGCTGCCGCGCTCGCAACCCTCCTCGATCAGGACCGCGCCCCGATCGAGGCGCAGCGCCGCGATTTCGTCGCCCGCCGCAGCATGGCGCGGTACGCGCGCGCACTGCTCGATGCGGTCATGTCATGAGCCCGCTTGTGTCCTGCCCGCAGCCATCCTAATTCCTCCCCCATGAACGACGATACCATTCATCCTGAAGCCGAACCGGCCCCCGAGACCATCGACTCCCTTAACGACCCGGCTCCCACCGCCGAGGCGCGGATTGCCGCGCTCGAAGCCGAAGCCGCCGAGTATCGCGACAAATGGATACGCGCCCAGGCCGAGATGGAAAATCTGCGCGCCCGCACCCGGCGCGAGGTCGAGGATGCACGGCTCTACGCCGTGCAGAAATTCGCGGGCGATGTCGCCGAGACCGCCGAGAACCTCCGTCGCGGCCTCGAATCCCTGCCCCCCGCCGCACCCGACGAATCCGAGCTTCTGGCCAAATTGCGGGATGGTTTCGCGGGCGTCGAACGCAGTTTCGTCGCCATGCTGGAGCGCAACGGCATCAAGGCCGAGGAACCGGTCGGCGCGATGTTCGATGCCAACCGCCATCAGGCAATGGCCGAGCAGGAAACCAACGATGCCCCACCCGGCACGATCATCCAGGCCTGGAGCCGCTCATGGCTGCTCAACGGTCGTCTGCTTAAACCCGCCATGGTCGTGGTCGCGAAAGCGCCCGCACCCCCGCATGGCAGTCATCTCGATGTCGAAGCCTGAAATTTAGCCAAATCTTAATCGCCTGCCGTTAATTTCGCGGCAATCACAAAATCGGCTCTTGTGCCCGAAGGGTCGCTTCAATACATCTTGGGCGTGAAACAAGGGATGCGCCCGATGCTTCGGGTCCGGCACATCCGCTGCAAAGGAGAAGTTTCTAATGAGCAAGGTCATCGGTATCGACCTCGGAACCACCAATTCATGCGTCGCGGTCATGGAGGGCAAGGATGTCCGCGTGATTGAAAACGCCGAAGGCGCGCGCACCACGCCGTCGATGGTCGCCTTCGCCGAAAATGGCGAGCGCCTGATCGGGCAGTCGGCCAAGCGCCAGGCGGTCACCAACCCGACCAACACACTCTACGCCGTCAAGCGCCTGATCGGTCGCCGGTTCGACGATCCCACCGTCGAGAAGGACAAGGGACTGGTGCCCTACGGCATCGTGCGCGGCGACAATGGCGATGCCTGGGTCGAGGCACGGGGCCAGCGTTACGCGCCCAGCCAGATCTCATCCTATATCCTGACCAAAATGAAGGAAACCGCCGAAGCCTATCTCGGCGAAACAGTCACCCAGGCGGTCATCACCGTCCCGGCCTACTTCAACGACGCCCAGCGTCAGGCGACCAAGGACGCCGGTAAAATCGCCGGTCTCGAAGTCCTGCGCATCATCAACGAGCCGACTGCGGCAGCCCTTGCCTACGGCATGGATAAAAAGCAGGCCGGCACCGTCGCGGTGTACGATCTCGGCGGCGGCACGTTCGACGTCTCGGTGCTCGAACTGGGCGACGGCGTGTTCGAGGTGAAATCCACCAACGGCGACACCTTCCTCGGCGGCGAGGATTTCGACCAGCGCGTGATCGACTATCTCGCGGCCGAGTTCCAGCGTGAACAGGGCATCGATCTGCGCAAGGACAAGCTGGCCCTCCAGCGCCTCAAGGAGGCGGCCGAAAAAGCCAAGATCGAGCTGTCCTCCTCGAAGGAAACCGAAATCAACCTGCCCTTCATCACCGCCGACGCCTCCGGGCCGAAGCATCTCGTGATGAAGCTCACCCGGGCGAAACTGGAATCCCTGGTCGACGATCTGATCGAACGGACCATGGGCCCGTGCCGCGCGGCCTTGAAGGACGCAGGCGTCACCGCCGGCGAGATCGACGAAGTCATTCTGGTCGGCGGCATGACCCGCATGCCCAAGGTGATCGAGGCGGTCAAAGCCTTCTTCGGCAAGGAACCGGCCCGTAACGTCAACCCGGACGAAGTGGTCGCGATCGGCGCCGGCATCCAGGGTGCCGTGCTCAAGGGCGACGTCAAGGACGTTCTGCTGCTCGATGTCACGCCGCTCTCGCTCGGCATCGAAACCCTCGGTGGCGTCTTCACCCGCCTGATCGACCGCAACACCACGATCCCGACCAAGAAGAGCCAGACCTTCTCGACCGCGGATGACAACCAGACCGCCGTGACCATCAAGGTCTTCCAGGGCGAACGTGAAATGGCGGCGGACAACAAAATCCTCGGCCAGTTCGACCTGATGGGCCTCCCCGCCGCACCCCGTGGCGTGCCGCAGATCGAGGTCACCTTCGATATCGACGCGAACGGCATCGTCTCGGTCTCGGCCAAGGACAAGGCCACCGGCAAGGAGCAGCAGATCCGCATCCAGGCCTCGGGCGGACTTTCGGACGCCGACATCGAGAAAATGGTCAAGGACGCGGAAGCCAATGCCGCGACCGACAAGGCCAAGCGCGAACTGGTCGATGCCCGCAACCAGGCCGACAGCCTGGTGCACCAGACCGAAAAAACACTCAAGGAAAACGAGGGCAAGGTTTCGGATCAGGACAAGGGCGAGGCCGAAGCCGCAATGGCTGCGGCACGCACCGCGCTCGAAGGCTCCGATCTCGAAGCCATCAAGGCAGCGACCGATCGGCTGACCCAGATCGCGATGCGCATCGGCGAGGCGATGTACAAGGCCCAGGCGGAAGCGGGGCAGGCAGGCCCCGGCGCCGAAGCACAAGGTGCGGAGTCGTCGAAACCCGGCGAAAAAGTAGTCGACGCCGAGTTCGAGGACGTGGACGACAAGAAGAAATCGGCTTGAGCGAACCCCAGCGCCGCTGACGAAGCCTAACGCTCCGGACCAGAGATGGTCCGGGGCTTTCTTGTTGTAACAGGTCGTTTTCGATCGAAATTCGAGGTTGAGCCGCCATCATGGCCAAGACGGATTATTACGAACTGCTCGGCGCGCGGCGCGGTGCCTCGGCCGACGAACTCAAAAAAGCCTATCGCAAGATGGCGATGCAGTATCATCCGGACCGCAACCCCGGTGACAAGGCAGCCGAACAGCGGTTCAAGGACGTCAACGAAGCCTACGACGTCCTCAAGGACGACCAGAAACGCGCCGCCTACGACAAATTCGGTCATGCCGCCTTCGAAAACGGCGGCGGTCCCGGCGGATTCGGCGGCGGCGGCTTCGGGTTCGAAGGCGGTATCGGCGATATTTTCGAACAGATGTTCGGCGAAGCCATGGGTGGCCGGCGCGGCGGTGGCCGGGCCGAACGCACCGGCGCCGATGTCCGCGCCGCCGTGGAAATCGACCTCACCCAGGCCTTCGCGGGCACCAAGGTCGAAGTCCGCGTCCCCACCCGCGTCGCCTGCGATGCCTGCAACGGCACCGGCTCCGCCGACAAGCAGGCGAGTTCCGACAATTGCCCGACCTGCGGCGGCGCCGGTCGGGTCCGCGCCCAGCAGGGCTTCTTCGTGGTCGAACGCACCTGCCCGACCTGCGGCGGCGCGGGCCGCACCATCCGCAACCCGTGCCGGGTCTGCGCCGGCGCCGGCACCTTGCCGCGCGAGCGCACCCTCTCGGTCGCCATCCCCGCCGGCGTGGAAGACGGCACCCGCATCCGCCTCTCCGGCGAAGGCGAAGCCGGCGGCAAGGGCGCACCGCCCGGCGATCTCTATGTCCACGTCGCCATCCGCCCGCACGCCATCTTCCAGCGCGACGGGGCCAACGTCTTCTGCCGCGTTCCCCTGCGCATGAGCCAGGCGGCACTTGGCGGCGAAATCGAGGTTCCCGCCATCGATGGCAGCCGCGCCCGCGTCAAAATCCCCACCGGCACCCAAACCGGCGATCAGTTCCGCCTGCGCGGCAAGGGGTTCTCGGTCCTGCGCAGCACCCAGCGCGGCGACATGTACATCCAGGTCGCGGTCGAAACCCCCCAGAACCTCACCAGGCGCCAGCGCGAACTTCTGGAGGAATTCGAGCGCGAGGCCGGCGGCAGCACGTCCGGCAGCCCCGAGCACGAGGGATTCTTCGCCAAGGTCAAGGAGTTCTTCGAAGGGCTCTGAGCATCGCGCAGCGGGGACAGGATTAATTTAATGGAATGTAACACCTCGTTGTGTTTTCCCGCCCAAACTGCAATTGAGAGTCACCGATCAACCTTGCCGAGGCATCCGATCATGAAGCCGATCACCACACTTGCCATCGCCGCCATCGCCGTTGCCGGTCTCGCCGGCTGCACCGTCGCCCCGCCGGCCGCCCCCACCGTCGTCGCCATGCCCGGCCCCGGCGTGAGTTTCAACACGTTCCAGCAGGACGACAATTACTGCCGCTATTACGCGAGCCAGCGCAGCGGCAGCGGCAGCGGGGCGGCCATGGCCAGCCAGTCCGCCACCAACACCGCCATCGGCGGCACGCTGCTCGGAACCGCAGCCGGTGCCCTGCTCGGAGCTGCCGGCGGCAATGCCGGGGTAGGTGCGGCCATCGGCGCCGGCTCGGGCCTCCTGCTCGGCAGCGCCGCCGGCGGCGGCAACGCCCAGGGTGCCGCGGACTCCATGCAGGCGCAGTACAACGTCGCCTACGCCCAATGCATGGTCGGCCACGGCAATAAAATGGAAGGCTATGCCGGCGGTTCCGGCCCATCCTACGGCTATGGCGCGCCCGCCTATGCGCCACCCGGCTCTTACGCGTATCCGGGTTACTGATCCGGCGCCCGCCACCGGGCCCGGCCTGGGCGGTGCGCCGCGTGCCCTCGCGCGCCGCCGCCCCGAAGCGGATGACTGGTTCATCCCGCTGCCGATCTCGCTCGCCGTCCACGCGGCGATCATCCTGCTGCTCCTCTACGCCGTCCACCGCCAGCGCCTGACCCCGCCCTCACCGGAATCCAGCATCGCGGTGGTGTTCCAGAACACCGGCCTGCCGCACAGCGCAGCCCATAACGCGGCCCCCAAAGCTCCGGTGAAGGCCCCGCCCACCATGGAAACCCTGCCGCCACCACCCCCGCCGCCGCCATCCCCCGCGCAGCCGCAGGCCCAGCCGCAGGTCAATCTCACATCCCCGTCTGACATTCCCTTCCATCTGCCGAAGGAAATCATCCCCGCGCCCCCGCCGAAACACGCCATCCCGGCCCACCCCCATCACGCCC
>Ga0315298_1002788_pt1 | contig 28831 bp, 30 predicted proteins | sample WHS_1_MG_FD_203077 | JGI IMG/M metagenome (GOLD analysis project Ga0315298, IMG submission 203077) | Extremophilic microbial mat communities from Washburn Hot Springs, YNP, Wyoming, USA - WHS_1_MG | ecosystem: Environmental > Aquatic > Thermal springs > Hot (42-90C) | place: USA: Wyoming... | reverse complement strand
CGCCATTTGAACAATCTGGCGTGAGTAGCCAGAGGTGTTGGCATTAGCAATATTGTGGTTGGTGACGTCGATGGCTTGCTGCTGAGCCTGAAGGGCACGATACGCTATGTCAAGTCCCACGAACGACGAACTCAACCTCGGTCACCTCCTGTCCCTTACGTCTTACTTAACATCACACTTGAACGTCTATCGGTACCGCGCCGTGCAATAGCGCAACCTCCGATGGGTCGAGAGATCGGGGAACAGCGCCTGCAATCTTCAGTTGCCTGAACACGTCGATTCTGGCTCCGGCAATCCTGATCAACGCGGCTATGAGTTGGCGATTGGCCTCGTTGTGCTGCCTGATACGCACAATTGTGTTGAGGATGTTTTCGCGGATTGCGAGAACGTGCGCGCTCGCGGAAGGGGCTCTGGCCACGGCGCCGTGAGCGCGTCCGGCCAGGCTAGGTTCACTCGCGGGGGAATCGCTCCCAAAGCCACGACCTGCAGATGTCGCAGACCTTGGTAGAGCTGCTTCCAGTCTCGCCATCCTCGCCAGAACCTGCTCAATTCGCTGAAGCGACTCAAGTACACTCACGTAGTTCGAGCCGATCAAAGCATCGGGCATCTCCATTACCAGACGCTCCAATTCGGCAATCGCACGCGCGTGTGATTCTAGTACTCCATCATACACAGAATCAGGGGCGTCATTCTGATCCGCAGCGGAGTTGAGGCGAAGAATCCCGGCGTCCGGGACCTGAAATCCTTCGCTACGCTCAGGATGACAGTCATCACTTTCACTGTGACAGGGTACTAGAGCGCCTCGAATACGCTCACTGGCATCGACGTGATCTGCTCGGTTCAATTCCTGCGAGAAGCCAGAATCCACTCTATCCACGTACAAACACCGACAAAAGTCTATTAACCAAGACCGCCGTGGGAACGCTGTACGTGCCTTGCTGGACCTGCTTCTTGACGGCCTCCACCTTACTCTCCCGCACATCCGGCGCGCTCTGAACAGCCTTCAGCGCCTCCTGCAGTTCCCGCGCGGCTTTGGAGATGGAAATCTCGTCTCGCTCGGGTTTTGCCACCCCGTTGGTTCTGGAAAGAGTTGTCCCATCGTTGATTGTGGCCGTCTTTTGAACATAGGCCTCAACTGCGTTGAGACCTGCCTTATTCACGTTCACGATCATCTCCTAGTGCGTAATCAAAGACATCTATCAGGCATTTGCGCTACCGTCCCCCGGGGGAAGGGAATTCTTAGGGAACGCCCCGAACCCGGCTGGATGCGGCACCAGTTAGTAGGCTTCATCATTTATTATCGACAAGAGATGACGCTTCCTGAAGTAGTGGGCGCTCCTACCGGCTCAGGTTATTGGCCATGCCCAACATCTCGTCCGCCGTCTGGAAGACCTTTATGCACAGCTCGTAAGCCCGTTGAGCTTCTATGGCCCTGGTCATTTCCTCCCCCAGATCCACGTTGGCGTCCTCCAGGACCCCGGACACGATCTTGCCCCTCGTTCCCGTCCCGGGCTGGTCAACTTGAGCTTCCCCCGATGCTTCGGAGGCAGTAAAAAGATTGTGCCCGACAGCGTACAGCCCCTCGGGATTGGGGAAAGTGGCGATGCGGATGCTCCCAAGTTCCACGTTCTCGCCATTCACAGATGCACGGACAGTGCCGCCTTCGTCGATAGACACGTTTTCGGCACCCGGAGGTATCGTTACCGGCGGATCTACAAGGTACCCCTCGGCCGTGGCTAGTTGGCCCTTGCCGTCTATCTGGAACGCCCCGTCCCTAGTGTACGCCTTCCTGCCATCAGGCAGACCCACTTGGAAAAAGCCCTCGCCGGCTATCGCCAGATCCCACGCGTTTCCCGTTTCTTGAAGGCTTCCTGGGGAGAATATCCTTTGCACTCCCGCGACTCTCACCCCTGTTCCGGCCTTGAAATCCGGCTCGGGATTGCTTCCCTCAGGTACAGGCACAGTGTGGTTTTCGTACGGACCATCGGCAAATAGAAGCCGGGTCTTCTTGAAGCCAGTGGTCTGCAAGTTGGCAATGTTGTTGGCGATCACATCCATGTTGTACTTCTGGGCAATGATCCCAGAAGCAGCTGATTTCAGGATTGATGTCACTAGCTACCTCCCCAACTAGACTTTACTAACCTCGTTTACGGCGCGATCGAGGGTCTGGTCTTGAAGTTGAATCATTTTCTGACTCGCTTCATATGCCCGCAAAGCGGAAAGCATGTCAACCATCTCGCTGGTCGGATCGACGTTCGACCGCTCCAGGTACCCTTGGTTGATCACCGCTGTGGCCGCAGCGCGCGCCTGAGCGTTTGGGTTCTCCGGGACCAGGTAGTTATCCCCGATCTTCAGCATCGTTTCCTGTGGATCAAAATCGACTAGCCTTATCCGCCCCACGACTTTACCGCCAACACTGACCGTGCCATCGCCGTCGACGAGAACGTCCCCTTGCCCAATCTGAATCGGGCCGTTCTCCCCGAGAACAAGCCCCCCGTTCGCCGTAGCCAGGCGGCCCATCGCATCCTTGAAGAACGTGCCGTCTCTGGTGTAGAAAGTACCGGAGGGCGTCTGCACGGCAAAGAACCCTGGGCCGCTTAGGGCCAAATCTAAGGGATTTCCCGTGTCCACCAGGTCGCCCTGCGATTGGTCCAGTCCTATCTCGCTGGGCTCGGTGCCCGCGCCAACTGTGCCAATGGCCGCTCCCGCTAGCAGAGGTGAACCCATTCCGCCCCCCGTTTGGGGAACAATCATCAGGTTCGAGAAGTCAGAAGAGGTGATCTTCTCCTTCTTGTAGCCTGTGGTAGAGACATTGGCCAGATTATTCATCACCGTCAGTTCCTGTTTGAAATTGAAGACCATTCCCGATGCCGCTGAATACAAACCTCTAATCAACTCGTTCTCCTCCAGCCACTGGCTGTTTGCGATTCCTCCTGATACGGGCAAACACACCCAGGCCTACCGCCGCTAGCGCAACGATGCCATATGTGAGAAAGCTGCCACCGCTGCTGGTGTTGGGCGTGGGGGTTGCAAGGGGCACGGCTTGTGGATTGGAATGGACTACGTTCGGGTCGACGTCACCTCCCGTCTTGGGCAGTTGAGACGGAAGCTGCGCTGCGTGGGAAGAATCTGGGAAGTAACCACCGATCGATCTTTCCTGGCCAGGTGACGCGGAAGCACCCGTGCCTGACTCCACCGTCACCAGAAACAGATTCCAACCTTTGTCAGGTATCTCCGATGGAAGCACTACTTTGAGCTTCCCGACGTTTGAGTCGTCGGTGTTGAAACGCCCCACAACAGCCGACTCATTGTTGCGAGTGTTTATCAGCCAGGCTGCATAGGTCTTGTCCGCGAGATGAGGCAAACCTACCACGTCGAGGTTCACTTCACCTTCCTTCATAACAACTTCGGCCACTCCACTCGCATCAGTTGGCCCCCAGTTCGACAGGTTGGGTTGGTAGGTCAGGATGATTTTTATCGGAGCACCATTGGCATCGACCTCCACAGGACCGATGCCAAGAAAGCCAATCATCGATAGAAATACCGAAAGGCCACATATTAGCATGCTGCCAATCACTCTTTTCACGTTAACTGCCACCTCCTAGCTCAGATACTATGTTTCTCCATCACTGTCCTCTACATCCGGGCAATCAACTCCGCCATTCTTGCCCGGATATCCCGTAGCCCCGCTTCCTGAGTTCAAGGAGCCCGCTGTAGCGCACGAGCGCCCCACGGTCTTTCACTTTCCACTCTACCCCTCTTCACATCAGCAATGTCCTCCGAGTATCTCGCGTTTAGAACCTTCCTCAGTTCGAGTATTGCCCTTCCGTGAAGTTGGCACACCCGAGACTCCGACACTTCCAGAATTCGGCTTATCTCCTTCAAGGTCAATCCTTCGTAGTAGTAAAGGGCAATCACCAACCGATGCCGCTCCGGTAAGGCATCGATAGCCTGGGCAAGCGCTGATCGAAACTCTGCGTGCTCTACTTCTTCAACGAAGTTGGAGGCCTGGTCATCCGCGATTACGTCAGAAAACGTCAGGAATTCATCATCTTCTGATGCTCGTAATACTTGATCCAGAGGAACGACGGTCAAACAGTCGTCCAGAACCTGCCTGCGGTATTCTTCCAGGCTTATGCCCAGAAACTCGGCAACTTCTTCATCCGTGGGCGCTCTACCACGGTCTTCTTCGAGCGCGCCGATTGCGTCCTCTATCTCCTTCATCCGGCGACGTGATCCGCGCCGATGAATACCAAGTTGACGCACGGCATCGAGTACGCTGCCACGGATTCTTGGTATGGCATACGTTTCGAACTTGAGCCCTCGGTGAGGGTCGAAACGTTCAACAGCGTCTATCAAGCCGAGCGTGGCGTGGCTGATTATATCCTCCGAATCCAGCACGCCAGGCAACCCAATAGCCATTCTCCCAATTACATATTTCGCTAGTGGCGCATACTGCAGTATCAGCCGCTGTCGCAGTTCCGGGTCGCGGGTCGCCGTGTACTCCTCCCACAAGCTTGGAACAGTCATCACTGTGGACATAGAATCACCCCATCGCCGCGCCTGTCGTGCTCTTGCTGTTCACTCCGGAATCGGCTGGCTCATTGTCGGACGAGGCAGCGCTGACATTCCTTTCCTCGACATCATCTGGCCTTCCGTCAAGACTCGGGCTCATTAGAGACGAAATCACCCAGCCTATCAGGCAGACCATTAACAGGCCGATAGAAGACTTGAACACCGCCCATTCTGGTGGCGTCCCGCTAACATACCCAACTGCATTCATGGCCAGCGCTATTGCCACGGCCAACACAACGAAGACGCTCAACACACCATTAGTCGTCATCCTGCACATCCCCCCGTTCTGCCTTCGAAAACCATTTGCTCATCCACCGAATCGAATGCGTCGCTACTTCCGCCCCCACTCAGGCCTGTTCTGGTTGCAAACGCCTCAGTGGTTGACCACGTGCCGCTTCCTGGTCTTCATCCGTCAGACTTACCGCGCCAGTGGCGCGCACGCTGAACTGAGGCATGATTTCCGAATATGAGAGCACAACCAGATTTGGAAGAGAGCGTTCGGTAAGCCTTTTCAGTGGCAGCCGGATTTTTGACAGACAGAGCAGAATTGGCTGCTGCCCGGCGGAGGCCATCCTCTCCATTTCGTGCGCCAATCGCTGCACCAGACGCTGGGTCTGCCCTGGGTCCAGGCTAAGCGAGACGCCTTGCTCGGTCTGCTGCAGACCCTTTGAGAGCAGTTGCTGCGTCTGCGGATTCAGCGTTATCACGCTGATTGTTCCCGAAGCGTCACAGTACTGGCTACAGATTGAGCGCGCCAGGGCCTTCCGCACGCTTTCGCTTAAAACGTCGGGGTCTCTCGTCGAACGGGCGTGATTCGCGATTGTCTCCAGAATAGTGACCAGGTCACGAATGGAAACTCTCTCCCACAGGAGATTCTGCAGCACCTTCTGGATATCGCCGATGGTAACCAACTCGGGCAACAACTCCTCGACTACCGCTGGATTCTCGGCCTTGACATTGTTGATCAGTACCTGCACGTCCTGCCTGCTGAGTATCGACGCGGCGTTCGCCTTGACCACCTCGGTTAAGTGAGTGGCGATCACGGCCGAAGGGTCCACTACCGAGTAGCCAAGCATCTCCGCTCGCTCTCGCTCCTCGGGCAGTATCCACGTCGCGGGCAACCCAAAAGTAGGCTCGGTGGTGGGTATGCCCTCCAGCAGCTCCTCGGCAACTCCGGGATTCATGGCCAGAAGCCGATTTACGCGAATCTCACCTCGGGCTATCTCAACCCCGCGCAGCTTTATCACATACGTGTTGGGATCGAGTTGCAGATTGTCTCGTATTCTGATCGTCGGAATCACTATGCCCAGGTCCAACGCAACCTGGCGCCGGATAAGACCGATACGATTGAGAAGATTACCTCCCTGCTCGGTATCCACCAACGAGATCAGGCCATAGCCGATTTCAAGCTCCATAGGATCGACCTGCAGCAGTTTCACCACGCTATCCGGATCGGTTGGCAAGGCTTCCACCGCCCGCGCTGGTTCTTCCACGACCTTCGGTTGCTGCGATCGTGCGCTTCGGCTCAATACGTAGGCGATGCCCCCAAGAACCGCGCCGATGGCGAAAAAGGGAAGCTTGGGCAAACCCGGCACGAGCCCCATTGCAAACAGCACTGCCGACACGATGGCCAGGGCTCTGGGGTTAGCCAGCATCTGAGTAGCCAGGTCATAACCCAGGTTAGACTCAGAAGCAGCACGGCTAACGATAATGCCAGTGGCGGTTGATATCAGCAAGGCCGGAATCTGAGAAACCAATCCATCTCCCACAGTGAGGAGAGTGTAAGTCTGAAGCGCCTGCACCAAACCCATGTTGTGCTGAAGAACACCAATGACCAGGCCGCCCACTATGTTGACGAAGATGATGATTATTCCCGCGATCGCGTCACCTTTTACGAACTTGCTCGCACCGTCCATAGCGCCATAGAAGTCAGCCTCCAGCTCTACAGACTTTCTACGACGCCTCGCCTCGTCCTCAGTGACCAATCCGGCGTTGAGATCCGCATCTATGCTCATCTGTTTGCCTGGCATTGCGTCCAGCGTAAACCTCGCCGCAACCTCCGCCACTCTACCTGCGCCGTTAGTTATGACGACAAACTGTATAACGACGAGAATCACGAAAATGACGACGCCGACGACGTAGTTCCCTCCGACGACAAATTGCCCAAAGGATGCGATCACGTTGCCAGCGTTGGCGTGAAGCAATATCAGCCGAGTAGCGGAGACGTTGAGCCCCAAGCGAAAGAGCGTAGCTACCAGCAAGAGCGACGGGAATGCGGAGAAATTCAACGGTTCGAGAATGTACATCGAGACTAGCAGTATGACCAGTCCACCCGCTATGTTCACCGTAATCAGCACGTCGAGTAACCAATCGGGCAAAGGAATGATCAACATTGCGACGACGGTGATAGCCGCAAGCGCCAGGATTATGTCACTATACTGCATTAGCTGGCCCAATCCTTTTTGTTGAGCCCCTGCGCCGACGTTAACTGCCAACAGGGTAACCTCCTAACCGTCTCTCTCGTCTCAACTGGTATATAAAGACCAGGACCTCGGCCACTGCTCGGTACAGATCGGGGGGTACCTCACAGCCCACATCCACGCTCTTGAATAGGGCTTGCGCCAGAGGCTTATTCTCAATGACCGGCACACCGTGCTGGCGAGCGATTTCCTTTATCCTCTCTGCTACGAGAAGCTGACCCTTAGCCGTCACCTTTGGCGCGCGCATCGCTTCCGGCCGGTACTGAAGCGCTACGGCCAGGTGAGTGGGGTTGGTGATCACCACATCCGACGCTGGCACGTCGTGCATCATTCGGCGCGCAGCCATTTGCCTCTGCTGCTGTCGAATCTTGCTCCGTACCTTGGGATCACCCTCACTCTGGCGGTACTCCTCCTTGACCTCCTGCCTCGTCATCCTTGCGTTCCTCTCGTACTCCCACCGCTGATACCCATAGTCCAGAACAGCTACTGCCAGCAGGGCCAATCCAGCCTTGAACAGAATCTCCATGGCCGCGTCGCCCAGAGCGCCAGCGACACGGTAGATGTCGGTCCCGACCATACTCGTGATCTGAAAGTATCGCTCCTGGAACACCTGGTAAACAACATAGCTGATGACTGCTAGTTTGATTATTGCTTTCATCAGTTCAACTATCGACCTCAGCGAGAAGACTCTCTGAAGGCCCTTCAGCGGATCGATCCTCGAAAAGTCTGGTCCAAGGGGCCTCGCGGTAAGTACCAGTCCTGACTGGAGGAGGTTGCTACCGACTCCGACTAGCGTGATGGCGACGAAGACGGGGACCATAATACTGAGATAGGCCCCACCAAGCATACCACCGTAGATCGATGCCTGAGAAAGGGTCCAGTCCCCCGTCGCCAGATGCCGAAAGCTGTAATCCATCAACTGGAGAACTCGCGACAGCACGTTCGGTCCCGTTGCCCTTATGATCAGTGTGCACGCCAGGAGAACCAGTACCGAATTGAGCTCCGTGCTCTTCGGCACATTCCCGCGCTTCCTGATTTCCTCCCTGCGCCTCGGAGTCGGCGCTTCTGTCCTCTCTCCACTCGCCACTACCTAGGTCTCCTCTGTCAACTCTAATCGGCAACTCCTTTTTGCCTATCGAATAACCAGGGCCATGGCCTGGGCTACGTTGCCGAAAAGAGTCTCGGTACGGTCAACCACAAATGGCATCACCAGGATGATGGCCAAGATCCCAACAGCGATTTTGATCGGCATTCCCACGAAAAACACGTTCATCTGGGGGGCCGTCTTCGAGATCACCCCCAGCGCTACCTCGGTGAGCAGCAGTGCCCCCACAAGAGGAAGGACGATCTGCACTGCCACAAGAAACATGTCGGCTGATAGCCGCACCAGCGCTTCGGGTGAGGTACGTGAGAACGAAAACGCGCCCAACGGCATCGCATCGAACAGTCGCTGGATTCCCATTAGAAAGAGGTGGTGGAAGTTGCCTGTGAGAAAAACAAGGGTGGCCATGCCGGTGAACAGGTGATCCAGGATTGGCGATTGTCCGGCGAATTCAATATCAACCGTGCCAGCAAAGCCAAAGCCTATCTGCTGGCTCGCCAGCGTTGCCACTATCTGCAAGGTGGCGTAGAGCAGTGTGACAGCAAGTCCTGCCAGCAGACCGACCAGAGTTTCCTTTCCTATCGCCACCAGAAGCGAGCCGAATGACTCGGGAGCAATAGCGTGTGCCGCTGTGGTGGGCAGCAACACGAGTGATAGCACGAGAGCCAGGCCGATCTTAGTCACCGAAGGTACAGTGCGAGCGCCGAAGATTGGGGTAGTAAGCAGCAAGGCGCTGGTTCGAACTGTCATCAAGAACAGAATGATTGCGTAGCTGGAACTCAAGGTCGGCAGGGCACTTAGTGGATCCACAGGATATCTACCTCGTCGTTCTTGCCTTGTCCGTTCTTACCTCGTCATAGATGGAAGCATCCCAATGACGCCAGTCGTATAGTTGACCATCATACTGATCATCCACGAACCAAGAACAGCCATGGCCAAGAATATGACCAGTATCTTGGGAACAAACGTAAGAGTCGCCTCGTTGATCTGAGTCACCGTCTGAAAAATGCTGATCACCAGACCGACCACCAGCGCCACGCCGAGAATAGGGCCCGCAACCAAAAGTGTCACCGTAAGCGCATTGCGACCGAGCTCGATAACCATTTGATCTGTCATCACACACCTCGCTACTAACCGGTATTCAGGCAAAACTGACCATCAGGCTTCTGACTATAAGATGCCAGCCATCAACGAGCACAAACAGGAGAATCTTGAACGGAAGAGATATGATGGCCGGCGGCAACATCACCATACCCATAGACATCAGGGTGCTCGAAACAACCATGTCGATTATCAGGAAAGGTATCAGAATGAGAAAACCCATTTGGAAGGCGGTTTTGAGCTCGCTGATGGCAAAGGCCGGAATTAGAAGATGCGTCGGAACCTCACTCTGGTTTCTGGGACGCGGAAGCTTGGCCAGATAAATGAAGAGAGATAAATCCTTTTCCCTGGTCTGCTTGAACATGAATTCCCGCATCGGTGCGAGGCCGCGATTGATAGCCTCATCCTGAGTAATTTCGTTCCTCAAGTACGGCTGCAGTGCGTTGCTGTTGATCCCTTGCCATACTGGAGTCATAACAAAGATGGTCAGGAACAGAGCGAGCCCCAGCAACACCTGGTTGGGAGGAGCCTGAGGTATCCCCAGAGCATTACGGATGAACGAAAGGACGATGATGATCCGCGTGAACGAACTTGTCATCATCAGAATCGCCGGAATCAAGGTTAGAGCGGTAAGAAGAGTCAATATCTGAACAGCCGGCGCCACCTCCGTGCTCGTACTGCCAACCCCCGGCATCGCTGGCGCGGCTGCAGATGCGGTACCATCGGCCACGCAGCCAGGCATCAAGATCAGGAAAGCTGCAGCGAGGAGCAAGAGAATAATACTCACAGCCCGGCCCCTTTCTGGCTTTGCCTGCCCCGCAGATGCCTCGCAGTTGCTCAGAGAAGGTTCTTTCCCTCCAGTCACGGCTACTCCTCTATCCCACTATTATCACGCTGAGACTGATCGATCCATCAGCCACGACAATGTTAGCCCGTTGCATATCGGGCATTAAGGCCCATGCGGCCTGCGAACGGCTAACGATTGCACTTACTTGGACAGTACTTTCGTCCCTGGCAGGCAGGGACCGATGGCTACTTGCGGAAGAGATGAAGCCCCTGGGCCAGACTGCTTGCTCCAATCTCTCGAGCCTCCCCTGTACCGGAATCGTTGGAGAGGCTCCTGGCAATGCGCCACGCAGAAACTGAAGTAGCATCATTCTGAACAACCAATGCGCACCAGAGGCGAAGAACATCGCCGCCCGTGGGCAAAGACCCTTCGCTACGCTCAGGGCGACAGTTGCATCATAATCACTGTGGTCGACTACTAGAGGCGCTTCATCTCTGCGATACCGATTCCTTGCTGGAGGCAATCGCTAGCAGCGAGATTAGACAACGCGCTCTCTCGGGTGGAGAACTGCTGTCTGAGGGCGTTCACTAGCGAAGAGAACTGGTCCGGGGAGGAACTGCCAACACAAAGTGAGTGCACCTCATCTAGCCCTTCCGGGTCTGTCACCTCCGTGAGCAGGGATAACTGGTTCTGGGTGGCGCCCACGACGAGCACTTTCCTTCCCACTTCCAAGAGGTACACCGTTCGCGTTGGAGAGAGATTTAGAAGGCTAAGAAGTGCAATAGGTTTCTTGTCCTGAACCACGGCGCGCCCCCTATGGGAGTAGCGGCGCAGAGCCCAGGCGATAAGGTATATCACGCCGACGACAAGAGCGAGCTTAACGATCATAGAAGTCAGGAGGCCAATCCAGTCCGAGGACGAGAAATCGGAACCGGGATCGCTGAATTCTGCGTAGTCCCTCACTAAGAACCCGGTGTCCTGGTCACCACCGTTCCCCACGTGAGCAACAATCCCCTGTTGCGGAGCGGTAGTATCCGATACGTGTGCCGAAGACATTCCGCCAACGAGCAGCAATCCGGCGATAATGGCTAGCGCCGCCATCGCGGCGAGAACAATGCGGTTCTGTCTGATGTTAGTCATGATACTCTTTCCCCAAGCGAGTTACGCTAGCGGCGCAATCCTTTTCGCTGGCGTGACAATCTCTGTAACCCTGACGCCAAACTTCTCGTCCACGACCACAACTTCGCCACGAGCGATCGGCGTCCCGTTTATGAACACGTCCACAGGCTCGCCTGCCAGTTTGTCGAGTTCGACAACCGACCCTGGGCCTAGAGCAAGTATGTCCTTGATAGGTAAGGATGAACGGCCCAACTCGACATTGATATTAAGGACGATATCTAGCAGCAGATCGATGCTTGAGCCACCACCAGGTTCGCCGGGGCTCAGACTACCGAATTCCGCAGGATGGACTTCTGCACCCAATGCTTCGGACTGACTGTTCATATACTGTTCCTCCAAGACTCGCTCATTGTTCATCCCTCGGCTCCCACCACCGAGGCTTCCGGCAGCTCAATACTATTGCGTAGGCCGTTCTGGAATTCCTCCCTGGCCGGCCGCGTAATGGCCACAGCCAGGGCACTGCCCACACGGCCCGGTCTTGACCAGAACTTGTGTTTTCCGCCGACGATCACCTCGAGTTCCTGGTTAGTGGAAGTGCCCAATCTAATTACGTTGCCTTTCTGCAATCCGAGGAGTTCTCTGATGGACACGAATGTCGTTCCCAGGTTGACCGTGATGGGTATCCTGACGTTTTCGAGTTGAGGCCGCGTATCGTCGTGCGCCGACACCACGCTCTTCTGAGAGCCAGCGAACCATACCTGGGAGGTCAGCTTCCCCATTATTGGCTCGAGCATAGTATAGGGGATAAACATACTGATGGTGTGAGACGTATCGCTCATGCGCAATTCCAAAACGATCAGTATCCCAATATCGCCGTGGAGCGCCGCTTTAACGATTTGTGGATTGAAGACCAGGTCGTTAAGATTCAGGGCAGCGGCACCAAGTTGCAGCCAGGACATTCCTAGTGAGGAAAGGAGATTTCTGATGAGAGTCTGCAGCAACGTGAACTCTATGTCAGTAACCTCCTGGGACTTTCGCACTGCCCGCCCCACTCCTCCAAGCAACCGATCGACAAGAGCCGATGCGAGAGCGAAGTTGATCTCAAGTATCATACGCCCCGGCAGAGGCTCCGCGTCCACTATGCCAATCACAGTCGGATTCGGCAACTGCTCAATGTATTCATCGTAGACGGCCTGCTCGACCGAAGACAGCTTCACCTGAACATTCGTGCGTAAACTCGTGGATAAAGATGATGTTGCTTCTCGGGCGAAGGATTCGTGAATTATCTGAAGTGCACGTATATGCTCCTTGGAGAACTTATCGGGCCGCCGAAAATCGTAGGGCCTGACGTTCCTCGCCGAATCAGGTGCCTGAAACGTCTCCTGCGTGTCCTGGTCTCCCAGAGCACCAAGAAGCAAGTCTATCTCCCTCTGAGATAGAACTTTGTTCGTTTCTGAGTCTGCTCTTGCCTCTCCGTCCATTTTCGCTCCGATCCTGGCGCAAAATCAGACTATCTGTACATCGCTACCCCCCCTTGCCGTTCGCGAGGAGGGAGCGCAGGCTCGCCGTCGCCTGCGAAAAGGGGAATCTCGGGAAGCACCCCGTTTGGACAGAGCACTACCAGTCGACCACAGCAATTATGATGCAGATGTCACCCTGAGCGTAGCGAAGGGTGTTTGCCCCCTAGGCGGCGACATCCTTCGCCTCCGCTCCGTTGCGGCTCAGTCAGAATGACGCTGTTGCAAATTCTCTGTGGTGAACCACTAGCGCCGCATCCGGCCAGAGTTTAGAGGGTGAAACCCAGGAATCCCCTTTCCGTAAGCGAGCTGGTTTGGAATCGACAGTGCCAAATGGCAACGAGATATCCTTTCTGTACAGTAGCATACTACTGGATGATGAACTGGGTGAAATACACGTTTAGCAACTTGCGCTCTCCGGTCACTCCGCCTATCCTCGTCTTTATTTCGTCTCTCAGGCTTTCTCTCCCGTCCTCAGAGGAGAGAGACGCTGGGGTCTTGGTCCCGAGAACGGAGGTGACAATATCTTCCATTATCGGCAGTCTGTTCGCCATTTCTTTGATGAACTCGTCCTGACGCTTCTTGTACGCTTCCCCCTTCAGTCCCCTGGCATCCGGGACATCAAACTCAAGAACGATCCCGATCTTCACATAGTGGAGTCCCGCTGATTCGCCGATGCTTATAACACGCTCTTGCATCGGATACATCAGCCCGGGTTCAGGTGCTGGCTCCCTGGCTGACGCGGCTTGGGGCGGATTGGCCTCGGCCGACGCAAAGCCGCCAGCCTTATCAACAAGAGGCAGCGCCGAAAGGAGAACTGGCCCCGTCACAACTCCGGCCCCAAGCGCGACAATCGCAATCACGATGACCAGCACTAGCTTGCTCTTCAGTCTTCCCATCCTTAATCACCGCCCGGACAAATATCCTACCTGACCAGCGAATCGGCCACATTCCCATAAATGATCAGTATGTCCACCCGTCTGTTCAGGGATCGGTTGTCACGGGTGTCATTGTTGACTATCGGCCGATACTCCCCATACCCTTGGGCCGACAGTCGTTGAGGATTTATTCCGCCTATCTCCGACAGGTACCTTGTCACCGCGGTTGCCCGCGCTGCGGACAGTTCCCAGTTAGTTGGGTACTGATCAGTTCCCACGGGTATGTTGTCGGTGTGGCCTTCGACGTGAATATCATTTGGCATTCCCCGCAGTTCCTGTGCTATCTCGTCCAGGATTCTCACCGCAGCGGGATTCAGTTCCGCTCGGCCCGAATCGAACAGCAAATTTCCCGACAGTCTGATGGCAATGCCCTCTTTCTCCAGCACGACATCTACGTTGCTTTGGATTCCCATCTCCTTGGCCACTTGCATTATCTTGTTTTGCAGCGTTGCGAAATCGTCGAGAATCGAGTTACCCATTGTGGGCCCTTCTTCGCCACCAACCGCGGTCTTATCGTTTCCGTCCAGCACAAGGACATTGAAAGCCCTCTGCAAGGAGGCGTTGAGCTTACTGAACTTCTTCTCGTCCGCCTTGGAAATCGAATACATCACCACAAAGAAGACCAGTAGAAGTGTGATTAGGTCAGAATATGTCAGGAGCCAGCGCTCCGAGTTGTTGGCACGACTCTCTTCGGAATGACGTTTTCTCAACAAGTAACATCACTCGCACTAGCACGACGACTCAGCCCCCGCTTGCCATCGCGACGGTCTTTTTCCCCGCCTCTGCGGGCTCTGAACTGTCCGGAATCTTGGCCCCTTTCACCTCCCGCTCGCTAGCGGCCAGAAACGCCTCCAGCTTTTCCCGCACAACCCGGGTATTATCTCCCGCCTGCACCGCCAGGATTCCCTCGCGAGCTACCTCCCGCAGCCATATCTCTTCCCTGCTCTGAGCTTTCAACTTCGAACCGAATGGCAACCAAAGAAGATTTGCAGACCCCACGCCATACAACGTGGCAATGAACGCGACAGCAATGGCTGGCCCCAAATCTGCCGGGTTATCAAGACTGCTCAGCACGGTCACGAGGCCCATAACCGTGCCAATGATACCCATCGTCGGAGCGTATCCTCCCATCGATTCAACCATCGAGTATCCTCTCTGATGTCTCTCGGCCAGCGCCGCGAGGTCCATATCGAGGATCGTCCTCACCACTTCAGGGTCAACTCCATCGACAACCAGAAGCAATCCTTTGCTCACGAATTTGTCCTGAATCTTCGTCGCCTCGTCTTCGAGAGAGAGCAGTCCCTGTCTCCTGGCCTTATCCGCAAGCCCCACGAAAAGCTCCACCATTTCGCTAGGAGACATGCTGGCCTCCCCGCCGGCGATTCCTTTCAGCATTAGTTTCGGAAGCTTCATTACCTGGGAAAGCGGAAAGCTTGTGAGGGTAGCCCCGAGCGTCCCCCCAAAGACGATCAAAGCAGCGGATGGGCTGAGGTATCGCCCAAGTTCCCCGCCCTCGAGAATTACCGATAGGGCAAGCGCCCCCACGCCTACTAACAGGCCAATAAGCGTCGAGAAACCCAATGGATTTCACCATCCGTTTTAGCAGTGGTATTTGAGGGTTCAGCAGCCGCCGTTTATCGCTGCACCAACGCCGATGATCCTCCGCTTGTAATCGACCACCCGTGAAATGATTTCCTCTGCCGATTCTCGCACGATCAGCTTCTTGCCATTGGTCAGGGAAACGACTGTGTTAGGAGCCATCTCGATGAACTCGATCATCTCGGCATTAACGAATAGCTGGCTGCCGTCAAGTCTGGAAAGAGGCACCATTCATTTCCTCCGGCCGGCCCTGCCGGCCCATCACGTTTGAACCAGGCGCATCATAGCAACACGCGATTGGTTTTCCAATGGCCCAAGGTGTGCGTCTTTAGTAGACAAGGGTACCGTCCCGCGAGAGCCATTGGTACTTCCCTCGACCGCGGACGATCCCTGCGTGCCCGCCTACGCCTGCCGTAAACTCCTTCATCCCTATTATCGGCCCCTTCCGGGCTGATCTTTAGTGCAGTGTTCCGCAAGTTCTTGACGGGGACTGGGGCTTGCCCCCCAGCCGCATCGTGGTGAACGAGGACCGGGGTGGTAGGGGATGAACCCCTACCTTACTTGGAGTGCCTATCGAAACCTCTCCGTTGTGTAGCGCGCGGGGTTGTCCCCGCCAGGGAGGTGCAACGCGAGGCCGGCGTGCTGCGGTTTTGCTGGGCGTTCTTAAGGAACGGCGCAGTTAGTAGCTCACTTCAAATGAGATACGTGTTCCCTCGCCGACGGCGGAGCGGATTTGCAACTCCCCGCCGAGCGACTCGACTCTCTCCCTCATCCCAATCAAACCCAGTCTACTTTTTTCACGCTCACATTCGTCGAGCGCCTTCGCCGGACAGAAACCCTGCCCGTCGTCCGCCACCGTTACTCCCAGGCGTTCTGAACCGAACTCTAAAGTAACGACCGACGTGCATGCTCTCGAATGACGGCGCCCGAGGTGGCCAGAAGGCTGCGGGAGTTTCTCGCGGCCAGCGCCGATCGCATTTCGCAGCGCATCTTCGTCAGAACTACCCACCCCAGGTGGCCACGCTCCCGCGCCTTGCAGGAGCAGTACGCCCGCACCGCGTTGCAGCGAACCGTTCGCCCCGATCTCTCCCAATGGTACGGCGTCGCTCCAGATGAGGGAGATGTAGTGATCGACAAGCACTGGTACTCCGCGTTTGTTGGCACGCCGCTTGATGCCGTGTTAAGAGCCAATCGGACCGAATCGATTATCCTTGCTGGCGTCACGACCGATGTCTGTGTCGATTCCACAGCGCGGGACGCGTTTATGCGCGACTACGGTGTGGTAATCCTGTCCGACTGCACCCAGGCTACCACTCCAGGGCGGAAACAACACACCCTGGAAATTCTCGATACGTTCTTTGGTCGAGTGCATACATCTACGGAGGTCCTTTCGGCACTGCCTGCGGCGCCAGCGGAGTAAAGCGCGGCACTGTAAGCCGCGTCCAGGGCTGCCCAAGGGCGAAACACAATGTGCCGAACCCCGTCAGGGCGTGCTCAGCCTAGCACGGCCCCCAGTCCCATTCCGCCCCGCGAGCAACAAACGAGGGAGAAACGCCGGGTTCAGCGGTGGCTCCTATCGGCTGGCACGCAGCACCCTGGTCCGGGTTCAGCCCGCGCCATAATCGCTTCCCTGGCCAGGCACCCACTGCCGACAAGGATGTTGACCAACACATTAACCCCGTGGGTTGCAATCGCGAATCCCAGCGCGGCGTTCTTGTCGGGAATCCACACCGACAGCGCCATCAAGGCGAGGTAATGGTATACGCCGGAGCGGACGCCTCGGCCTGGGAGATTGCCACCGAGATCACGGATGGTGGCGCTAGGCCCGCTGCGCCGAGCGGGGCACCCGGCGACGCAGCACTCTGGGGCTCCATGCATCGCTCCGGACACTGGCTTCGCTACGGTGCGTCACCACGCGCCGGCGTTGCCCCCCGCCGCCGGCCCGGGGTCGGAGGGTTGCATACGCCCGCTAGTGGCTATATTCGATGCGCTATGGAGTGGATAACAGCAAGGCCCAACGAGCCGGCCCCGGCTGGGGCGCGCCCGTGCTGGGCCGTGAGCCTCGCCGGCAGGCGAGGCAACGCTGGCGATGCGCTTTGTCGGACGCGCCGGCATCCAGGGGCGACGGCCTTCCTGCTGGCACTCCATAGGCTTGCTGGGACTGCTCAGCGACTCCGGACGGGCACGCCCTCAACGGTGGGTACCCCGAGCATTCGCAACGCGATCGCGATAGGGAAGCGGACGGTGTGCTGTGATCCGTCAGCGGCTTGGACAGTCAGACTCTCGACTGGAAAAGCGCTGCCAGCGCGGTAGGTGACGAGCACAGTCCGGTCGATCGGCACGACCTGTCCTTGGATAGTTAGCCGCCCCGAGAGGTGGTCGCTTCCCTCCTCATACCCAAAATGCATTCCCGTCCACCGGTTAGCAGTTATTACACGGAAATCGGCTCGAGAGTACGCCGCCTGGAGCACGGCGCTTGCCGACCAGGGCGTCTCGAACACCCCAACCAGAAGCCTGCTGATGTAATCGCGCCCTGGAAACAGTTGCTCGTCGTTGTCGAAGGGTACGATCACTGCGTCTTGGGGCAAGTTTCCCGCGGGTAGCGCGCGTACTATCGCTGAAACCTGCCTTTGATCGAGTTCGTAGCGAGCGGCGTAAGACCTAGCGAACCCTAGCACGGTTACGGTAGTAAGGATCATTAGGCCGCCAGCCGCCGCGAGCAGCACTCTGCCCGCCACCGGGCGCGGCACACGCTTGGCGAGCATCCAAAACAAGGTGCCGGCGGCAATGCTGGCCGCAGCACTAGGGAAGTAGAGAAGCCTGTATTCGAGCATCTGCCCACGCACCAGCACGCCAGGGAACAGCAACGTAGCGACGAACACCGCAGCGCCAGCTAAGAGCATTAGTAGACCCACACGGTACGGGGGACCGTACTCCCCGGGGGCCTCCTGCCAGGAGAGGACAGTTAGCACCAGCAGCACGGCGGCTGCCCCAGCCAGTACCGCTGCTATCCACGACGAGGCTAGTACGGACACGCCGATGCCAAGCGCGTCGCTAACTACCCCCTGCCCCCAACTAGATGGAGCGGTCATCCATACCAGCCTTTGGACCCAATCAACCGAGCGCTGGATGATTCCCAGGAGGGCCGGATCCAGACCGCCACGCCCCGTAATCAGGGTGGACTGGCTGCGGCGATACAGTGCGAGGTAGATGAGACCCGCACTGGCAAGGGGACACACGAGGGCGTAGACGCACTGCCTCCCTAAGTCCAAACGCTCGCCACGTTGTCGCTGGAACGCAGCCGTCAGCGCCAAGGCCGGCACGAGCCCCAGACCGCATACGAAGGCCTCGGAAAAAAGCAAGGCCGCGCCGAAGGACGCAGCCGCGAGAAGCATCGGGAAGCGCTTCGGTTCGCGGCGCGCGAGCATGAGCCAGGTTGCGTGCAGAAAAAGGAGAGTGAGACCACCCGCGAAGACGTAGGCCACGGAGCTCGCCCACAGTAGCGCCTCTTGAGCGTAGACAGGCATGAGGAACAGCCAGCCGGCTACAACGGCGGCGAGCCGCGATCGTAACACACGGTAGACCAGACTCCCCAACAGCAGCGCGTTGACGCCGACGAGGAAAGCGGCAGCTGCCCGCACGGGGAACTCGTGGGCAGGGAGAAGTGCAGCGAAAACGCGGTCCACAGCCAGACCCAAGGGCCGCGGGGATGGGAACTCCACGATGCCCCAGATGGAGTTCCAGCCACCGCTAAGGAGCTCGGACACCCTGCTCTTGTGGGTGTAGTCGTCTACGTACAGTCCGCGCTGCCACACCAGCATATAACCGAGAATTAGGCACACAAGCCCAGTGAGCAGCCAGCCGTATCGCCCCAGGAGCAGCCATACGCGCGCCAGCAAACTGGCCCCCAGGTTGGGACGCGCAACATTCAACGGCTCAGTAACCACACTACTTGGAAATAGATGCCGTCTGCCACCAGGCCGACGGGCGTAACCCACCTTCTGCAAACCCCTCAGCCCCTTTTGCCCGGCCCCGCTTCCCCACTGGCGCTGCGGGGCCTCGCACGGCCGAACCCGCTGCGCCGATCTCACGACAGTTGGCCAGCATGAGAGCACAGCCTCTCGGCGAGATCCTTCTAGCAGCCGATGATGCCCCCGGCAGCCAGCAGTATACACCGTTTGCTGGCAGGTTGCAATACCTCGTACCTCGTTACCTCGTACTCGTTCACTACATGTGTGACAACCTCTCCCTTGTATTGCTGCTTAGGATGTATCTTGCGTTTCCGTGGTATAATTTCTTTGTTCCCATGCGGGCCTAGTTCCTTTGCCCAATCAACAGCCATCGGGAGGAACTGGGCTGTCCTGCTTGGGGAAGAAGGTCCGCGCATCGACGGCGTGGCTCCAGATGTTGCTACGGCCGGAAACGCCGTCTACAGTAACGCGGAAATACAGCTTGTTGTTCGGGTCGGTAGCCGCGCTCACGTCCACGTTGTCGAAATTCCACACGGGGAACGTTTTCCCGTCGATGGCCTTCATCTCCTTGCGGCCGACAGCGATGGCCTGCGCCGGGTTGTTGTTCAAGGAAGCCCATAACCTTACCGTGGGATTCCAACTCGCGGGAACGGACCGCAGCGTCCCGTGCTCAAAGAGGAACACCCCGACGTTGGCTTGCGCCGCTTTGCTCACCGGAAGATTATCGTGCGGCCAGACGATCTCGATCTTGGCGTCCACTTCCGGCGGCAGAGAATCGGCGACTCCCGAGGGCACATCTTGTTTCGGGAAGTAAGTCCTGGCATCCTCCCCGTGGCTCCAAACGTTGCCGCTAGTATCTGGCGCGCCCTCGACCGCAATGCGGAAGTAATACTTGTTAACGGGATCCCTGGCCGCGCTGACGTCTACGTCGTTGAACTCCCAAGAGGGCACCGTGCCAGCTCCCACCGCTTTCAGCACCAAGTTGCCCGGGCCGACCAGTTCTTCCACCTGGTTGTTCAACGCTCGCCACAGTTCTACTTTGAGGGTGTTGTCTGCACAGATCGACTTCGTCCCTCCTCTTTCGAGCAGATAAGCGCCGATGTTTACCTGAGTGGCCTGGCTAACTGGCTTGTTTCCGATGGGCCATACTATCTGAATCTTGGCGTCCACCGAACTGAGGGGAACCTTCAAGACGTACTGCCGTCCGGCTTCCGCCGAGAAGCTCACCCAACCTGAGGACACGTCTATCTGTTGTGGCGCCCGGCTGTCGCCCTCGACCCTTTCCAGCGTGAACCCACCCTGCAGGCTGCTATCCCCCAGCAGGCCCGATGGCCTCACCTGAATGTAGGCGCTGGCCGTGGACCGTATCCACACGGCGCTGCGCGACTTCCAGTAGAGAAACACCTGGCTTGGGACGTTGGATTGATACCGCAACCGATCGTCGCCGAAGGACTTGCCCGCCACAAACAGGGCATCGGAAGAGGAATACACGTAGCGAATGCCGGATGACGAATCGGCCTCCAGACGGAGATCGCCTGGGCCAGCCGAAGAGCCCCCGAAGTAGTCCGAGAGGGCGGCCATAGCCGACACAACCGGCTTAGCCTTTTCGTCCACTCCGTACATCCCGAAGTTCATCTGCCTGGAATCGAACCCCGAGGCGAGATCGTTCAGCATCCATTTGAGGCCACCGGCAAAGGCATCCTTCCACAATTGGAGGTAGATGGCGGTCTCGTAGATCGAAGAAGCGGCGCTGTCCAGCGAGGCGTTCGAGTAACCAAACTCCTCCAGGACTATCGGATGGCTGGGGAATGTTCTCTTTATGTTCCGCATCACGTCGAAGAAAAGGCTCAGTTCTCTGAGAGAGCCTCCAGGATAGCGATGGAACGACTGAAAATCCAGCGCTTTGTTCGCGCTCAGCTTCGCCAGTATGGCGTCGCTGTACCCCATCGTGACCAGGTGGTTGCCATCGACGCTCCGAATGGCGTCTCTCTGAGTGGCAATCCAGACCTGCAGCGAGCCGTCCACGGCCTCCAAGAGCTTTGCCCAACGCGTAGAGTCGGGCGAATCCATGTAATCCAGCGCGGAGACGTCGTAGTTGCGGGCAGCCACCCATTTTCCGGCATCGTCGAGGAACTCCTTGTAGATTCGATAGTTGTTGGCATAGATGTAGGCCTCTCGCGACGAGAACCGCTCCGGCACCAGGGCCTTCCCCTCGTCTGTGAGGCGCCAGGCAGCAGCAGCTGCCTCCGAAACCCGCTCCCCGTACTGCTTGATCAAAGCGTCGGTCATCAGAGGAACAGTTATGCCCTGAGGGTACTGGACAGTGGCAATATCTTGATAGTGAGGCTCGTTCTTGAGTTCGTAGCCAAGTATCGTCGGCTCGTTCGCGTAGCGCTGCGCTATCAGCCGGTCTACCTCGACAACCTTGGACAAATCCTTCTCGACGTAGTCGTACATAGCGATCAACAGGAGCAAACCGCGCTTCCGCGCCAGATCGACGACCGTGTCCAGCTTGCCCCACTTTCCTGCCGTTATGTCACCCACGAGAGGCTTCTGGACGAATATGCGCAGCACCTTCACCCCGGCGCTCCTGGCCTTCGCGAAGTCGCGATCTATCAGGCCCGCGTCGAACAGGCCATCTTCCCACATTCTCCAGGACCGGTCGGGAAAGCCTTCGTAGTTCGTGCCGACCACGAAGAGCGGCCTGCCGCCGCTATCCACCAGACGTCCTTGAGATGCGGTGACGAATCCGCTAGATGCGCCCTCTGCGGAAGGGAGACGATCACCCGGAGCAATCAACCCCACGAGCGCGACCGCTGCGCACACAACCATTTGCAGGAATTTCACGACGGATTTCATCCTGTGCATCCCCTTCCCTTCCTCCCATCAATTCTTTAGCAGACTACGTGCTGTGGGTCATCATCGTATATAACGACTAGGACGCCTGTCGGTTACTCGCACTGCACCTGGATCGCGTTTGCCCGACTTTGCGAAGACCCTCCGGCAGAAGCCCGTTGAACTTGGCTGTTTGCCGGTTCAGTGGTATACTTTTTGTAGGCAAGCTAACGTCCGGAAAAGTCCGTTCCTTGACGCCAGAGACACGACCTCGTTACCCTCCCGCAGGTGGAGAATCCAGCATCTGGCGCGCCGGACGTCAGGCTTCATCGGTTTCCTCTAAACAAGAACGATCAGGAGGAGCAAACGTGATCACCCCAAACACCTACCAGCAGCGAGACTACAGCAAGCTGACCGGCCTCACGGGAATCTCGGATGACCAGATTCAGGTGCACCTCGGGCTCTATGCCGGCTACGTCAAGAACACCAATCTGCTAAACGAGAAGATAGCGGAGTTGGCAAATCAAGGCAAGACGGGAACGCCGGAATGGGCGGAGATGGTCCGTAGGCTCGAGTTCGAGCTGAACGGCCTGCTCCTGCACGAGTACTATTTCAGTAATTTGAAATCGCCGAAAGCGCCCGGGCCAGTGCCCGGTCTGGGTCAGCTCACCCAACAATCCCGCAGGAACGAGCTCGATCCTAGCTCCAAGCTTGGCCAGGCGATCCGGCAGAAATTCGGCAGCATCGAGGACTGGCTCACCACCTTCAAGGCCGTCGGAGCTATGCGCGGCGTGGGCTGGGCCATTCTATTCCAGGACCCGGTTACGGGATGGCTTAGCAACCACTGGATCACCCTACATCAAGACGGAAACCTGGCCGGATTCAAGCCTATCCTGGTCATGGATGTATGGGAACACGCCTTTATGGTGGACTACAAGCCAGCGGAGCGAAGCAAGTACATAGATGCGTTCTTTGAAAACGTCGATTGGGGCGTGGTCGAGCAGCGCCTTGTGGAGGAGAAGACCATCAGATAGTCTCGCCAGGGCTAATGTATTGCCCTTAGCCACACCATTACATCCAGGGCTTTTTCAAAGTCCCGGTCAGCTGTCATTCTGAGCGGAGCGAAGAATCTCGGCGTGCGTCCTGCGACGCTCTTCGCCGCTCAGGGTGACAATGAAGAAGCCCTTGCAGCCACCGAAACAGTCTTGAATCGCCTTCGGTTTTCTGCTATATTGCCCGCTGCGTGGGCGTTCGCTGTGGGCTTCACATCCAAGACGCTGCCTGCCCACTGGCGCCCTCGTCAACTCCCCAGTCTCTGCAGGCGACCTCGCCTGCACCTGTCTGAAGAAAGACTGCCCCACCCCACTCTCTACGTCTGGCACTTTTCTTGCACAAACGGCCCTAGCCAAGGCTGCAGCGAAGCCAATCGTCCCTCCTCCCTTCGTGGGAGAGAGGGCTGGGGTGAGAGTCGGTTTCCAGCATGAGAATCGCACAGGTAGCGCCTCTTTTCGAAAGCGTGCCACCACGCACTTATGGCGGCACCGAAAGAGTGGTAGCATATCTCACCGAAGAACTAGTGAGACGTGGACACGACGTGACCCTTTTTGCCAGCGGCGATTCGGTCACCCGAGCAAGACTCGTCTCCGTGTGGGAACAGGCGATCCGCTTCGATTCGAGCGTCGTGGACCCGTGGGTACTGCACATGGCCCAAATTGGCGTGGTCTACAACCACGCCGACGAGTTTGACATCATCCATTCGCACGTGGATTACTTTCCTTTCCCTACTGCTCACTTCGCAAAGACACCAACCATCACCACCCTTCACGGCCGCCTGGATATGCCTGAATTGAAGGTGATGTACGACCTCTACCCGCAAGCTCCTCTCGTTTCTATCAGCAACAGCCAACGAGCGCCAATTCCCAAAGCCAACTGGATAGCAACGGTATACAATGGCATTCCTCTGAACCATTACTCCCTGCGGGAGAAGCCTGGCGACTACCTTGCGTTTCTGGGGCGGGTATCCCCTGAGAAGCGCACACACGTGTCGATCGAGATCGCGAAGAGAACAGGCATAAAACTCAAGATAGCCGCCAAAGTAGATAAGGTCGACGAGGAATACTTCCGCCAAGTGGTGAAACCGATGCTCAGAGGTTCACACGTCGAGTTCGTGGGAGAGATCCACGAGCACGAGAAGGACGAGTTTCTGGGCAACGCCTACGCGCTCCTGTTCCCCATCGACTGGCCCGAGCCCTTTGGTCTGACTATGATCGAAGCCATGGCTGCCGGCACACCTGTGGTGGCCTCGCGGCGCGGATCAGTTCCGGAAATCATCATCGACGGAGTGACAGGTTACATCTGCGACACGGTCGACGAAATGGTTGAGGCGTGTGGCAAGATAGGCGACATACGACGAACCGACTGCCGGCGCCGTGTCGAAAAGCACTTCTCGGTCGAGTCGATGACCGACGGATACGAAAGAGCCTACCGCAAAGTGCTGGGCTTCGGCCAGACGAGAGCGCAGCATTTCTGCAGCCCGTAAGCAGCCATCGGTCCCCATACTGAGTGCCTTTGGGCACGCTCCTAGCGCGCATGGTGGTTAGCGTATTCTCACACGATGTGCCAGCGCAGAATCAGGGCACCTGTCAAGCATTGGCGCCGCACCACTCCCTAAACAAGCGCCAGCACACGGCACTGGGAATGACAGGTAACTCCGCCCCACTTGCTTAGCTATTCTAGGGCATCCTTTATTGGCTACTTGGGGGACCAATTTCCTATTTCCTCACTGCACTTGCTCGGCTATTCTGTCTACCGAGTGAGAAGTTCTCTACGGTTCTGCTATGTTTCTCGATCCGACCAGAACAGCTTGCCCGCACCTTCTATAGAGCGAGGAGTTGTGGATCGTCTGGCCGTTCTGACTCTCCACTAGCTGAGCCAGGATGGGTCAGCGAATAGGTTAAAGGTGCGACTAAGTTTTCGCTCCGAGTTGCTCTGGTGGACAGGGAGGAGTTGCGTAAGAGCAGAGTGGCAGCGAGGGAGCGGCTATGCGGTTTCGTCCAGGAAAGTGCGAGGGCACAGAGCGCGGCCAAAGCGTGGTTGAATTCGCCCTGGTTTTCCCCATTCTCATTTTGATTCTCATGGGGACCATTGATTTCGGGCGCCTTTTCTACAGCTACGTGACCGTGACCAACGCTGCACGGGTCGGCGCGGAATACGCCATGGATACCCGCCGGACGCAGGCGGACATAAAGCAGGCTATCAAGGACGAATCAAGTCCCTTAGTGACAATCAATGATTCGGACATCACCTTGACGGCCAACCCATCGTGGACACCTGATAGCCAATTGATCGTGGAGGTACGCACGCAGTTCACGGCAATCACGCCGATGATCAGCGCGTTCTGGGGCGGAGGACCGCTGCAACTAAAGGGCCGAGCGACGAGCCGATTCAACTGACTTTGAGCGGGATATCCGAAGCGAATCGGCAACGATAGATTCGAGGGGTCAGCTTACGTAGAGGACAAGAGAGAGATGTCTGTATTCCCCCAGGTAGATTTCAGTATGAGCAGGCTGACGTGCCGAGGCAACCGGCGCTTTGGCGGGAAGACGTTACTTTCCCCCGAGCGTGCGGACGAGCAGCACGATCTCAACGGAAAGCGCTGGGGTTCGGTCAGCGCAGGGAGAAAGGTTCAAAAGCAAGACCGCGGCCAGAGTTTGGTGGAGTTTGCATTAGTGGCCCCGGTTCTGCTTGTCATCCTGCTGGGCGTAGTCGACTTGGGACGAGCGATATACTACTACAACACCCTGTCCAATCTGGCGCGAGAAGGAGCCCGTGCAGGCATAGTGTTGCAAACCAGCGACGAGTGGAACCAGCCAGGGAACCTACCAGACGCGCTCAACTCGATAACCTATTCCGGTATAAGTTCTTACACCGGCACAAACAGCATTGCAGGGAAAATCGCCTCTGAGGCCGTGATATTCGATCTTTCTAAGGTGACTGTGAAGATCGAAGCCACAATGGGGAAGAGCAATTACGCGGCGCTTCCCCTTACGGTGACCGTGCAGTACCCGTTTGATCTGCTCTACGCCAACTGGATCGCAGCGTCGCCCACGATCACCATGACTGGTCAGGCGACGATGCGCATCGAGTGAACGAGGTGGACAGGTAGCGGTTGTTTGCGCCGTGTCGCTAGAAAGAAGGTGAGAGTAGTTGAACAGCATATCCATGTTACTCGGGACACTCAGGCTTTTCCTATCTGGGTTCGCATCGGGAATGCTGAGTCGCGGTGGTGCCCGCTCCTCTCCTTCGGCATCCGCTAGGCAGGCAAGGCGCGCTGGAGAGAAAGGTCAGGTTCTCATCCTGGTTTCCATTGCGGGCGTGGGGCTTCTGGGGTTTCTGGCCCTAGCGGTGGACATTGGCAATCTGTACGCCGTCCGACGCACCGCGCAGACTGCTGCTGACGCCGCCGCACTGGTGGGCGCTCAGAACGTGCAAGGAGTTATGCCAAACGTCACCCTGGTTCAAAACGACGCGGTGCGCGATGCGCGCTTGTACTCTATTAAGAACGGGTACTCCACCGATTCCGGCGCCAACAATCACACCTGGAATGGCGAGGTTCGGGTCGATGTCCCCCCCGCCACGGGGCCCTACGCAGGGCCGGGCCACGAAGACTACATCGAGGTCCGGATCCGTCGCCAGTTGAACTCATTATTTGCCGGTGTCTTGGGAGTCAACCTTGAGGTTAGCGCCAGAGCGGTAGCTCGCGCCAAACACGTGGGAATGGAGGTGGCAACTCTCTCGCTCGACACGGGAGACAGCTCCACTTTCCTCAACGGTGGGGCATATGTAGGAGTCGTGGGGAGCACTTTCTCGCGCGGGGCGACCAAGAACATGGCCGGCACGTTCAACATAAGCCGCCGGGCATACACTCGCGGGGGCATTACTGGCTCGGTGAACGCTGCCGAAGGAGTAGTAACCAACCCTCCCGATATGCTCGATCCGGGCTGGTCTGCACCGGTGCAGACCATCACGACGCCCGGTGTGAGCTGGAACAGTAATGGGGGGGTCGAGAGGACGACAAAAGACGCCGATGGCTACCTCCACATATACCCGGGGACCTACGACTGGATCTCCGTCGCAGCCGGCGACAAGGTGAAGTTCCATCCAGGCGTCTACACTACAACCAAGTCGCAGGGGGTTAAGATCAATGGTAGCGCTATCAGCCCCTATGGCCCCGTGTGCTTCGTGCTCAACGGGAGTGGGGCGTTTGAGGCGCAAGCAACTGCTGGGATAAATCTGACCAGCGGACCGGAGTATAATAACATCCTCGTATGGACGATGACCAGCGGCAACGCGATAAAGATAGCCGGTGGGAACGACGTATCCTTCTGGGGAACACTGTACGCTCCCAACGGAACGGCTACTCTCTCCGGAAGTTCCACCGGCACGGTCCACGGGCAGGTCGTCGCGCGGAACATCCAGTTTGGGGGAACCTCCGGCGTAGCAGTGGTGTACGATCCGAATCACGCAGCCGAGATTCCCGGCCCAGCGCTAGTGGAATGAGTCAGGTCATTCCACTAGGCCCGACCGGTGTGGCCAAATCCGCCACTGGAGCGGGGGGTCTCGTCCAGTTCTGACTGGAGGGACCACTCCACTCTGGCCACCGGGCCGACCACAAGCTGAGCTATCCTGTCTCCTCGTTTGATAGTAAACGGTCTGTCGCCGAGGTTGATAACTATAACGCTAATTTCGCCTCGGTAGTCGGAGTCCACGGTGCCGGGCGAGTTTAGAAGCGTTATCCCATAGTCAGCAGCCAGTCCACTACGTGGACGAACCTGAGCTTCGTAGCCGTCGGGGAGCGACACCCGTATTCCAGTGGGAATGATCGCTCGCTGCAGTGGCTGGATGACCACTTCGCTGGCTACAGCAGCACGCAAGTCGAGTCCTGCCGCGCCCTCGCTGGCGTATTCGGGCAGGGGGAGGTCCCTTCCGCCTCCGGTCCTGGCTATTGGAACGACGATTTTCCTCACAGGAATGCTAGCTTCTCTCGGCTCAGCATCTTTCTCCATCCAGCGCCTCCATTATCCCCCGCTGATAGATCGAATCAAGCCTCATTGTACATCACGAGGAGAACGAGTGGCACAAAACCATCGGTTATGGTGTACAATCTCCGTGAGATCCAAAGCCTCGTGCAACAGGGGCGGATTCACAGCAGGAAGGCGAAGAAGGAGGATGACCCGTGCTGGATTTCAATATAGCTGCGGGGAACGCAGGCCAAAGCAAGGGCGCTTCTACCGAGGTTACTGACGTGGTCATACTGGGTGCCGGGCCGGCGGGCCTAGCCGCCGGCATATACGCAGCCAGAGCAGGGCTAAGTACTCGCATCGTAGAGAAGGCGGTGCCCGGAGGCCAGGCCGCAACCACGGCGTATATGGAGAACTATCCCGGTTGTGACGAGGGCCCCGGGGCAGACCTCACAACTCGTATGGAAAAACAGGCCACCAGATTTGGCGCCAGCATCGTCTACGCTGAGGTGCTAGAAGTTGATCTTCGAGGAGAGACGAAGGTGATCGAAACCACGCAAGGAAGAATACTAGCCCGCTCGGTTATCGTGGCCATCGGAGGCGCGTCCCTCAAGCTTGGCGTTCCGGGCGAGGAGGAGTATCGTGGACGAGGAGTCTCCTATTGCGCCACTTGCGATGGCCCCTTTTACCGTGACAAGGCCCTGGCCGTCATCGGCGGAGGCGACGCGGCGGTAGAGGAGGCCACCTATCTAACCCGCTTTGCCTCGAAGGTCACCATCGTACACCG